>Ga0073932_1000685_pt1 | contig 78917 bp, 68 predicted proteins | sample DewCreD2012metaG_FD_76967 | JGI IMG/M metagenome (GOLD analysis project Ga0073932, IMG submission 76967) | Hot spring sediment bacterial and archeal communities from British Columbia, Canada, to study Microbial Dark Matter (Phase II) - Dewar... ...
GGATTTGAACCGCCGACCTCACGGACCCGAACCGTGCACTCTATCCGGACTGAGCCACGCCCCGAATGCCTGGTATTTTACTCTTTCCCCAGGCATTTGGCAAGGTCAGGTTTCTGGAGTAATTCGGGTAAATTTTTTTCTTGTGTATAAAGATATTGACTAAAATTTATGCACAATTTTGTGCATTTGATTTATAATTTAGTGAAATACGTAAGGTATCTTCCAGATCTTTTAATTTCCTATTCAAGGAGTAATGAATGGCTAATCAAAAAGTTAGGGTCGCCATTATTGGTGTTGGCAACTGCTCTTCTTCGCTTATTCAAGGGGTTCACTTTTACCAAAATGCCGCTGAGTCAGACCGCATTCCCGGATTAATGCATGTCAATTTGGGTGGATATCACGTTCGGGATATAGAATTTTCGGTTGCTTTTGATATCGTTGATACAAAAGTGGGCAAGGACCTTTCCGAAGCGATCTTCGCTTTTCCAAATAATACTTATCAATTTGCTCAAGTACCTTATCTGAATGTCCCAGTTCAAAAGGGAGTTGCTCACGATGGTCTTGGGAAATATTTATCAAAAATAGTAAAAGAGTCACCAGCGCCACCTGCTGACATGGTTAAAATTTTAAAAGAAACAAAAACTGATGTAGTGGTGAGTTACCTGCCTGTAGGTTCTGAAATTGCCACACGCTACTACGCTGATTTAGTGTTAGAAGCTGGTTGTGGATTTATTAACGCAGTTCCAGTATTCATCTCCAGTACGAAAGAATGGTCGGATAAATTTGCCAAACGCGGATTACCTATCATCGGCGACGACATTAAAAGCCAGGTTGGTGCTACCATCTTGCACCGTGTTCTAACCAGTTTATTCGTTGACCGAGGTGTTCAACTGGACCGCACAATGCAATTAAATTTTGGGGGAAACACCGATTTTATGAACATGCTGGAAAGAGAACGGCTAGAATCGAAAAAGATCTCCAAAACGGGCGCGGTTACCAGCATGCTACCGTATGAAATAGAACCGGACAATATTCATGTTGGACCCAGCGACTATGTTCCCTGGTTGACAGATCGAAAATGGTGTTATATCCGCATGGAAGGGACCACATTTGGTGGCGTTCCGCTTAATCTTGAAACCAAACTTGAGGTATGGGATTCGCCAAATTCGGCTGGAGTCGTCATCGATGCCATCCGTTGCATTAAATTAGCGCTGGACCGCGGTATTGGAGGTCCACTCATCGGACCAAGCTCTTACTTTATGAAAACCCCGCCTCAGCAATTGAAGGATGACCAGGCGAGAGAAGCTACCGAGCGATTCATTCGTGGAGAATAGTACATAATTCACCCGGAAGCTGGGTATTAATTGATTTATAATACCCAAAATGCAAGAATTTTATGTTATTCATTCATTCAGGAAGCCAATCCATCTGGTAATCATATTAAGTCTCTTGTGGTTGGCTTCCTGCATGAATTCTTCACCCGCACAACCACCTACATCAGATCCAGTAAAATTGACCCAGGCATTCGAGAACGCCCTGTTAACAGCTCAAGCGGCATTTCCAACCTCAACCATATCTCCCACCTTCACCCCCATCCCTCCAACGCCAACCTTTTCACCGACACCAACACTGACCCGCACAGCAGGTCCTCCACCTACATTACCTCCAAAATTTACATCCTCTCTCTTAAAACCAGGGGTGGTGCCTCAAACTTATATTTCCAACACCTGTGAATATCTAAAAAATCGCTGGGATCCCGCCAAAAGTGCACCCGGCACAGTTGTTATGCCGATCATGTATCATTCAATTACCGATGATTACAAGGAAATAAAAGAAGACACTCAAATCCGCCATTCAGAATTATTCAAAACCTTAAAACATGCCAAAGATGTTGGTTTCGAAACAATTACGACAGAACAACTGGTCGGTTTTCTCGAGCACAACAATAAAATTCCTCAACGATCTTTGTTGCTCATTTTAGACGACCGTCGTCCAGGTGTAATAAAAGAACATTTCATGAAATATTTGGAGGAATATAACTGGACACTGACCCTCGGCTGGCTGATTGGTGACACCGATACCCGCCCCGCTACAAATCTGGCAGGAGAGAATTTCAAAACCCTTTGGGAACAAATAGAAGCGTACTATGCTACTGGTCGATTGGATGTTCAAGCGCACGGGTATATCCATAATATCAATATTACAGAAGTATCAACCCTTGAATTTATTCGTCATGAAATCGTTGATTCCCGCACCGTATTACAAGAACATTTTTACTGCAAAGATCCAATATCAAAACAGGTAAAAAAGGATTGCAGCACAACACAACCCCTGGCGTATATCTGGCCTGGTGGTAGTTTCACCAAAAAAGCCGCAGAAGTTGCCAGGTCTGCGGGGTATAAAGTTGGTTTTACCATCAATCCCAGAGGACCTGTGATGTACAATTGGGTGCCGCTCGCCGAGAAGAGGGATCCAAATTCTCCAAGCTGGATTCCTGAAGTGCCTGTTGGAGATCCGTTAATGGTATTACCGCGTTATTGGAGCAATGATGCAGCTTATCGCATCGACGATGTGATCAACATCAGTAAACAGGCTATTGCGGATGCTCAAAAAAACCGCGCCAACGAATTGGCATATTACGATGTGATTTGTGAGCCTTTAATTGGCAAAATTCCCGGACTTAATCCATAATTATGCTATGAGTTCGTGTATTTTTTGTCAGATTGTGTCAAAAAAAGCGCCAGCAAACATTGTGTACCAGGACAATGACATAACAGCGTTTTGGGATACGATCGGCTATCCTCCCGTTCATATCCTTGTGGTACCAAACTTGCATGTTGAATCATTGAATGAAATATCACCTGATTTAGAACCAACATTGCTGAAAATGATGCTCATTGCCAGAAAATTAGCTTTTGAAAAAGGCATTCAAAATGGCTACCGGCTTTTCATTAACACCGGAAGAGGTGGCGGTCAAACCGTATTCCATTTGCATCTTCATTTGGTCGGTGGAGGTCGTTTAGACCGTCCATATTAAATGAATTTCATCAAATGACCAGAACGTTTTTTTTAGTCTCTTCAATTTTCATTTTCATCCTAACCATATCTTGCAATCGACCGGCTGACAGCAGTCAACCATGGAGGGTGACTGAGCTTGCAGCGCAGGTGTGGGTAAAGGCTACTCCAAGCCGGACGCCGTTGGTCATCCCGACCAGAGCAGCCAACCAGCCTATTCCCACACCGACTCCGGATCCAACCCGCATTCTCCCCACACCCCGAACTCAACCTGATGAATATATTGTAAAACCAAATGATACATTAGGACTCATAGCTCAACGGTTTAATGTGGATATCAATGCATTAATCCAGGAGAATAAGCTTAAAAATCCCAACCAACTCCAGGTAGGACAGGTTTTAAAAATACCCGTGCCTGAACTTCAAGCCAGAGGTCCGTCGTTTAAAATTATCCCTGATTCTGAACTGGTAAATGGTCCCGCATTGGCTGATTTTGACATCAACCAATTTTTATCCAAATCCAAAGGATATCTGAGCACATACCAGGAAGAAGTAGATGGGACATCCCTGACCGGTGCTGAAATTATTGAAAGAGTTTCCCAAGATTTTTCAGTCGGAGCGCGTATCTTGCTGGCTGTTTTGGAATACCAAAGCGGTTGGGTAACCCAACCTTCTCCCCCTGCCAATCGAATGGAATATCCAATGGGTGTGATTGATCCCCGGCGCAAAGGTCTTTACCTGCAATTAACCTGGGCAGCCAGTTACTTAAACTTTGGGTATTACTATTGGCGTGTGAATGCGGTTTCGAGTTGGACGTTTTCAGACGGAAGTGTAGTTCCAGTAGCAAATGGGATCAACGCAGGAACCGCTGGAGTACAAAAGTTATTCAGCCTGCTTTATCCACGCTCTTCATGGGAAAGGGCCGTTACCGATCAAGGGGTGTTTGCCACCTACACAAAATTATTTGGTTATCCTCATGACTATGCAGTGGACCCTCTCCTTCCACGCGGGTTACGTCAACCCCCGCTCCAGCTCCCTTTTGAACCTGGTGCGGTTTGGTCCTACACTGGAGGACCCCATGCTGGTTGGGGATTGGGTTCTGCCTGGGCTGCCATTGATTTCGCCCCCCCCGGCAATGCGTTAGGCTGCGTTCAGAGTAATAGCTGGGTTGTCGCTATGGCAAACGGATTAATCACCCGCGCGGATCGTGGAGCCGTGATCCAGGATTTAGATTCAGATGGAATCGAACAGACAGGCTGGACAATTCTGTATATGCACATCGAATCGCGCGACCGGGTAGCCCCAGGCACTTACTTAAAAGCAGGTGAGCGCATTGGGCACCCTTCTTGTGAAGGTGGAGTGTCCACTGGCACCCATGTTCACATCGCCCGAAGGTATAATGGGGAATGGATATCAGCAGATGGTTCCATTCCTTTGAATATGGAAGGATGGATAGCAAGCAGTACTGGCTCTGAGTACAATGGGATTTTGGTTCGAGATGGACAAACAATCGAGGCGTGGAATGGCAGGAAACCTGAAAACCAGATCCAACGGTAACCGGTTTGTTACCTATTTTGTCCTGGTGGGTTTATTAATTCCGTCGTTTGCCTGTTCCAACATATATTTTGATCCAAACGACCTCAAACCAGTTGAGGTGAGGATCGGTGGAAATAATCCTGCGCCACAAAACACACCTGGCGAATTACCCACAGGACCCACAGGTGGTGGATTAAGCACCCCATTACCGACAATGCCCATTCCTCTCCCAACCACTACCAGGATAAACCCCACTCCCGGCATTATCCCCACCCAATCTGGAACCACTGCCCCACCTTACCTGTATAATGCTCAGGCAGGAGACTCGCTTGTCGCTGTCGCCTTCCGGTTTGGCGTTGATCCGTCTGAAATTACATCACCCGAAAAAATTCCGAGCGAAGGTTTGATCAACCCTGGACAGCTCCTGATGATTCCCAAACGACTCGGAAGTACTTTGCCCAACACGCCATTAATCCCTGATAGTGAAATCATTCACTCGCCTTCTGCAATTAACTTTGATACGGATAAATTCGTCCTTGCAGCTGGAGGACATCTCGCAGGTTTTAAAGAATACCTTGCTGCAGGATGGCACACTGGCGCTCAGGTTATTCGAAAAGTTGCCTTAGATATGTCCGTCAACCCGCGAATTTTACTGGGGCTGCTGGAATATCAGAGCCATTGGGTATATGGAAAACCAACCAACCTGGCGGAATGGGATTATCCCATGGGAAATGTTGAGTTTGATCGGAAAGATCTGTACTTGCAATGTATGTGGGCAAGTCAGGCGCTATTCAAAGGTTACTATGGCTGGCGTGAAGGTCGATTGAAAGAAATCAAATTTGCTGATGGAAAAATCGCGCGTTTAGCCCCCGAATTAAATGCTGGTTCGGTGGCATTAATCTACTTTTTTGCACAAATGAACAGCCTGGAGAAAGTAAACTCAATTTTATATTCCTCAGACGGCTTCCCTGCCAGATACAGCAAAATGTTTGGAGACCCCTGGCAGCGCGCTCAGGCTGTGGAACCACTCTTTCCGAATAACTTTACCCAACCCACCCTCGAGCTTCCCTACCTGCCTGGAAAACCCTGGAGTTATACTGGTGGACCGCATCCCGCCTGGGGAGAAGGTCCTCTGGCAGCTATCGATTTTGCCCCTCCAAGCGCTGCTCCAGGATGTAATCCAACTCATCTGTTCGTCACAGCTTCAGCGCCTGGATTAGTCGTACGTTCAGGAAACGGCGTGGTTGTACTGGATCTGGATGGTGATGGCAATGAGCAAACGGGGTGGAATTTACTTTACCTTCATATTGCCACACAAAATCGGGTTGAAGTTGGAAAATGGATCGATGTCAATCAGAACATCGGACATCCTTCCTGTGAAGGTGGTTTTTCCACCGGTACGCATGTCCACTTTGCCCGTAAGTACAATGGTGAATGGATCCCGGCAGATGGACCACTGCCCTTTGTGCTTTCAGGATGGCGAGTTCATAATGGGGAAAAACCCTATCTCGGAACAATGGTCAAAGACAATCAAGTCGCCACAGCCAGCACCTCCTCTTCTGTTGAAACCCTTGTCACGCGACCGCCAATTACACGTTAAGAACATGAGACCGTTATTATTATTACTGGTAATCATGTTGACAATAAGCGCATGCTTACCAGATGATCGTTTAATTACTCCCACCAACTCCCCCCCGCCTTCTTTCCCAACCCCGACATCATTGGCAGCCACTCCCCTGCCGACACGCCCAGCTTACCGACCTGGAGAATTGGTAGATTACATTGCCCAAACTGGAGATAACCTTCCCGCACTTGCCGCAAGGTTTAACACCACAGTTCGTCAAATTCGAGATGCGAACCCCATCATTCCAGAAGATGCTACAACTATGCCACACGGAATGCCGATGAAAATTCCTATTTATTACCAACCTTTATGGGGCAGCCCTTACCAAATCATTCCAGACAGTTTATTTATTAACGGTCCAGAACAAATAGGATTTGATCCGGTTAAGTATGTAAATCAACATCCAGGGTGGCTGAAGAATAAAGTAGAATACCTGGCAGACAAGAATCGACGGGGGGGTGAAATCATTGAGTACTATGCGACTTATTACAGCATCAGTCCCCGGTTATTACTGGCTTTATTGGAATATCAAACAGGCGCATTATCCAATCCCCTCCAGGAGAATCCGGATAACCCATATATTCTAGGATATCGAGATACTTTACGACAGGGATTAGCCAATCAATTAATCTGGGCAGCTAACACCCTAAACAATGGCTATTACAGTTGGCGAAGTGGAAAATTAAAATCAATTGAGTTAAAAAATCGACAAATAGAAGTAATCGACCCCTGGCAAAATGCCTCGACCGCGGCTTTGCGTCGATATTTTTCGCTCGTTTATGAGTCCGATCAATTCCATAAAGCGGTATCCAGCGAAGGATTGGCAAAGACATACCGCATTTTATTTGGAGACCCGTGGTTAAAAGTAAACCCTCATATTCCGGTCAGTCTTGAACAGCCGCCAATGCGCCTGCCATTTGACCCAGGAAAAACCTGGGCGTTTACCGGAGGTCCTCACACTGGTTGGGGAGACGGCGAACCCTGGGCTGCATTAGATTTCGCCCCACCATCTGTCATCGGTGGCTGCAGCCCTACCAAAGAATGGGCTACTGCCGTAGCCGACGGGTTGATTGTGCGCACCGGTAGCGGAATCGCTGTTCTCGACCTGGATGGGGATGGAGATGAACGAACGGGATGGGTAGTTTTTTACCTTCATTTAGCCAGTGAAGGAATGGTGCCTCTTGGAACACGGGTAAAGACTGGTGACCCAATGGGGCATCCATCTTGCGAAGGTGGCAGATCTACTGGAACTCATGTGCATATTGCACGTAAATATAATGGAGAATGGATCCTGGCAGATGGCGTATTGGCTTTTGATCTGGAAGGCTGGAAAGCAAAAAATGGCAAAGAGGCTTACGAAGGATCTTTAGAAAAAAATGGTATAACGGTGATTGCCGGAAGAGATCAAAAGAGCCATATTCAATCTATTCTTGATTGAGGATCGCAGGTTCCTGAAGTTCGATCCGTTGTCTGGAAGATGGTTCAATGCTAAACTATTGAGTAAGGAGTTTAATATGAGCGCAGGTCGGGTTATTGCCTATATCGCAGCCGCGATTGTCATTTTTTTTGGCGTTTTATTTATTTGGGGTTCTTTTAGCGCACAAGGTCAAACAGGATGGATTTTAATCGGTATTTTGAGTGTAGGGATTGGATTTGGATTGATTTTTCTCGCATCCCGGCAAGCTGCCAAAACAGGCGATGCAAATGTTACCCTCAAAGTAGATCTCTCAGGAGATATCAAGTTATCAGAAATTAAATGCCGATCATGTGGAGGCACATTATCAGCCGAAAACATTAAAATGGTCGCTGGCGCTCCGGTTGTCAACTGCCCTTATTGCCACACATCATATCAAATTACTGAAGAACCTAAATGGTAATTTTCCATGTGATATTTGAGAATAGAGGAGGTCATAATGCTCCGAAAAGCAGGTAGTCTTCTATTTACCTGGATTATTTTGTTTATTATTGCGGTTCACCCTGTGTTAGCGCAAAATTATCGGTTCCAGGTGCCATTAATGGATGTATCTGTATTTGCAAATAAAGATGGAACGGTTTCCATCGATTATATGATCGAATTTGCAAACGATCCTGGGGCATCACCTATCGATTTTGTGGATATTGGCTTGCCAACAGCTGATTATGACCTTAGAACGGTCACCGCAACTATCAATGGCGCCGCCATACGAAACATTACCAAATCAGATTACATTAAGAATGGTATTGCTCTGGGATTAGGCGCAAACGCGATTCGGGCAGGACAGCGGGGAAAAGTTCAGGCTCGCATTAACACCGTACGAAAAATGATCTACAAGGCAAATACCAAAGAGGCTGAACCTTATGCCAGTTTTCAATTTTCTCCCACCTGGTTTGACGGCAAATTTGCGCATGGGAAAACCAGCATGACGGTGACCCTCTACCTCCCTGAAGGATTAAATAATGAAGAACCACGTTATTTTCCGCCAAAACCATGGGCAGGGGGCGATAAACCCGAATCGGGTTTCGATTCACAAGGGCGCGTCTTTTATCGTTGGAAATGGGATGGAGCGACTCCCTACACGCAATATACTTTTGGCGCAGCGTTTCCCGCTCGTTTGGTAGCCAGCAACGCTTTAGTGACGGAACCATTAATAAATATCGACCTCGAAGAGTGGCTGCCAGGAATCTTCTGCATGGTATTCGGAGGGTTTTGGATTTTTCTACCCATTTGGGGTGTAATTGCATCCAGAAAACGAAAATTACAATACCTGCCTCCCAAAATATCGATCGAAGGACACGGAATCAAACGGGGATTGACTGCAATCGAAGCAGCCATTCTTATGGAGTCCCCAGTCGATAAAGTATTAACGATGCTTTTATTCTCCGTTCTGAAAAAAGGAGCGGCAAGAGTAATAACCCGCGAGCCATTAAAACTTGAGATACCCAAAATTATTCCTGAAGAGCTTCAGAGTTACGAAAAAAAGTTCTTATCAGCCATGAGCGTTGATGACAACAAAGCTCGCCGAACCCGCTTGCAGGCGTTAATTGTTGACCTGGTAAAAGAAGTAGCCGAAAAGATGAGAGGATTCAGCCGACGAGAAACAGTGGCTTATTATGAGGATATCATGCGGCGCGCCTGGCAACAGGTGGAATCTGCAGATACACCTGAAATGAAAATGGAAAAATATGACGAACAAATGGAATGGACAATGCTCGATCGGCGGTTTACCGACCGAACCCGCGATGTATTCGGTCCACGCCCGGTTTATGTCCCTACCTGGTGGTGGAGATACGATCCGAATATTTCTCGACCGAGTAGTCCTTCTACCCCGCAAGGGAATGTGCCTGTTTCTTTGCCTTCTTTACCCGGTTCGGATTTTGCTGCATCGGTCGTAAACGGAATTCAATCCTTTTCGGCTGGTATCGTGGGCAATGTCAACTCCTTCACCGAGGGAATTACCCAGAAAACCAATCCCATTCCAGTCTCCAGAAGTTCTTCTGGTAGAAGCGGCGGTTCTGGCTGCGCTTGTGCTTGTGCGTGTGCAGGCTGCGCTTGTGCTTGCGCTGGTGGTGGTAGATAACCTTTCATAAAAGATATTAAATGTCTCTACTTGATCAGTTTTCTCTTAAAGCCAAAAGACTGTGGAATCAATTTTCGCCCTCAATCCAAATTCCCACGGGCTTACACAGTTTTAAGTTGCAAGAAAATGGCTCGATCAGTCGAATTCATCTCAGAATAGAAGAAAATTATTCTGGTCTGATGTTTGTGGACGCCAACCGGGTGTATCACCTGAACGCAACCAGCACGGTCATGGCTTATCTTCTCTTAAAAAAATGCCCCTTTCCGGCTGCAATTAATACACTGCTAGATAATTTCCAAACATCTCGAAAGCAAGCCGAAATAGATTATCTACATTTTGCCAGTAATTTCCACCGATTGTATGCCAGGGATGGAAGCTGTCCGGTTTGTGATCTAAACCTGGAGACTGATTTACCTTTTTCAGCAAAGTTATCGGCTCCTTATCGGATGGATCTGGCAATAACCTATCGCTGTAATAACCGTTGTCACCATTGTTATAACGAAAAAAGACAATCAAAAGAGTTATCTCGTACCCAATGGAGGTCAATTCTCGACCACCTATGGCAAATTGGTATCCCCCACATTGTTTTCACAGGCGGCGAACCCACCCTGTCAAAACAATTACCCGGCTTGATCGCCCATGCAGAAAATAATGGGCAGGTAACCGGTTTGAATACAAACGGCAGATTACTAAACCAAATGGATTACGTACAGACCCTGGTAAAAGCTGGACTTGATCATATCCAGATTACTCTCGAATCCCATATCCCGGAAATCCATGATCGGATGGTAAATATGCCAGGTGCATGGAAGGAGACGGTTTCCGGAATTCGCAATGCGGTATATTCTGGTTTGTTTGTAATGACGAATACAACTTTACTGGATATCAACAGCCCGCATCTGGCAGACACGCTTGCGTTCTTAGCAGATCTGGGTGTTAAAACCGTAGGGTTAAACGCCTTGATTTATTCAGGGAAGGGAATATCGGTAGGAAATGGTCTCAAAGAAGAACAACTTGTCTCCTTGCTTAACCTGGCAAGAGAAAAGACGGATCAACATCATCAACGTCTCATCTGGTATACCCCCACTCAATACTGTCATTTCGACCCAGTCCAGCTTGAATTGGGAGTAAAAGGATGCACCGCTGCCCTGTATAACATGTGCATCGAACCGGATGGCAATGTAATTCCCTGTCAATCGTATTATGTACCCTTAGGGAATATATTGAATAATCCCTGGGAAAATATATGGAATCATCCTCTGGCAATAACCTTAAGAGAACGGAAAAATGTTCCCCAAGAATGTCGAAAATGTTCTCTCTTAATTGAATGTGGAGGAGGCTGTCCTCTTGCAGCGCAAGCTGGACAATTAAGCCAACCCCGGCGTGTAGTCCCTAATGAACCATGAATCGAGGTGATATTATGCTGCAATCTTTTCAAACATTGTGGAAGCGGTTTTTTGCACCCATTCAACCATTACCTGCTGGTATCTATTCATACCAATCATCTCCTGCCGAACCTATACCCTATAAACTGCATCTCCGTGTAAATCCAGATCGAACGGGGATACTGATTGTAAATGCCAGCACAGTGATTCACCTGAATCAAACTGCCACAGAATATATATTTCACTGGATCGATTCATCTTCGAAGGAAAAAGTAATTTCTACAGTGTCTGCCAGATATCGAATTGATAAAAAAACCGTGGAAAAGGATTTCGATTCGATCAAATCTCGCATTGATCAATTAATCAGCACACAGAATCTTGATCCAGAAATATTTTTGGATATCGACCGCAATCAACCATTTCAACAAAATTACACAGCTCCATTCCGGCTCGATTGTGCATTAACCTATCGGACAAACAATATTAATTCCGATCAGGCTGGTCCTAAAGATCGGGTAAAACGGGAATTAACCAATCAGGAATGGAAGACTGTCCTCAAAAAAGCCTGGGATGCCGGGATCCCCCATGTCATTTTTACGGGCGGCGAACCCACACTTCGCCCCGACCTTGCTGAATTGGTCGAATATGTCGAATCACTGGGGATGGTGGCAGGTCTAATTACCGATGGTCTACGCTTATCTGAAAAGGACTATTTACATACATTACTTTTCAAAGGACTGGATCACATCATGCTGATTCTTGATCCACAAGAAGAGCAGGCTTGGGAGAGTGTTAAGGACGTGCTTGTTGAAGACATTTCTCTAACTGTCCACTTAACATTAAAACCAAACAATAAAAAAATTTTATTGGATTCTATCAGCCGTTTACAACAATTGGGGGTAACCAAAATATCCTTAAGTGCATCTCATGAGATCTTAAAGAATGACCTTTTAGAACTCCGCGATGTCATTGCCGAAAATGGCTTTACTTTAGTCTGGAATTTGCCAGTGCCATTCACAACTGTGAATCCTATCGCAATAGAACTGCAGGAAGCTGGTGAATTTATAAGCGGCGCAGGCAAAGCATGGATTTACCTCGAGCCAGACAGTGATGTCCTGCCCGAACAAGGCGCTACACAGGTGTGGGGAAATTTACTGATGGACAGTTGGGAAAAAATCTGGGCAAACGCGCAATGAATTTTATCCAATTACAGCCAGACTGGCACAAGCGCTTTTTGGAGCAAGCCCAATGGACTGCAGGTGTGAGATCCTATATTTACCAAAAGACCGGACTGCAAAATGTAAAGCGCGTATTAGAAGTTGGCTGTGGCACAGGTGTGATCACAAAAGAATTACATCAGTATTCGCCAGCAAAAATTTTTGGAATTGATATTAATCCAGAGCGCATCCATTTCGCCCAACACTACGATCCCCAAAGCAGGTTTTCAATAGCCAACGGACTGAGTTTGCCGTTTACGTCTGGCTCTTTTGACATCATACTATGCCATTTTTACCTGATGTGGGTCAAACCCGCTCTTGTTGCCCTCCAGGAAATGAAACGTGTTTGTCGTACAGGAGGATTGATTATTATTCTGGCAGAGCCGGATTATCGCCACCGTATTGATTATCCGCAAGAATTAGAACAATTGGGTAAATTGCAAAGCGACTCGCTATTTCAGCAAGGTGCTGATCCCTGGATTGGAGTTAGAGTTCCTGAATTAATGAAACAATGTGGTTTGAAAGACATCCAGTACGGCTTACCTGGAGGTGAATGGTTTTTAAATCACGATACATTGAAAAACACGACTGAGCGTGAAGTATTAATAAACGACTTGTCTCGATTATCAACAAAACAAGAAATCGAAAAACTATTCGATGCGGACCAGACCGCCTGGCAGACAGGAAATCGTGTCTTATTTGTTCCCACCTTTTTTGGAGTGGGAATTGTCTAAAATTTGAATGGTCAACGAGACTTGTCAGGATAGATTCTGTCAGGTATAATATCAGCCAGTTCGGGGCGTGGCGCAGCCCGGTTTAGCGCGCTTGCATGGGGTGCAAGAGGTCGGAGGTTCAAATCCTCTCGCCCCGACAGAGAACCGCTTATAAATCAAATTGGGTTATAAGCGGTTTTGCTTTATCTGAGCAACCGGAATTGATTTATTGATCACTTGTGGTCTTATTAAAATTTTAAAAAGTGAAACATCAGGTGAATTTTTAATTTTCCCCTTCTCACTCATAATATTTTCGATTATATTGATCATTAAGGCTGATCATAAAGGTAAATCAAACCATGTCGGAAAATCCTTCTCCGGTATCTTCATCTACAAAAGTTGACCCAGCATCGGATGAAATATGGGTTAAACGCCTTACAGATACATGCCTGGATGATGTTACATTACCCCCTGGTGGAGCAAGCACAAAAAAACCTGCGAATGTTGCGTCTGATCGATTTCAGCAGGTTCCCCGACCTGACTACTTAACCCATGAAGGTCGCGACCTGCGGATTGACCTCCTTAGAGGTTATTTTGTCTTTGCGATGATTGTCGACCATGTTCGCGGACCATCTCCCCTTTACCTGATAACTGGAGGAAACAGATTTTACGCCTCCGCAGCGGAAGGCTTTATTCTGACTTCCGGACTGGTCGCTGGGTTGGTGTATCGCCGCCTTATTAAGCGGGATGGAATTGCTCCTTCAATGATCAAGGTGCTCAACCGGGCATTGACATTGTATTTGTTGACTGTCGGAATTACATTGGTTTTTACAATCTTCTCGGAAGCAACTTATTTGCCCTGGGCACAGGGCGTGAATTTGAGCGATCCAATCGGGTTTGTTGTCAGCGTCTTTACCCTGCATCAAACATATTATCTGATCGATGTTCTTTTACTGTATACCTTATTGTTTGCTGTTACACCAATTGCATTTGTGCTTCTTGACCGGGGATTGGGTAAAGTTCTGATTGGCGGCTCCTGGCTGCTCTACCTGATTTACCAGTTTTACCCACAATATTCCGACCTTCCCTGGCAGATCAATGGGAACTATCTCTTTGCCTTTTCAGCCTGGCAGGCTATTTTCTTTTCAGGACTGGTATTAGGATACTTCCAACAATCGCTTCCTGCTCTTAATAAAAACCAAACAAAGATAGCCCTATGGATTACAGGGATTCTCTTGCTAGGTCTGATTGTGGTTTACTTCCTGGTCGATACGCCAACCGGATTAATGCCCAGTGAAATCGCAGTAACCAGCCCGATCCCCAAAGAAACCCGTTTATGGCTTCAAGATTACCTTTTCTCCAAAGGGGATGTGCGTCCCGGTCGATTATTTGCTTCTGTGGTAACTTTTTCTTTTTTGTTCCTCTTTGCCACCCGCTATTGGAGAATAATTAAAAAGCTCACTGCGTGGCTGCTCATTCCATTGGGTCAGTATTCTTTGTACGCATATACCTCCCACATCTTTTTGGTGGGTTTCGTTGGGTTGATAATTAAGTCTCTAAACCTGCCTTCGCCAACCTCTCAGGGTGTGAATGCGATTATTCAAATTGCAAGCGTGTTGCTGATTTGGTTCCTTGTTAATCACCAATTTTTATCCCCTACCCCCAAAACCCGGCATTATTGGAATTTAAGTCCACTCGCTATTGGGTTCCTGATTATTGTGTTTCTATTTCGCTTTCCAATGGGCGACCACCCAGGCTTGAATCAATCGAACATCTCAAATGTCAGTGATCGGACCCCCAGACGGTATGGAACGCCAGTTCCAAGGAATACTACATCCGCTGTAAACCAGCCGCAGGTTGTGCAAAATCTCGCCGAACCAATTCCTCCCCCAGCGAATACTGGTCCTAGAAAAAGCCTTCAAGGGGGTAGTCCAACATTAACCAGTGAGTACTTAGGCGATATTTACGGCACAATGTTTGAGCGGTGGTTTTACAGTCCTGAACTGGACAGAGACATGCCGTATTACATCTATTTACCGCCAGATTATGAACGAGTCAATCGACGCTATCCAACTCTATATATGCTGCACGGATTGGGCGGACACCGGGAAGAATGGCTGGCTTACTTTTTTATTGACACCCTCGATCAGGAAATTAAAAATAACAATATCAAGCCAATGATTGTGGTACTGCCTCAAGGCGACAAAGATTATTGGGTTAACCATGCCAACGATGGACCCCGATGGGGGGAGTATGTATCCAGGGATCTGGTTCGGCATATTGATTTTACCTACCGTACCTTACGTTCACCCGCTTCAAGAGGGATTGGCGGATTATCCATGGGTGGATTTGGCGCATTGGTCAATGCATTTACACACCCCAACATATTTGGCGTGGTAGGTGCGCACTCTGCCAGTCTCTTCACACCTGAAACCGCGCCAAAAATTCTGGGAACGGGAGCGGACTTTGAGATGCGCGACCCAATTACACTGGCGCGAACCCGCACAAATTTACGCAACTTGAAAATATGGATTGATGTCGGTCGAGAGGATGAAGTTTGGATCGATGAAAATATTATGCTCCACAATGCTCTTTTGCTGAACAATGTTCCTCATATCTGGCAGGTGCTTCCTGGGGCGCATGATTACAATTACTGGCGTAACAATGTCCTTGATTATGTGCGATTCTATGGCACTGCCCTCGCTAATCAATAATTCTCGAATATACCCCCCTACCATAACCTGATTATCTCCAGAAGCCCAAGAGATATTTCACGTCTTCTTTGACTCCCGCCAACGATTTTCGATATAGGCTCTGATCGATTCTTGTGGCGGAACAGCCAGGACATTTCCTTCCTTATCAAAGGCAAGGCATTCGCTTAACCAGGAAAACTGCTCAAGCCGAACGCGCATGAATCCGGCTGGTCTCGGCTTGCCAAATTGCGGTTTATAATCACACTTCCAGGCGTCATAATATTTACAAATTAGCGGTCGGTCTGGCTTTCCATACAAAGAACATCGATTCTCTGAATTTAAGTGTCGACAGGTCGTTTTGACAATGGTTGACCATCCTCCGTCACTAATTCCTAACTCAACTCCTGGGAATCCAAGACAAAACTGATAATAATCCAAATTCGAGATGTGATGAGGCACCGATTGGGGAAATACCAATGTTTTACAGCAATAAGCAGCGCAACCCTGGCATGGATCGTAGGAAATATCATAGCCAACAGGCTCTATAACTGGAGAACTTGCGCTGATTGAATTTAAAGTCATCTGTTCCCATTCAGCCAGCGCTGTATCTTCAAAGGCAGGCTCCTGAAATTTCTTCTCGGAGTCATTGAAATTAGCCATTAATTGAATCAAATCATCCCACGCTGGAACAGAAGTGATTTTTCTTTGTTCATCAAAGGTAATGAATTGAAGCAGGTACTGAAACCGGTCATAATCGATGCGCACTAAATCCTCATTTTGACCAACGGTAAAGACCCGTTTATACCAGCAGTTGTACGGATTATAGTGAACACAAATCCTAGGCTGAGTGGGTGTATCGTGCACCGTACAGCAAAATGTCTGACGGTCTAAAAATCGACAGGGATACGCATAATAGGCGCTCCAACTACCGGAAGCAGAAATCCCTATCTCGATACGATCAAAGTTTAAAATATAACGCGCGTGATCTAATTCTACCAGGTTGGTAACTTTAAAAGTGTTTAAAGGCAAATGCGTACAACAGGGCGCTGTATCACAACTCATACAAGGGGATGTAAGGGCATCACCAAATGAAAGGTTTCGATTCGTTTCGCCAGATACAATGCTTTCTTTGATGCTATTCCATGGTGCTGCCATTGGTTAATATCTCCCCGAAAGGTCAGTAATCTACTCCCCAATCCTCTTCTTCAGTTCATTATATTCCTTTTCCTGTTTGGAAAGCAATTCTTGTAAGCGTTTTATTCGTTCTTCATCGGATAAAGGCGCGGATGGCGGGTGGGGAAGGGTAAATAAATAATCGGTGAGCGCGTCATTCACATTGACATACCAGACCTCATGAATATGCTCCCCTCTCCTGGCTGACACGATGATAATTGCCCCATCACGAGCAGGTGTCTCGACATACGATGGCAGATTGAAAAAGTCAACCTGATCCAATTTTTCTTTTACATTATCCAACTCAGCGGCTGTTAGAATCCTGGTAGGATCTTTAGGTAATTCGGTATTGAAGATTGCCGTTGTCGCTTCGCCAGAATTCCGCGCAAAATACAGGCGTCCATCCTTCATCAGGTAAAATCGGAAATTCGTCGCCCGCGAAGAGATACGGGATATATACTGATACTTAATCCACATATCATCATAGAATGGATGTAAATCCCGACCCCTTAACCCATCAAGAAGATGAGCAGGCACCTCACCCCTGGTTTCATGCTCTGGCATTCTGGTTTATCCTATAATTTTCCAATCTTTCCAAGTAAATGCCGGCGTTGGCTGATTAGCTGACATTGCCGCCGTGTCATATAGCGCTTTCCAAAAGGTAACATAATTATAAACACGCACTTCATCGCCCGCATACATCACACCCGCGGATGATTCAGGTGCTACTTTTTGGATTTTCGAAACCTCTTCAGCGTACTTTTCCTCATTTCCCTTGCCATAAGCTTCTTCACCTAACATCTTTTTAATAAAATCTTTTTGGGAGTTCCAATCGCGTTTTTCACCAGCATAGGTGTACTCATCATCCAAACCAAGCATGTGTCCAAACTCATGCATGTCCACATCCTGGACGTTTGAAAAGGAAGGGTCAATTGAGGCATTAAAATCGACCTTCCGCCAGGAACCATCCTCGGTTGCTCCCGCCGATCCGACTCCAGTTGCATTTAGGGTGTGATTGGTAACGCCGTAGCCTTTTAATTTATCCATTACCGCTTGAGCGCGCAACGTGGAAAATTTGATATTATCCGGTTCTGGTCCTGTTTTACTGGCATGCCCAACGACATTAATAATGAATTTCGGTCGATTCATGCGTTTTAAGTAATCGCCGATATACCTCAAGTCTGGATCATATTTTGACTCAACCTTGTAGGAAGAATTAGCAAAATGAATCTTCGGCAGGTTTCTTTGCAGCCTGGATAATTCGCCTTTTCCAACAATAGGGTTATTTGTAAATCCGCGTTTAACTGTATCAAACAGATACATGTTGACCACACCTGTTGCATTTGATTCTACTGCCGGTACTTTTCCCTCCTTTGTAGTTGGATCAATCACATCCTTGAAATACTTTTTAAATGTAAAGTGGGGATTTTTATCGGAATTTACGACATTCACTTTCACGGAGATTGGATTTAATTTTCCCCAAACACTTTGCGGTTCGCGGACATTCTGGAAGTTAAATTTACCGCTCCAGCCTGATGTAACACGGGTGATAAATGTATTAATGTAGATATCATGGACCGATTTTATGATCGGAGCTGTGGCAATATCTACAGGAGAAGAGCCGGTCGGGACTGGTAAGTCCGGGAAGACAAATTTTACCCGCATATTTGCAGTGAGTGTCCGCTTGGCTGGATCATAAACTGCATCGTACTTCCCAAAGTTGTCAACCTTATCTGGGACATAATCTGGAAACGTGATCGGACCTCCGGCAACAAATTTCTTGTACTCTTCTTCAGCTTGTTTTACCTGCTCTTCTTCTTTGCTGCCAGTGCCTTTTACACCAGGAGTTGTCATATCAGCGCCTGTCTTGCCTGAAGCCGATTTACCATCCTTGCGCTGGACTTTGGCAAGAGTTCCCTTTCCCCATAAGAGTGGCGCAGTTTCAGAAACTCGCCCGCCAATTCGCCCAAAAACAGGGGACCTTTGGATCATAGGCATTGTTTGAATTTCATCATCCTCTGATCCGACTCCCTGTCGGTTACCCGGTATGGAATGGCGTTGAACAGATTGGTCAACCAATCGGGTTTGAATTTCATCATCCTCTGATCCAACCCCCTGCCTGTTTCCAGGGATGGAGTGCCTTTGAAGCCCAATTCGAGTGGCGGTTGGCAATCGCTGAGCAATTAGATTTCGCAGCGCTTTGTTGCCGATCCCCTGCTGAAGCCCCAAAACATCACTCGGGGCAATTGGCGGGGTGATATTTTCTTTGATCCGCCGCATCTGCTCCGGAATTTCCGATTCGACCTGAGGCGTCTGCTCTACTGGCGCAGGCTTTTTTAAGATAGAGGAATTCTGTTTATTTTTATGGGAAAACGATTGGTTTGTCATATCGCCTCCACTCTCTTTTAGGGAAGAGAAATATTCACTTCACGAGCTGCCATGTAAAAACTATTAAAACAATACCGTATTTTTATCTAAAAAGCAAGCAGAGCAAGCGAATATTTTAAAATAATTAAGGAGAATTTTTACTTTAATTATCCGTTTATATGCTTCGAAAGACTCATTTAATCAACGTTAATTTACCTCAAGTTCGGGATAAATGCTTATCCGCCCCAACCATTATTTATAGAGAAAATTAGTCTTATACCAACTTGATAAATGCAGGTTGCAATTCAAATAATCGAATATCTTCAGCAAGCATATTGGGATTGTCTTTTTGAAACACTCCAATACAAACCATATCTCCAGAACGCATCTTTGATGCTGTATACGCAATCGCTTCTTGGGGATTATTCCGCCCTGCCGCAAATATTTTGTAATGGATGACAGGTTTATTAATCGTCGATATCAAGTCCACCATCTGCTCCCGATCCTCATCGAGATATTGTTCTTCAAAGCCGTTGACGTGCTCTGCGGATCTTTGGCGGGGAATTGGATTGTAGTAGGAACACATGTGAAAATCCAACGCCAGATTTTCTTTAGCCCAGATGTGAACCGCTGGCAAATGACCTGCCACTCCCACCAGCATTTTTCGTTTGCGAATTTCATCAATAACTGGTTTGATCGAATCCAATTTTCCATTTGCCAGCAAATGATCCATCACTCCCCCGTGAATATAGCATGCTTTTGCGCCATTGTTATGCGCCCGAATGACCGAGTTGATTGGGTCGCCAAATTCTGGGCATGTCTGGGCAAACCATTGCATTTTTCCACCTTCGTCCCAATATTCGAGCATCACTCTCGTGATAAAGGCATCGGTGCGTCCAATGACTGTATTCACCCCCAATTCTTCAGCCTGGAAAAATAGATCTTTGATTCGGCTTACCGTGAAGTATCGGCGCATTTGCAGGTCGATGTCTTTGCCAAGATGAGAAAAACCGCTGATAGGATTGCTGCCCAATATTATTTTGCTTACTTGAAGTTCACCTAACTGAATATAAATCATATTTCATTTTTCCTCTACCTGCTAATTCTACTTTCGATGTACAAGATTTTCTTTAACCTGAGTGATAATACACCTTTTTATACTTTTCCCTTGATAAGTTCCTTCATTATAACGCCATAGAATGGATGATTTCGGACAAAAGTCTCAGTGCTGATAGATACATGCACTGGCATTTTTCTATTCCTTGAAATAAATTGGTTTGGTAAAATAAGGGACAGTCTAAAGATTATTTTCATAATAATTAAACCCTTTCACTCACTGTATTATAAGGACAAAAAAATGAAAATTACAGCAGTAGAACCTATTGCTATCGATAGTTATTTATTTGTGCGAATTCACACGGATAAAGGTATCGTGGGATTAGGCGAAGCTGGCGCCTGGGGACACCGCGAAGCATCAGAAGCGGCATTGAAAAAATTTGCAGCGTATTTAGTCGGACAGGATCCATTCCAAATCGAATTGCATCAAAATGTCATGTACCGCTGGAGTTATTTCAGAGGGGCGGCAATCATGGCAGCAATTTCCGCAATCGATATCGCCCTTTGGGATATCAAGGGCAAATCCTTAGGGGTACCTGTTTATGAATTATTAGGAGGAAAGGTTCGCAACCAAGTCCGGGTATATGTCCATGTCAAAGGAGAGACAATCGAAGAACAGGTGGCGCGCTGCCTGGAAGCAAAAAAACAAGGTTTCACTGCTGTCGGACATTTGAACCCATTTCTAGACGAAAACAGAGACATCCCCTATTTCAAGCCCCATGCCCGAAAGATGGCTGAGGCAGTAGACTCAGTTCGCCAATATCGCGAAGCGCTGGGAAACGATGTTGACCTGTGTATTGAGATCCACCGCCGATTGACTCCTCCCGAAGCCATTACGTTTGGACTGGCAATTGAACCGTTCTATCCATTTTTCTATGAAGACCCTATTCCCCCTGATTCAATCGATGCAATGGCAGAAGTCGCTCAGAAAATAAAAATTCCTGTCGCGACTGGAGAACGATTGATCTACTTATCCGAATTTCAAATGTTAATGGAGCGCAGAGCAGCCCAATACCTGAGACCCTGTATCTGTGTAGTAGGTGGAATCACAGCAGGTAAAAAAATCGCTGCCATGGCTGAATCCCACAACCTCGACATCGTACCTCATAACCCGCTTTCGCCCGTCAGTACGGCTGCCTGCTTGCAACTCGCTGGCGCTATTCCCAACCTTGCAATTCAGGAGTACCCCGAAGACCAAAACACTCCCCACTTCAAAGAGATTTTTAAATGCAACTTTGAACAGGACAATGGTTTTATCATCGTCCCGGACGCGCCCGGCATCGGCATTGAACTTACGCCAGATGCACGCCAGAAATTCCCACCAAAACCAAGGCTGGTTAGCGCCCGCCGCCATATCGACGGGTCAGTCGTTCCCCAATAGAATCCAGGATCAATCTATGCTTAAATATACACGGTCTCTATATTCCATCATTTCTATCCTGTTTTTCCTTTCTGGCTTTGCCAGCCTGATCTATCAAATCGCCTGGCAGCGCTTATTATCTATGCATTATGGAGTCGGTTCAATTTCCATCGCCCTGATTGTGGGAATCTATATGGCTGGGCTAGGATTAGGCAGTTTGCTGGGTGGATACCTGGCAGAGAGACTTTCGAAAAAGATCACTTTCTATCTCTGGCTTGAGATCGCAATCGGTATCTTTGGTTTGTTAAGCCTTCCAATCTTGAACATCTTGGGTGAACGCACGGCAGGAAGCCCGCTGGTTGTTTCGTCGATTTATATGTTTTTATTTCTTTGCTTCCCCACCCTTTTAATGGGCATTACATTGCCCTTTTTGACAAAAATATTTAATCAATACATTAAAAATTTTGATAAAACAGTAAGTTATTTGTACTTTATCAATACCATTGGCGCAGCGATCGGAGCCTTGACAGCCAGCTACCTGATTATTTCATTTTGGGGTATTGATATCGCTGTATTTGTTGCGGTCGGTATCGATTTTTTCCTGGCTTTTTTGGTTTTTCTGATGGGACAAGTAACCCGCTCTATACCTGCAAAGATGGTCGAGGGTGAGAGTGCCAAGCCATCTTCATCTCTGGTCGGCAAATGGGCTTATCTGTTAGTGGGGATTACCGGCTTTTTAGCAATTGGATACGAAATTGTCTGGTATCGCTTTATTGGAGTATTGATTAAAGATTCCCCATATGCTTTCGCGTCTATTTTGTCTGTTTACCTTTTGGGGCTTGCGATCGGAAGCCTATTCATGAACCGCTGGCTGGCTTTTCGTCCTTCTCTGAACAAGAAAAAGGTGTATTTCTTCTTGCAATTCCTGATCGGCATTTTTGTCCTGGTCAGTTTTATTGCGTTTGTTTACTTAACTCAGGAAACAAAATTCGGAAAGTTAACCCACCTTTCCTTCAGCATCGAAGCCCATCCAGACCCATTAATGATTCTGAATGAGAAAAATAAGATGGGATTCACTGTCCCATTTATGGCGTTGTTTGATGTGTTTTTCTGGCCGTCCTTTTTTTTGCTCATACCTACCATTTTTATGGGAGCCAGCTTTCCTTTGATTTCGTCCCTGGCTCTGACAAGAACCGACCGTGAGGGTAGTACGGTTGGCACGATCTATTTCTTTACAATCATGGGGAATGTTTCAGGTTCGCTTCTCACAAGTTTTTTGATATTGCCCGCTCTTGGCACAGAACGAACATTATTGGTGTTTGCTATCATTAATGTTCTGTTCTTATTATTTACTGTTGAAAAAGTCCAGCTTTTTCATGTCTCTTTAAGAGCAGCCGCAGCGGGTGTAATTATTCTTCTAGGAATATATTGGTTTCCTAAGCCCAAGGAACTCTATTTCTTAATCCATCCTGTTTCAAAACATATTCTTTTTGAGGAAGGAATTGACAGTGTTGTCTTGACTTACCACTCTATCGGTCAAGATAGGAATTTTATAAATGGGTTGGAACATGGAACAACCAACAATACCATCTATAATGCCTGGATCGTCGACACATTAAGTTACTCAAGAGCACTCGATGATATCCTGATCATAGGGTATGGGATAGGCACTTTTCCTGAGGTAACACTAAAACTACCAGAAGCGAAAAATATTACAGTCGTTGAGCTCAGTCCAACCCTGATGACCAATATGCACAAGCTCGAACGTCACCGTCAAGTTACCGGCGATCCCCGCGTAAAATTAGTAATCGATGATGGACGTAGATATCTACTAGCCAATCATCAGCAATACGATGCAATCATTATGGATCCTGTACGATCCACAACTGCCTATTCCAATAATTTACATTCTCTAGAATTTATGCACCTGGTCAGGTCTCGATTAAAACCTGAAGGGGTTGTTTTTTTGGGTGGGATGAAAGAGGGAAAAATATTACCGAAGACTTTCGCCACCGCCTTCCCATATTCTCGTGTCTATTATTATTGCGCAATTGGCTCAAACTCACCATTGGTAGATGCGGAACACAGACGTGAATTTTTACTCTCTCAACTGCCGGATGATCAAAACCACAGAGTAAGAGGATATCTTAAATCCACGTATCGCGGCGACCGCCAACAGACATTAAAACATGCCGGGAACTCACCCATCAATCGAATTTACAAACCACGCACCGAATACTACCTGGGATATCAACTGCGTGAGTATTTTGGTTGGGAATGATTTAACCCGCAATCATCACTCGTGTCGTGTGCCGTCTGGCAGAATCGCCCCGGTTAAGGATTTTGCGCGGAATATTCGATAATCTGGGGCATTCGTACCTGCCATGTTGGCATTCGACAGATTAGCGTTTGTTAGGTCGGCGCCAGCAAGGTTGGCATCGATTAAGTTCGTATTGCTTAAATTAGCCTCATAGAGGTCAGCTTCGACCAGGTTAGTCTCTCTCAAATCACACCCATGTAAATTAGCACCCCGCAAGTACGCCTGACGCATGTCTGCGCCAACCAGGACGGCACCTTCAAGGTTGACCCCGCCCAAATTGGCATTCCGCAGATCAGCGCCATGCAGTAAAACACCTTTCAAATTTGCTCCAAAGAGGGTTGCCCCTTTAAGATCAACACCTCGTAAATCCATCCCACTTAAATCAATATAACTTAACCAAAGTGGTTTCGATAGATTCAACAGTGTGTAAATTTCATATCGAGTAAATTCAGCCATATTGTCTCCTCCAGGCATCAGCCCGTTCTATAAATCAATCATGACTTTCATGATATTTCCCCGCGCATTCTCAATCTCCTGGTAAGCATCAAGGTATCGATCAAAAGGATAATGAGCGCTGATCATGGGGGAAAGGTTAATTTTCCCGGCTGCAATTAATTCCATTGCCTTAAGATAATCTCCTTTTTGATACATGAGTGTGCCCACCAGGCTCAATTCGCGATCTTGCACCAACCCCAAATCAACCTGGGGTTTTTTGCCAAATACTCCGACCACTACAATCGTCGTCCCTTTACGGGCATTTGCGATAGCCTGGGTGATCGTTTCTTCCGCTCCAACACACTCCAGGATGAGATCAGCCTTGTCAAAGCCAAATACACTTACAATCGCCTGCCCGAGATTTTCAACTTTCGGATTAACCGTATTTTCTAACCCGCACTCTTTTGCTTTTTTGAGTTTATATTCACTGATATCTGCCATCAAGACATCTACAGCTCCCAAAGCTTTGGCTGCCTGACCCACCAGATTGCCAATGGTGCCAGACCCGATGACTAACACCTTTTTGCCAGTTACATCTCCACCCCTGCGCAGCGCATGAACCGCGACAGAAACAGGTTCGATCATCGCTGCCTGATCCAAAGAAATACCATCCGGCACTTTTAATACCAGGCTTGCATCCACCGCAAAAAACTCTTGAGCCGCTCCGTTGGTTTGAAATCCCATCACTTTTAAGTCTTCGCATATATGGTACATTCCATGTGTACAAGGGTAACACTTACCACAGGTGATCTGGGGCATGATCGTTACGATGTCTCCTTCTGAAAACCCTCTTGTATTTTTTCCCAACGCCGCTACTCTGCCAGATACTTCATGTCCTTGAACAATTGGATAACTGGTATAAGGATGCATTCCATGAAATACATGTATATCAGACCCACACACCCCAATTCGATCCATCTTTACCAACACCTGGTCATCTTTCACGACTGGTATATCAATCGTTCTAAATTCGATCTTGCCAGGGGAAGTCATAATTGCTTGTTTCATTATTTAATCTCCAATTTCATTCTTATCAAGAAAATCGATAATTGAGGGCATTACCTCATAAAACACCATAATTAGTAGTAGTTTTCCACTATCCTGAATTAACACTTTTTATTATTGTACACCCTGTATCAATTTTGACTTCTTAACAACATTAAAAGTTTTTTCATTATTTTTAAAGAAAGACCTGCTTACCCCTGTTATAATCGAATGCATGAATAAAAAATTCTATTCCAGAAGGGATTTCTTAAAACTTTCCGTCCTGAGCCTTGGAGCTCTGGCATTTAGACCTTATTTTTTTGAAAGTGAGGATTTGGATAGCGGCTCTCTGGCGCGCGTAGCGCTCACCAAAATCAGTGTGCACAGCCGACCCGATGATACCAGCCCGATATTATATCAACGCTATCGGGATGATTTGATTCATATTTACGAAGAAGTTAAATACGAGGCAGGTCCGGTATATAATCCCATTTGGTATCGCGTCTGGCGTGGATATATTCACAGCGCCTATTTACAAAGGGTGAAAATCCAGCTAAATCCAGTTTTACGTTTTATTCCAAAAGGTGGACAGCTCGCTGAGGTTACTGTTCCATATACCCAGGCATTTCGATACAATAGTTATAGAAAAACCTGGGATGGCATTTATCGATTATATTATGGTTCAACTCACTGGATTGTTGAAATCGAAGAAGGACCTGATGGCACTGCGTGGTATAAACTAATCGATGAACTTCTGGATGTTGACTATCATGTTCCCGCAGTACATCTTCGCCCAGTCCTTGCAAGTGAATTAACACCTATCTCCACCGATGTTCCAGCCGAAAAGAAACATATAGAAATTAACCTGACGATGCAGACTTTAACTGCATTTGAGCATAACAATCCTGTCTTTCAAACCAAAATTTCATCCGGCGTGCCAGATGCTCGAAAAGATCCAGGACACATTCGGACAGACACTCCTAGAGGTGTTTTCAACATTCAATCTAAAATGCCTTCTAAACACATGGGAGGGGGTGTATTAACAGATAATATAGAAGAGTATGTCTTGCCCGGTGTCCCTTATGTATGTTTTTTTGAGCCCACAACCGGCGTAGCCATTCATGGAACCTACTGGCATACGAATTTTGGCGTGCGTATGAGCCGTGGTTGTGTGAACATGCGGACTGAAGAAGCAAAATGGATTTACCGCTGGTGTACCCCTGTTGCCAACCCAAATGACTGGCAGAAAATTGGTTTAGGCACACGTGTCGTCGTCTTTTAGGTTAACCGTTAATATCCCGTTGGCGGTTGATTGCCAATGAACTCCAAAAACACCTGGTTTCCTAGCAGAATACCACGACTGGTTAACCGAATCGAATTTTGTTTATTGTGAACTACCTCCAGTAAGCCTCTCTGAATCAACGAACGAATCTGTTCGCTAAATACATCCATAGGCGTCGTTTGAAACCGTTCATAAAACCGGTTCAGGTCTACCCCCTCCTCGATTAGCCTTAAACCCAACATCATCGTTTCTTCCATTTCTGTCCAGCGGTCAATATCAACGACTCCCTCCGCCGCAGGGCTAATCGATATTAAGGGTGCTGCATTTCGCATTTGAATAATATATTCCTTTACCCCAAGGACATTATGAAAACGTCTTCCATTGAAATAACTGTGCGCTCCAGCCCCAAACCCAATATATTCCAAGTTTCTCCAATATTGCATATTATGACGACAATAACGGATTGAACCAGTTTCATCCCATTTTACCCAGTTTGAAATTTCATATGGTCGATATCCCTTTGAATATAAGACTTCTTGTGCGCCTAAGTAACAATCCGCCGCATCGTCATCCGTTACAACCGTCAGCAAACCTCTTTTCCACCAATTCGAAAATAACGTACCTTCCTCAATTGTCAAAGAATAGAGCGAAATATGATCAGGTTGTAGAGCAAGCGCATAGTTCAAGGTATCGATCCATCTTTGATACATCTGTCCTGGGATACCGAATATCAAGTCAAGGCTAATATTTCGAATACCCAAAGCGCGTGCCCAGGTGACTGAGTCAATGACATCTCTAAACTCGTGAATCCGTCCTAGTATTTGCAAGTCCTCCGGATAGGCAGCTTGCATCCCCAGACTTAACCGATTAATACCCACTTCGACCAATTCTTGCAAGTAGGTTCGATCCAATGTGCCTGGATTTGCTTCCAGGGTAATTTCTACAGGATCAACCAGATGAAAAGAATCTTTAATCGTGTGAATAATTTGCCTGACCTGTGTCACTTCCAGGATCGATGGCGTTCCTCCTCCTAAAAAAATAGTATGAACAGGATGAGAACAAACCGAACCCATCCATCTTATTTCCTCACATAAAAATCTGACATATTCTGGTATGAAATCATTTAGTCCCGAATATGTGTTAAAATCGCAATAGGTACAGCGACGGACACAAAAAGGAATGTGAACGTAAAGACTAATCTCTTGTTTAGACACCATACACTCCCATCATACCATCAAGAATTGTTTGCTTTGAAAAATCACCTGGTTGGGTATGGTATAATGCACAAGCGAATTGTGGTAATTTAGAATATTATTGAAAATGGCTAACGAACAACATTCAAATACAAAAATATGCCCAACTTGCGGCACGCGGCTGACTGCTAATGCAACCCGCTGCACGGTATGTGGCACAACGATTGCGGTAAACGCCGCACCTCTCAACCCAAAATCAACATCAGGACCCCGCATTCCAGAATTTACCGTGAGCCTGCCGGTTGCCCTGGGACTGGTAATTTTACTCCTTGCTGTTGGAGCTGGCAGCGCTTTTGCGGGATTGCGAAGTACAGGTCGCGTGGTTGAACCAACCATCACCGTTACTTCGACCGTAACCCCAACAAATACCTTGACCCCAACTGTTACTTTTACCTTTACCCCTCAACCAACATTTACTCCTTTGCCTCCACTGGAATACCGAGTCCGACCCAACGACACCTGCATATCCATAGCAGACGCATTTAAAGTATCGGTGGTAAGCATTGTTACAATGAACAACTTACCTGCTGCCTGCAACACCTTATTCGTGGGTCAGGTCTTAAAAATTCCACAGCCTACTCCAACCCCATCTCCCCAGCCAACAGCCACGCTTAATTCCGCTCAGGCGACTGAAGCAGCGTGTGAGAAAGTAAAGTATACTGTTGGTGCAAATGATACACTTGGCACAATCGCCGCAAATTACAATGTAAGTATCCAGTCTATACGTGACTATAATGGACTCACTGGCGATGTCATCTATCAGGGGCAAAACCTGGTAATTCCCCTGTGCGCCCGTTTACCCCGCACCTCTCCAACTCCCACACCATTTCCCCCTTACAGCGCACCTAATCTTTTATTACCTGCCGATGGGGCATCCTTTACCGCTGCGAATGATGTTATCTCGCTGCAATGGGCTGCAGTGGGAACATTGCGGAAAAATGAAGCTTATGCCATTACGATCGAAGATGTTACCGATGGGACAGGTCGAAAACTGGTTGAATATGTAACTGACACCAAATTCAGTGTTCCAGCCAGTTTCAAACCACCTAAAAATATCCCCCATGTTTACCGCTGGAGCGTCTTGCCTGTTCGCCAGACAGGGACCAGCAAAGACGGGAAACCTGTTTGGGAACCTGCTGGATCAGTGAGTGTCCAACGGGTATTTACCTGGGTCAGTGCAACAGGTCCAATTACCCCTAATCCATGACCAACTTGCAACAATAATTGAATGGATATCTTTGTAAATAAAATTCGGCAGATCGATCTGGTGTGCACAACACCATAATTCTCTCTGCCGAGTAATTTTTTCTTTCCGTCCAAAAACTGTGAGTCATTTCCCCAATTTAGGCATTTACCTTTTCCAGGTAACGAGCCGCTTCCATCGCTGCCGCCGCACCCATTCCTGCTGAGGTGACAACCTGGCGAAAATGAGGGTCTGCTGCTTCTCCCGCCGCAAATACACCTTCGATGCTGGTGTGCATTTGCATATTCACTTCAATATATCCACCTTCATTCATTTTCAATTGATTTTGAAACATCTGTGTATTCGGTGTGTGCCCAATAAAAATAAACACACCATCCGTCGGAAGGAAAGTTTTTTCGTTTGTAACAACGTTTGTTAATTCAACCCCCGTAACCGCGTCTTTCCCCTTTATTTCGGTGACAATGGAATTCCAAACAAATTGAATTTTCGGATTATTCATTGCACGGGATTGTAAGATCGCCCCAGCCCGTAATGTGTTTCGCCGATGAATAATCGTAACAGAGGTAGCGTAGCGGGTCAGGAAAATACCTTCTTCTAAAGCCGAATCTCCGCCGCCAACTACGACAACCCTTTTATCCTTAAAAAACCATCCATCACAGGTTGCACAATACGACACTCCCTTGCCAATTAATTCTGTTTCGCCCGGCACATTTAATTGATTCGGACTGGCGCCGGTAGTAATGATCAGGGAATCAGCAAGGTAGGTTTTTGAATCAGTCCAGATTCGAAATGGTCTTGTAGATAAATCTACCCCGCTTGCTGTTTCAAAATCTACTCTGGCGCCAAATCGTTCTGCTTGTTTTTGGAATAATTCTCCCAGTTCACTACCTCCAACACCTTCTGGAAAACCAGGATAATTTTCGATGGTATGGGTCAACGCCGCCTGTCCACCTAACGCTAAACCGGTTAATATCACCGGGTTCAATTCAGCCCTGGCTAAATATAAACCCGCAGATAATCCTGCCGGTCCTGAACCTAACACCAGCGCTTTTACTCTTTCTTCTTCCATCTTCGATGTTCCTATGCCAATACCACTGAAGCGAATTTGCATACAACCCATCTCCTTATCGAGGGTAAAAAATCCAAACATTGACAATTAGACGTTATCCTACGATTTTAGTTACAAAATCTTTTTAATTTCCAATTCATCCATTATAATGAGGAAATCGACTTCAAGGATACTTCCTTAAATTATTCATTACGACTTGATTCTACCGCACAATTCTCTCTCCAATTGTTCAGCCGAGAAATTCATTATGGACTGTTGTAAGGAAACAATTCACCCACGTGCGCTAAAGGGACTGGAATTATTTAACCAAAACAAGTATTTTGAAGCTCATGAAGAACTAGAAATCGCCTGGAGGGACGAAAGTGGTCCTTTACGCGATCTTTACCGTGGAATATTGCAGGCAGGGGTTGCCTATCATCACTTACTCAATGGGAATATTACAGGGTGTATCAAGATGTTAGAGCGGTCAAAATATTGGTTATCAGCTTTTCCTGATAATTGCCTTGGGATAAATATAAAAGATTTGAAAGAAAATATTGACACGGTCAAACAACTGGTTTTGCAATATGATGAAGATATCAGGGTTAATCATATCTTTTTAAAGCCAATTCAATACAAAAGCCAATAAAATCAGAGGATACTATGGAAATAGAACAACCATTCCTTGAAAAAATCGCTCTCATCACAGGTTCTGGGCGTGGAATTGGGAAAGCAATCGCGCTTCATCTGGCAAAATTAGGAGCCAACATTGTTCTGAACTATCACCGCAACCAAAAACCAGCAGAAGATGTTGCAGAAGAAATTCGCGCAATGGGACGAATGGTGATCATAGTCCAGGCAAATGTTTCAAAGCCTGAAGATATCGATCATTTATTTTCTAGAGTTGAGCAAGAATTTGGCGGACTGGATATATTCATCAATAACGCAGCCTCTGGATTTAATCGCCCCGCGATGCAGCAACGCGTGAACGGATGGGATTGGACCATGAACACAAATGCGCGTGCTTTCTTATTCGCCGCCCAAAAAGCAGTCCCTCTCATGCAAAAGCGAGGCGGGGGAACGATGGTAGCTATATCCAGCCCAGGCTCAATTCGGGTATTGCCTGATTATGTCGCAGTTGGCGCGAGCAAAGCCGCGTTAGAAGCGCTTGTCCGGTATCTGGCAGTTGAGCTGGCGCCAGCAATTTCTGTTAATGCAGTTGCTCCAGGTATCGTTGAAACAGATGCTTTGAAGCATTTCGCCTCTTTATCTAACCCAGAAGTAATTACCCGTGCAGTAGCAAACACACCCGCCGGAAGACTGACATCACCCGAAGATGTAGCCTATGTGGTTGCATTTCTCTGCTCTCCCCAAGCCACGATGATTCGCGGACAAGTTATTGTGATGGATGGCGGGATGACTCTCTTAACTCCCAGGTAGATCACCCCTCTTCAACCAATACCACTCTGGCGGGAGCACCATCACTGTGGTAGAGCTTAAGAGGCAGGCAAAATAATTGATACCCTCCTGGGGATATATTGGTTAAATCCAAACCTTCCAGCGCCACAACCGATGCCTTCAACAAAATTTCATGCGTCGGACGCGTACGTTTGTATTGCGCCACAGACAGATAATCGATCCCTACCAGGCGTGCCCCGCGTTGAACGAGTAACTCTGCTCCATCAGGACTGATACTGGTGTAGGTTGTAATAAAGTCGCTCACACCAGATGCCCATATTTTCGAATTCCGTGTCTTGAATAAAACGCGTTCTACGTTTTCCGGATACCCCAATTGGGTTAATAATTCAGCCGTGATTAGGTCCTCTCCATCGGGAATTTCAAATACCAAACAAGGTCCGATCATCGCACTTAGTGGTAGTGTTTCAATGGTAGAACCCTCAGGTAGAAAATGATTTGGCGCATCAACATGTGTTCCGGTATGGACACTGATTTGCAACCGGGAAACATTTGAATTGGCACCTTCCTCAATTTTTGTCATGCGCTCAAGTTCAACAGGAATATCTCCCGGCCATACAAGCATGCCCGGTTTCATCATCAGCGTTATATCATGTATCTTCATTTCTCCTCCACATTAATCACTACCATCCACTGGCTCGAAAAATATCCTGCAAGAATGTCTGCCGCTCCGATAACGTCATTGGGCGAGGGCGAGCATAATCTTCCAACATAGCGGTCAATAACTCGGTACTGATATGCCGGTTATTATAAAACACATGGCGATCCAGGAATTCACGGCGAGTGCCTGCTACGGGTTCATCCATCTGGTCAAAAAATAGATTTCCCAACCCATAATGAATAAAATGATCGGCGTAAAAATCTATCGCCTGTGGATAATGCGACTGGCTTCCGCTTACAATCACTGCTCCAGCTTCTGCCATAGCGCGAAAATCACGTTGTTGGGCGGGGGTTGGTTTCAGGCTGTAAATTTCTTGATATTGAAATGTCATGATCGGAAGATAACCCGCTTTTTGAAGCCGCATGAGTTCACTTCTCAACCAGGGATAATCACAATTTGCCGAACCTGGGGAATTGCCCTTTGCCCAATTGCTGGCAGGACCCACCGGGTTGCAACCAATAAATGCCAGTCTATTTCCATTATGCTCCACAAGAGCTGCTTTACGCGCTTCTTCCACATTCAAGCCAGCGCCATAATACACCCATTTTCTTTTCTTATATAAATCCAACGTATAACGAAAAGCCTCAGCTCCCCAATCCATCATATGGTTTCCAGTTAACTCGACAATATCTGTGCCTATATCATCTAATAATTCAATATATTCGGGTCGGCTACAAAATATTAATGTCTCCTGAAATGGATTTGCCTTGGGGCAATTCGTCGCAAAAGGGACTTCATTGCTGATATGAGTCAAATGGGCGCTTATCAGCCAGTGACGAATATCTTTTCCAGGATATTTTGCCCCCAATGTATCCATTTTTGCCCCGGTAGCCCGCACCAAAGCGGTCACGCCCGTCATAATCAAAGTTGTCATCCGCTTTCCATCCCAATTAGCGGCGGGGATAATGGGAGAACCTGACATTTTTAATTGGTGCACTTTAATAAGTGCTTCCTGTTTACCAGAAAACCGAAAAGACCCTTTCAAAAGGTATCGATTTCGATCAAGATTTGAATCCAGCAAAGATTGTCCATCGATCCTTATCACCTTCCAGCGGGGTTCCAGCTCATCAAATGGGAGGATGACAAAAGATGGACTTCGCTCCCATGCGGCTGAAAGTAAATCTTGACGATCTACTACTTGAATACTCTTCCCAGTCCCCCACAGCATTTCAAATACAGCCTTCGTATCAGAGCTAACTAGAATAGGTTTATTAAGAAATATTGCCGAAGGCACGCCACTCCAGGCGTTTTTTAACTCATCCAACGATACCTCATCTATCAAGGTGGGAAATGGGGCTGCCAGCGCATAATACCATTCACAATCGGCTGGTTCTTCCGCTGCTGATAACCCTAGTTGAATATCTGTACTTACCGGTGAATTGGATATCCTCCAACCCTGGGGGAGCTTAATCGCATTTCGTAAACCCGCTGGTACATTACTGGCTAATCCAATTGTTAACGCTCCAGGTACTATGGTAGGGAAAGAAGTAGGTAAAGAAGTAGCGGTATGAATCACCGGCGTAGCAATTTTTGCCGTTGACGTAGGGATACCTGTGTTGGTCGAAATCAAGCGGGTTGGGGTAAAAGTCGCGCCCTGCGGAAGAAACGGAGTTCGGGTTGGCGGAAGAGGATGATCTGGTGTAATGATCCAGGGTGTCTTTGTAGCAGCCAGAGGGGATGCTGTGTCATCAAATCCACTGCAGGCTGGAATGAACAGGACGAATCCAAATAATAAAAGCAAAATAGTTTTATTCATGGATAATTAGCAAATGCAGTCAAACATGGCTGAAATCATTGTTTTTGTTGACTTATAATGATTCGTAATACTTCCAAAAAAAATACTACATGTATTATATATCATCCGTTAAATTCGCCCCTATCACAAAAACCCTTCGGGTCAAAGACCCGGTCATAGACCCGGTCATAGACCCGGTCATAGACCCGGTCATAGACCCGGTCATAGACCTGATTCTTATCCCTGAGACTATGCCAGGGGTTGTCATACGAAAAGTTCAGATTGAGATAAAATTAGGCAAAAGATAAATTCATCAAAGGTGCTAAATATGCGAGAAGTCGCTGTGCTTGGAATTGGTCAGACACAAGTTGATGAACATTGGGGGAAATCGTTGAAAATCCTGGCTGGAGAAGCCGCCCTTGCAGCACTCCAGGATGCGGGGGTTGACCGGGCAGACGGTATATTTGTGGGGAACATGATGTCTGGATCAGCTAACCACCAACAACATCTGGGAGCCTATCTGAGTGATTGGATTGGTCTTCCTCAAAGTGAATCAGTCCATATTGAAGCAGCTTGTGGATCTGGCGCTGCCGCCTTTCGATGCGCATTAATGGCAGTAGCCTCAGGTCAAATGAACATTGCGCTTGCCGTAGGTGTGGAAAAAATGACCGATTCCCCAGGTCCTGAGATCACTGCCGAACTGGCTACTGCTGCTGACGCAGATTGGGAAGCCGGTCAGGGACTCTCTTTTGTAGCATTAAACGCTCTGATCATGCGCCGTTATATGTGGGAGTTTGGCTGGAAACACGAGCATTTTGCTCCATTTTCAATTAATGCTCACCAGAATGCCATCCATAACCCCTTTGCCCGATTCCAGGAACCATTAACAGAACAGGGATATCAAAAAGCCCCTATGATCGCTGACCCAATCAACTTAATGGATGCATCTCCAATGGGAGATGGCGCTGCTGCGGTGCTTTTAGTTCCTGTTGAGCGTTTAAAGCGCCTGGATCAATCACCTTTGGTCAAAGTAATCGCCTCAAGCGCAGCAACGGACACGATATCTATTCAAAACAGGCGGGATGCTACATGGCTAACCGCTGCTGAAAAATCTGCCCGAGATGCTTATTCACAGGCTGGCATAAGTCCCAAAGAGATCAGTCTATTTGAATTACATGATGCATTTACCATCATGGCTGCCTTGTCGTTGGAAGCAGCAGGGTTTTCAGAAAGAGGACAGGCTCCACGTTTGGCAATGAATGGGGAAATTAAACCGTCCGGAAAAATTCCTATATCAACCAGAGGTGGCTTGAAAGCTCGTGGACATCCTGTTGGGGCAACTGGAATATATCAGATCGTTGAAGTTGTCCAACAATTGCGTGGATTGGCAGGTGAAACCCAGGTGCCAGGAGCTCGATATGGTATGGCGCAAAATATTGGTGGAAGCGGGTCGAATATTTTTGTGCATATTTTAGAAGCCTGTTAATCATCCTGGCAAAATGAATGATTGTTCTTTTTCTCTGTCCCTCGAACAGTTAAACCAATATAGGGCAGATACTTTTCGAACCCGACCGGGAAAGAATCTTAAATCCATTGAAGAAGCCATTGAATACGTAAACCAACGCGGTTTTATCTTTTTTTGGCCAATGAAGGGAATGGTGTTTCCCAGCCTATGGACCGCCGCTGCTGGCAACCGCCCGGTTGCCGATGAACATGATGATCCCGGTCATATCACCTGGGGTTGGAAAGACAATTTGCTCGGCAAGAAACAGTGGTTTTATAGCCGTTTATTATGTTCTAAAAATACGATCTTGTCCTTATCCACCCTGCCTTTCTTTTATGCGCTCTCTCCAAATTATGGCGACCCAGAATCGGATTATTTATTCGAATATCAGCAGGGTTATCTCACCATGGAAGCCAGGGTGGTCTATGAAGCGTTGCTTGAAAAAGGTCCCTTAGACACTATTCAACTCCGCAAAGCGGCGCGATTATCAAGCCCCGAAAATTCAAGCCGCTTTAACCGGGCATTGACCGATTTACAAAGAAAATTTCGGGTTGTTCCATGTGGAATAAGTGATTCTGGCGCATGGCATTATTCATTCATCTATGATGTGGTTCATCGCCAATTTCCTGAATTGATCGATCAATGCCGGTTTATAACAGATAAAGAAGCCCGAAAAAATATCTTAACCCATTACATGAATTCTTTAGGCGCTGCAAGTTTACGAGATATTCGTAAGGTATTAGGATGGGAAACGAAAGATATAACAACAACACTTGAGATTTTGTGCAAAGAAAATTTTATATTGCCTGGAGTTAACCTGATTGAACCTTTAGAAAATGGCAAACGAAATTCACCCCAAAAACAGAATGATGAATTCGAACGATTATATTGCCTGGCTATACTCCAGTAATTTTTTATAGAATGACCTATTTGAATTGTCTTGAAAGGTACAGGTAAGTAAAAATGGAATTTCATGTTTCCAGAAAATCTCGTGATCGGTATCAATTTAATCAGGACTTGTTTACCCTGCATGGCAATGTCATTTTTGCTAATTTTTCTGCTGCTCGTCAGTTTGCAGATAAGATGAATCAGAAACGGGATTTGATTCGCCATCCTGAACAAGCAGTCAAAGCCTCTTATCTCAACGCTATGGGGTTGATGGACGAGATCATACACCTGGTGATAAAAAAGTACAGAGAAAACCAAAACCCTAATCTATTTCAGGATGCATTGATGAAATTAGAGGTTTCAATCGGGAGATCGAGTATACATCACACCCTGAATGAATATTGCGCCGATTTTCCCCCCCTTCCTGTTTATACCGGTAAAGAAACCCTGCAAGAATATATGGCAAAATCCAGCGAGGGCAGGCAGCATACAGAGATTGTAGTAGAAGAATTGTTGCTCCTCTGGCTCAGCAATCAGAATCCTGCTTATTCTCTTTACCAGGAATTATTTGATGATAGTCGTCTTCAAGAACAAACCGAATATAACCGCTTTATTTTGGAACTGTATGAATATTTCAACTCGCAGCCCCACCTTGGCGATCAACATCAAAATTTAATCGATTTCTTACGGGAACCTGCCCTTAAGCATCCGGACTCAATTTTCAAACAGCTTGAATATATCCGTACCCGCTGGAGTTCAATTCTTGGTGAATATTTGAACCGGTTGTTGAGTTCGCTTGATTTTATTCGTGAAGAAGAAAAGCCCGTGTTTTTTGGAGCTGGACCGGTAGAATTTCCCGACTTCAGCCAATTACCAACAGGTGAAATTGAAAGATTTAGCCTGGATACTGAATGGATGCCGCGTTTAGTTTTGATCGCGAAAAATATATATGTTTGGCTCGATCAACTCAGTAAAAAATATAAAAAAGCCATCTCCCGCTTAGATCAAATCCCAGATGTGGAATTTCAATTTCTTCAGGAGATGGGAATTACCGGATTGTGGTTAATTGGAGTATGGGAACGCAGCCCGGCATCTTCAACAATAAAGAAATTGTGCGGAAATCCCGAAGCATTGGCATCTGCGTACTCCCTTTATTCTTATCAAATCGCAAACGACCTGGGTGGAAGAACTGCCTTCGAATATTTAAAAAATCAAGCCTGGAAGTTTGGAATCTATATGGCAAGCGATATGGTGCCGAATCACATGGGAATCGATTCGCCCTGGATTTATGAACATCCAGATTGGTTCATATCTCTCGAATATTCTCCCTTTCCAGCGTATTCTTACACCGGACCCAATCTTTCCAGCAATCCAGATTTTTTGATCCAGATTGAAGATCATTATTACAATCGCACCGATGCAGCGGTCGTATTCAAACATGTTGATCGGAGATCGGGGCATACCCGATATATTTATCATGGAAACGATGGCACCAACATGCCATGGAACGATACGGCGCAATTAAATTACCTCATACCTGAAGTCAGAGAAGCAGTGATTCAGCTAATCATTCAAGTTGCCAGACAGTTTCCCATTATCCGCTTTGATGCAGCAATGACCCTGGCAAAAAGACATTACCAGCGATTATGGTTTCCAGAACCAGGGTCGGGGGGGGATATCCCTACCCGAGCAGAACACGCAATGACAAAAGATCAATTTGACGCATTGTTTCCTCAAGAATTCTGGCGTGAAGTTGTCGATCGAGTTGCCCTCGAAGCTCCAGATACACTCTTATTGGCTGAAGCTTTTTGGCTAATGGAAGGATATTTTGTACGAACCCTGGGGATGCACCGCGTGTACAACAGTGCGTTTATGAATCTGTTGAGAAATGAAGAAAATGAAAAATTTAGAGGCATCTTAAAGAACACATTGGAGTTTGACCCCGAGATCTTAAAACGCTTTGTCAATTTTATGAACAATCCAGACGAACGAACGGCTGTCGATCAATTCGGAAAAGGAGATAAATATTTTGGCGTTTGCACCCTGATGGCAACTTTGCCCGGTTTGCCAATGATTGGACACGGTCAAATTGAAGGATATACAGAAAAATACGGAATGGAATATCGTAAGGCATATTGGGATGAAATTCCGGACCGTGATCTGGTTAACAGGCATTTACGTGAGATTGCTCCCCTGCTCCATAGAAGAAGAATTTTTGCAAATGTCGACCATTTTTTGTTGTATGACTTCTATACACTGGCTGGGAGTGTCAATCATGATGTGTATGCTTACTCCAATCGAGAAGGATTGCAGCGCGCCCTGGTAGTCTTTCATAATCGTTATAACAACACTCAGGGTTGGATTCGCAATTCAGTTCCTTTTATTACGCGAATTTCTCCGGATCAAAAAAACATGACCCAAAAAACTTTAAAGGATGGGTTATTAATATCCGACCAGCCCAATATATTCACCCGCTTTCGAGATCATATTACTGGTTTAGAATACATTCGGTCGAATGAATCCCTGATACGGGATGGATTATTTCTCGACCTTAGGGCATACCATTATCATGTATTTATCGACTTTCAAGAAATTATTGACGATGACCAGGGAACTTATCGACAGCTTTGTGAGACACTCAACAATACAGGTGTACCCTCTTTAGTTGAAGCGCAAAAAGAACTAAGCCTTCGCCCTGTTTTACAACCTTTCAAAGAACTCTTTAGCAGTGAAATATTTACCGAATTATTCGAACTGAGACTCCTTCGAGAGAAAGAAGAAAAGAAAGCTCGTATTGAGTCTATTGTTGGTGAAAAACTGAAATCCTTCCTGAGATCAGCAGCCAGATATTTAGCATTAGAAGAGTATCCAGAGATACTTGAAAAAGGAATTTATTCCGATCTGGACACAATTTTATCTCTTCAGCAAGATCTAAAACTTATCCCCCAATCAGGCATAATTACACAAAAATTTTCATCTTACCTTAGTGAGATAATTACCCATGAAGAGAGATGGTATGTTCTCATAGCATGGGGGCTTTTCAGAAGGGTTGGGCAGCTAATCGACAAAAAGCGCATTCCCGAATCCAGTGGATTTTTATTTAACGATTGGCGGTTGATGAAACCGATTAATCAACTTTACAACGAATTGAGCCATAGCGAGAAAAACGCCTGGAAAATGGTCCATTTGCTTGAAATCATGCTTCTGCAGCAGAACTGGTATCTATACGAAAAAAAATCCACATCCAAAATCATAGTAGAAAACTGGCTAAAAATTGAACCGATACGCACCTTTTTGGGGATAAACCGTTATATGGATGTGCTATGGTTCAACCAGGAAGCATTTATGGAATTTTTAGGCGGAATGTACTTACTTGCTGTAATATCCTCCATTCAGCAATTGTCAGAGGATCGTCTTGAACTTATAACAATGGCGTATCTCCTAATCAAAGATATTCAAAAAGCAGTGGAAGCAGCGGGATACCAGGTAGATCAGTTATTAAAGTTATTGGATTAAACTTAGCGCAGTTCAGGCAGTTTTATAAATTGAGGCGAGTTCATAACGCTTTTGAAAAACCTGTTCAGCGCTTAGTCCAGACCGCCAGCTGCGAACACGGCGAAGGAAAGGCATTATCTTATCTCGAATATCTACTCCCGTTGCGCTAAAAGTTAACCACGCTGCCTGAGCTGCATAAGAGATATTATTCTGAGGCTCGATTCGATCGAAATCTTCGAAGTACCACCCACAAGAGGTAAACATCCGCTGCCTCTCGTATTGAGCTTCAAGGAGAAGCCGCGCTTTTAAGAATTCCCCCCCCTTCAGTTCGCGGTTTAATCGAGACTTCAGAAATTCCTCCATAGACAATATACCATATAAAACCTTGATGTACTCATGTCGTATATTCCATGGCTGATGTGTTAGCGGCTCGAAAAACCTCAGGAATTCATTGTCAATCAAAACACCGATCAAATTCATGACTTCTCGAAATGCTTCTTTCCAATCACCATTCGGTGTACAACCACAAGCTCGTTCCCATCTAGCCACTCCATGATGACAACTCCACGAAGTATTTTCACGAATATGAACTGGCTCCTGCGCAGGATACTTCATCAAAATTCGACCTGGATAAGTCATCTCGATATCCCAAAACCTTGTGGATTCCCGAACCAATCGCGCAAGAAATTTATCTCGAAACGGTTGATGATGCCCATACAATTCACCATCTGTCGCCACCATATAGAATTTGAGAGTGTGATTCGAAGATTTGGTATTCATATACAGTGGATGGATACATTCATTTGCAAACCAATCAGCATTAATTGTAGCGGCAGGATCAAAACTTAATCTGCTACTCAGGTCTTGTCGGAAAAAGAAGATAGCAATCTGCTTCCCATCCCTTAATTGAAACAAATAAGGTTTAGATGTCTCTGGTTTAATTTCATCAGCCTGCCAGGGAGCTAAAATTGTAAACTGGATGCCTTTCTCCGCTAACACTTCCAACGTCTCGACATCGACTGCGGTCTCCGGCAGCCACATCCCTTGCGGATCACGTCCAAAATAATGTCGGAATGCTTCTATGCCCCAGGCTACCTGTGTCTCTTTATCATGCCTGGTCGCTAAAGGGAGAATTGTGTGATTATATGCCTGCGCCATCGCATTTCCACATCCATATCGCTCAACATTTGTTTGATCTTGTGCAACGATTGCTTTCAAAATTTCAGGGTTATAAGATGCCATCCAATCTAACAGAGTCGGACCGATGTTAAAGCTGATATACTCAAAATTTCCCAATTCGGCATTCGGTTGATAACATTGGGCAGAGATCTTTTCATTCCAGTTTTTATAGGGCGCCGCTCCCCGTTCTAACGGAATCAAATTGGTTAATGGGTCTTCTCTTGGCGGTTGATAAAAATGAGCATGAATGCAAAACAATTTTTTCATTGTGCCTTATCGGGTGATGTAGTCGATCTGCTGATTAAACTGGGCAGGTAGCAAACCAAACACGCGGGGAAGTACATTTAAATCTGTAGTTCGATCGGTTGCAAGGTAATCCAACCAATAAGCAGATAATGGAATACCATTGGGGAAGTTGTCAAATAGCGAAGACAAGATACGCATAAGAGGAAATGGAATGGGAAAAATAACCCTCCTTATTTTCATGGCGTTGCGTAATATTAACACAACTTTTTTAAAAGAAAGATAATCTCCACCTCCAATCGAATACATTTGATTGACCATTTCTGAACTTTCAATCGCTATGCTGATACAGTGGATCAAATCCTTGATCCAAAGCGGCTGCAATAAGGTACATCCATCCTCAGGAAGAAAAAGAATACCAGGCGAGGAGCGGATCCAGCGAGAAACAGGAATCGTGAATTGATCACGTGGTCCATATATCAAGGCAGATCGAAAAATTGTGTACGGCAAGCCACTCCTCACAATATAGTTTTCTGCAATAGCCTTTGCTTTCAACAAGGGATAACCAGAAGCCCGGTCAGCGCCAAGATGAGAAAGATAAAAAAAACGTTGAATTCCCGCTGATCCCGCCACTTCAACAATTGATCGGGTTCCTTCAATATCCACGCGTTGTAAACTCTCCGGATACCCCTTTCTTTCAGACCCTGCCAGGTGAATCACAAATTCTACCCCTCGCATGGCGGCTCTTAAACTGCGCTGATCATTCAAACTGCATATTACAACTTCAACCTGGACATTCTTCGGTAGATTGGGCGACTCCCTGGAAGGTCGTAAAAGAGTCCTTACCGGATACCCCAATTCAATCAGGTGTTGAACCAGAGCTTGACCGACAAATCCTGTTCCGCCAGTTACCAGGATCATCGCCAATCAACCTTGCGGACTCAGATAAATGAATTTGCTGATCATTTTAGCAAAAGTCTATCATAAACTGAGAATTGGCATACATCTTGCTCCAACTGTGACAGTCAATCTTCATAAGCGAGTTGCTCAGAATATGGATAAGATCAAGCACCAATCTGTCGACCAGACGAACCAGCTCGGTTTTCATTATTTCCCTGACACCTATCATTACCGGGAAAGCGACTTAATGACATGGCTCCCCGAATTGAAAACCCTGAACGCTGGTTGGTTAGTTCTTCAGGCTGATTCAGATCGAGCAATTCCTGAGCCTTTTCTATCTGGTCTTCAACAAGCCAGGATTACCCCGATCCTCCAATTTAATCTCCCGTATGATCCATTACCAGATTATAAAGGGTTGCGCACAATAATTGAAGTGTACGCGAAATGGGGAATTCAATACATACAGTTTTTTAATCGACCCAATCAACGCGAGTTTTGGTCGACACCCAGTTGGGCTCAATCGGATCTGGTAGATCGCTTTTTGGATCGATTCCTCCCATTGGCGACAATGGCAAATCAACTTGGGATTGTGCCGTTATTTCCAGCTCTTGAACCTGGAGGAAGTTATTGGGACACAGCTTTTTTACGTAGCAGTCTAGAAGCGCTTCAAAGACGAAATCAACCTCAAATCCTTGAGAACCTGGTCTTAAGCGCTTACGCCTGGAGTCATAACCATCCGCTTCGCTGGGGAGCTGGTGGACCAGAGCGGTGGCCTGCAACCAGACCCTATATTCTTCCTACTGACAGCGAAGACCAAAGAGGTTTTTATATATTTGACTGGTATCAAGCCATTGCAAAAGCAGTACTACAAAAATCCTGCCCCATCATGTTGTTTGGAGCAGGTTCACCATTTTCTCCCGAAAGATCAGGAAATTTTCAACGCTCCGAATCCCATAATCAATACCTTCTAGCGCTCCTAAGACTAATCGATGGTGAAACTGTAGCCGATCCTGAAAAAAGCGATCACTTGCTTGAACCATTATCGCAAGAAGTACTCGCCTGCAATATTTGGCTGTTGTCCGCCGAGAGCAATTCACCTTATTGCAATCAAAGCTGGTACACCAGTGTTGAAACCCCAACCCCTATCGTACAGATGGTCAAAGAATGGCGAGCGAATGGAAATCAACGAGGGATCCGCAAAAGCATGGATGCCACATGGAATTCGCCCTCTGCGGAACACCCCATTCGCCATTATCTATTGCTGCCCATTCTTGAAACCGGCGTATCTGAATGGTACCTCGATGTGATTCGCCCGTATGTGCGCCGATACCGACCTACCATTGGATTTTCGTTTGAGGAAGCAAAAATGGCAGCTCGGGTTACTGTGATCGGTAATGCGCGGCAAATTTCTGAAGAACGATTAAGCCGTCTCCGACAGGCTGGCTGCCAGGTTGAACGGATTAGCGGAGATGGCATAAGTATTGCAACACAAATTACCGGGAGGTAGAAATGACCATATCACTTGTTACAAAACCTATTCAGCATACACCGATTGTTGTCCGGCAACCCGTTTTAAAAGTGCTTGGTTTAGGCGGCGGCGGATCAAACGCAGTCAACCGCATGATCGAACTGGGAATAAACGGAGTCGATTACATTGCAGCAAATACCGACCTTCAAGCACTCCGCAGCAGCCAGGCTCCGACGAAAATTCACCTGGGTCCTCATATCACCCGGGGATTAGGAGCAGGTGGAAATCCGCAAGTTGGTGAAGCAGCCGCAGAGGAAAGCTATCGCGAATTAGCAGCTGCCCTGACCGGCGCAGATATGGTCTTCTTAACCGCTGGTATGGGAGGTGGGACCGGCACCGGTTCCATATCGATAGCAGCCCGTATTTCACGCGCCCTTGGAGCAGTGACCGTTGCGATTGTCACCACTCCCTTTAGCTTTGAAGTTGGACGCAGGCAGACCAACGCCCGGGAAGGTCTGGCAAAATTACGTCCTTATACCGACACCCTCATTACAGTACCCAATGATCGTTTACTCCACATTGCCCCTCGCGATTTACCCCTCGATCTGGCATTTCGCCTGGCTGATGATGTATTACGGCAAGGCATTCAAGGGATTTCTGAATTAATTACGCAGCCTGGTTTGATCAATGTTGATTTTGCCCATGTACGCCAGGTCATGCAAATGGGTGGAGGATCATTGATGTCCATCGGCATCGGTGAAGGTCCCGGCAAAGCCGTACAGGCAGTGGAACGCGCCATGCACCATCCATTGCTTGAGTCAATCAGTCTTACCAATGCCACCGGCATCATTGCCAACTTTACAGGTGGACCTGATTTGACCTTCCTGGAGGTGACCGAAGCTCTCGATTATTTACACCAACAAACCAACGAACAAGCTGAGATTATCCCCGGCGTGATCAATGACAACCGCATGGAAGATCGGGTTCAACTGATCTTGATCATCACTGGATTGGGCGCCACTCCTGTAGACTCAAACGTCATACACAAACCTGCCAATGTATCGGTTGAAACTCCCAATACTGGAACGCAAAGCGCTTCTTCTGGTCAACCCACCTCCACTCCCCAACCTGTAGCCGCATTTCATACGGTATCGACATCGCAATCCCGGATATCTGCTCAAAACACCCCTGCCTCTATTCCAGTGCAGACTGTACCCCAGCGATCAACACCTGTACAATTCGCTCCGCAACCAGAACGCAGAGCAGCCAACCCTTCTCCCAATACACTTGATCCAGACCCAATTCCAAATCGTATGCATTTTCAACAAAATCGTCCAGAAAAGCCCCCAGCCATGGAAGTCTCGTCATCGTCCATTAACCTGGATATTCCAGCTTTCTTGCGGCGTCGGGTACGATAAAACAAATGGATAAACAGATATTAAAGACAGTGTGTGAGCAAATCTACCGGCGGTTTCCCGAAATCGCCGGTAGTCAACCTAAGGTACAAAGCCGTCCAGGAGATCAATGGTTGCTCGTTTTTCACAGCACTGCTCAAACCAGTGATGGGCGCTCACTGCCACGGACTGTCCGGGTGATTGCTACCGCCTCAGGCAAAATCACCAAAGTCACAACTTCTCATTAACGTTTTCATTTTTATGAGGATGTATGCTTGCTAATCTTTCTCACAAGACCCAATTAATCTTCTGGAACACCACCATCAATATTCTCACCCATTCTCCCTTAATGCGTTGGTTAGTAAAGCACAGTTTTAAAATCTTTTCTTCAAGCCAGTTTAAGCAATGGATGCTCATGGCGGCAGGCAGCGCTTTAGCAGGGTTATTATGCGGTTATACCCTTTTTATCATTGCCCATGTTCTGCACTAAATTGATTCGTGGAAAAGCAGCGTTATTCCTCTGCCTGCTGACCATTTTTACTTCTCTCATCAGTCAACAGGTAGATGCTGCCAGGGGTGTACCGGGTTCTTCAGATTTTGGTTTCGGCGCTTCTGCGTATCTTGAAGGGCCCTACTTAAACGAGGCTATCTACCTTGCAACAAACCTCGAATTGGATTGGTTAGCCATCGATATCCCCTGGGTAGACTATATGCCACAATCCGACAGCCAGATACATTTCAGGCTGCTGGACGAGGTTATGTTTACTGCTCGTGAAAACTCACTTCCTGTGCTTGTGCGGTTGACACGTCCCCCCAAATGGGCAATCTCTCCCCAAGGACCCGAAATACCTGCAACCATCCGCTTTATCAGTGAGTTATGCAGCCGTTATCCCGGAACTTTACAGGCGATTGAACTCTTTCCAGGCGCTAATACCCGCAGTGGTTGGGGAACAGCCCCAAACGCTGCTGGGTACTCAGCATTATTCCGAAACGTTCATGTATCTCTTAAGAACCCCAAAAAGCCGGTTCATTTGATTGCAGGTGGTTTGATACCGGTTATTTCTGCGGTACAAGGCGAATCAATCAATGATATTATATTCTTAAACGACCTATACAAGAACGGGGCTAAAGATTTCATGCCCATCATCTCGCTTCAACTGGATGATGTAACCGGGAGTCCTTTATCTGCGCCCTCAATTTCTGAACCTCGTACCCTTCGACACTATGAAGAGGTGCGCCAGGTCATGGTGGCAAACCAACACCAAGAAGGGTTGATTTGGATTACGCGATTATCTGCGCCTTCTGGTAAAATAAATGCAGCAGATCAGCAATGGCAATTGGCGGAACAACAAGCGGATTGGCTTCTCCAGGCTTACCTGCAGATGCGTTCACAATTATATATTGGTGTAGTAGTACTTGATAGTCTTAACCCTGCAGCCTCACGAGACACAGGAGCATATCAGCGAGCTATGATCCAATACAATTCTGGCTTGCATCCATTTTATAATAAATTTCGTGCTGTCATTGCCGCTAATTCACTTGCCAATAAAACCCATAAACCAATTGGCAAACCAAAGGATGGTGCACTTAGCAAACAACGCCCGAGCCAAGCCGGGAAACCATGAAAAAAGCGGGGATCTTTGTATCACTTCTCATCTTTTTATTTTGCCTGATCGCCGGTTACGAACTGGCTGCCCATTATAGCAGCGCTACGCGCCCAGGCACTCCTTCCGCTGTCCCAACACATTACCTGCAGCGGAATATTGTGTTAATTCAAGTCGACAATCTCCAATCCCCAAAACCTCAACTGATCTCTATCTGGGTTCTATTTATCTATTTTTCAGACCCTCCTCGCCTGACATTTTTACCAATCTATCCTGGCAATGAACATACCGCGAGCGGAAAATCAATTGTTGATTCATTTTCGGTCAACATGGAAGGTAAGATTTCACCAGCCTTTTGGAAAACTCTGGAGTCATATCGATTTAGCTGGGAAGGTTACGCCATGCTCGATCACCATGCTATTCAACGGATTGGATATTCCCTTGGCGGTAGTGAATTTTCCCAACCCTCCCCAACCGGCTTAAAAACATCCGTTCCTACCGCACAAGCTGCAAAGTTGAACGAAGCTTTGGTGTTACGAATGTGCTACCTGTTAGGTCAACCAATTCCCACCAGCACACCCATATTGCAGCCATCTGACCTGATTCCAGCCCATTTACGCACGGATTTAAAGCTTGAAACGGTAATTACCGACCTGAGTGTTTTACGAAAAGCTAATCTTCCAATTCGCTGCGAAATTTTACCCGTTCAAAAAGCCAGCCCCTGATGCAGCGCCAGGGCGAATACGCAAATAACGCTCCAACAATTTGCCCGGCAAAGCAATCTCGCTTGCACCTCCATTCTGCCACTTCAGCAGGTACGCTTCATCGCACCCAAAAGGCTGCAAAACCACTGAAGCGGCTCTGAGCAACAAAGTACGATAGCGGCGAATATCTATCAACGAAATATCCAGCGGGTCAGGCAAATCCCAGGCGTAGACTCCTGGTTCACCGTAGGTGAACAAAAAACGGATTCGCTGCCCTGGACGAACAATTTTGCCTGCCTGCTGAAGTTGATGGGCTGCGCGCGCCGCAGGAGAAGGCGAGCGATAAGCTTCCACAGACCGAGTAAGTTTCTGTCCCACTACCAGCCGCTCAACCGCCACGCGCCGACTGCTCAGTTCGTCCAGCCGCTGCCGCAATCGCTGCAACGCTCGGGGCAGCGCCGCGAAAGGATCAGGACTGGCAGCAAGCAATTCCAATAGCTCTTTTTGCGTTTCAGCAATAAATGGGGGTGTGTCACGGCGGCGCGCTTCAATGCCGCGCACTTTGATCGAATCATCTTGAAAAACGCCAAAATAACGGCTGGCAACAGGACGGCGATCATCCATTCGTGAAGGCAAAAACGCCACCCAGCGATAGATACCATCTAACGAGATAGGCAAACCTGTGCGCTGATTGATTTCTTGCAGCAGGTCAGAAAATGCCTCCCTGGTGGCACAACCTGCTTTGCGTACCCACATTCCATCCACGTACAGATGCAGCACCTCAAAACCCATTTCTTCTGCCGTTTCCTTAGCCCGCACCAGCGCTTCTCGCCCATAAGCGGTTACAGCCTGGTGCGCTTCAATTCTTCCAAAACGGGCGTTCTTATATCCAAGATAACCAAAGCAGGTTACCAGCAGCCATTTCAATGCCGTAGCGCGGCGATGATAACTTTTACGGCGTGGATCAGACGAACGCATCGCTGCCAGTTTGGTTTTTAGCATGATGCGTTTTTGCAACACTGGCGCCAGCGCTTCCGGCACAAGACCACGCCGCTCCTGATCAACAGGAAAGGTTAATCCGGGCACTGGAGGCAGCCGCAAATCAGGCGGTTGAATCGTTTCTGGCGAAATATTGAAATTCACCATGATTGCCGGGTACATCGACACAAAATCGATTTCAGCCACATCATGGTGCAACCCAACCAGTGGTTGATATACCAACCCGCCCTGGTCAGCAGCAAATAAATCTTCAGCAGGGCGTAAATGCTCGGCTTGTTGTTTTTGCCAGGGAACAATCACACCCTGGCGCAAAGCAGTCAACATTTGAATGGAAGAAATACCAGTTCCAGGCGAAACCCGAGCCGCCACCTGCACTGGCAAAGCCGTCACCCGCGCCACCTCCAGCACACCATGCAGATCATAATCATCCCACAGCATCGCATTGCACCGGTCAATATGCCAACGCCCAAACAGATGCACTTGTTGCCCCCGAAAAACAGTCTGACCATACGAGAAATAAATGCGCTCCTTGCGCCGAATGACGTCGCTGTAATCATCGCGATTAAGCGGCAAGGGCAGTATGGCAGACCACTCCAGCAGCAGAGGCATCAGCCAGGTATCTCCCCAGGTCGTTAACAGCAGGTCAGGATCGTAATGCTGCAACAGCGCTCGCAAATTGATCAGAAACGGACGTTCGGAACCGTGCCTGCCAGGCAAAGGTAAATGAAATATGCGTGTGCCTGCTCGAACCACTAAAAAACGCGGCTGCGTATGACCTGGATCTGCATCCGGCTCTAAACTTATCACCCGCAGCGGCGGGTGGCTTGGGTTCAGAGCCCAGCATGATTCGAGCGGCTCAATCTGAAAGATGCGCTGGCTTCCGTCAATTACAATCCGGCAATAAGCAAGTGGAAATGCTCCTGTCGCCGCCGCATAACGCAGGCTGATGGGCAAATCAGCATCTCCATAGGTCAGGGCTGGAAAACGCCGGCAGACCTGGCGAAACAGAGCCGGTTGCTGCGAAGGAGATAGTACTTCCACTGCCAGGAACGGCAGCACCTGGTTGGTAAAAACATCCCGTTTTTCTGCCTGGCTTAAGCGCAGCGGAACTGGCTGGCTGGCTAAATAATCCGTTAAGCGGTGCAGGTGACTTTCAGAGCCAGAAGCATAGAACGTTACCGGAAATGGCTGGTGCAGGCGGCAGCGGCGTCCTCCCTGCTCAAGGAACCACACTGCCACCCCATTCCGTACATCTTCATAAACATCCAGAAGCCACCCGAACTTTTCAATCATCTGCATTTACCTGCCCGGATGACGCGAATTTTTCTCCATATAACAATTCGCGCAGCCGCATCACTTCCTTATGTTCTTCCAGCAGCATCGCCAGCAAAAAAATTTCAAAAGGCGCCGCGTGAGCGGCAAAAGCCGCTGCTGCCAGGTGCTTTTGCGCTGAAGTGAGCAGGTCATCCAAAACAAGCTGATCGCTGCGCCGCAACGCGCGCCGAAAACGTGAAAAGGACTCCAGTTCTTGATAATATGCCTGCGTAATCGAAGGTAAAGTACGTCCCATACTTTTAAAATAACCCCGGCTGTAATGAAATCAACGGCGGTTCACCTGCTACCCATACCCGGTCGCAAACCCGCTGCAAATAGGCGACAAACCCACTTATCTCAGACGGCAATGCGGGTCGCTGGCGCACCCAGACCGCAACTGCCTCTACCCGGCTCAATCTGCGCAAATCTTTTACGCAACTCTTGATTAACCGCCAGCGGTCGCGCAGCGGCACATTTTGATCCTGAAAGGTAGCCAAAAAATCTAACACGAGGGTCGCATTTGGTTCGGCAGACAAATGCGCTGCGTGAACAGGGGTTTCCGCCAGCATCGCCGCCACCTGGTAACATGTGAAAGCTCTTGCCATTTGAATACCTCTCAGCCTTTCTTGCCAGGCGGAGGTGCTGCGCCGCAGCACGCGCGCCACTTCATAGACATTAAACGTATTGCCTGCATCCAGCACACGCAGCGTGCCATGCAGCGCCAATCGGGCAGACAAATCGAATACCATACTGCCTGGTTGCGCCGGGGTGATCAACAACACGAGCTGACCATTGACAGGTATAGGCAACGAGACGGGGGCAGCATTTATTAACGCGTTCACATGACAAGCATACTGCTTCATAAAACCACATTCTATACTGCTTACAGGTGATTTGATGGGGAAAAACGGGTTAACCCCTATGGGTGATACATCATTTCGGTCGTTACGAGTTCAACCAAAGTTTTAACTCCAGGCGCTAAAATCCCAGCCTGAAAGCGCCTGGCGCAATTCTGCTTTGGTATGCAAATCAAACTTGCTTAAGACGTTCCGAACATGAGTTTTTACCGTCTCAGGAGAAATGCCCAGCCGCGCCGCAATCTGGCGATTTGTATAACCCAGGCAAATGAACGCAGCTACCTCCTGTTCACGTGGAGAAAGCGTGCGCCAAACCACTAACCCATCCTCTGCCTGCTGTCGCTCTACCAGGGCGTGTCTCACCAGATCTGCCGCGACATCCTGTGGGGAGCGGCGTTCCTGTCTCGCCAGCGACTCCAGCATGAGGTCAAAGGGCGTATCCAGTTCAAAGCGAATCGTATCATTCGCCTGCTCCAACCCCAACAGGCGGCATAATTTCTTCCACTGCAGAGCAGCCATGCGAAAGAACATCCAGACCCTCTGCTGTAATTATAGTAGAAAATTTATTCTAAAACAAGCCGATCGAAAGCCGGTTTCTGGTAAAAGGATTATCCAGGTTCAAGTACCTGTTTCAACTGCTCCGCCAGTTTTTCTGCCCGCACTGCTCCATGATTCACATGACGGGGAGTACCAGCATGGTCAAGGATAAAAGTAGTAGGAACGCTCAATACTCCCCATTGTGTGGCAAGTTCAGGTTGTTGCGTGGCATCAACCTCAACAACAGGGAAATCCTTTCCAAGGATCGTCGAAAGCCGGCGAAGTTGAGGACGTTGATATGTTCTGCAGGTAATACATTCAGGGGTAGTGAAATAAAGGATTGCAGGGAATTGACCATTCACTGTAATCTGCTTTTCCTGGCTGTTTTTTCGCGCCCGAGCCAGAATAACCCAATTCATCAGGTGAAATAATGCGACTGCAAATAAAACAAGCGCTACTGCGATCATAAAGCGGACGAGAATCTCAGGCATATCTCACCTCGTCTTGGGTCGCATACCGGGAAATGTGTTAGGAGGGGGATTTTTTGAGAATCCGGGAATACCGGTTCGACTGAGCCAATAATAAACGAAACAGCCTACACAAAAACCGGCAAAGAGGTTAAGTGAAGCCAGAAAAATCACAACCCAACAAAGCGCCCATGCCAGGAGGGTGACCTCGAACAGGAAAGCAGCACCTGAACCAACCAAAAAAAGACCTCCAAGCGTTTGAGCAAACCGATGCGGCTCTGGATGATCAGCAATTACTTCTGGCTTAATCCACCCAAATCTGACCGCGATCCCTTTATATAAAAACCAGAAACCGGGTCGTCCAGCGAGGGAGCCTAATAACATAATCAAACCCACCAGGCTAACCAGCCAGATTGAATTGGCAATAAACCCAACCACAGAGAAGAATATTATCAGCGCTTGGTTAAACCGAAGCGCGTTATGATCAACCGATACAAGTTTATCCATATGTTCACTCCCTTGCATGCACCATATATTTAACAACAAAAAGGATGGTATATCCATACCATCCGCAAAGGGCTGCAACCGCCCAAAACTGGTTAACTCAATCCAGGAAAATGAGCGGTTACAGCACCCGCTCGCAACACAAGCAAATAATCGCCACAGAAAATCTCCTCATCCTTTATTGATAAATATTATATATTTTTTATCATATTTGTCAAGTTTTTCCGTTTCGTCCTGATACAACATCTACTCTTCGCTTGACAACCCACTACTGAAACGACTACCATTAAGGCAATGAATGAAAATTTCATCTTCAAGTTTCGGGTATTGAGTTTTATTCTGCTTGGGTTAGGACTGGTGTGGATATATATCTCCATGCCTGCGGTTGGCAGTAGCACAGCGAGCAATGCCCCTTCTCCACGAGAAAGCTTTTCAGCACCCAATTTCTCGCTCCAAACATTGGAGGGAGATACAATCCAATTGAGTCAATTGAAGGGGAAGATCATCGTCCTCAACCTTTGGGCTACCTGGTGCCCTCCTTGTCAGGCAGAAATGCCTGCTTTGCAAAAGGTTCATCAGATGTATTCCGACCAGCCTGTCATTATTCTCACCGCTAATATGACTCATCAGGATGATCCCAACCAGATCGTACGATTCAAGACAGAAAAAGGCTTAACGTTCCCAATCCTATTAGATCACCAAGGGGAACTGGCTGAAAAATATGCGATTCGCTCCCTTCCTACCACTTTCTTTATCGATGCAAATGGAATTATTCGCAAAGTGATTCAAGGAGGTCCGTTGCCTGAAGCCCTGTTGATTGCCCAGGTTGAAAAAATGCTGAAGGAAAAACCTTGATGTTCCCAGTCATAAACATCGGCACACTGGCAATCCAGGCGCCTGGTCTGATCCTGTTGATTGGACTATGGATAGGACTGTACATAGCGGAAAAACAGGCAGCCTTTTCTCAGTTGACGGGAAATCATATGTACAATCTGGTATTGTATGCGATTCTGGGGGGATTGGCAGCAGCAAGACTGGGGTATGTCATTCAAAACCTATCTGCATTTACTGGTGATCCTCTCAGCCTGATTTCACCCAATCCAGCCATGTTCGACCTGCCAACAGGTCTCACATTTGCAGCTTTGATTATTATCATCGTCATCAATCGCCAAAAATTGCCATTCTGGTCAGTTATGGATACACTCGCCGGGTTGTTCGCTATTATGGCTGTTGCAATAGCCACAGCAAACCTGGCATCTGGAGATGCGTTTGGAATGCCCACCCAGGTTCCCTGGGCAATTGAACTATGGGGAGAAAAACGACACCCCGTCCAGGTGTATCATATTGTCCTCAGCCTTTTTATCCTGCTCTTTACTCTTCCGAAGGGTTGGTTGTTGCGTCGTGCAATTCACCAACCAGGATTGCGATTTTGGGTCTTTAGTGCTTTAACAGCCAGTTCACACCTTTTTCTCGAAGGATTTCGCGCTGATAGTCTATTCATCCTGAATTCTTTACGGTCTTCTCAGGTGATAGCCTGGTTGTTTCTGGCAATCAGTTTATGGATGATCCATAATCTATTACAAAAAACATTACATGGAGCCAATGCCAATGAGCCTGCAAAATAAAAACATCTTAATTACTGGGGGCGCTCGCCGTATCGGACGACACCTGACCCAAAAAATTGCTGAGGCTGGCGGCAATATCATCATCCACCATTCGAACTCTCCCCAGGCGGCTCAAGAAGCTGCTGAGAAAGTCCGCTCGCTTGGACAGCAAGCATGGATCATTCAAGGGGACTTTAGCAACCCCAACGAAGCCCGCAGGGTGATCAATGAAGCCATTTCAATTGGCGATCTATTCGCTGTCATTAATAACGCCTCAATATTTGAGCCTTTTGTTTTTGCAAATACCACCCTGGATGCCTGGCAGCGCCACATTGATGTGAATCTCACTGCTCCCTTTATTCTTTCCCAACAATTTGCCGCGCATTTACCAGAATCCAGCAAAGGTCGGATCATTAATATTTTGGATTGGCGCTCATTGAGACCAGGGCGTGATCATTTTCCTTACACGATCAGTAAAGCAGCTTTAGCAGCGATGACACAATCCCTCGCTTATATCCTGGCTCCACGCATCATTGTAAATGGGTTGTTATTGGGCGCTATTCTGCCTCCAAGCGATGGCGAAGACGACCCCAACGTTTTGAAGCCTATCCCAGCCGGTCGGTGGGCTGAATTGGAAGAGGTTTCGCAATCTGTGTTGTTTTTACTCGACGGACCTGAGTACATTACCGGCGAGCTGATTCACCTGGATGGCGGCAGGCACTTGGTATAACCAACTGGAGGAAAAACGTATGGACCAGGTCTTTATCAAAGATTTGTTAGTTCGAGGGATTATTGGCATATCCGATTTAGAACGCTCCCAACCACAAGATATTGTCATCAATATCACGATTTACGCAGATTTACATAAAGCCGGAGAAACAGATCGAATCGAAGACTGTGTAAATTATCGTACCGTCGCAAAGAAGGTATATGCCCATGTTGAAAAAATTGGTCGATATACCGTTGAAGCGCTTGCTGCAGACATAGCATCGATTTGCCTGGCTGAACCTGGAGTTCAAGGAGCCAAGGTGCGGGTCGAAAAGCCAGGAGCGGTGCGATTCTCTCGATCGGTAGGCGTCGAAATCGAGCGATTCAACCATAGGTGAAATATGCAACACCTGGCGTATATTATGCTTGGATCAAATATCCGCCCAGTAGAAAACACTCGCTTTGCTATACGAATGTTAAGTGAACAATTTAAGATACAATCAATATCTACCACCTGGGAAACAAAAGCAATTGGAAGCAAAGCTCCGAATTTTCTAAATACAGCGTTGGTCTTGTCGGTCCAACATAACCCTGAAGTATTAAAACACGAGTTTTTCAGACCTATGGAAGAAAAATTAGGTCGTATCCGTTTTGCTGATAAAAACGCCCCCCGCACCATTGACATTGATTGCCTGATTTTTGACCAGGAGATTCTCGATCCAGCCATTTGGGAAATGGCGCACTTAGCTATTCCTCTTTCAGAATTGATCCCTTATCTTAACAAACCCGGTACAACCCTGACGCTGAGCGAAACCGCCCAAAAATTGTTACAAAACAACCAGGTCATCCCGCGGGCGGACCTAAGGTTTGACTGGCGCTGACCTGCTTTCTAAAAATGGGCAACGGATAGATCATTTACTTTTGCCGATGAAGAAGCTGAAGGGTTAATTCCCTTAATGCTTCCCCCGCTTCTGAATCAATCACCGCCTCATGCAAATTTTCCAGCGCTTGGGCAGTCAATTTGTTAGCCGTCTCCTGACAATAATCACTTGCACCCTCTTGTTCTAAAAGATGAGCAAGATATGAAACCTCATCCGGTTGAATGGATCCTTTTTTCCACCGATCCGCAAATTGCCCCGCTTTCTCCAGTGCAAACACCACAGGAAGTGATTTTTTTCCAGATACCAGGTCGCTTTCGGTCGATTTACCGGTCAATGCAGCATCTCCCCAAATACCCAACCAATCATCCAAAACCTGGAACGCCATTCCTAAGGATATGCCATAATTTCTAAATGACACACGCCGAATATTGGCTGCCCCAGCTGTAATTGCCCCCATTTCACAACAAGCGCCTAACAATGCAGCCGTCTTTCCACCAATCATAGGCCAGTAATCCGATAAAGGCAATTCCAACTTTTGTTCGTAAGCCAGGTCTAAATATTGACCTTGCGTCAGGCGAATACAGGCATCCAATAATACCTGGTTAGTTGCGAGGACAGCTTCAGATGAGACAGATTCTCGTAATGAGTGTAATGCGCAAAAAGCCAGAGTAAACAACACATCTCCAGCATTAATCGCCTGTGCAATTCCCCATTTCTTCCATACCGTCAATCGCGACCGCCGATACGGGCTTTGGTCTTGAATATCATCATGCACCAAGGAGAAATTGTGGAGCAATTCGACAGCAACGGCTGCTGGAAGCGCATTTACCCAGTTTCCGCCCGCGCTTGCTGCGCATAGCAGCACCAATAAAGGTCGAATGCGCTTCCCTTGTGCTTCAATTCCAGCACCTTCTCCCTCCCACCCCATGTGATATTGGATCATCGCCGATAACTCTGGAGCATCTGCAGGCAAGGAGCGCAAGACTGACCTCTTTAATTCATTCTCAATCCGAGGTCGCATAACAGCCATAAAATTATTCAATGCCATGATTCCCTCAATTGATTTTAATCAATTCTGCTTTTTTTAATTCAGCGATATCTTTAGCGCCAACAGCGAACATCGCAATGATGATCTCATTTCGAATTTCATTCATCGCGGACAGGCAATCTTCCATCGATTTTGCAGCCGCTTTTAAGAAATATCCTGCCATTCCCCCCAGATCTGCCCCCAATGCAATGCACTTTGCTATATCCACCCCATCCTTCAACCCACCTGAGGCAATAAGATAAATATCTTTTGATACCTCTCGCACGAATTGGACTGATGCTGAGGTAGGAATACCCCAACTGCGAAAAGCCGCAGCCACCCTGGCGCGACTTTCATCCTGAATGCGATAACGTTCTACCTGCGACCAGGATGTTCCTCCAGCACCAGCAACATCAATTGCTCGTACCCCGGCTTCGATCAGGAGCTTTGCGCTCCTGCGAGATATCCCCCAACCTACTTCTTTGGCAACCACTGGAACTGAAAGGTCATGACAAACCTGTTCAATTTTTCGGACTAAACCTGAAAACCGAGAATCACCTTCGGGTTGAACCGCCTCTTGCAAGGCATTGAGGTGTAAGATCAAAGCATCCGCTTCAATCATATCCACTGCCCGTTTACAGTGATCCGAAGTGTAACCATAATTTAATTGAACTGCCCCCAGGTTTGCCATAAGCAAGATATCTGGCGCAAATTTCCGAACCTGATAAGAAGCTGCCAATTCAGATTTTTCAATAGCAGCCCGCTGAGATCCAACCCCCATGGCTGCGCCGCAGTGTTGAGCAGCTTGAGCCAATACCTGGTTAATATGTGCCGCATTTGGTGTTCCTCCCGTCATCGATGAAATCAAGATTGGCACCTTGACCTTCCGATTAAAAATCGTCTGAATCGTATCAATCTGATCCAAATCCACTTCGGGTAGTGCTTGATGAACAAATAGATATTTTTCCAACCCGGTCGTTATGGATGATTGAACATCTTCCTCCAGGTTTATTCGAATATGGTCTGCTTTACGATTAGATGTTAATGAATTATCTGGCATTTCACTGAATCACTTTGATTATGAAAATATTCTCTTCAGCCAGTATACCAAATGTTTTCGAACTGACGCTCAAAAATACACAAAACCTGATACAACGCGTTCAATACGAATATTTTAAACCGGTCTATACAAAATCCATCCTTTATGTTAAACTTCCATCTCTAATTCAATTTTTTACTTTCCGCTCTTTCCTGGCTTACAGCTTGTGGAAGGGCAAACCCGAGGAAAGGAGGCCCTCTAATCATGAATACCTACGAGATCGTCTTCATTGTGCATCCAGACCTGGACGAGACTGCTTTTAATGGCGTTGTCGATAAAGTCAAGACCTGGATCACAGAAGCTGGTGGCAGCATTGCAAAGGTTGACCTGTGGGGAAAACGCCAGCTGGCGTATTCCATCCGCAAGCAATCAGCAGGACAGTATGTCCTTGTTGAAGCAAGTATGAAACCGGCATATACCACCGAACTCGACCGTAATCTCAGGTTCTTTGAACCCGTATTACGGCATATGATTGTTTGTAAATAGAACATAATCAATCAGGTTGATTTTTGATCTAGCTTATCGTGATCAACAGGTGAGGAGAACAAAATGAGCCGGGGTTTAAACAAAGTAATGATCATCGGGCACTTAGGGCGCGATCCAGAAATGAGATTCACCCCTTCAGGGAAGGCAGTAACGACCTTCACCGTTGCTACCAGCCGCTCCTGGAGCAGCACCGATGGTGAACGACACACGGAAACGGAATGGTTTAACGTAGTCGCCTGGGGAAACCTGGCTGAAATTTGTAAACAATACCTGTCGAAAGGACAACAGGTTTACATCGAAGGTCGTTTGCAAAGTCGTAGATGGGAAGATGCCGAAGGCATTAAACACGCCAGCGTTGAAATTGTTGCAAACGAAATGATGATACTGGGAGACCGCAAAGAAAGCGTTCAACCTCAACCTGGGGATCAACTCTCATCTACTGATGATATCGAATCCGATTATCCCTTTTAATTTTGGAGAAACATCCCATGAGTGATGATTCATTATACGAACATGAACAACCAATGATGCGACGTTATGTCGCAAGACCCAAAATTTGTCAATTTTGCGCTGATAAAAATTTGACAATTGATTATAAAAATTATGATCTGCTGCGTCGGTTCGTTACCGAGGAGGGAAAAATCCGCCCTCGTCGTCAAACAGGCACTTGCGCTCTGCACCAGCGTGAACTGGCACAGGCAATTAAACGCGCCCGGCATATTGCTCTATTACCTTTTGTTTATAGCGGTGAATCGCGCGGAGAGTAATTTTTTCTTCTGTTAAATATGGGGCATAGGTGATTGTTCAACCTATGCCTCTTTTAAGTTTATGAGGTCGCAAATGGCTAAAACGCCTGTTAAAAAAATAACAACCAAAAAGCACCTTGCGCGGTTAGAAAGAGAACGTCGTCAACGACGGTATCTTCTGATTTCAACCAGCGTGGTGATCGGATTGGTCGCCCTGTTTACCATCATGGGAGTTGTTGATTCCTATGTCAGCAGAAATCTAGGGGTCAATCTTTTTAGCTACCTTTTTGAGCCTAATCAGCCAGTTGCGGAGGTAGGAAACGATGTCATTACCACCCGCGAGTTTCAGTCGAGAGTGCGCTACTCCCGCTATCAATTAATTGACCAATACGATTTTATATCCAATGACCAGATGATGATGGCTTACTTTGGTCAATACCTTCAACAAATTGCCTCCCAGTTATCCGATCCCATTGGCTTAGCAGGTGATATCTTAGACGCCATGATCGATGAAAAACTGGTTGAACAAGAAGCTGCCCGGTTAGGCATCAGTGTCACTGAAAATGATATTGACAGGCTGATTCAAACCTCTTTTAATTTCTATGCGGATGGTACTCCTACCCCAGTCAGTACACCGACAACCTATATTACTTCCACCTTATCGCCTACCCAGTTAGCCCTCATCCCGCCCACAGCTACTTTTGCGCCAACAACTGCCTCCACATCACCCGCCGCAACACAAACGACCGGCACTCCACAACCGACCGCTCCAATAACGCCAACCGGCACATCAACATCTACAGCTATTCCAATTCCCCAGGTATCTCCTACCCCTGAACGAACCGCCACGCCACTCCCTTCACCAACCCCCTACACAATAGAAGGATTCCAAAAAGAGTTTAAACAGTATGCCGATGGTCTGGCTAAAGTAGGAGTAACTGTCAAGGACATTCGGTCAATCTTCAAAGCTCGCTTGTTGAGAGATAAAGTGGTTGAAGCGATGACAAAAGATCTACCCAACAGCCAACAACAGGTATGGGCACGTCATATTTTGGTAGAAACCGAAGAGATCGCCCAAGAGGTAATCAAACGTTTAAGAGCAGGCGAGAAATGGGAAGACCTTGCCGCTGAATTATCAAAAGACGAATCGAATAAAAACCAGGGCGGCGACCTGGGATGGTTTACCCGCGGCATGATGGTTCCTGAGTTTGAAAATGCTGCCTATTCATTAAAAGTGGCAGAAATCAGCCAACCAGTAAAGACCTCTTTTGGCTATCATATTATCCAGGTTATAAGTAACGAGGTAAGACCTCTCGATGCAGATCAAATAGAGCAGCAGAAGCAGAAAGTTTTTTCTGAGTGGTTGACCAAAGAAAAAGAAGCGAAAAATGTCAAAAAATTGGATTACTGGTTAACCAGGATCCCAACTATTCCCACCGTCCCGCCAGGATTGTTATCAAATATTCCTCAATAACGATTTTGATTGATTTTAAAATCGCGGATTGATCTTATTCAATCCGCGATTTATTTTACCGAACCACTTCATTTTCTTTGACCGAAACAGCTACGGAAAAGCTTAACCCATCTATTCCTCTATCCACAAGAATAGTTTCGCCCTCTTTAAACTCTCCCGCTAATATCTTAACTGCCAATGGATCCTGCAGTTCCCTCTGAATAGTACGTTTTAAGGGACGAGCGCCAAAGGCAGGATCGAACCCAACCTCTGCCAGGTACTCTCTGGCTGATTCTGTGACCTCCAAAAGATAACCTTTTTCTTTCAATAAGGCAGCTACCCGGCGTAATTGGATATCAACAATCTTTGCCAGATGCGTTTTATCCAACCGATGAAAGATGACAATCTCATCAATGCGATTTAAGAACTCCGGACGGAAATGATTCTGGAGTTCGCGAGTGATTTCATCCCGTCCTGCTGTGCGACCGGCTTCCCACAAATAACTACCGAGGTTTGAAGTCATAATAACCACAGTGTTGCGAAAATCAACCGTTCGTCCCTGCCCATCCGTTAGCCGCCCTTCATCCAGAAGCTGCAACAAGACATTAAATACTTCTGGATGAGCCTTTTCGATTTCGTCAAATAGCACCACGCTGTAAGGTCGCCGCCTGACGGCTTCGGTTAATTGTCCACCTTCATCATACCCAATATAACCAGGCGGCGCTCCAATCATTCGGCTGACTGTGTGTTTCTCCTGGTATTCGCTCATGTCAATTCGGATAGTCGCTCGCTCATCATCAAACATAAATTCTGCCAAAGCCCGCGCCAGTTCAGTTTTTCCTACTCCGGTCGGTCCAAGAAATATAAAAGACCCAATCGGTCGGTTAGGATCTTGCAATCCAGCACGCGCCCGACGGACCGCGTTCGAGACAACCCGCACTGCTTCGTCCTGCCCTACTACCCGATGATGTAATTCTTGCTCCATCCGCAGTAATTTTTGTGTTTCGCCTTCGAGCAATTTTGAAACCGGGATTCCCGTCCAGCGCGCAACGACCGACGCAATTTCTTCTGCATCGACTTCTTCTTTCAACAGGGCGCCTTCAGCCTGCAAAGATTTTAATCGCGCTTCTGCATTGCGAATTTGTTCTTCCAATTGACGGATATCTCCATAACGCAGCTTTGCCGCCTTGGCAAGATCTGAAGCGCGTTCAGCGCGTTCCATCTCAACCCTGGCTTGTTCCAATTGCTCTTTTAACTTTCGCAAATCGCTAATCGCATGCTTTTCCGCCTGCCAACGGGCGGTTAATGCCTTAGATTTTTCTCGAAAGTCGGTTAACTCTTGTTCCAGTTTCTGTAAGCGTTCCTTTGATGCCTTATCCTTTTCTTTTTTCAACGCTTCACGCTCGATTTCAAGCTGCATGATCGCACGATCCACTTCGTCCAGCGCTTGAGGTTTTGAATCGATTTCAGTTCTCAAATGGGCAGCGGCTTCATCCATTAAATCAATTGCCTTATCCGGCAAAAATCGATCTGTGATATATCGATTGCTGAGCGTTGCCGCTGCAATTACTGCCGGATCGGTGATACGGACCCCATGATGGACTTCGTAGCGCTCTTTCAGCCCACGCAAGATCGATATGGTATCCTCCACACTCGGTGGATTTACCATGACCGGCTGAAATCGTCGTTCAAGTGCAGGATCTTTTTCAACATGATTGCGGTATTCGTCCAGAGTTGTGGCTCCAATCATGTGTAATTCACCACGCGCCAACATCGGTTTCAACATATTTCCGGCATCCATTGCGCCTTCTGCCTTGCCTGCCCCTACAACCGTATGCATTTCATCAATAAACAGGATAATCTCGCCCGCCGATTCGGTAATCTCCTTCAAAACCGCTTTGAGCCGCTCCTCAAACTCGCCACGATATTTTGCGCCGGCAACCAATGCTCCCATATCCAGTTGAATTAATCGTTTTTTCTTCAAACCTTCTGGAACATCCCCGTTGACAATCCGCTGCGCTAAACCTTCGACTATTGCGGTTTTACCCACGCCAGGTTCGCCAATTAAAGCCGGGTTATTTTTGCTTCGGCGCGATAGGATTTGAATAACCCGCCGGATTTCTTCATCACGTCCAATAACCGGGTCTAGTTTTCCCTTTCGCGCCATATCCGTCAAATCCCTGCCATATTTTTCCAACGATTGATAGGTAGATTCAGGATCGGCAGTCGTGACACGCTGAGACCCTCGGATTGACCGCAAAGCAGAAAGAATCGCCTCTTTTGTAATACCATACGATGCTAATCTTTTACCTTCAATTGAGTCAGTTAACCCCAGCAGGATATGTTCAGTCGATACATAATCATCCTGCATCCCTTTTGCATATCGCTCGGCGGCACTCAATACATCTACTGTCGCTTGAGCAAGCCCCACTTCACTCGAAGAGCCATGTATCTTGGGACGATTTTCGAGTTCCTTTTCCAGTTCCGCCCTTATTGCCAGCACGCTTCCAGCCACTTTGGTAACGATTGCCGATACAACGCCTTCGTCCTGGCGAATCAACGCCAGAAGAAGATGAATCGGCTCTATTGCCTGGTGATAGTAATCGCGTGTAATCTGTTGGGCTTGAAAAAGAGCTTCTTGTGATTTTTGTGTAAATTTATCTAGTTTCATATTCATACTCCCTCCCCTTTTCAGAAAATGAAAAGGAGATATATCCAATTTATTATCAGTGTAAATTGTAGGGATTGTTTGTTAATAAAGTGTAGATAGAAGATTAGAAATAAATTAATCGCCCTTTGGCTTTTACCCACCTGTTTTCACCAGGTCTTCCGTCACTTGATCCAGGCGCAAACTGACGATCTGACTTGACGAATCTCTCCCCATTGTAACCCCATAAATCACATCCGCTGCCTGAACTGTATTTCGGTTGTGGGTTACAATCACAAATTGGGTTTTGCCAGATAGTTCCCGCAATAAATCTCGAAAACGCCCAACATTTGCCTCATCCAGCATGGCATCAACCTCATCCAAAACACAAAAGGGAGTTGGAGATATTTTTAACAAAGAAAACACAAGGGCAACTGCTGTCAAACACCGTTCCCCACCAGATAGCAACGCCAGCCCTTGTTCTCTTCGACCAGGCAGCCTTGCTTCAATATCGATCCCGCTTTGATTAATGTTTTCTTCGTCTGTTAATATCAGTTTTGCTGATCCACCGCCAAACAGACGGGTAAACATCTGCCGAAATTCTTCTGCCACTGCCCGGAATGTCTTATAAAATTCTTTTTTCATTAATTCATCCAGTTCAGCGATAACCTGTCGTAAATCCGCATCCGCCTTTTTCAGGTCAGCTACCTGCTGGGTCAGAAATTCATAACGCTCTTTTACCGACTGATATTCTTTTTGCACATCAGGATTTATCGGTCCAATACGCCGTAATAACGCTTTTTGTCGGTTAATATTTTCTTCTACTTCTGGTGGAATCTGGGCGAGGGTTGGAAGCTGTTCGACCATACCTTCAAACGGCAAAGGAGTTGGACCTGAAATATCTCCGGAATACTCAAATGCCACCAGACCGAAATCCTCTTCGATTTTTTTCCGAAGCGCTTCCAATTCTTCTCTATGGCGAGTTAATTCAAGTTGAGCCTGACTGACATGCCTTTCCGCTACCGCAGCTGCTTGTTGAGCAGAGACCAGCAGCGCTTGTAACTCATTAAATTCATCCTCCAGAGCGACTAATTCTTTCTCATGCGGAGCAATCACTTTTTGAACTTCATCAAGCTGCTGAGATAATTGCTCTTCCTTCTGCCGTAGAGTAAACCGCTCTGTTTCCAGGTTGATTGAATCCGATTGAGATGACTTTAATTGACTTTCAGAGGCTTCTTTTTGCTTTTGCATGGCAGACAAGAGTTCTTGTTGTTCACTCAAACGAGCCTGGTGATCGTTCAACGCGCGATTTACAACCGCCTGGCGGGTAAGCCAATGATTCACCTGCACTTGAAGATCCTCAATTGGCAGCGCGTGAAGGGAACGATTCGTTTCACGAATTGTATCATTCAACATATTGATCTGGCTCTCAGCTTTTTGGATATTAATTACACCCTGACGAAGCTCTTGTTCTGCGCTTTGGATCTGGTTTATAAAAGATTCAACCTGCTTTTGTGCCCAATCGTAACGTTGTCGTAATTGATCTGCTTCAAGAATGGCTTGTTGATGCTCCTGAATACAAAGGTTTAAGTATTGACCCCGTTCTCGTAATATTACTTCCCGTTTTTTTTCTTCTTCTCTAAGTGTTTGGTCAAGAGCCTCTTGGGCACGAATATTCTCATCCAGAACAGCCAGACGCTGCTCCAATAAAGCGAGACCCTGTTGTAACTCTTGTTTTTTTCTGGGTCGGCTAATCGTCCCACTGCGGCTTTCTATCCCGGCGACAATCGCTCCATTTCCATAAAATAGTTCACCACTCAAGGTCACAACTCTGGCAGATACAGGCAACTCGCCCAAGATTGAGCGAGCAGCCTCCCGGTCTTTAACGATGAGGGTTTGTCCCAATAATATCTCCAGGGTATTCTTCAGCTCAGCAGGAAATTGGACAAGTTCCAAAGCATACCCCAAACAATTTTCATTTAACGGAATGTGAACATCATCCGAGCTTTTCGAGGTTTTTTCAGGAAGTAAATACGCCCTGCCTTTCTCGCCTTTTTCCAAAAACCTTAATACGTCATCAACTGGCGTTCCCTGACCCAAAACCACACTATCAAACGCTTCACCTAAGGCTGCCCCAATCGCTCTTTCCAATTCCGCTGGAACGATTATTCTTGAAGCAATTGGAAAATAAATGCCGCGTAATTTGCCCTGTCGGGACTCCTGTAAAATTGCTTTCGCCCCAACCCCTAAACCGCTAAAAGATTTCTCAGCCTGGGTAATCACTTCTAGCTGCGTTATGAAACGTGTTTTTTCAGATTCAACCTTATTCTTTTCATCGATCAACTTTCGCAGCCTAAATTCATTCTCCCTGATTTGCTGCCTGATTTGCTGCCATCCTTCCTCGGCAGCTTTTTGGGCTTGTTCTGCAAGGCGGCGAGATTGCTGCAATTTTTCAACTTTTTCGCGGTTAGAATTCAAGCCCTTTTGATCTTTTTGAATATTGTCTCGCGCAAATTGCAGGTTTTTTTGCAGGCTTTGTATTCGCTTCTCGATTTCAGCCTGCTGCGCTTTCAATTGAATCTGCTGAGACTCACTCGAAACCAACTGGCGTCGAAAATCCCTTAACTTTTTATCAATTTCCTCACGCGCGGTATTTTGTTGGGCAAGATCATGACGTACACGACCAAGTTGAGAATGAGCTTCATCCGCTTCTTGTTTCAGTTGTATGGATTGTGCTTTCAGATTCTCTAGCCGTTGGACCTGGGATTTTTCTTCTTCCTCGATCCGTAATAAATCGATTTGGGCGCGTTGAATTTGAAGAGTCAGGGAGCGCTGTCGTTCATCCAAAACAGCTAATTCTCGACTGCATTTTTCCAATTGAGAATGAAGGGAGGATGAGGTTGCATGGAATTGGTTAAGGCGCGAGCGCAGGGAGGAGATATTTCCCCGCTGGATTGCCAATTGATCTTGTACTTGTTTTAATTTTTCCCTGGCTTTATTGGCTTGATCTTCTTGAACTGAGAGAACTTCACGGCTGTAAACTACTTCCTGTTGGATTCGGTGCCAGTGATAACCATACCAGTCTCGCAATAATAATCGTAAATCTTTCTTGATCTGTTCATATTCCATTGCCCTACGAGCTTGCTTTTCCAGACTGAGCATCCGCGGTTCGAGTTCACTTAATATATCGAGAACCCTTTCCAAATTCCGCAGGGTAGCTGTCAACCGATTCATCGTCTCCTCGCGCCTGGAACGATATAAACCGATCCCTGCTGCTTCTTCAAAAAATTTACGACGTTCATCGGGTTTCAAGGATAATGCAGAATCGACTAACCCTTGACCAATGATAGTATAGGTTCGTTCTGCCAGCCCGGATTGCGCCAATAACTCAGTGATTTCTTTTAACCGAACTCGCTGCCCATTCAGCAAGTATTCATTCTGACCATCCCGATAAGCCCGACGGGTAATCGCCACTTCTGAATAGTCAATTGGCAGCCAACCTGTCTCATTACTTAGTGTAATCGTTGTCGATGCCATGCCCGCGCGGGGTCTATACTCGGACCCAGAAAATATCATATCCTCGGTTTTTCTTGCCCGAAGCAAACTATAAGATTGTTCTCCCAATACCCAACGAATAGCATCGGTAATGTTCGACTTTCCAGAACCATTCGGTCCAACAATCGCCGTGATTTCACCTGGAAACTCAAACAAAGTGCGAGTCGCAAATGTTTTAAACCCATGCAATTCTAAAGATTTTAACCACGCGGTCATAAATTTTCCCGAAATATCATGAATAAAACTTATTTAACTGTCAACCCCGATATGTTTAAGCGCCTGCCTGGCTGCTTCTTTGGCTGCAGACTGCTTACTCGGTCCTTTTCCTGTCCCGTATAATACCCCATTCACAAACGCATCCACCTCAAATATTCTTGAGTGATCAGGACCAACGGCATTGCGGGTAAGGTAAACCGGAGCTTGAAACCCTCTGGATTGCGCCCACTCCTGAAACCTGCTCTTTGGGTCTTCTATCGTATGATTCTGCAACACAAAATTGGAGGCTGCTTGCAGCATGGGTGAAATATATTGAATGACAGCATCTAACCCGGCGTCGAGATATAAAGCGCCAATGACTGCTTCAAAGGTATCGCACAATATTGCATCACGATCATATCCACCCGCCTGACTCTCGCCCTTCCCCAATCGCAGTGCCTGACCAATTTTCATCTGCCTGGCAAACTCTGCAAGCTGGTGAGTATGCACAAGAGCTGAACGCATGCGCGTTAAGTCGCCTTCCGGCATTTCCGGATAATGATTATAGAGCCATGCGCCAACCACGAAATCTAATACTGCATCTCCTAAAAACTCTAACCGTTCATTATCTTCTAACGCTTCGGGGTGTTCATTTAAATAAGATCGATGAGTTAGCGCCCGGCTAACCAGCAACCAATCTGAAAAAGGCAACCTAAGTCGCTGGCAAAATTCTTGGGGCGATTCTCGCTCAGAATTGGACACATCTTGCATCTTCATCTCCAAAGAACTCAGGGAGCGCCAGCCGCCGTATTACACCAGCAGCTTGCGGTCCATCAGTTCAAAACCATGTACTGTAGAATTCTATACTCCTGGCTGGTATTTTAATCCAGAACCAGTTAATATCAACACAATTGGCTCAGGAAATCTACCAATAATCTGGTCAAGGGCTGCCCATACCAAAGCAGAAGTAGGTTCAACTTGAATGCCTCGCCGGGCAAGTTCCTGATGCGCTATAATTGTTTTCTCATCTGAAATCTGGAGAAAATCCCGTTTTTGAGGCTCTGTTTCTTTTAATAGCGCTTCTACCCGCACTGGTTTTCGCACCCTTACCCCTTCAGCGATGGTTTCCCTTTCCTCAATTTTCTCCATCGCCTCTATTCCAAACCGGCTGGCTGCTACCACCGGTGCACAACTGGCAGACTGAACACCAACATAACAGGGTAATTCTTCTATCACACCCGCTTGTTTTAAAGCGGTAAAACCCCGAATGATCCCTAAAAGCAACCCTCCATGCCCCACCGGGGCGACAATTGTTCCTGGTAAACCCTGAATATCTCCTGATTTATCCGCCGAATCGTATTTGTAAGATACACACAGATTATCGATCAATTCATACGCTATTGTTGCAATACCCATTAATCCCATCGGCATATATGCATGGCTCGCATAAACACCACCGCGCTCAACTTCCTTCAGCACAGCTTCTGAAGCGGCTGAACGAGGACCTGGAACACGTATCAATTCAGCCCCAAATCGTTCAATTTGGATACGTTTCGGTCCTGAAGCAGATTCAGGGATGTAAATACGGGCTGATATCCCAGCCCTGGCAGCATACGCAGCAAATGATGCTCCTGCATTGCCGGAGGAGTCTTCCAGCGCCCGGTGATATCCACGATTGAGCAAATAACTTGTAAGAACAGCTGTTCCACGATCTTTGTAAGACCCGGTTGGATTTAGAAATTCAAGTTTCAGACCAATTGGAGTTCCCTGATACTCTGTCCAGATGAAGGGTGTATTTCCCTCTCCCAAAGTAATTACAGGAGAGGAAATTGATAATGAAAAACTTGACCGATATGCCCAAATTCCAGGAAAATCATGTGATATCGTCCTTCCTTGATACACTGGAGGTCCATCGTAGTCATATATCCCTTGACAAGCCGGACAACGATAGGGAAATTGATCTTCCGGAAAAACGCTATAACATGATGTACACCGAATCTGCGGCATTTTCGTATCCTGGGTATCTCAAGTTGGCTCCATTATAATCTCATTCGTATTATTCCCTTTGATATAATTATCGATGTGAATTTTCAAATCGCAGGACGACAAACCGAAGGGTATCGTGTAAACACACCCATCTTTGAAGGACCGCTTGATATATTACTGGAATTAATCGAGCGCGCCGAATTAGATATAACCAGCCTTTCCCTGGCTCAAGTTACAGATCAATATCTGGAATATCTTCAAAAGTTAGAAGATCAACAAGACCCTGCTGAAGTATCTGGTTTTTTGGTCATTGCCTCACGGTTATTGCAAATCAAATCCAATGCGCTTTTACCAAGACCGTCTATTCTTACGCCGACTATTGAAGAAGAGGATACTGGCGAAGCCCTGGCTCGTCAATTGTTGATTTATAAACGTTTTAAAGAATTAGGCGCGTGGTTAAATCATCGGCAGGAGATGGGATATCGTTCCTATTTGAGGGTTTCTGCATTACCTATCAAGATTGAACCACGCCTTGACCTTACGGGAATTTCGCTAAAGGATTTAGTTGACGCCGCAAAACAAGTATTATTTTTACGTATCAATCATGGTTCTCTCGAACAGGTGGTCTCAATCCCCAGGGTTACCATACTTGAAAAGTTAAGATCAATCATAAACACCCTTTTCCAATATGGTGAAACCACTTTTAGAGCATTAATTTACCGACCCAATGACCGCTTAGATATTATTGTAACCTTCCTGGCAGTGCTGGAATTGATCAAAAGACGGGCAGTGTCCGTCTCTCAAAATTCTCTCTTTGGCAATATCCAAATCACTTATACAGGTGAATGGGATGAAAACATGCACGATGAAGATGAATTATGATTGAGATAGGCTAAACAAACGGTTCGTTTATTTCTACCCAGTATGTACCTAAACTCCCCACTGCTCGATTAAACTGTTCGAAATCCACCGGCTTGCATACATAACTATTAGCGCCAAGCCGATAACCAGAATGAATATCCTGCTCTTCCCTCGATGAGGTTAAGATTACAACCGGTAGGTATTGTGTTTCATTATGAACCCGGATCTGTTTAAGGACTTCAAGACCATCAACTTTAGGAAGCTTAAGATCTAAAAGCACTACAATTGGCAAATCATTAATATTTCGCCCCGTGTATCGCCCTCGTCCGAAGAGATAATCAAGAGCTTCAACGCCATCACGGGCAACAATCACGGGATTCAACACTTTGTTTTTCTTTAAGGCACGCAAGGTAAGCAGCTCATCATCCTGGTTGTCCTCAACTAGTAGAATCGTCCTATTGTCCATATAGAACATCGTCCTTTTTCCAGAATATGATTTCCTAAAGAAAGCCATTGATCGTCAGATTAAATGTGTTCTTCAGCTTTATCTGTTGTTTCATCCGCCTCATCCATGTCAAATGGCAACCTGCCAGATAACCACACCACCATCAAACGGATATCATCTGTGGATACCTGATAATCTGGATTGTCTTCAAAAAAAGCCTTATCTAAAATATCATAATTCTCCCCTTTTATCCATTTTGGTAAAAAACCCGGTAATTTTGTGCGATCCACCTCAGGTGGAAGTAGTTCCCAATTTCGATGTTTTAAGACATCGTATACCCGCTGTCGTAAGTCCGTGTGCAATTCCGACCAGGCTTGAAGGATTTGCGCTGTGAATGAAGGATATTTTTCAAACGCATTTGCTGCACCGCGAACCTTTAAGGGCAGCGGAGCAAGTGCACTATTGCGAAAACCTGGCACTTGCATATAAATCTTAATCATTCGGTTGATGGCGGATCGTCGATCGGCTGATAAATCATTAAAGCGTTGAAAGATCGTGCGAATCACATTCGAACGATACTCATCAATCATAAATTGATTGATCGCATGAAAAGGTAAGAAAGCTACTTTTTTATCATCCACAATTATTGCCCTTGTTTTGTAACTTGATTACTTAACTTGTCAAGCTCGTATACTTCTTCTTCCGTAAGAGTCCAGCCCACCGAACCTACAACTTGTTGTGCCTGCTCCAGGTTCTTCACACCTGGAATTGGATACGTTCCTTTACAGATTGTCCAGTTGATCGCAACCTGAGAAATTGTTTTTTGGTGCAAAGCCCCAATTTTTTTCATGGTCTGAATAAGTGGTTGGATTCTTTCGAGATATTGACGATTATACCTTGTTGCCCTGAATCCTTTAAGGGAATAACCATAATGGTATTTCCCGGTGAGAACTCCCATCGCCAGTGGACTATACGCAATCACAGTTACACCAAGTTCTCGACACAAATCCAACAGCCCATTTTTTTCTATCCGCCGATCAAGCAAATGGTATTCCACCTGGTTCGACGCCAGTGTAATCCCTTCTCGTTTTAAAGCATCATAGGCTCTCTGGGTCTGCGCCAGGTTAAAATTAGAGACACCCACCCATCTTATGTACCCCAATTGAACTGCTCCTGCCATCGCCTCCATCCACCGATCTATATTTACGGGGGGCAGGGGAATATGAATCTGATATAAATCTACTTGTTTTTGCTGCAATCGTTTGAGACTGGCGTTCAGCGCCTTGTGTAAGCTTCTCCTGCCAATCCTCCATGGATACGGCATATATTTTGTCCCTATTGAAACTGGTCTCCCCACTTCTTGGATAAATTCTCCTAATAACAGTTCTGACTTCCCCTGTCCGTACACTTCTGCAGTGTCAAAAAAGCAGACACCGTTTTCTACACAGTATTTGAAAGCTTTTCTCAAGTCTTCTTTATGATAGGTAGTTCCGAATCCCCAAACCAATCGATCTCCCCAAGACCATGTCCCTATCCCCACTGGCAGCGATGTAAATAGAGAGGTAGAAGAATTCATCTTATTTTCTCAATTAGATTTTCATTTTTCCTATTATACAGAAAACGAAAATTTTTGTACCATTAAAAAATAAGGAATAATCGGAATGGTATAATCTCAGCATGACATCTATCGTTGCCCTGGATATTGAAACAACAGGATTGGATCCTGAGCATGATTCGATTATCGAAATTGGCGCGGTAAGATTCACTGATCATCGCATCGAGCAAGTATGGTCGACATTAGTGAACCCCAACCGCCCCATACCTCCTTTTATTACGCAACTAACAAAAATCACAAACGACATGGTGCGTAAAGCCCCTACCCTATCATCGATTATTCCTCAACTTGCGGATTTTATCGGGGCAGACCCGGTAGTCGGACATAATATCCGCTTTGACCTATCCTTCTTGCAGCGCCAAAACATCTTGAAATTGAACGAGGTCATCGATACATATGAACTGGCTGCCGTGTTGCTGCCAAAAGCGAGCCGTTATAATCTAAGCGCTCTCAGCCAATTGATGGGGATTCCCTTGCCAGCCACCCACCGCGCGCTTGATGATGCAAAGGTGACCCATTTGCTCTTTGTCCAATTGGTAGAACGGGCATATCAGTTACCTGTTGATCTTTTAGCCGAATTTGTCCGCCTCTCGGAACCTTTTGATTGGGGCGCAGGATGGGTTTTTAGCCGGGTTCTACGAGCGCGCTCGCGTGAACCAATCCAGGCTCGGAAAATAAAAACAGACTCTGCGCCCCAACCCATATTTGAAGACCATTCACGCGCAACATCGCCGGTCAATGGATCCATTGAATCGCCAAGTCCACTTGATCCCGATGAAGTTGCCTCACTCCTGGAATATGGTGGTCCCTTTTCGCATTATTCTGAACGATACGAATACCGTATCCAACAAATCGAGATGCTCCGCGCAGTATGCAGTGCCTTAACAAATAAACAGCACCTGATGATTGAAGCAGGAACAGGCACCGGTAAATCCTTTGCTTATCTGATACCTGCTGCGTTATGGGCAACTCAAAATAATACCAGAGTTGTTATTTCGACAAACACGATCAACCTTCAAGATCAACTGATCTATAAAGATATTCCAGATTTAAGCCACATATTAAATTTAGATCTTCGTGCAGCAGTATTAAAAGGCAAATCCAATTACCTCTGCCCGCGACACCTGGAGGCGCTTCGCCAACGTGGTCCAGATAATATAGACCAAATGCGCGTTTTGGCAAAAATATTAGTCTGGCTGATGGAAAGTTCAAGCGGAGATCGAAACGAAATTAACCTCAATGGACCGGTTGAAAGAGAAACCTGGTACAGGCTTTCTGCTGAAAATGAGGGTTGTAAACCAGAAACATGCTCATTCAGAATGAATGGTGTATGCCCATTTTTTCGGTCTCGTCAGGCTGCCCAGGCGGCTCACCTTTTGGTCGTCAATCACGCTTTATTGTTATCTGACATATCAACCGGAAACCGTGTTCTGCCAGATTACGATTATCTGATCATTGATGAGGCTCACCATCTCGAATCCGCCACCACCAACGCCCTAAGTTACCGAGTAACCTTGAACGACTTACTAAGGTTACTACGTGAATTAGGTGGGTCATCGACAGGTATTCTGGGGAGAGAAAGATCAATTCTGGAGGGAATCTTAAATCCCGCAGAATACGCCGCTGCCCGGCAGGTCGTGGATCGAATTACGGACATTGCATTTCGAATGGAATTTAACTTTCAAAACTTTTTTCAATCCATCAATCATTTTCTCGAGGATCAACGCGAAGGGCAATCCGTAGGAAACTATGGTCAACAGGTACGCATTGTTCCTGCAACACGCACCCAACCTGCCTGGACAGAAGTAGAAATTGCCTGGGATGAAACACATGAGACATTTGGCTTGATGCTGAACTTAATGGCTCAGTTTTATAAATCTGTAGCCGAATTAGGAGAGGACATCTCTGAAGAATTGGAAGAATCTCAGGCAAATCTCAGCAATGTATACCGCCGTTTGTTTGAAGCCAACGATCACATCCAAAATTTTATCGCTCAACCAAATCAAGACAAAATTTATTGGGTTGAAATACCACCAAACAACGGACAACTGGCGTTACAAATTGCTCCTTTGCATATCGGTCCGTTAATGGAACAATACCTGTGGCATGAAAAATCGTGCGTGATCCTCACCTCTGCCACCTTAACAACCAGTGGTGGATTCGATTACCTGCGTAATCGGTTAAATGCCGATGAAGCAAACGAGATTGAATTAGGATCTCCATTTGATTATGAAAACGCCGCTTTGCTTTATATCGTCAACGATATCCCCGAACCCAGCGATGCAAATAATTACCAAAGGGGAGTCGAACAGACAATTATCCGCCTTGCTCGTGCAACCGGCGGAAAAATGTTGGTTTTGTTTACTTCATATGCGCAATTGAAAAAGACATCCCAGGTAATCATCCCCATCCTTGCCGAAAATGATATTATTGTCTATGAACAAGGGGAAGGAGCATCTCCCAACACGCTGCTGGAAACTTTTCGAGAATCAGAAAAAGCGGTCCTGCTAGGGACACGTTCTTTCTGGGAAGGAGTAGATATCCCTGGGCAAGCGCTATCTGTTTTGGTGATTGTAAAGCTCCCGTTCGATGTGCCATCCGATCCAATTATCGCAGCCCGATCCGAAACCTTCGATGACCCCTTCAATGAATATCACTTACCTGAAGCGATTTTGCGGTTTCGGCAGGGGTTCGGCAGGCTGATCCGAACCCAATCAGACCGAGGGATCGTAGCAGTGCTCGATCGCCGTATTATCACCAAGCGATATGGTCGATCATTCATCGAAGCGCTGCCTGGATGTAAAATCAAACCTGGTCCAATGATAGAATTGCCCCAGGTAGCAGTAAAGTGGTTAAATTTATAACTGATTATTCTCCCAACCACCACCCGCAGAGATGGGGTATTTCACGTTGCTGCAACACTTCGATATTTCCATGTTCAACCCATAATACTTCAGGTCTTTCAGCCAGGTTGTAGTTGGATGCCATACTAAGCTGGTATGCCCCCGCCACCGGTATCACCAGGATATCTCCTCTCATTACAGATGGCAGGCAGACATCCTGAATTAATAAGTCTCCACTCTCACAAAACTTTCCCACAATACTGACCCTTTGATCAGGTACTACGCTCATCCGATTTGCAATCGCAGCGCTATATTGCGCCTGGTACAATGCCGGGCGGGGGTTATCTGCCATTCCACCGTCAACTGCCACAAAAACAGTCCCATCGGCTGCCTTTTTTATTGATCCTATCGAATAAGCTGCTATCCCTGCTCGGGCAACTATCCACCTGCCGGGTTCCAGGATGAGCCTGGGTAATCGCCAGTCCCGCTTCTGACACTCTTTTTGAATCGCTTTTGATACCGTCTCTACCCACGCCTGAACCGAAACCGCTGAGGTTGAAAGGGTATAAGGAACACCCCACCCCCCGCCAGGACTTAGTTCGAATGGAACATACTCCGCGTTTTCTGCGAAGTTATATAAAATTTCAACCGCCTTCTGATATGGCTGAGTTTCAAATATTTGCGAGCCCAGGTGTAAATGCAATCCAGTCAAGTTTAACCATTGACTTTGTTGGGCTTTCCTCACCGCTTGAAAAGCATCTTCGCTGTTTGCTGGAAATCCAAACTTGCTGGCATAATGCCCGGTTTGGCGATAAGGATGAGTATCGACTTCAACTCCAGGTGTGATTCTCAACCAGACGTTGATCCTTGTCCCTTCCTGGTTTGCCAGATACTCCACAACATTTAACTCATCCAGGCTATCAATTACAATCGCCTGAACGCCCAGTTTTATCGCGGCAAGAATCTCTTTTTCAGATTTATTATTTCCATGTACATGAATTTTGACAGGCAAAAATCCAGCTTTTCGGGCGATTTCCATCTCGCTATAACTGACCACGTCCACCCCAATACCAGTTCTGCACAGCTTCTCTGCAAATCTTAATGAAAAGTATGCTTTCGCGGCATAAGTAATCTCGGAGGGAGCTGGATAGAGATCCTTCAATGCGCCTGTGAGGATTTTTATTTGATCCACAATCGTCGTTCCGTCATACAGGTAAAGAGGGGTGCCAAACTTTTGGCATAGATCAACCACATTCACTCCCCCAATCTCTAATTGGTCTAGCTCCGTCATCTTGGCTGTATCGGGAAATAATTCCATCATCTTCGAGCAACTCCACGTGATGGGAGGATTAAGTCATAAGGAAAGTCGGTAAATTTCTCGAATCGATGATCAGGAGTTACCCAATAACTATCTTCAATCCGCACCCCAAATCCTTTATCAGGATAATATAATCCCGGTTCGATGGTAAAAACCGACCCCGGAATAAGCCGATCATCCTCCCCTGCGGTAGCGCCACTGAAAGGTTTCTCGTGAACATTTAGCCCTAATCCATGTCCAATTGAATGTACAAATCCAACTTCGGTATCGGGCTGTTGCCGGATTGTTGGATGACCACGCGCTTCAAATAATTCACAGGTTTTTGCCTGATATGCTGAAAACAACGCTCCGACTTCCAGATCCTGGACAATTTTTTGGTACACTTCGAAGACATGCTGATGGGCTTGCACAACTTCATCCGGGGCGTAACCCAGACACCACGTGCGTGTAAAATCATAATAATATCCCCCGCCTGGCTCGCAGGGAAATATATCGAAAACAATGGTCTTACCAGGTTCCAGAATATCCGCAGCGGTGCCGCTTGAATGAGGAATACCTGCATCTCTGCCAGTCGCAAAAATAGTGCCTTTCGGATTTTCTGCCCCCGCTTCTGCCAGCCAAAGGTTGATCTTTTGCTTTACTTCCCCTATTGTCACGGGTCTTCCAGAAGGATGAACCAGTTTTCCGGAGTCTACTGAACAGCTGCTTAAAAAATCTGCGGTATTTGCAACCACCCGGTTTGTAATTTCCGCCATTTTGCGGATCCGCTCTATTTCTTCAGAGTCTTTAGTCGCCGCTGCTTTTTGCAATACCTGTCCGTTCAGATCCCCGTCAAATGTAATATCCGATAAACGTTCCAATGCTAATAATTCATGATATATCCTGCCAATATCGCCATGACCATAGAGAGCCAGTTTACCGCTGGTAATTCCTGCATCTGCCAAAATATGTTTGAGTCTCAATGCCTGAGCCCGTAGCCGGTCGCCATTCGCATCTTTGAGATAAGCAGAAAGGGGATACTTTGACAGGCTGACGGTCGATAAACCGGTCCGGGCAGCTTCGTCACGTTCCATTGGTCCATGAAACAAAATGGGAGCCTGCCCTCTTTTTTTAATCAATAGTGCATTTAAAATATGTCCACCCCCTGTTAAATAAACCATTGGGGGATTATGCTGCCCATTTCCTAAAACCAGCATCGCACCGATATCATGATCGAGCATCAGTTCGTCCAATTCTAATTTCATTTGATTTTCTCCTTATCCCGCAGGACATTCATAAGCCCAACCAATAATGCGCCTTCCTGTTCTGGTAACACCGTGCGTGGATCAATGACCACCATATCCTGTTCAATCCTGGCTATGATTGGCGGTTTCATTTGACGTAAAATTTTTAAAACCTGGTTCGGCTGACGGACAGGAAACGCCAAAAGGTACGTCGGTAACATTTCTTCTGGCAAGCTTCCTCCCCCTATTGCCGATTTTCCTTCTACTACCTTTCCACTACCTATCACGGAAGCCCAATAACGAGCGCGATGCCGCGCCATTTCTGGTGTGCTGGAGATCATTTGCCATACCGGTATTTCGCGTTCCGCTTCATCTTTCAAGTAATGGGTTAAGGTTGCGGTTAAGGCTGCAAGGCAAAGTTTATCCGGTCGAATCGCCCGCGCCAATGGATGTTTCTTCAGGCGGGCTAACAACGCGGATTTTCCCACAATCATGCCAGATTGGGGACCTCCTAACAGTTTGTCTCCAGAAAAACATACCAGGTCTGCGCCAGCTTGAAGGGCTTCCTGGACAGTGGGTTCATGAGCTAATCCAAATCTGGCTGTATCCAATAATGCGCCCGATCCAATATCCGCCACTACCGGAATATTACAACGATGACCTAATTCTGCAAGCTCTTTTAATGATGGTTCAATCGTAAAACCAATAATTTTAAAATTGGAATGATGGGTATGGAAGATCAAACCCACAGGTTCTTGCAACGCTTGCTCAAAATCGGAAAGGTTGGTGCGATTGGTTGTACCAACCTCCACCAAACGCGCACCCGACTGAACCATCACATCTGGAATTCGAAATCCCCCACCAATTTCGATCAACTGCGATCGAGCAATAATCACCCGCTTCTTTTTTGCAAAACAGGCTAAGATCAACATCACTGCGGCAGCATTGTTGTTGACTACCATCGCACTTTCTGCGCCAGTCAGTCGGGTAATCAACCGCTCTGCATGAACCGAACGACTACCACGGGTGCCTTGTTGAATATCATACTCCAATGTGACATATCCACTGCTGGTGGCTTGAATTGCCTGGATACTGGCTTTGCTCAGGGGGGCTCTGCCCAGGTTGGTATGCAGAACGACACCTGTCGCATTAATTACTGGAATTAAACTGGGGCTTAACCATTCCTCCAGTACTTTTTCTGCCTTCTCCAATATTTCTAGGCGAGAGGGGATATAATTCATTTGCCCTTCCCGCAATTGACCCCGAAAGAATTCTATAGTTTCCCTCACTGCATTCAAAGTGAATGGGCGACCATACGCAGATATTAATTCTGCCGCTTTTTGGGTATGGAATAATTGGTCGACTGATGGAATTTGATGAAGTTCATTCATTTGATGGCTCGTGTGGTTTCCATTGACTACGTTCTAACAGTCGCAACATAGTCTCCACCAAAGCCAGACCCACTGCCAGGAAAAACGCTGCCCAGGTTGTAAGCGCCCGTCCCATTTGCAACCACGCCAGTGTACTGCCATAAACGCCTATCCAAATCGCCTGTCGTAACATTACCCTGCCATCTGGTGGAGGTACACCCGGAAACCGCCGGTTCAGCGCGTATGTAATCGGCAATGCCCCCCCGCTGATTCCAAGCACTAAAAGAAAATAAAACAACCAGCGAGCCCAAATGAAAGGAACTGTTGTCCAAATCAGAATGATGATTCCCCCCCATCCTATCGTACATAGAAAGAGGGTCAACCAAAAAACAGATAGGAACGAAGGAATGGAATGGGTGCGCATATCAGCAGAGACAAATTGATTATATCCCAAGTTATCCCTGAAGTTCAGACATGAGTTCGGACAGGGTGTTGAACGATGGTGAGAAAAGCTGCAAAAACATCATTGACGATGGAAAGGCACTCAGCTTTCGGGAGAAACCATTTTTGTTTCACCAAGATAA
>Ga0073932_1000691_pt1 | contig 78477 bp, 53 predicted proteins | sample DewCreD2012metaG_FD_76967 | JGI IMG/M metagenome (GOLD analysis project Ga0073932, IMG submission 76967) | Hot spring sediment bacterial and archeal communities from British Columbia, Canada, to study Microbial Dark Matter (Phase II) - Dewar... ...
CGGGCAGCAGGCTGGGCAGGACGTATTTCTTGTCGCCCCAGATCAGCCGGTTGCGCCATTCCGGGACCGCATACGGGCCGCCGGCCTCGCGCAGGAGCGACATCTGGCGTTCCTGGGCGGATTCGTTGACGGTCTCGACGGTTTGGAACGGCAGGGCCACGCGCAGCGGGCTTACGCGCCGGCCCTGCGCGTCGTATTTGCCCTCCCAGACCAGCTTGGCGCGGGTGGGTTTGGGCGGCGAAGCCTGCGGTTTTTCGTCAGCCATGACAGTGGTGTTGCGCGTCTGACGCCGTCGGCGGAAGGCGTATCCGGCAGGCTTGCCGGCGGCCGCCGGGGCAGCGCGAAAGCGGTTGTTGTTAGCCCATGGTGCGCTCCGAACGGGGCGAGACTACCCAGAAGGAAGCGGCACGACAAGCGGCTGTGGCCTGCCAAGTATCCGCAGGGGGCAGCCAGCCAAGACCACCGTGGCGCAGCCCGCCGTCTGCCGGAGGCACGAACAACAAGGCCAGCGTCATCGAACAGGCGGCCTGCGGTTACCGGGCCAGCGGCCGGCTCCTGGTTCAGCATCCGGCCCGCTTGCCCGGGAATTGCGCCACGCGCCACGAATGGCTGGCGGCCCGGCGGCGGCATCCGGCTTGACACCACAAGATGTAGCGTGCTAAAAAGGCGTTGCCTCAATCACTGGGGTTGCCGCCGTATGCGTTGCCCGAAGTGTGGCTGCCAAGAAGATCGGGTTGTGGATTCCCGTGCCTCGCGCGACGGGTCAACCATCCGGCGCCGGCGGCAGTGCGCCGGGTGCAGCTATCGTTTTACCACTTACGAGCAACTGGCCCACGAGGAGTTGATGGTCCGCAAGCGGGATGGCCGGGGCGAGGAGTTCTCGAAGGAGAAGTTGCTGGCCGGCATCAAAAAGGCCTGCCAAAAACGGCCGGTCAGCTCGGAGGCCATGGAGGAACTGCTGGAGCGGGTGATCCGTCAGGTGACGGAAAAATACGAGCGCGAAGTGCCGGCCGAGGTGATCGGGCGGCTGGTCATGGACGAGCTGCGGAAGCTGGACGAGGTGGCCTACGTGCGGTTTGCCAGTGTGTATCGCCGGTTCCAAGAGGCCACGGACTTCGTGCATGAGGTCAAGAAACTGGAGGGCGCCAAATGATCCTGCTGTCCTGGGACTACCTGCTGCTGGAGTTGGAGTCAGGGGAGTTCGTGCCGTTTTCGGCGGAGGCCATCTGCGTGGAACTGACCGGCGAGGAGGCCGTGCCGTTTGATGAGGAGTTTCTCCAGGAGGCCACGAAGGCGGTGTTTTACTACTTCCGCCATGAACTGAAGCGCCAGTCGGTAACCGTGGCCGAGTTTTCGGAGGCGCTTGAACAGGTGCTGAACGGTTTCATGACCCGGCAGGGCCGCGCCCCGCAGCGCGGCCGCGGCGTGGGGGCGGCCGAAGGGGATTTGTGCCGGTTGGCGGCCGAGGCGCAGCAGGCGGAGTTGCTGTTTTTCCCGCGTTTGCGCCGGGCGGTGCAGGCGCAACTGCAGGCCGCCTCGCCCGTGCTCCGTTTCCACGGGCTGCGCCGGTGCGTCAAGCAGCTCACCGGCGCGCGCCGTTGGAGCCCGCGCTGCCAGGCGCTGCGCGACCGGATTGTCCAGTACTTGCGCGACTGCGCCGCCACGGACCGCGGCGGGCGCGACTGCGCGCTGCTGGTTCAGTAACCCCAATCGCCCCCCAGGCCCATGAGCAAAACCCTCTTCCAAAAAATCGCCGACCGCGAAATCCCGGCCACCCTTGTCTATGAGGACGAGCTGGTCGTGGCTTTCCGGGATATCAACCCCAAAGCCCCCACCCACGTGCTGATTGTGCCGCGCAAACCGATTCCCAATCTGGCCGGCGCCAAGCCGGAGGATGCGGCGGTGCTGGGCCATCTGCTGCTCAAAGCTGCGGAAGTGGCCAAGCAACTCGGCCTGGGGGAGTCCGGTTTCAGGCTCGTGTTCAACAACGGGCCGGACGCCGGCGAAGCCGTGCCGCACTTGCACGGGCACATTTTGGGCGGTCGGAAACTGGGCTGGCCGCCGGGTTGAGGGCAAGGCCTGGCCGGTTTGGGCGGGCGCCGCGGCGGCCCAACACGCCGCCGGCCTTCACGACTCGGGCGGTCAGGCTGCGGGCAGGGTCTGCCGCACGGCGGTTACGCACCGGCCGCACAGCGTGGGATGCTCGGCGTGCCGGCCCACGTCGGTTTCCCAATGCCAGCAGCGCTCGCATTTCTCGCCCGTCGCGTGTGCCACTTCGATGGCCACCGGCGCCTCGCCGCCGGGCAGGACTTCCAGTTGCGACACGTTGAGCAGCTCCCGCAGATCGGCCGTGCAGGCCAACGCCGTTTGGATGAGCCGACCGGAGCCGCGCAAAACCACCCGCGCCTCCAGCGCCTTGCCGATGACCCGGGCCTGGCGGGCTTTCTCCAATTCGCCCAGCGCCTGGTCGCGGAGTTGGAACAGGTCCGCCCAGGTCGCGGCTTCCTCGGCGGAGCGCTCAAACAACTCGATCGCCAAGCCGTCTCCGGCGGCCTGTGCGTTCGACCCGGGCTTGTGCGCCGCCGAGCGCGCCAGCCGCAGCAGAGTAAACGTGCTTTCGTGCACCGAGCGCGTCGGCCTGGCCGGCACGAATTCCCAGGCTTCCTCGGCCGTAAAGGCCAGAATCGGCGACAGCATCTGGCACAGCCCGGTGACCAGCCGGTGGAGCGCCGTCTGGGTGGAGCGCCGACGCGGCGAATCCGCCGGGTCGGTGTACAGCCGGTCCTTGATCAGGTCGTGGTAAATCGCCGAAAGCTCCACCGCGATGAACTGGCTGACCTTTTGATAGACGACGTGGAACTCACAGGCGTCGTAGGCGGCCAGGACGTCGGCCTGCAGCCGGGCAAACGCCTCCAGGATCCACCGGTCCAAACCGGTCAGTTGCTCGAATGGCACGCGGTGTTGGGCCGGATCGAAGTCGTAGAGATTGGACAATTGGTAACGCAGGGCGTTGCGGATGACGCGGTAAGTTTCGGCCACCTTGGCAATGCGCTCCTCGCTCACCACGATGTCATTGCGGAAGTCCTGGGACGCCACCCACAGGCGCACGATGTCAGCGCCCCATTTGCGCACATACGCCTCGGAGGTCTGCGGCTTTTGGTAACCGCCCTGGCCCTGCTTGCTCTTGGCGATCTTCTCGCGGTCCGCGTCCACCATGAACCCGTGGGTCAGCACGGTCTTGAACGGCGCGGCCCCGTTGCCGGCCAGGGACAGAAGCAGCGAGGACTGAAACCAGCCGCGATGCTGGTCCGAGCCTTCCAGGTAGAGGTCAGCCTGCCAGAGCGCTGAGGGCGGCTGCCCCGTCGGGCCGGTTGGGGCGAGGGCGGGCCGGCGGTGCAATTCGGGCCGTTGCATGAGCACCGCCCGGGACGACGAGCCGGAATCAATCCACACGTCCAGGGTGTCGTTGGACTTGGCCACGGCCTCCGGCCCCGTCCAGTCCGCCGGTCGCAACAAGGCCCACAGTTCTTCGGTGGCCTTCTCGAACCACACATTCGAGCCGTGTTTGCGGAACAGTTCAGCAGCGTTGCGGACGATCCGCGCATCCAGCATGGCCCGGCCCTGGGCGTCGAAAAAGGCCGGCAAGGGGACGCCCCAAGCGCGTTGGCGGCTGATGCACCAGTCCGGACGGGACTGCACCGCGCTTTTGATGCGGTTGACCCCCCAGTCGGGAATCCACTTCACCCGGTCAATTTCCTCCAGGGCCATTTGGCGGAAGGTGCGGGGATTCTGGCTGTCCGGCCGGTGGTCAATCTCGATGAACCACTGGTCCATCGCCCTGAAAATGACCGGCGTCTTGCTGCGCCAGCAGTGGGGATAGCTGTGGTGATAATGCTCCTGGTGCAACAGGGCGCGCGCCAGCCGCAAGGCGTGGAGGACCGCCTCGTTGGCCTCGCTCTGGCCGTGGCGTTCCAGGATGGACTTGCCCAGCATCTCCGCGGGCATCTGCTGGGCCACCGGCAGGTCGTCGGTGTGCACAAAACGCCCTTCGTCGTCCACCGGCGAATAAATCGGCAAGCCGTGCTCCAGGCCGAGCTGGTAGTCCTCCAGGCCGTGGCCAGGGGCAATGTGCACGAAGCCGGTCCCGGTGACGTTGTCCACAAACGCGTCGCCAGCGAACAGCCGGCCGGTGCGGTTGCAGAACGGGTGTCGGAACTCAAGCTGGCTCAAATGCCCCCCGTCCAGGCTGCGGATGATCTGGTAGTCGGTCCAGCCGCACTTCTGGGCGACCGTGGAAAGGAGCATCGCCGACACGATGAACTCCTCCTCGCCCACCCGGACGAGCGAGTAGCTGAAGGTGGAGTTGTAGGCCACGGCCAGGTTGGCGGGCAGCGTCCAGGGCGTCGTGGTCCAGATCACCAGGCTCACCCCGGGCCGGTCCACGACCGGAAACTTCACATACACGCTCTGGCTGACGTGGTCGCGGTATTCCACCTCCGCCTCGGCCAGGGCGGTGCGGCAGGGAATGCTCCAATAAACCGGCTTCTTGCCGCGATACACCATGCCCCGTTCCACCAGGTCGGCAAACAGCCGCAGTTCCTCTGCCTCGTAGTTCCTGTCCAGCGTCAGGTAGGGATTGTCCCAGTCGCCGAACACGCCCAGCCGCTTGAACTGGGCGCGCTGCAAATCAATGAACTTGCGGGCGTAGGCCTCGCACGCCTGACGCAGCGCCACGGCTGTCTGACCCGGCGCGGACTCGCCGCCCCGGCGCATTTCCTGCGAAACCTTGAACTCGATAGGCAACCCGTGGCAGTCCCAGCCCGGCACGTACGGCGCGCGCCAGCCGCTCAATGTTTTGAACTTGATGATGATGTCCTTGAGAATCTTGTTCAGGGCCGTGCCGATGTGGACCTCGCCGTTGGCAAAGGGCGGGCCATCGTGCAACAGGAAGGTGGGCGCGCCGGCCCGGGCGGCCTGGATGCGGGCGTAAAGACCGGTGTTTTCCCACTGATGCAACCGCTCTGGCTCGCGGCTGACCAGGTCGGCCTTCATCGGGAAGTCCGTGCGCGGCAAATTCAGCGTGTTCTTGTAGTCCATCGCAGTGTATGCAAACCCGCGGACGCTAACAACCGGCCTGGCGACTGTCAACGCGACCAGCCACAGGCCCAACCGCCCGCGTCAAGGGGCAGACCGCGCACCGCTGGGAAGCCCAGGTCCGATCGCCCACACAGGGTATGGAAGGCGGGCACTGGCCTGGCCGTGGCGCAGGGGTGTGGCAGCCGGTCCGACCCGTGGCCCGCAAACGGGTTGCTCTTGCGACTGGCGGATTCCGAAGCCGCTCCTGCCGGCGACCGGCTGCGCAACAGCACCCGCACGTCCACCGCCTCCATCCCCGCGGCGCGAATGGCCGCCAGCCCCAGATCGGTGTCCTCGTAAGCCCGGCAGCGACACGGCGGCACGCCCAGCCGCCGGGCGGCTTCCAGGAAGATGTCGGGCGCGGGTTTCTGCCGCGCCACGTCCTCGTGGGTCACCACCGCCGCAAACAACGGGCGCAAGTGCAGGTAACCGAGCACCCGCTCGACGACCCGACGCGCCCCGCCCGAGGCCACCGCCAGGGGCAGCCGGCCGTAGTGCGCCCACGCAATCCGCACAAGCGCAGGGATGACTCTCACTTCGTGCAGCCGCGCCAGGTAGCCGACCTCCTTCTCGCGCACAATCGCCGCGCAGTCCAGGCGCAAGCCCTGTTCCCGCGCCAGCGTCCTGACAATGTCCCGCGTGGGCACGCCGCCGAAAGCGTAGAACCGGTCCTCGGGCAGGTGGAATCCGTGCCGACGGGCCAGCTCTTGCCACACGCGGTAATGCACCGGCATGGTGTCGGCCAACGTGCCGTCAAAATCGAAGATCAAAGCCCTCGGAGTCATCCCAGCTCACGGGATCGCGGCCGCTCAGGGCGTGTCGCCGGCCAGGGCGGCCAGGCGTTGTTCCCGCTCGCGCGCCAGCAACGGCTCGATGATCGGGTCCAGGTCGCCGTCCATCACCGCTGCCAGGTTGTACAAGGTCAGGTCAATGCGGTGGTCGGTGACGCGGTTCTGGGGGAAGTTGTAGGTGCGGATGCGCTCGTTACGTTCGCCTGTGCCGACCTGGGCGCGGCGCTGGGCGGCCTGGCGGGCGTTCTCCTCGGCCAGCCGGGCGTCCAACAGCCGGGAGCGAAGCACCTTCAGCGCCTTGGCCTTGTTCTTTTGTTGCGACCGCTCATCGGCGCAGCGGACAATCAGCCCGGAGGGTTTGTGCAACACCTGCACCGCTGAGTCGGTGGTGTTCACCCCCTGGCCGCCCGGCCCGGAGGCGCGGCAGACGGTGATCTCGAGGTCTTCCGGCTTCAGTTCCACGTCCACCTCCTGGGCCTCGGGCAGCACGGCCACCGTGCAGGTGCTGGTGTGGATGCGGCCCTGAGCCTCGGTGGCGGGCACGCGCTGAACCCGGTGCACGCCGCTCTCGAACTTGAGCCGCTGGTACACGTCCCGCCCCGTGATCAGAAAGATGATTTCCTTGAACCCGCCCAGTTCGGAGGAGCTGCAGCTCATGGTCTCGGTCTTCCAGCCGCGCGCCTCGGCGTAGCGGGTGAACATGCGGTAAAGGTCGGCGGCAAACAGTGCCGACTCCTGCCCGCCGGCCCCGGCGCGTATTTCCATGATGATGTTGCGCGCGTCGGCCGTGTCCGGCGGCAGCAGGCCGCCCAGAAGCTCCTGTTCCAACCGGCGCAGCTCGGTTTCCAGCCTGCCGACCTCGTCCCCGGCCAGCCGGCTCAGCTCGGCATCCGCGCCGGCCTCGGCCAGCAAGGCCCGGTTGGCTGCCAGCTCGGCCAGTTTCTTGAGATAGACCTCGCCGGTGGCGGCCAAGGGGTTGAGCCGGGCGTACTCGCGGCCAAGCTCCTGGGCGCGTTGGGGCTGGTCGAACACGCGCGGGTCGCCCAGGGCGGTCTCCAGTTCGGCCAGCCGCGCGCGCAGCTTCTCTAAATGCGGACGGAGGTCCATCGCGGTTCAGCGCTTGGCCGGCGCGGCCCAACCGAGCGACGTGCAGGCGCGCCGCGGGGTGATCTTCCAGGACGCGGGCATTCGGACATGGCACTGAAAAACAGACCGCCCGCGCGCGGCACACCGCAGGCGGGCGGCACGGGGAGCGGGGGCTACTTCTTCTTGCGCTTGCGGGCGTCGAATTCGGCCCGCGCCGCCTGCGTCTTGGCCACGCGCTGCTGGAACTTGTCCACGCGCCCGGCGGTATCCACAAACTTTTGCTGACCGGTGTAAAACGGGTGGCATTGGTTGCAAATGCCGACGATGATCACCGGCTTGGTGGAGCGGGTCTTGATCACGTTGCCACAGGCGCAACGGATTTCCGCGTCCACGTACTTCGGATGAATGTCTGCCTTCATATCCAGGACGGCGCACGGTAGCAGACCCCGGCGGCTGATCAAGGCGGAACTTTGGCCCACCTCGGCGAGCGCCGAGTCCCTGCCTCTCGGCATGGGAGGGCTTGAGCCGCCGGGGGCCTGGCCAACCGGGCACACCTGCGGCAGGACTCTCACCGCACCCACCATCCGCTGCTGGAGCAGGGACCGGCGTTCCCGACCCGACGCCGCACCGCGGCCCAGGTCTGCGGCAGGCGGGCCGGTGCGCTACGGGGTCTCCGACTCCGAGTCGTCCTCTTGCTCGGCGGGCATGGCGGGCGCGCCGCGGCTGACATCGGCGCACACACCGCGCCGGGATTCGGCAACAAAGCCAATGAGCACGCGGGCCGCCGGACTCGTGAACCGGCCGGCCGCCTCCTGCAAGGCGTCCCGGAGGCGACGCCCGGACCGAAACAGCAGTTGGTAGAGTTGGCGCAACTCCAGACGCTGGGCTGGCGCAAACCCGGCGCGGCGTAATCCCACAATGTTCAGCCCGCAGATGTGGTTGTCGCCGCGGGCGACCGTGTAAGGCGGCAGGTCCTTGCTCACCGCCGAGCCGCCCTGCATCAACGCCAGCGTCCCGATCCGGACAAACTGGTGCACCAGGCAGTTGCCAGACACAAAGGCGCGGTCTTGGACTGTGACGTGCCCGCCCAGCAGCGCGCCGTTGGCCAGAATCACATGGTCGCCCAAACGGCAGTTGTGGGCCACGTGACTGTGGGCCATCAGAAAGCAGTGCGAGCCGATGACCGTCTCCTCCTCCGGCTTGGTGGAACGGTGCACGGTTACGTGCTCGCGGAACACGTTGTGGTCGCCGATCCGCACCCCGGTCGGCGCGCCGGTGTACTTGAGGTCCTGGGGTGCGTCGCCCAGGACGCAACCGGCGTGAAACCGATTGTGCGCGCCGGCCCGCAGCCGGCCGGTTAAATGCACGTGCGGGCCGACCACACAATGCGGCCCCAGCTCCACCTCGGCGTCAATGACGGCATAAGGGCCGACGCAGACCGTGGCGTCCAGCCGCGCCCGCGGGTCAATGATGGCTGTCGGATGAATCATCCCCGTCCAACTGAGCACAAACCGGACAGTTTGGAAACTGCAATCGCGGCCGGCAATGGACGCTTGCCGGCGGCCAGACAGTGGCCGTAGCCTGCAGGTCTTGCGGGCCGGTGCGACGGGTCGCGATGCCCGACCTCACGGGCCGCGCGCCGGCGCCCGGCAGCCGCCTGGTTGTCAGGAAACAGATGCGCACGTCGAACTTCGATGGTTGCTGCGACGTTAACCGGCCTGGCGCTGTCGGCCCGACACTGGCGGGGGCGGTGGCCCAGGCATGTGACGTTGCCCCGCTGCCACGGGCGGCCGAACCGGGGCTGAACCGCCGGCAGGCGGGGGCAGTGGGTCGGCCCCCGGCGCCAGCGGATTTCCTTGCGTCCAACCGTTTTCCCGGCGTCAGCCGCCGCCGCTGGCTGCGCCAGGGCGCGGGCGCGCTGCTGGCACTCGGGTTGGGCCACGGCTGCGCCCGACTGCCCGCTACTGCCCGTGGCGGCGAGTTCCACTTCGTTGTCTTAAACGACACCCACTACCAAAGCCCGCAGTGTGGCCGCTGGTTTGACCGCGTCGGCGCGTCCATTCGGTCCCACACGCCGCCGCCGGCCTTCTGTTTGGTGGCCGGCGACCTGAGCGAGCACGGCACGGCGGCGGAGTTGGGGGCCATGCGGGAGGCGCTGGATCGGTTTGGGCTGCCGGTTTTCACGGTCATCGGCAATCACGATTACGCCGGCCCGAGCGACCGGCGGGCCTACGAGCAACTGTTCCCGGAGCGGCTCAACTACCATTTCGAGCACGCCGGCTGGCAGTTCGTGGGGTTGGACTCGACGGACGGCAACAAAGCCCAGGGCACGCGGATTCAACCGGCCACCTTGGCTTGGCTGGACGCGACCCTGCCGCGCTTGGACCCGGAAAGGCCGGTCGTCGTGTTGACGCACTTCCCTCTGGGGATTTTCGTGCCCATGCGCCCCGCCAACGCAGCCGCGGTGTTGGAGCGCCTGCTGACCTTGAACCTCGTGGCGGTCTTCAGCGGGCACTTTCACGGCTTCACGGAACGGCGCGCCGGTCGGGCCGCGCTGACCACCAACAAATGCTGCGCTATCAGCCGCGCCAACCACGACGGCACCAGGGCGAAAGGCTATTTTCTCTGCGCCGCCGGCCGGGACGGCCTGCGCAGGCAATTCGTCGAAGTCACGCCCGGCTGACTCAGCGGGCGGCCGCCTCCGGCAACTCCCGCAGCTTGATGTTGCGAAACCAGGCCTCGTCGCCGTGGTCGGTCAACAGGATGGGGCCGCGGCACTTTTCGCCGAAGCCCGGCGCCTTTTTGAACTTGCTGGCGGCGACGCGGGCTTTGACCTCCGGACTGCCCAGTTCGTAGGCGAGCACCATTTGGCCGTTGAGCCAGTGCTCGACGTGTGTGCCCTGGACCAGGATGCGCGAGGTGTTCCACTCGCCTGGTGGTCGGGGGCGCGCATTGGGACCGGGCGGCAACACGTCGTAAAACGCGGCGGTCTTTTGGAGGGGGTTGTTCACCGTGGTGTCGTCAATCATTTGGTACTCGTGTCCGGGCGCGCCGGGGCGGGATTCCAGAACCAGGTACTTCACCCCGTTGTTCGCACTGGCCGGCAGCTTCCACTCCCACACCAGCTCGAAGTCGCCAAATTCGGCCTCTGTGACGATGTCGCCGCCCCGCACGCGGGGCAGCTTGCGCAAGCAACCCGCCTCGACCACCCAGCCCTGGCTGGGGAAATCCTTCCGGCGGTAGCCGCGCCAGCCGCGCGTGCTTTGACCATCGAACAACAAGCGCCACCCCGCGGCCTGCTCAGCGGGGGACAGGACGTTCGGCGGTGGAGTTGCCTCGGCGGCGGGCAGCGGACCGGCGGCCGCACCTAGAAAAGCCGCTGTCAGGCTTCCCAAGAGGATGACGCGTGTTTTCATGCGCTGTGTTGTTGCGGCGTCGGGCCGCGGATTCGAGCGCCGAGTGTGCCGCGGGTCGCCCCTTGGCGCAATGGGGATTGCACGGCCGGCTGGTTCACGGGCGGCCCGGCGTGTCCGCGGGCACATCGGGCCTCACAGGCAAAGCGGGCATTCCGTTTGTCTCGGGATTGCTCGGTGGGGCAGAACAAAAAACCCGCCCGGTTCGCACCAGGCAGGTTGGGTGTTGTGGCACGGGCGATCAACGTCCGTGGCAATGATGAAATCTCACGGTGACCACGGGCGCGGGCCGCGCCCAGACCACGGGGTGATACACCCGGACAGGGCGCGGCACACAAACTACCGGGGCGGGCACGTAAACCACCGGCGGCGGGGCGGGTGGGGCTACCACTACCGTGGGTGGGGCGGGGGCATAAACCACCGGCGCCGCCGGGACACACGGGGGCGGCGGTTGCAGCGCCTGGACAACGGCGGCACCCACCAGCACACCGGTCAACACCTTGCCGGCTGTGGCCCACTCGCGGTCCCCGGCGTGTGTGGACGGCGCGCAGGCTGCGGCCAGCGCGGCGATGGTCATCATGGCGATCCACTTTTTCATGGCGATCCTTTCGTTGTCGTTGCCTGCCGTGATGGACGTGTGGATTTGAGTTTTATTCAGCACGGGGGTATGAGTGGTGATGTGAGGTCGCCATGACCAAGCCGCTGACAAGGCCGCCGGTGTACCGGCGCGAGCGGCGCGTGCCGCGTCGGTTTCGGGAGTTGACACCCTCCCGGGCGTTCAACCCGCGGACGTTTTTCCGGGAGATGGTGTGGAAGGCGTTGTTGACGCGGCGGGTGGGGGCGCACCGGCAGCCGGCATTCCCGCGGCTGACGCGGGGTCAGATCGCGCTGACGTGGATCGGTCACGCATCGTTTCTGGTCCAGTTCACCGACCTGAACGTGCTGATTGACCCGAACTTTGCGAACTGGCTGTTTCTGCTGAAGCGGGTGCGGCGCTCGGGGCTGCGGTTGGAGCACCTGCCGCCCATTGATCTGGTGCTGCTGACGCACGCGCACTTTGACCATTTTCACAAACCCACCTTGCGCCGGCTGCCGCACCCGCGCATCGGCGTCATGCCCTGGGGCATGGGCGACCTGGCGCGCGACCTGGGGTTCGAGCGGATTGTTGAGCTGGACTGGTGGGAGAGTTTCGGGCATGGGGAGTGGAAGGTGACGCTGACGCCCTGTCGGCACTGGGGAGCGCGGGTGTTACGGGACGACCACCGGGGTTACGGCGGCTTTGTGCTGGAGCATCAGGGCCGGCGGCTTTTCCACGCTGGCGACAGCGCCTATTTCCCGGGCTTCAAGGAGATTGGCGAGCACTACGCGCCGGAAATTGCGCTGTTGCCCATCGGCGCCTACAAGCCGGAGACTTTTCGCAACGTGCACATGGGGCCGGACGAAGCCCTGCAGGTGTTCAAGGACCTGCGCGCCCAGTGGATGGTGCCGATGCACTACGGCACGTTCAAGCTGTCGTTTGAAGACCTGGACGAGCCGCCGCGCTGGCTGCGCCAGATCGCCCGGGAGCAGGGCCTGTTGAGCAGCATCCGTTTCCTGGAAGAGGGCCGGCCGGAGCTGTTCTGAATGGCGGCTCTGGGTGCTGGCGTCTTCACGTCCCCAACCGCTCAACTGGTCACGCGGATTTCCCCTCGTTGGTGGCGGCGCAACAGTTCGATGTCCGCGTCCACCATCAGCCGGACCAGCTCCACAAACGTGGTGCGGGGCTTCCAGCCGAGTTTCTGCCGGGCTTTGGTGCTGTCCCCCACCAGCAGGTCCACCTCCGTGGGCCGATAGTAGCGCGGGTCAATCTCGACGTGCTTGCGCCAGTCCAGGCCGGCGTGGTCGAAGGCCACCTCCAGGAACTCCCGCACCGAGTGCGTCTCGCCCGTGGCCACCACGTAGTCGTCGGCGGTGTCCTGCTGCAGCATCAGCCACATCGCCTCGACGTATTCCTTGGCGTAACCCCAGTCGCGCTTGGCGTCCAGGTTGCCGAGGTAAAGCTTGTCCTGGAGGCCGGCCCGGATGTGCGCCGCCGCGCGGGTGATCTTGCGGGTGACAAACGTCTCACCGCGGCGCGGCGACTCGTGGTTGAATAGGATACCGTTGCAGGCGAACAGCCCATAGGCCTCGCGATAATTGACGGTGATCCAGTAGGCATAGACCTTGGCGCAGCCGTACGGGCTGCGGGGATAAAACGGGGTGGTTTCCTTCTGCGGGACTTCGCGCACCTGACCAAACATCTCGCTGGAGGAGGCCTGGTAGAAGCGCGGTCGCAACCCGGCCTCGCGGATGGCCTCCAACAGGCGCACCGTGCCGGTCGCGACGATGTCCGTCGTGTATTCCGGACTGTCGAAGCTCACCCGCACATGGCTTTGGGCCGCCAGGTTGTACACCTCCTCGGGTTGAATCCGGCCCAGCAGGCGCGCCAGCGCGCTGGCATCGCTCAGGTCAGCGTAATGCAAAAATAGCCGGTTGCCGCCCGCGTGCGGGTCCTGGTAGATCGCCTCCAACCGGCCGGTGTTGAAGGTGCTGGCGCGGCGAATGAACCCGTGCACCTCGTAGCCCTTGGCGAGCAGCAGCTCCGCCAGATACGAACCGTCCTGGCCGGTGATACCTGTGATCAAAGCCTTTTTTGGCATAGGCGACGGGGCCAAGGTTGGACGCCAGCCGCTTTTTGGCAAGCCCGCAAAGGGGTTGCCCCGTAAGCGGGCCGCGCCGACGCGCTGGACCGGGGGCCAAGAGGCCGGCTGCCAGCCTGCGCCGCCAGCTTGCGGCTTGGCCAAAGCTCCAACGCTGGTAGGCCGCAAGCTGGAAGCTTGCGCCACGACACTTGGTGGTTCCGCCCAAACACGCCCTGCCGCCTTGGGCTTGTGGTTTCGGCGTTGAGCCGCCGGACGCGTGCCGATAGCCTGCCGGCATGAAGGTTTTCGTGACCGGGGGTGCCGGTTACATCGGGTCCGTGTGCACAGAACTGCTCTGCGACGCCGGGCATGAGGTGACTGTGTACGACAACCTGTCCCAGGGCCATCGGGCGGCGGTGGACCTGCGGGCGCGCTTCATTCTGGGTCGGCCGGAGCAGCCGGGAGACATTGCCGCGGCGATGGCGGCTGCCCGGCCGGAAGCCGTGTTGCACTTTGCCGGCGACATCCTGGTGGGCGAGTCCATGCGCGAGCCGGGAAAGTATTTCCGGAACAACGTGGGCTGCGGGCTTGAGTTTCTGGACGCCGCGTGGCGGTGTGGCGTGCGCAAGTTCGTGTTCAGTTCCACGGCGGCCACCTACGGCCTGCCGGAGCAAACGCCCATTCCGGAGGACGCGCCCCAACGACCGGTCAACCCTTACGGCGAGGCCAAGCTGATGTTTGAGCGGATGCTGCAGTGGTATCACCGGCTGCACGGGCTGGAGTTTGTGGCCTTCCGCTACTTTAACGCAGCCGGCGCCACGGACCGGTTTGGCGAGGCCCACCGCACCGAGACGCACCTTATCCCGAACGTGCTCAAAGTCCCGCTGGGCCAGCGGCCGCATGTTGAAGTGTTCGGCACGGATTATCCGACCCCGGACGGCACGTGTGTTCGGGACTACATCCACGTGGTGGACCTGGCCCGGGCGCACATCCTGGCGCTGCAGCCGGGTTGTTGCGGCTTCTACAACCTGGGCAACGGCAACGGCTACTCGGTGCGCGAGGTCATCCGCGCCTGCGAGCGGGTTACGGGCCGCGCCATTCCCGCGGTCGAGAAACCCCGCCGCCCAGGTGACCCGCCGCGGCTGGTTGCCTCGGCCGACAAGGCCCGGCGCGAGCTGGGCTGGCAACCGCGTTTCCCGGGCTTGGAGGCTATTGTCGCCTCGGCTTGGGCCTGGCATCAGAAGCACCCCCAAGGCTACGGAGACTGACCGCCCGTCGGGTCGCTCGCGCCCGGCCCCATAGTTCGCCACGGCGCTTACCGCATCCGGAAGCCGCCCTGGAAGACGACCTCCGCCACCGTCACGGCCAGGAAGATCATGCTGATGACGGCGTTGAGCCGGAAAAAGGCCACGTTAATCCAGCGCAGGCTGCGTCGGCGCGCAATCCAGTGTTCCAGCACCAGGCAGGCGACAATCAGAAACCAGCCCGCCAGGTAGGCGACCCGGAACCGACACAACAACCCGAACAGCAGCAGCAGGCCGCACATGAGCAGGTGCGCCAGCAAGGACGCGGTCAACGCGTTGCGCGGCCCCCACGCCACCACCAGCGAGTGCAGACCGTGCCGCCGGTCAAACTCGTAGTCCTGCAAGGCATAAATGATGTCGAACCCCACCAACCACAGCACGACCGCCGCCGCCAGCGTGAGCATCCGGGCCACATCCATGCCCGACAGGTTGCCCTCGCGCACGGCCAGCCACGCGCCAACCGGGGCCAGCGCCAGCGCCAGCCCCAGGAACACGTGCGTGTAGGGTGTGAACCGCTTGGTGAGCGAGTAGAAACAAATCACAACCAGGGCCACCGGCGACAGCGCGAAGCACACCGGGTTGAGCAGCCAACTGGCCACGACGAACCCGATCCCGCTCAGGGCCCACAGCGTCCAGGCGGCTGCCGGGCGGATTTGGCCGGTGGGCAAATGCCGGTTGGCGGTACGCGGATTCAGCGCGTCGAACCGGCGGTCCACCAGCCGGTTGAACGTCATGGCGCAGGTCCGGGCGCAGACCATCGCCGCCAGGATCAGCAGGAAGACCCTCCAGCCCGGCCAGCCGCGATTCTCCCGCGCCGCCACGGCCATCGCCGCCAGCGCAAACGGCAGCGCAAACACCGTGTGCGAGAACCGCACGAAGCTACCCCACTTGCGGATCGTGTTGATCATGGAGTCGTGTTGGCGGTTGCCCTGCCCGGCAGGCGGCCGCCGGTCCGGCATGGCCGCCGGCCCGGCTCGTTGTTGCTGCTGGCCCCGCGCGGTTCACTCGCGTTCCTCGGCCCAGCGCGCCACCAGCCGGTGCGGCACGCCCAGGTGGTCCAGCACGCGCGCCACAACGGTGTCCGCCAGTTGCCGGACCGTGCGCGGGCGGCTGTAAAAAGACGGGTTGGCCGGCAGGATGATCGCGCCGGCCTGCAACAACAGCTCGATGTTGCGGACGTGAACCAGGTTCAGCGGCGTCTCACGCGGCACCAGAATCAGTTTCCGGCGCTCCTTCAACACCACGTCGGCAGCGCGCAACAGGGCATTGGTGCTGTAACCGTGCGCAATGCGCCCCAGCGTGCCCATCGTGCACGGCATCACCACCATGGCATCCGGCGGGTTGGAGCCGCTCGCAAACGGGATATCCATGCGCCGCACACTGTGCCGCCGCACGCCCGCCGGCACGCGCAAGCCCCCGGGCAGCTCGGCGGCGATGACTTCCGCCGCGCAACGGCTGAGCATCAGATGCAGCTCATGCCGCCGGGCATCCAAATTGTCCAGCAGCCGTTGAGCGTAAAGGGCGCCACTGGCGCCGGTGATGGCCAAGAGCAATCTCACGATCCGGTCCCGTTGCGCGGCCAGTATGCCGGGGGCGCGACCGCGCGGACAAGCGGCATCGCGCCAGCGGGGGCGATGGCCGAGTCTCGTGCCCTTCCGGTTGGCCGTCTCACCGAGCGGTGATTGGGAAACCGGTCCAGCGTGCGGCCGGCATCTGGCCGACAACGCTCTCGGCCCGGTGACAGCGGTGTCCGGTCAGCCCCGAGAGGCTGCGAAGACGGTCCGGAGTAGAAGCAGGCGGGGCGTGATGCGCTTGCCGCGGGCATGCGGCCGGCTATGCTGCCGGGCCATGAAGCTGTTGCCCGACGCTCGCATTTACGTGGCGGGCCACCGCGGACTGGTCGGCAGCGCCTTGTGGCGCGAGTTGGAACGGCGGGGTTGCCGTCACCTGCTGGGGCGCACGCGCGCGGAGCTGGACCTCTTGGACGGGGCAGCCGTGCGGCGGTTTTACGCGCAGGAGCGGCCCGAGTATGTCTTTGTGGCGGCCGCGCGGGTGGGCGGCATTGCGGCCAACGACACCCAACCGGCCCGGTTCATTTACGAGAACCTCGCCATCCAGACGCACCTCATCCACGGGGCTTACGAGGCGGGCGTCAAGAAGCTGTTGTTTTTGGGCAGCTCGTGCATCTACCCAAAACTGGCCCCGCAACCGCTGCGGGAGGAATACCTGTTGTCCGGTCCGCTGGAGCCGACCAACCAATGGTACGCCGTGGCCAAGATCGCGGGGGTGAAAATGTGCGAGGCCTACCGCAGGCAGTACGGGTGCGATTTCATTTCCGTGATGCCCACCAACCTTTACGGACCGAACGACCACTACGATTTGCAGAGCTCGCACGTGCTGCCGGCGCTGATCCGCCGGTTTCACGACGCCAAGCGCGCCGGCGCGCCATCGGTGACCTGCTGGGGCACGGGCACCCCCCGGCGCGAGTTCCTTTACGTGGACGACCTGGCCCGAGCCTGCGTGCTGTTGATGGAGCGTTACAGCGCCGAGGCCTGCATCAACGTCGGCTACGGCCAGGACGTCACCATCCGGGAACTGGCCGAGATGGTGCGACGCGTGGTCGGCTACGAGGGGCAAATCCTTTGGGACACCTCCAAGCCCGATGGCACGCCGCGCAAATTGCTGGACAGCTCGCGGCTGTTCGCGCTGGGGTGGCGGCCCCAGGTGGACCTGGAAACCGGCTTGCGCCTGGCTTACGAGGATTTCCGACGCCGGGTTGCGGGGGATTGAAGCTGTCCGGCCACGCCGCCGCCATGCTTGGCGAGGCGGCAACCTGTCCCGCGACTGGCCCGGCCCAAAAAGAAAGGCCGCCTGCCACGGCGGCCTTTGCTTGGGAATTGTTGCGTCAAACCCTAGGCCGACGCAGCCAGAGCGCAACGATCCCCAAGCCCAGCAGTGCCACGGCAGCCGGCTCGGGCACTGCGTAAAGCCGCACGTTGTCGAAATAGAAGTTCACCGGCACGGCGCCGTCCGAGTTGGCGCCCGTCCAAAACTGGAACCACGTGTCGCCCGGTTGCCAGCCCATCCAGGAGAACGGCTGGTCCACGTGCAACGTGTAAAGCGTGCTGTCGTCCGCCGGATGCCAGCCCGTGACGCCGCCGAAAACGTTTTCGTTCTGCTTCCAACCCGTGCTGCCGTCGCTGTTGCCCACGATGGTCAATTGAAACCAGGTTTGCTGTCCCGGCGGGAAGCTCTTGCCGTCCACCATGACATCAAAGCTGATGTGCGCCATGTCGCCCAGGTTGGCCAGCGCCTGCATTTCGAGCTGTTGATTGGCCGACCCGCCGCCCGGCCCCCAGGAAAACTCCTTGGTGAGCAGGTTCTGCCAGCCGCCAGCCGCATGGTTTTGCTTCACCGTGCCGGGCAGACCGCTCCACCCCACCGGGTCGGCCGACTGCCAGATCACGTTTTGGAAACCCTCGATGTCGCTATCGAAGGAGTAAAACAAGTCACCGCGCGCGCCCAGCGCGCCAACCGCGAGGATGACCCCACTAACCAATACGTTCGTTTTCATCGGATTCTTGCTTCGTTCAGTGCCAAGCTTCTCTGATACTGCGCGGCTTTTCTAGCCGTTTCCCGCCGCGGCGTCATGTCATGTAAATTGGGGACACGGCGCGGCGCGGCTGGTCGGCTCGGGGGGCTGGTTGGTTCGAACTGGCCGGGCGTTTGCCGTCACCCACTCCTCTTGGTGTCGCGGGCCGAGCCGGCCCGGCCAATCAAGGCTTGGGCGCGGTCGCGTCCTGCCGCGGCAGCAATGCGGCCAGGACTGCCAGGCGCCGCGCTGCCTCCAGACAGGCCCTGCCCGAGTGGTACGGCCCTTTCCATTCGCTGACCTTGGGGAGCTTGGAATCCGGTTGGCCGGCGGCCGTGATGCGCCAAAACCAGTCGCCGTGGGTGCGATCCACCAGGCGTTTGTCAATGAACTGCCAGACGCACCGGGCGGCCTCCAGAAACCGGACGTCGCGCGTGATCTGGCAGGCGTTCAGAAAGCCCACCAGCGCCTCGGCCTGCGGCCACCAGTCCTTGTTGGCGTCCACGACCTTGCCCGCCCGGCCCTCGTAGCAAAGCCCGCCATCGGCGTCCAGCCCCTCCTTCAAAGCCGTCTCGGCCATGCGCACTGCTACCTGCTCCACATCATGCCCCAGGGCTTTGTCCCCGAGAACCTCCGCTGCCTCGCACAACAACCAGCTTCCCTCGATGTCGTGGCCGAAGGTGTAATTGTCGGAAAGCACCTTCCAAGAGGCATCGAAGAAGTGGTGGAGGTGTTGGGTGTGGCGGTCGAGGATGCGTTCGCAGAACAAGCGGATCATCTCGCGCAGACGTTGGGCCACCAGGGCGTCTGGGCGGGCGCGGTAAAGGGTGGTCAAAGCCTCCAGCACGTGGAGATTGGTGTTCATGGACTTGGCCGCGCCCAGGTCGGCGCCGCCCACTTGGGACACCGCGCCGGCGGCCGACCAGTCCCGGCGGCGTGCTTCGAAGTAGCCACCGTGCCCGGCATCGTGCGCGTGGCGCTCCAGCAGCTCAAACAACGCCCAGGCGCGGTCCCGGGCCGCCGGCGCGTCGAAAGCCAGGTGGTATGCGGCCAGCGCGTAAATGCAGAACGCCTGCCCGTAAATCTGCTTGGAATCGTCCCGCACCCGACCGGCATCGTCCAGCCGCCAGAACGCCCCGCCGTGCTGGCTGTCCCAGAATCGGTTGACCAACCAGTCCAGCGCCCGGTCCGCCAGGTCGTGATAGGCCGCCTCCTGACGCAGGTTGTGGGCGGCGGCGAAGGTCCAGACCAGCCGACTGTAAAGAACCAGCCCTTTGGCCTGGGTGCGGTCGGGCTTCAGGTCGTTCGACAGCCAGGCCATCCAGCCGCCTTGCTGTTGGTCCAGGGCCGGCCCGCTCCAAAACGGCAGGATGTGTTGGAAGAAATGCTCGCCCACCTGGCGGGCAAGCGCCTGAATCTCGGCGGTCGTCATCGGCCCACGGTGTATTCGGTTTGCCGCGTCAGGGCAACTCCCGCCTGCACGCCACTTCCCGGCTGCCGTCGCCCAGTGCCGCGGCAAGCGAGCCGAGCCGGCGGGCGGCTTGGCGACCCGCCCATGTCGCCGGAAGCCTGGCCGCGCCTTGGTTCAGGCCGAAACGGCAGCGTCGCTGGGTGTCCCCTGCGCGCAGGGTGCTTGCTCGGCTGCCGCCGCGGTTGCCGCGTCCACAGGCGTGTCCGCCCCCCGGGGCCAGATGTGGAAACCGCCGTGGTCGAAAACGGTGATTTCCCACGTGCCCCAAATGCCCTTGCCCTCGCGAAAACCGCGGTAATAGACCTCGTGCGCTCCCACGTAACTCTTGGTCCAGTGGCACTCCCGATTGGTGACATCGTAGTGCCCGCGGATGGTGAACTCGCCGACGTCGTCCCTGCCCCTGCCGGTCATCCGGCCGTCCGCGAACGTCAGGTCCAGCTCCATGCGGTGGCGCTCTCCGGGTTGGTAGTTGTAGTAACCGGTCCACGGCCCGGATGGAAACAGTTCGTCACTCACACCTCACGCATACGCCCCGGAGAAAGCGCTGTCAAAGCCGGTCCGGTTGGACGCCCGCCCACGGCGCGGGACTATCCACTGGCAGGCTCGGGGCCAGCCCGAGGCGCACGCGCGGCCCGCCGTGCGAGAGCGACCGGATGCCCCGCGCGGCCGGTGTGGCGAAAATCAGAGGTTGCGGGCCGACTCAGGTGGGGTATCTTGGTCACATGGATTGGCAGCAGACAGCGGCCTGGGGCATCGTGGCGGTCACCGCCGGGCTGTTTGTCTTGAGGTGGCGGCGCCGTGGGCGGCTCGCCCCGGGCTGGCGACCGTGCTGCGGATGTTCCGGCGCGGCTTGTCCCCCGCCTGTCGAATCCCTGCTGTATCACAGGCGCAAAGGGCGTCGCGCTGAGGTGATCTGGCGTTTCCGCTGAACAGGCGCGCCCGGTTGACAGAGGCTGCCAGGACCAGCGATTTACTCAAGATGGGCAAAGTCAGCGCTTCGGTTCATTTTGTCAGTCAGACCGCGATGGTGAGCGGCCACGAGCCGGCCGGCAAGGCTCACTGGGAACCCAACACCGACCTCTACACCACCGAGGATGGCCTGGTGATCAAGGTGGAACTGGCCGGCATGCGCAGCGAGAATCTGGAGATCACCGTGCAGGGCAGCCGGCTGCGGATCAGCGGCTACCGACCCGACAGTTGTCGCGCGGCGCACTCCAATTTCCTGTTGATGGAGATCACCTACGGCCACTTCGAGCGAGTAGTGGAGGTACCGGCCTGTTACGACCTGGGCCGCGCCAGGGCAGCGTATTTGAACGGCTTCCTGCGCATTGATGTGCCGCTGGCCCACGCCCATCCTCGAGGCCAACGGTTGGAGATCTCTGAAGGCACCTGACGGTTGAACCGCCGGCGGGCCGGCGGCGTCAAACGGGAAAACGGGACACGACGATGAACTCGCCGGACACGGAATTTGTCAGCATCTTGGGCGCGGCGGAGGCGCCTACCACGCCGGCCCGCGTGTCGTCCCGCTCCCTGCCGGAAACGCTCCCCGTCCTCGGTCTGTCGGACATCGTGATCTTCCCGGCCATGGTGGCGCCGCTGCTGGTGGACTCGCCGCCCAGCATTCGGTTGATTGATGACGTGGTGGCCGGTGACCGGTTGCTGGCTCTGGTCTTGCAGCGCCAGGCCGACGCCGAGAACCCCACCCCTGATCAGCTCCACCCCGTGGGCTGCGCGGCGCGGCTGCTCAAGATGCTCAAGTTCCCCGACAACACCGTGCGGGTGCTGGTCGAGGGCCTCTGGCGGGTGCGGCTGGGCCAATACACCCGCACCGAGCCGTATCTGGTGGCCCGCTACGAACTGTTGCGCGACATCAAAGAGGACTCCGTTGAGACCACTGCTCTGTTGCGCAACGCCCAGAGCCAGTTCCAGGAAATCATCAAGCTCTCGCCGGCCCTGTCCGACCAGGTCAAGGTGGCGGCCCTGAACACCGAAGACCCGGGCCATTTCAGCGATCTGGTGGCGGTGAACCTGAACCTCAGCCTGGCCGAGCGCCAACAGCTTCTGGAGACCGCCTCCGTCAAGGACCGCCTCAACGCCCTGCTGCCATTGCTCAACCGCGAGCACGAGGTCCTGTCTCTCAGCTCCAAAATCCAGTCCGAGGTCGCCTCCTCCATCTCCAAAAGCCAGCGGGATTACTTCCTGCGCGAACAGTTGCGGGCCATCCAGCGCGAACTGGGCGAGGACGAAACCGGCAGCGGCGAAATCCACACCCTGCGCGAGCGGGTCGCCAACACGCCCCTGCCCCCTGAGGCCCGCAAGGCCGCTGAGCAGGAGTTGGAACGCCTGCGGCAAATCCCGCCCGCTGCTGCCGAATACGCCGTCAGCCGCAACTACCTGGACTGGATTCTGGCCCTGCCCTGGGAAAAGGTCACCGAGGACACCATTGACCTGGCCGCCGCCGAGCGCATCCTCAACGAACAGCATTACGGCTTGGAAAAGGTCAAGGAGCGGCTGTTGGAATTCATCGCCGTCATCAAGCATCGCAAGCAACTCAAAGGGCCGATTCTGTGTCTGGTCGGCCCGCCGGGCACGGGCAAGACCTCGCTGGGCCGCAGCGTGGCCGACGCCCTGGGGCGCAAGTTCGCCCGCATTGCCCTGGGGGGCATGCGCGACGAGGCGGAAATCCGCGGCCACCGCCGCACCTACGTGGGGGCGTTGCCCGGCCGCATCATCCAGACCCTCCGCCGCGTCGAGAGCCGCAACCCGGTGCTCCTGCTGGACGAGTTGGACAAGGTGGGCGCCGATTTTCGGGGCGACCCGGCCTCGGCACTGCTCGAGGTCTTGGACCCCGCGCAGAATCACACCTTTACCGACCATTATCTGGACCTGCCCTTCGACCTGTCCCGCGTGCTGTTCCTGACGACCGCCAACTGGTTGGAGCCGGTTCACCCCGCTCTGCGCGACCGCCTCGAGGTGCTGGAGTTGCCCAGCTACACCGAGTCGGAAAAACTCCAGATTGCCCGTCGCCACTTGCTGCCCCGCCAACTGGAAGAACACGGCCTGGCCCGGGCCGACCTGCGCCTGCCCAACGGAACGCTGCGGCGGCTCATCCGCGATTACACCCGCGAAGCCGGCGTGCGGCAGTTGGAACGCGACATCGCCGCCCTGGTCCGCAAGGCCACCCGGAAACTGGTCAGCCAAAGCGCCAACCGCCCGTTACGCATCCCGCCCCGTGCGCTGACCGATTACCTGGGGCCGGCGCGCTTTACGCCCGAACGGGCCGAGACCATCCGCGAAGTCGGCATTGCCCTGGGCCTGGCTTGGACGCCGGTTGGCGGCGAGGTGTTGTTTATCGAAGCCACGCGCATGCCCGGCAAGGGCAACCTGCTGCTGACCGGCTCGCTGGGTGAGGTGATGAAGGAAAGCGCCCAAACAGCCCTCAGTTACCTGCGCAGCCAGTCCAAGAGACTCGGCCTGAACCTGAGCGATTACTCCCAACACGACCTGCATATTCACGTGCCTGCCGGCGCCACGCCCAAGGACGGCCCCAGCGCAGGAGTAACGCTGCTTGTGGCGTTGGCGTCGCTGCTGTTGCGCCGCAAGGTCCGGTCGGACATGGCCATGACCGGCGAGATCAGCCTCCGGGGGCGCGTCCTGCGCGTTGGCGGCGTGCGCGAAAAGGCCCTGGCCGCCGCCCGGTTCGGCCTCCGGCATATCGTGCTGCCGGAGCCAAACCGCCCCGACTGGAGCGAGGTCCCGGCCGAGGTCCGCGACAAGCTGGAGGTGCACTTCGTGCGCCACGTCTCGGAGTTGCTGCCCCTGGCCCTGCGCCCACGGTGAACACCGCTCCGACTGTGCCGGTTCAGTTTGGCGCACGGGCGTGCGCCGCCGGGCGTGGGCACCGGACCGCCCTCCCGCTGCGCCTCCTTGACGGTCTGCTGCTGCTCCTGTTGCCGGGCCTAGCTGCGGGGGCAGGTCTTCCGGTCGAAAAGCCGCGCCTCAATCCCAACGCCGAGGCGGACGGCCGGGCGCTGGTGGCGGAGTTACTGGCCAGGCAGCCCACGCAGAACCGCACCAACAGCGGCGTCCTCAGTGTCCGTCCGGCCCGCGGCGCCGGCCTGCGCCGCGAGCTGCCGTTGACGGTCCGTGTCTTTGTTACGCCGGATGGATGGGTGACCCAATACGAGGTCGCCCCCTCGGGCAGCGAGCCGCCCATCCGCCTCACGATCCTGCGCCGTCCCGGGCAGCCCAACGACTACCGGCTCGTCGAGGGCGCTCCGGCCATCGAGCGCCGGCTTGACGGTGCGGCCGCGATGACGCCCTTTGCGGGGTCGGACTTCTGGGTGGCCGACCTGGGGGCGGAGTTCCTTCACTGGCCCACGCAACGGCTAGTGCGCCGGGAGGCGCGCCGGGGGCAGGCCTGCGATGTTTTGGAAAGCGTCGCCCCTGCCGGCCAGACCAACGGCTACGCGCGGGTGACCTCGTGGATTGACCGCGACACGGGCGGCATCGTCTTTGCCGAGGCCTTCGACAGCAGCGGTCGCTTGATGCGCGAATTCGCGCCCAAGAGTTTCAAGAAAGTGGGCGGCTGCTGGGAGGTGGAAGAGGTGGAGATCATGAACCAGCAAACCGGCTCGCGCACCCGGCTGCGACTGCTCTTTGCCGAGCCGTGACCCGGCGCGGCGGCTGCCGGCTCAACGCCCGCGCCGCCTGCGGGCCCTCACACCCGGGCGCCGGACGGTGACCTTGGGCAAAGCAAGAAAGCCCGGCCATGAAGGCCGGGCGAGGCTCGAAACTGTCTTGGAATGGGGCGTCGCTACCGCGCCAACTGCAGCGCGATCTGTTTCTCCAATTCGTGCGCCAGATCGGCGTCCTTGCCGCCGCCGGGCGTGCGCACCTGCACCTGCACGCTGGTCACGCGGGCGTCCACCGGCTCGACACGCGCCCAGACGGACCGCTGGTTCACCTTGCCCTCCAGGACCCGGATGACGTTGGTGCCATGAATGGTGGTCTCATTGACCAGTGTGCCGTTAAACTCGATTACCCGGCGCGCGGCGGCGTACACCTGGTCGGGCGTCCGCTCGTAACGCCCTTCAATGGTGTCCTTGAGAAAAGGCACGCCGGCGTGTTTGCGCCCGTCCAACGAGCTGACACACCCGGCCAGCACCACCGCCACCCCCACCATCGCGGCGAAACATTTTGTTTTCATGCCCGCAATCCAAAACCCTTCCTCCCGGCAGGTCAAGCCCGGATTGGCCCAACGCGGCCCCCCCTCGCTGCCGGTTCACGACGATACCTCTTGGGCGCCGTGGTTCTGCACACCGGCCATCAGCCGCATGAGCGCCGGCTGCGAGAAATCTTGGCGGGCCAGTTCCCCGACCATGCGGCCGTCCCGCATGACGATGATCCGCCGGCTCAGATTCATAATCTCGGGCAGCTCGGAGGAGACGATCAGCAGCGCCAGACCCTGGCAGGCCAGCTCGTCCAGCAGGTGATGAATCTCGGCCTTCGCCCCCACGTCCACCCCGCGGGTCGGCTCGTCCACCATCAGCACGGTGCACTGGCGGGCCAGCCACTTGGCCAGGGCGATCTTCTGCTGGTTGCCACCGCTCAGGCCGTCAATGCCCGCCTCGACAGTCGGTGTCTTTACGCGCAACTTGTCGACATACGCTCGGGCGAGCGCCCGCTCCTGCCGCCGCCGCACAAACCCGCCCAGACTCAGTCGTGGCAAAACCGCCAGGGACGTGTTCTCGCGGCAATTCATCGAAAGCACCAGCCCCATCCGTTTGCGGTCTTCCGGCAACAGACCCAGGCCGGCGGCCAACGCGGTGGGAATCGAGCCCAGCGGCATTGGCTGACCGCGCACAAACACCCGGCCGGTGGCGTGCGGGTCCGCGCCAAAGATGGCTTGGACAACCTCGCTGCGACCGGCCCCCACCAACCCCGCAAGGCCCAGGATCTCGCCCGCCCGCAGGGTGAAGCTCACGTGGCTGAACTTCCCCGGCGAGGAGAGGTCCTCGACGCGCAGCAACTCCTCGCCCAGCGGCCGCTGCAGGTGTTGCGAGGTGTATTGGGTGATCTCACGACCCACCATTTGCTGAATGAGCCGCTCCGGGTTGGTGGCGGCGACCGGCTCGGTCGCCACGTGCCGGCCGTCGCGCAGCACCGTGACGGTGTCGCACAGGCGGAAAATCTCCTCCAGCCGATGGGACACGTAGAGCACCGTGATGCCGCGCTGCTTGAGCTGGCCCAACAGCTCAAACAAATGCTCGCTTTCCCGCACCGACAACGAGCTGGTCGGCTCGTCCATGACGATGATGCGGGCCTGGGTGCCGAGCGCGGCCGCAATCTGCACAAGCTGTTCCTGTCCGGTGGACAGCAGGTCCATGGGCGTGTCCACGTCCATGTCGGACCCGATCTCGGCCAACATGGCACGGGCCTGCTCGCGCATACGGCGGCGGTCCAGCCAGCCCAATCGGTGCGGCAGCCGGCCCAGACACAGGTTTTCCGCAACGGTCAGGTTGGGGCAGAAGGCCAGCTCCTGATGAACCATGGCAATGCCCAGCTTGCGGGCTGCCAGCGGGTTGGGTGTGTGCACCGGGCGGCCGTCCAGCCGCACCTCCCCACCATCGGCCACGTAAACACCGGCCAGAATCTTGCCCAGCGTGCTCTTGCCGGCGCCGTTCTCGCCAATCAACGCGTGGCAACTGCCCGGTGCGACCTCGAAGCTCACCTCGTCCAGCGCCTGCACACCCGGAAAGCGCTTGCTGATGCGATTGAATTGGACGAGGGCCATGGATTGAGGAGGCTGCGCCCGGGCAGGAAGGTCGGCTACTGAGCCGGCAAGGGCCGCCTGAATCCGAGCATCCCTTTCAACCAGGCCCACAGGGCGCGCAGCCCGACATCGCGCGTGCCCGCCAGGCCGTACACCTTGACCAGCTCGGCTTCGTGCCCGCGATAGCGGGGTGGCAACAAACACACGCTCCGCGTGTCCTCGCCCTGCACCAGCAGCAGCTCCGAGTAAAACGCGCCGCAGCCGGCCTCGTAGCGGCCCTCGGGCAGTTCCACCGACCGTTGCGGCAAGATCAGCCAGGGCCGGTAGTGCAGCGCCAACCTGCCTTGCTCGGTCTTGACGAGCTTCCCGTAGGTGCGGATGGGGACCTTGTTGAGCCGGCGGGCCAGAAACACCTTGTTGGCCTGCGGGTCCACTCGGAAGCGTTTGCGCCGGAGGGTCAGGTAATCCCACAGGAACACGACGCCGAAATGCGTCAGCCGGAACGACCAGCCGGCCAGGCAGTAACACACCAAGATGACCACCAAGGCCCAGGCCGCCCCCAACCACGGGCTGATATGGGCGGTCGCCGGCACGGTGGCCAGCAGCGCCAGCCGGATGGACTTGAGGACCGCGTCCACCGTGGTGAACGGGCTGAGGACAATCAGCACGTTGATGGCGTTGCCCACCAGCCAGACAACCACGAAGGCCACGATGCCCACCGGCACCATCAGCGCGTTGTAGAGCCAGGACAAATCCACGGTGGCCATCCCGGGCGACTGCAGCAGCGCGCCCTGCCCGGGCGTGTCGCCAAACACAGTGACGATCAGCGGCACCACCGCCCCGGCAGCCACCAGGCCGCTGATCTTGTTCTCGAGGGCTTCGGCAATGTCGAAAGGTTTCTTCAGGGCCGTAGGCGCGGCCGTGCCCAGCACATCCTTTGCCCCCACCAGGAGCACCAGCAACAAGGCGGGTACCCAAAAGCCCGGTCGTGCGAACCAGGGCAGGTTGGCCCGCCGCTCCGGCGGAGTGCGGAAGTATTTGACCGCGCCGTAGGCGCCGGTGCCCAACAAGGGTGAAATGGCCACCCCGGTAACCGTGGAGATGGCATTGGCGAGTTCCGCGCCCGGCGGGGTAGGACCGGACGAGCGGGCATCGGCCGCGTGGGCCTGCGCCGCCACCAACGCCACGCCCAGAACGGCCAGAATGCCCCGAATCAGATGCCGTTTCATGAGCATAGACTTGCCCAGTTGCGTGGCCCTGTAAAGCGCGTTTCCTTTGGGCAAGGCGACTCGGGCCATGTGAGGCCGTTGATCCACCGTCGGACCAGGCAGGCTGCCTCGGGCTGGGACACCGGCGTCGTTCCGGCCGTCGCCGCCACGGGGGGCGTTGGACCGGATGCGCGGCCGGTGCGCCCACCCGGTCGCAGCGGCGGCGCAGCGCCAGCCCCTCAGCGTTTTCGCAGGGTGCTTCCACCCGGGCCAAGCTCGACTTTTGTGCATCGGTGTCCCGACTTTGGGCAAGGCGAGGGCACAGTCCTTGACCCGAGGGTGCCGTGGCGGGCCAATGACCGGCCCATGGGCCTGGATACACCAGCGTTGGAACAATGCCTGCTTGCGGCAAAACGGAACGTCCGGCATCTGCGGCGGGCCGGGAGCATGCGCAACACCAGGCCGCCGACGCGGGCGCAAACCACCAGACTGCCTGGAGCACGACTGTATGCCGTCATTTGTTTATCTGGCACGGGACGCGGGGACGGGGCGGGAAATCCGCAGCACCATGGAAGCCGCCACCGAACAGGATGCCATTGCCGCGTTGCTGAACCGCAATCTGCTGGTGATCTCCATCCAGGAACGGCTCGGCAAGAAGGGCCGGACCGCGGGGGGACGGGTCGCCTTGCAGGACCTGGTCATCTTCACCCGCCAACTGGCGACCATGATTGACGCGGGCCTGGCCATGGTGCAATCCCTCCAGGCCCTGGCCGAGCAAACGACCAACAAGGTCATGCGCGACATCATTCGGGACGTCTGCATGCGGGTTGAGGGCGGGGACAGCTTTTCCGAAGCGTTGCAGAAACACCCCAAGGCATTCAGTCGGCTTTACGTGTGCATGGTCGCGGCCGGGGAGAAAGGCGGGTTGTTGGCGGAAACCTTGGCGCGCCTGGCCGTTTACCTGGAGAATACCGCGCGGCTGCGCAAGAAGGTCAAATCGGCCATGATGTACCCCTCGGTCGTCACCGTCGTGGCCATCCTGATTACCATCTTCCTGCTGGTCAAGGTGGTGCCGGTCTTCGGCGACATCTTCGCCAGCTTCGGGGCCAAGCTGCCCGGGCCGACGTTGTTCATGATCAACCTGAGCGAGTTTGTGAAACGGTACATCCTGCTGCTGCTGCTTGCCGGAGGCGGCCTGGGCTACGGGTGGTTCTATTTCATCAAGACCAAACCGGGCCGACGCTTCTGGGACGCCCAGCGCATCCGCCTGCCGATCTTCGGCCCGATCGCCCACAAGATTTGCCTGGCCCGCTTCACCCGCACCCTGGCCTCGCTCATCCGCAGCGGCGTCCCCATCCTGGAGGTCATGCAGATCGTCTCCCAGACCATTGGCAATGTGATCATGGAAGAGGCCGTCAAACGCGCGGCCAGCGACATCGAGCAGGGCGAAACCATCTCCGCCGCCATTGGCAAGCACCCGGTCTTCCCGGTCATGGTCGTGCGCATGCTCACTGCCGGGGAGCAGACCGGCAAGATTGACAACATGCTGGAGCGCGTGTCGGACTTCCTGGACGAGGAAATTGAGACCACGCTGTCGGGCCTGACCTCGCTCATCGAGCCGATCCTGATCGTCTTTCTGGGCGTGGTGATCGGTGGCATGGTCATCTGCATGTTCCTGCCCATCTTCAAAATGGCCGACATCGTCAACCCGTCGGGCCGCTGACCGCGTCGGCGTCAAGAGACAACGGTCCGCGCACCGGGAGTTACCAGGCCTCAAGAACCGCCCTCTTCCCCAGCTCTGCGCGCAAGGGCGCAAGGGGCGTGGCGGATGGACTGAGCGTCTTCATTCTGCCAGGGGCACCCAGACGTCCATGCAGGACGGGCCATGGTTGGCCCACATGTAGTAAGGGATCAACGTGAAATTGTCGCCGGTCAGAACCACAACGCCATGCTCGCGGCGGGGCGTCAACCGCGCATGGGGCGGCAGCGCGACACACGGTTGACCTTCGGGACGCTCGTGACAATACACCACCGGGCCGCGCACGACGGCGACCCGGCCGCGACAGTCTGCCATTTGGGGATGCGGCTCGACCACCCGCACCTCCAGCGGCAAATCCAACTCGACAACATCGCCGGCCGACCATCGTCGTTGGATGGTGGCGTAGGCTCCGGGTTTCGCGGCGGCAGGTTTGCCGTTGACCTTGAGAGTGGCGTGTTTTGCCCACGCAGGAATCCGCAGCCTCAATGACCAGGACTTCTGTGGCGTTTCGGTGATGGTGAGCTTTACGTGGCCGTCCCACGGATAATCAGTCTGCTGGGTGAGCGCCACTGGCAGGCGGTCGGGCAGTTTGGTGCGCAGTTGGTTGCCGGCGTAGAGATGCACCCAGACGGCATCGGGCGAAACGCTGTAGGCCCAGCGTCCCAAGCCCGCGAGGGTGCGCGCCACCTGCGGCGGACAACAGTAACAACTATGCACGAACCAGCGCGTGCCGGTGTAGTGCTTGGTGGGGCAGCCGTCCCGCCCATCCCAGGCCAGCGGATTGGCGTAGAAGAAATGCCGGCCGTCGGCGCTCAGCGGCGAAAGGCCGCTGTTGTAAAGCACGGTCTCCATCACGTCGGCATACTTCGCATCGCCGGTGATCTGGAGCATGCGCCAGTTCCACATCGCGTTGGCCAGGTTGGCGCAGGTTTCGTTGTAGGCGGTGCGGTTCGGCAATTCGTAGTCGGCGCCGAACGCCTCGTGGACTTCGTCACCGCGCGTGGAACGGCCCGCGTGAAGGGCGCACGCGCCGCCGGTGATGTAGGTGCGACGGCGTGTGCTCTGCCAGATTCGTTCGAGCGCCGCCAGCAAAGCCCGTTCGCCGGTCTCCATGTAGAGGTCGGCGGCGCCGCACCAGAGGTAGAGGCCGGTTACCGCATGGCCGACGGCCTGTGTTTCCTTGCGCAACGGCACGCGGTCCTGCGTCAGATCGGTACCGCCCATGTGCCCCTTGTCCCGGCCCTGTTCCGGGGTGGCGGGAGCCGATCCGCGCATGGTGATGAAAAGGTCGGCCAACTCGAGATACTTTCGGTTGCCCGTCAGGCGATAAAGGTCCACCAGCGCCATCATCTGCGAGGGATTGAAATCCATGTGCGCCAGCTCCGGCGGACGCGGCGCGAAGACGCTGTACAAGTGATCGGCCACCCGGCACGCAATACGCAGGAAGGAGTCCTTGCCGGAGGCGCGCTGGTGGGCGCAGGCAGCGGTGATCAGGTGCCCCATGTTGTAAAGCGCGTGATGGCGAACATCCTCCCAGCGCTTCTTTTTCGGATCGAGCTGGATGTTGGTTGAAATGTAGCCGTCGGGCGCTTGCGCCTTGGCGATGACGCTGATCCAGTAATCCATCTTGCGATCGAGTTCGGGATCACGGGTGACGGCGAACACGTAGGCCATCGCTTCGATCCACTTGTAACAATCGCCATCGCTCCAGTGCGTGCCGCGATGGTTCCCCGGCTCCAGACCGGCGGCGATCTTGAGGTTGATGAGCTGCTCCGAGTTGCGCTCGTCGAGCAAGGCGGCCTCAATGCTCGGCAACGTCGCCTGCCGGCAAAGGTCAAACTTCTCCGCCCAGAACCCATGCGTCCAGATCACGTCTTGCACTGCCACTCCGCGCAATTTCGCATACGGGCTGAGGCCCGCCTGTGCGACCTGCCCGTGTCCGAGCATCGGGAGCAAGAGCAGAAACAGGCAAAAGCCGTCCAGAAAACCTCTGGCAGTTAACCGGCGGAACCACGGGGACAGTCCGGGTTTGACAGTCTGTTTCGCGTCGGTCATGGCAACTTCGGAAACAAGGAATGTCATCGCCCAAAAGGAGGCGCAGCCTGGCAGCGTCAACTCATCCGCTTTGACTCCCGCCTTCCCTTGCGCCATCCGCACGGCCGGCCCACTGGGTAGGCCAGGCCCGCCTTCACACCGCGGGTGCAGCCAGGATGGACGCCTGCGATCGGCTGCCGTCCCCGCAGTGGGCGCTTTGGAACCTGCCTTTTCACAGTGTCCAGCCCTGGCGATATTCGCGGTGGAGGAGTTGATTGGCTTTCTCATCGTTGGTCACCCGCATCCGGGCGCCGTCCCAGAGAATCTTCTTGCCCGCGCGCAGAGCCACATTGCCCAGCAGACACACCTCGGTCAGCAGACCGGCGTGGTCCACGAAGTTCGAGCCGGGCGGCGGGCCGCCGCGACAGGCAGCCACGAATTCCTGGTAATGCCCCGGCGAGCGCGGCAGGGTCTTGGGTGGGCGTTTGTAGGTTTCCATGCGCGATTCGGGAATGAGCCGGTCACGCATCATCTTGCCCTTGTCGCCGATGTAAATGACGTCGCCCATCGGTTCGCCCGGCTCCAGTTCGGGCGGCCGGGGCGGGCGCAAGCCGCCGTCGTACCACGTCAGCGTCAGCGGCGGCATCTCGCCGCGGGCGGGGAACTCGAACCGGGCGATCACGCCCAGCGGGTAGGTCTCGGGATTGAGCTTGGTCGAACAGGCCTCGACGCTGGTGGGATGGCCCAGTTTGAGCGCCTTGAACACCGTCGAGAGCTTGTGGCAGCCCAAGTCGCCCAGCAGGCCGGTGCCGAAGTCCCACCAATTGCGCCAGGTCCAGGGATGATATTCCGGATGATACGGCCGGAACGGCGCCGGGCCGAGCCACAAATCCCAATCCAGTCCTTCCGGCACCGGCGGCGTTTCTTGGGGCCGCTCCTCGTGGAGCGACCACTTCCAGAACCGGGCCGAGCTCCACACCTGCACTTCGCGCACCAGGCCGATGGCACCGTCCCAAATCATCTCGCAGACCGTGCGGGCCGCCTCGTCGGCCTGGCCCATGTTGCCCATCTGGGTGGCCACACCGGCCCGCCGGGCCGCTTCGGTCACGCGCCGCGCCTCGGCCACCGACCAGGTAAGGGGCTTTTCGCAATAGACGTGTTTGCCCTTCTGGAGCGCGGCCAGAGTGATGACGGCATGCGAATGGTCCGGCGTGGCGACGACCACGGCGTCCACGTCCTCCTTGGCCAGCAACTCGCGAAAATCGTGGTAGGCGCGGCAGCCGCGCCACACACCCGACCGTTGCTGCCGGGCGTAATGTTCCTCCACCAGCCGGCGGGCCGGCTCGCGGCCGCCTGACCGCCGTTCTTTGCCCTGACCCCAATACCAGGATAGATATCCGCCGCTTTCCCGGTTCACGTCGCACACCGCCACCACCTGGACCTGCTCGAAGGGCAGGAAAGCCATGAGATTCTGCAATCCCTGTGAGCCGGTGCCGATGGCCGCCAGGGTGATCTTGTCCCCGGGTGCGGTGCGGCCCGCTCCGCCCAAGACGCGTCCCGGTGCCACCGTGAGTGTTGCCACGGCCGCTGCCTGACCAAGAAACCGGCGCCGCGAAACAGCAACAGGCCCTGAGGCCGAGTCACTCGGGTTCAGCGCGTTCCGAGACCACATCGTGGAATGGCGAGACATGCTGTCAAGAAACCCTCGGGGCGGACATTTGCAAGGACGAATTGTGCACAAGGGCTGATGGGGCACGGCACGACTATGCTGGCCAAGAAGTGACTGTGAAATTGGGGGGCACAATCCTCCGACCCGACGCGCGGTTCTTCCCAGCGCAGGGTGGGCTGGCGCGAGACCGACTCGCTCTGTCACTGTCCATGCGGCTACCCACGGTCTGCTGACCGTGCGCAGGCTTACGCCTTGGTGGGCAAGGTCGGCGGGCGCCAGGCCGGTGACCCGTTCGCCGCCGAACCGGACGTCGGAGAGAATGCCATCGCCCCTGGCAGTCGGAGATCGCTTGCACGCCACTGCAGCTAAGGCGACCGAGCCCGGTAGAATCTCATTTCCACTCCCAAACTGCTTGGATCAAAAACCATTGCCGACGAGGTTGATAGGACCAAGCTGGTCAATGCTGCCCAATTCGTTCCGGAGAGTGAATCCAGGTACTCCAGCGTGCAGGCTTGGCCTGCACGCGCACGGATTGTGACGCCGGGGAGCAAGCCTACCACGGTGGTGACCTCCTCCTGGCCGAGCGTCTGCGGCCCCGACAACTCAAAGGCCCGATATTGACGCGTGATCCTCCCGGGCGAAGACACGTCAAACACCAGGTTGGATGGCGTGGGCAGTGTCACGTACTGTATCTGCTGGAGGTTGGTGGACGGCGGTTCGCTGTAGTGCACGACGTAGGTGCGCCCTGCCTCGCCCGCGATGTGAATGCCGGGGTATCGGTCAATAGCCAGCCAAAGCGCGTTGCTGGCCAGCACAGGCACGACGGAGACATTGTCAATTTCGCAGAAGTGCAACATCGGATTATTGGTGGTGGTAAAGGTGAGCGTGGTGAGATTGCTCAAGGCCGTGAAAACGAAACTTCGTCCGGTCCACTGAACAAATCCCGTCAGGTTGGTCACCGCAAACAAGTTGGTGCGGTCGCCGGCGGAAACCGTCAGCGAACCGGTACCCACGCGGCCCTGATAAACAAGAGTGCCCATGAAAAAGCTCACTTCGTATGGCTGGCCGACCTGAGTGGCAAAGGTCTGCTGAATGCCTCCCCCGGTGTAGTTCCGCGGGGGCAGGTCCACGCAATAGGAGCCATCCTGTGCGACGCCAAGGTAAATCCGAACGACGCCATCGTGAGATTGGCTGGGATCCAAGTATTCCACGCCGTTGAGCAGGGGCGTCCATCCGGGAATGTTGGTCGAGCCGCCAGGAAAGTAGCCGTAGCCGAAAGTCGTAGCGACCGGGCCCGGCAGCTCAAAGCTCCCGTTGATCAGGAGATTCTGCCCAAAGGCGGCGCCGCTCCATAGCCCAAATGCCGCGGCGATGGCGCAGATTCGGTTTCTCAAGAGTGGTTGCAGGGGTGTTGTCTTCATGGTGCTGTGACGCCTGTGTTGGATTCGCGTGGCCGCATGAACCATTGATTATCATGCTGTTTTGCCCTGATAGCGCCGTAATGGCGGGGTTTTCGGGCAAGCTGCCTTGCAAGCCTAGCCATCGCTGGGCCAAACAATGTTTGCATGTTATCAGATTATGTCGAACGGTTCGGGCATTCAACCGAAATCTCCGGCCTTTCCCCAACTGACGCGGAACCAGCGCACGGGTTTGTGGCGGCGGCGCGTGCTGGAAGCGATGTTTCCGCATTGCATCCGGCAGGCGGCGTATTGGGGACAGCGGCAGCCGGGATGGCGCGGAGAGCAGGGTCATCTGGACTCTGAGCGTGGGCGGAGCTTGCGGCCCGCTGGGTCGCACCTTCGGAGCGGCCCATGCGTCTGTGCCTCAAAAGGTCCGCGCGGGCCGGCCCGTCCGGGCGCTCGATCACGCGACCCGTGCGCAGCCGGCTACGGGAGGGACAGAGACAGGTAGAAGAAGTGGCTGGTCGCGACCGGGGCTGGCACAACCAGTTCGTAAGTGTCGGGCCCCGGTGGCACGGGCAGCGGCCCGGTGGCCGACAGGTCGGTGAACGGCGCAGCCAGGTCCGGCGACGCCTTCACGGCAAAGCGGATGCGGTTGATGTAAGCAGTGGGCCAGTTGAATCGCAGCCGGAGCTGGGCGCCGTCCGGGAGCAGCTCTACGTAGGGCGCGGCCAGCAGCGCCTTGGGGACGGCGGGCACGCCCAAGCCGTCGCGCGGGTCCGAGCCTTCCCACATTTCCTGCAGGTTCGGGTAACCGTCGCCGTCCCAATCTCCAAACGGGTCTTGGGACGCGCCGAAGAACAGTTTCTCCCACGTGTCCACCAGCAGGTTGCCGTCCAGGTCCGAATCGCTGGCTAGCGGCACGCTGGTAAGGCTGAGGCGGATAACCTCCAGCGCCAGGCCGGACGGCGGGTTGGTCAGATCGGCAAAGGCGCGGACCAGCAGCAGGCTGCCGGGCACCACGCCAAACGAGTCGGGCAGGTCGTAGCGCGAACCGTCCGCTTTATACAGCAGCACCTGGATGCCGGTGCCGTGCAGTTGGAAGGAGTCGGCCGGCTGACCGTACACGGAGGCTGTGGCGACGAGCACGACGTTGGTGACGGGCCGGGGAGGCACGGCGGCGAGGATGGTGTTTGCGCCGATACAAGCGCTGGCGAACAAGTTGGTGAAGACCGCGCGGGCCAGATAGTTCGAGTCGTACGTGCAGTGGGCGAGGAAATAGCGCAACTCGTCCAGAGGCGGCACGAAGGCAGCCGGGTTTGTGTTGTTGTAGGTGCTGCAGATATCGAAGATCTCCTGCGCCACGGCACGGAGGTTGAGGATGGACCCCGCGCCGGAGGTTTCCACCAGGTTGCTGATCGTGTGGTAAAGGGTGTCGAGTCGCCAAGCGGGCAGGCCGTTGGTGGGTTCGCTTTCCAGCCCGAGCAGGACCGTGCGGCTGACACTGCTGCGGCCGGCATCGCCGCTCCTGAAGGGGAACAGCGTCAGGTTTGTTCCCGCGGCTTCGCCCCGGGCCAGGAGGATGTCCGCGATTTTGCGCTCGACCAGGGCGGCGGTGAGGGTGTCGCGCACGGTCAAATCGCCTTTGACGATCTCACGGGTGGTGCCGGCCCAGGCGTTGGAGGCAGCGGTGATCCAGGCGTTGGCTTCGGAGGCCAGGCTGCCGCCGCCGAAGGTGTAGGGCACTTCGACGGGCGTGAACCGCGGCGCGGGCAACAGGCCCACCAGCTCGCGGCCGAGGCGCTTGTCCGGGTTCGCGGTGGCGATGTCAAAATGCAATTCGGTGGCCTCGGCCAGCAGCCGGTCGTCTGGTTCGACAACGATGTTGGAGAGGTAAGCGGCGGGGTTGGTAACACCCGACACGCTGAGGTTAGTGACGGTGGCCGCGGCCAGCAGGCTGCCCTGGGTGGCGTAGATGCGGACGGGCGTACCGGTGGCGGCGTACGTGGTGGCATTGGCGGGGCCGTCGAAGGGGCGAGGAGTTACCGCGCGGTCAAAAACAGCCTTGAACTCGAGTCGCGGCGCGTTGGTGGGCGCGCTGGCGGCCGATAGGGGATCGGTTCCCTTCAGCAGCTCCTCCAAATCCGAGTAGCCGTCTTCGTCGGAATCGCTGCCGCCGTTGGGGTCCAGCCCTTTGCCCAGCTCGACAAAGTCCGGCACGCCGTCGTCATCCGAGTCGAGGCTCGAAGGCGTCTGCGAGAAGGTGTAGGTGGCGGTGTGGATGGCGGACTTTGTGTAGCCGGCGGGCGGTTTGGCGTAAAACTGGACCGTCACGTTTGTGAATAGCGTGACGGGGGCGGCATAAAGCTGCCACTTCCCGCTGCCGAGCCGGAAGTAGGCCTCATGCGTCGGGTCTGTGGGGGTCAGCGTCATTTCGATGGCGGTGTTGTAAGAGCCGGGATTGGGCGCAATCTTCACTTCGGCCACTTCGTCCCCGGCTGGTGGCAGGACGCTGAATACGGAGATGACGTTGGTGTATTGGTTGACCAGGCCGAAGCTGGCCAGGGGCGGGTTTGTGCCCAGGCTGGTGGGGGTGGGATTGCGGAGGCCATCGGCCGCGCCGGCGTAGCGTTCGGCCGTGACGGTGATGACCGGCGGCATGCCGGTGTAACCAAACGCCGAGGTCCAATCGCCGGCATTCAGCACCCGCACCAGGCGGGGGCTGCTGTTGACGAACGGCTCGTAGCGGAACAGCAGCACGTTGCCCGAGGCGGAAAGCCGGCCCTGGTAGGGCAAATCACCGGAGACCCCGGCGGTGAATGTGCTGCCGTCGAAGTTCCAAATCTGGAATCTGGTGGACAAGCCCGTGCCAGGGTCACCCCGGTAAAGCATGAAGTCTCCGGCATCCAGCACGCCGGCGCCCGTGAAGGTCTCGCCAGCGTCGGCCGTAAAGGTTTGCAGTGACACCGGGGCGTGGAGGCCGTCGAAGTTGAACACCTCGGCAGTCTCGCCCACGCCGTAGAGCACCAGCAGGCGAAGTCTTGTGCCGCCGGTTAGCACGTAGAGCCGGTAGATAGGCTGGCTGAGCTGGTTGGTGACCGCTGCAGCGAAACTGAAAGTGCCCGGTGTCGGCTCCAGGACCTGTCGCCACACCAGTTGGGAACTGCCGGGCACGTAAAAGATGACCTGGCTGAGGCTGCTGGTGGGGTTGAACCCGCCCGCGACGAACTCGCTGCCGGCGGGCAGGCTCTGCATCAGCGTTTGCACGACACTGCCGCTGCTCAGGTCGTAGGCGCGGAAGGTGTCGGTTGCGCCGCGGAAAATGACGCCCAGCCGGTCGGTCGTGCCCGCTTTGAGGCTGACGCGGTTGGCGCGCTCGATGGCGGAGGCAATCGCCGAGTCCGACAAGACGCCGAAGTTCACCCCGTTGGTGTTGCGCAGCGAGGTAAAGCGTGTGGGCGTGACATTGTTCCAAATGCTGCCCACGAACAAGTCGTCCAGGGCGGTGTTGCCCAGCCCGCCGATGTCAATGGCGCCCACCGTGTTCGGGCCGATGGAGCTGATGAAGACCGACACAGGCACCGGCACGACCGCCGGGTTGGACGCGTCCAAGAGGTTGAGGCGATTGGCTTCGGGCCCGGCGCACACGAACGCGTCGCGGTTGGTAGCGGTGAGCCGGCCCACGCTCAAGCCGGTGGCGTTCTGGATGCCGCTGGCGCGGGTGGCGCTCCAAGCGTAACGGCCGGGGGCAATTTGGTAGCCGATGCGGTAGCCGCCGGTGGCCTTGTCCACCAGCAGCATGTCCGTGCGTTTGTCACCGTCGAAGTCGCCGTCGGCCTGGAATTCGGTGGCCGTCTCGTACACCCAGGCCCGGGCAGGCAGAGCGACCAGCCCCAAGGCCAGGCCGAAGGCAATCGAAGCTCCGCACCGGAGAAATCCGAAACAAATTCCAATGACCGAAACCGCCGGCCACGGTTTGGCGGCGCTGGGTTGGAGCCCGGAGCCTTGAAACGTTCGAGCTTGTTTTGAATTCCGGATTTCGAGATTCCGATTCTCCTCGGACTTCGGACTTCGGACTTCGGATTTCGCCTTCATGGCACCTCCATTTCGTTGGTGGGGATGACCTCGGCGATTTCGCCGTTCTTGCGGAAGCGCACCAGCAGGTATTTGTAACGCGCGCCCGAAATCACCGGCTGGGTGTCCGTGACGAACATGAAGAAAAACGCGTAATTGTCGCCCACCGTCAGCCGGTCGTACACAATGTAGGAATCGCGCAGCAGGCTGTTGGTGTAGCAGATGCGCTGGTTGGCCAGGACGACGCAGTAGTTGGTGATTTCGTAGGCGATGTTTTCCAGCATCGGCGACACCTGGACGATGTCACCGGACACTTGTGGGAACTGGCTGTTGGTCACCTGGTAGCGGTAGAGCACCATGGGGAAGAGGCTCTCACCGGCGCCGTTGGTGAACAGCAGGCTCATCGGGTTGACCGTCCCGCTCAACCACTGTGGCCGCTCCTCCACTTGGACGTACTCGCCGGAGGTCAGGAGTTTGGATCCCACCAGCACCACCGCGCCGGTGAACGGGGCTTTGTAAGCCTGGTAATAGGCCGCCGTGATACCAAACGCCGCATTGGTGTCGCCCGACGTGAAATTGCTGCTGGTGTTGAGCGGCGGCAGGCCCCGGGCCGGCCAGGGAATGGTGCAGATTGGGAAGTTGGTGTTGGCCGGATTCCAGACGAACTGCTCGATGTTGCTCGCCTCGCCCACCGTGCCGTCACCGGCCACGGCCTTGACGAACACGGTGTAAGTCTCGCCCAGCTCGATGCTGCACGGCACGGCAAACTGCGGCCCCGGCCCGAAGCCCGGCCCGATGCGCGGGGTGAGGAACTTGTAGAAGTCGTAGGTGTTGGTCTGGCCGTTCAGAACCAGCGTTTGCTGCACCGGGTTGGGCTGCCACACCGTGGAGGGGCGCAGGGCGAGGAAGCCGGGCGCGAGGTTGGAGTTCACGGCGTTGGGCGTGCCGGCGATCCAGACCTCGAACCGCTCCAAGCCCGGTGGCGGGCAGAACCAGGTCATCGTCATGCCCGGATTGTCGGTTACGCCCGTGGCCAGCAACGGGGAGAGCAACGGGGTTGGAGGCGACGCAGCCGGGGCGGTGGTAATGCAACCCAACTTGACCATGGGGCTGGGGTTGCCGTGCTCGTCCAGCACCTGGAGGAAGTAGCAGATGGTCGCGCTGTTGGGCGGCAGGCCGTCGTCCTGACAGGAGAAACTGGCCGCCCCGCCCACCGCGCCGTGGCACAGCAAGGTGAGCGGGCCGCCATCCACCTGCCGATACAGTCGCCACTCCCGGCTGGTGGGAGTGGGGTAGCCGATGATGACGACGTTCGTCCGCACCCCGTCTGGTGTTACGGGATTGTGGCGGGTGCAGTCGCCACCTTGGTAGGTCAGCTTGCTTTGCAATCCTGCCTCAAAGTTGATCGGGACAATGTCGTTGATCCAGGCTTCCTGGACGTAAACCGGGACCGGGTTGGTCAGCGTGGCGGGCTGGCCGTCGAAGGTCATGGTGCTGGCCCAGACGAGCATGACCCGGCCGGCACTTTTGCTGCCGGTGCTGAAGGTGTAGTGGCGCATCGTCTCGCCGGGGGAGTAGTAGAGCCAGCCGGAAAAGTAGCCTTCGACCGCCTGCCCCTGCTCGTCGAAGATGGCCGCCATAAAGGCGATCTGGGCAATTTGCCGGCTGGTTCGATGCCCGGTGAGCCGGAAGGTAATCTTGCCACTAGGGCCGGCGTTGCCGATGGGGTCGCCGAAGTTGCGCAAGTGAACCTCCGGTTTGAGGCAGTGAATCTGGATTTCGCCCCTGGGCGCGTCCGGACCGACGCGGTCCCGCAACACGCCGAAGGCCGGGGCGCTGTTGCCGGAGAGGTTCGGGCCGCAGGCGCCGCAGTCCTGGGCGCGCACGGTGTACCAATAAGTGCGCCCCAAGTCCGCCGGCACGGAGGGCGCGCCGGCGCCGTCGTCGAGGTAACTGGCGGTGGTCACGCCGTTGGTGTGGGCAACGACAGCCACCAGGTTGTTGGAGGGATTGCCGGCTCGGGCGTGCATTTCGTGGATATTGGTCCAGCGATACACCCAGTAGTTGGTCACCGGGTCGGCGGTGTTGGTGCTTTGGTTCCAGATCACCCGCAGGAACTGCCGCGGCGTGCCGCTCACAAACGAGTAATCGTTGACCACCCGCACGCCGTCCGGTGGCAGCGGTGGGTTGCGGTCGCACACGGTCACCAGGGTGCCGGGCGACACCAGGCCGTCGCGGCCGAGGATGTCGCGGGCGGTGGCGAAGTAGTAGAAGCGGGCGCCGTTGGTGAAGCCGACGTTCACGTAGCCGGGCCGGAACCGGCCGTCATCGTCCGAATAGAAAAACGTGTCAGGGTCACCGGCTGGCGGCGGGCTGAAGTTGGCGACGTCGGCGGCGGTGAAGTCCTTGTCGGTGAGAATGGGCAGGTTGTTGCAGCGTTTGACGTGATTGGGCGCGGTGAGGGCGGTGGCCGCCAGCAGCAGGGCGGGGGGCGGGGCGAGGTCCCAGCGGTTTGAGGCCGCTTCGGCGTAGGCCTGGCTGACGCGCCAGACGTTGAAGCCGTATTGCAACAGGCCCACCCGGCGCAACGGGTCGGGCGAGGCCCACCGCAGTTTCACGTTGATGTCGCCCTGGGCCGAGGTGTCGGGGACTTCCACGGGCGCACCCGGGGCCGGCAACACCAGGGGCGCGCCGGGCTGCAGGGTTACCCGGCCAATGACACCTTGGTCCGTCTCCGTGGCCGGATCAAACAGGCGCACCTCGTACGTAGTCAGCGTCGGGAGCACATCCGCATACGCCACTCCCAGGGCCAGGGCCACGCCGGGATGCACCCGGGCCATCAGCAGCAGGTTTTGGAAATAATCTTCCCGCGTCAGCGAGCCGCGGATGGCGGCCGAGACCTGCTCGGCGCGCGAGATGGACGCCGCGGGCATGAGGGCCTCGAACACGCTTTGCAGGTCCTGCTGCAACTTGACGGGGTCTTCGCCCAGGTTCTCGGCCCGGCGCAACAACGGCTCGATGTTCCGGGCGTCGGTTTGCTGCGACACCACGCTCACCCGCGTGTAAGGCGCGGCGGCAGTGGCATCGCCGGGCTTGGCGTACACGGCGTAGGTGCGTCCCAGCACCAGCTCGGGGCTGCTGCCCTGCCAGAACAAGTAGGCCCAGTGCCGGCCGGCTCCGTCCTGGATGGTGGTGCCGGCGGTGGAAATGAGGTTCTCCAACCCTTCCTGGGCATGGACCGGCCAGAGGAGAAGCAAGCTGGCCAGGGCGAGGCGAGAGGCGAAGGCCGAAGGCCGCAACAAACCCAAGACCCGAAGCCCGAAGGGCAGCCTTTTCGCGCGCCAGACAAGCCCGGGTCGCGATGGCGCAGGTTTCCAACCGGCTGTGTCGCCGGCTTCCTGCCGGCCGGCAGGTCGTCCCGCGCACGCGCCGCGGATTGGAAGTCCGCGATTGCCTCGCACGCCCGGCCGGCGTGGCAGCCAGCCCTCCACTGGATTGAAGTTCATAAGCTCAGTAATCCACATCCCACGACCCGCCTTCATAGGTGATGCCGACGCTCTTGCCGAACTTGATGCAGAAGGGACACCAACCCGCTTTGCCGCTGAGCCGCCCCCTGCCGTTGAACCGCAGGTTGTCGCCGCTCTTGACCCCGATCATTTTGACCTCGCCCTTGATGGTGACGATGCACAGCGCCTCGCCCAGCACGCCGGCTTTCATGATGCCGCCGTAGGTCGGGCCTTCCACGAAGTAGAACGCGCCTGCGCCGATGCCGGCGGAGATGTTGAACAGGCACGAGGCCGGAATGCCCAATACCGCCTCGGAAATCGGGATCCAGCCCTCTCCGTACAGGTAGGCGCCGGTGAACGGCGGGCTGCCCAGCACACTGGCCACGTCCGGGTCAATCAGCTCAATCGGGTCCAACGTGCAGGTGCGCCCGAAGAAAATGCCGCCGGACAGGTCGTAGGACTGGATTTGAATCCCGGCCAGGGCGGCGAGGTAATTCTCGTTGAGGCCGAAGGCGACGGCGGCGGACAGCTTGTAGATTTTGAACGACTCGAAGTCCAGGCCGCCGGTGACATTGAAACTGCCAGCCAGGCCCAGCGGTTTGAACGGGCTGTTCTGGAAGCTGAACTTGGTCTCCACGTCGGCCCGCAGGTCCGGGCTGATCCAGTCCAGTTCCACATCGGTGGCGCCCAGGGTGACCTCCGTGGCGCTGTCGCCGCTGAACCCGCAGCCGGGGGTGGCCGAGGAGTCCAGTTCCTTGATGATAAGGTAGGCGTTGAACTCCATGTCCTCCGGCACGTACCAGCGGAAGCGGCCGTCCAGCCGTAGCATCTTGAGCGAGTCGCCGTTGATCAGGGCGTGGCCGTCAATCTGCCCCGCGCCGATCACCTCGCTCAGGTCGCCCAAGGCGTTGTTAATGCTGGTGTCCATTTGGGCCAGGGTCTGGCCGATGAGTTGGCGGATGACGTCGTTGAGCTGCTGGAAGACGCTGTCCACCGCCTCGCGGTAGAGGGCATCCAGGTCATAAATGCGTTGTTTGAGCGAGACCTGGAGGCTGGCGGCCACGGCGGTTTCGCGGAAGCGCTCGCGAATCTTGGCGCGGACCATCTCCTTGATCTCGTCGGCGGAGTAATGAACGAACGGGTCGTCAACCGAGTAGTTCAGGTCATCGAAAAAGTCGCGGATTTCGCTGCTGGCCACGGTGGTGGCATTGGTCAACTCCGCCGCGGCGCCTTTGAGCTTGGTGTCCAGCTCCTGAGCGAACTCCTGGCCGAGGGCGACCTTGGCGCGGACCTCCCCCAGGGCCTGCTGCACGTCGTGGAGGGCATTGACGATTTGCTGGAGGGTCGGCTCCACTTCCTGCATCAGGTTGCCGAGTTGCGGCTCGGCCACGGAGCTGAGGTATTCCTCGGCCAGTTGACCGACCAGTTCGCCCACCAACTGCTTGGCAATGGGCCGCTGGCCGTCCACCAGTTTGAGCAGGCCGTCTTTGACCGTGCCCAGCGGCACGCCGTTGGTGCCCTTGGAAATGGTGTCGGTGATGGCACTGATCGAGTTGGTGATCTCGTCCAGCGTGTCGGCCAGCTCTTTCAACATCCCCAGCGGCTGAGCAGCGCCGTCGGCCAGCGTGGAGAGTTGGCGTGACACGTTGGTCAGCACCGCGCCCGAGCCGGAGCCGATGAGGTAGTTGGACAGGACGAGGCTGACGCGGTCCGGGAACTGGCTCTTGGAGGCAGCCGGCAGGGCGTTCCACTCGGTTTGCAGCCGGTCGTAAAGCGCGTCCACCGTCGGGTCCACCGTCCGTTGGAAGACGGCTTCCAGGAAGTCGTCCAGCGTGCTGGCCAGCATCCGGTCGAGGTTTTGGCTGCCCTCCAGCAACACATCGCGCACTTCGTCGCCGGCGGCGTTGGCGAGGGCCTGGGCCACGCCGAACTGCTCGTCAATCGCGTTGAAGGCCATGTTGGCGAGGCTGATCTTGGGCAGGCCGTCGTACTGGATGCCGAAATCCAGCGAGGCATTGGCCGGGTCCATGTAGGTGACCTCGTGCTGCACCCTCAGCACGAGCAGGTCGTTGGTCACGCTGACCAGGGACTTGAAGGTGCGGGTCGTGTCGGCCCACTGCAGGGGATAATCGAAGTCCACCACGTCCAGCCACAGCCTCTGGGCGCGCGGATGGTATTGCTGGGTGGCGTTGTCGCGGTAGTCCGACAGGCTGACGCCGGGCGGGAAGCCGAAGTTGTCCTCGTCGAAGTAGGCCGCCGTGAAGAAATCGTCGCTGCCGACCCGCCAGCCGTAGTTGGGGTTGCTGCTGCCGGCGCGCGGCCAGCCGCCCGCCAGCCAGATTTGCGGGGCGGGGCTGACACCGTTGGTGCGGGCGCTGGTGTGCAGGTGGACCTTCAGCTCGTCGAAGAACGGCACCTTCATCTTGGCGGCGATGTTGATGAAGCCGACCGTCGGGAGGTTGGCGGGGTTGGCGTTGGACCAACTGCTGTAGTAGGCATCGGCCACGGGGGTGATGGTGTAGGCGGTGTTGGTCGGCCCGCTGAGGCTGAAGTTGTTCGGCAGTTTGAGACGGGAATCAATCCCCTCCAGGCCGAACGATTTGGCGATGAGGTTGCCATTGGTCTGGAAGCCGAGGAAACCCGTGAGCGGCTCATCCACATGACTGGCGTAACCGCGCACGCCGACCACCAAGCTGCCTTTGCCCGGGTTGCATTCCTCGCCCGGGTTGCTCTTGAACTGGATGGCCAGCGGCTCGAAATCGGCGTTCCACCAGGCCAGTTTCTTGAACACCTGACTGGCGGGTGCCACCTTGGCGCTGAGCAGCCCGCCCACGCAACTGAACTTCATTTCCTCGAAGTCCAGGGTGAAGTCGGACGGATACGGCACCCAGAGCTGCCCCGCCACCCGCGAATCCACGTTTTGGCTGTCCAAGTAGCTGACGCCGTAGTTGGCGAAGTCCATCTTGTAACCCAGCAGGTAAATGGGCGACGGGAACGTGCCCGGATAAGCCTCGTGGAGGCCGGACACGCCGCTCAGGCGCGCGTAGTATTTCGAGCAGCCGCTCAGGCCGTAAGGCCCCACGGAGCGGTCACCCAACCGGCTGATGGCCTGGCGGGCCTGGTCGGCGTACACGCGGAAGTTCAGACCCGCGTAATCCGCCAGGCCCAGGAGGTAGGCGTCGGATATCGGGCGCTCGATGTAATTGGCGTTTGTGGCTGCCACACCGCTCAACAGGATGGTTGCAGGCCCCTGGTCACTCGGCTGCAAGTTCTGGTCGCCCCGCACGAAATGGCCCGGCACATGCAGGGCGGCGTTGGTGAAACTGAGCACTTGCTGGGCGAACGTGCCCGCCGAAGGGATGTAGCCCCATGCCAGCGTGTGACTCGGACTGAGCGCGCCCTCGGCCACCAACCCGCCGTCGGGAGTGAACCGCAGCCGGCCCTCGGCGGGCATCAGGACAGGATAATTGGTCAGTGCTGTACTGTCACAGCCGGGGCAGGTGGTGGTGTAGGGCACAGTCACCGTCGCCACGCCGGCCAGCCCGCTATCGTTGTCAGACAGACACAGGTCACGCTCCACGCGCAGCGTGCCGCCATTGGTCCACCCCACCATCACGTCGTAAGGGAAAAAGGTGCGGAACTGGCCGCTCGTCATGAATCGCACCGTGAAGGTGGTTTCGGCCACACCGCGCGCGTTGGCGAAAACGACGGGTGAGTTCGTCAGTCCTGAAGCGTTCACGAACTGGTAGTAGCCGCTGTTGTCGCGCTTGAAGGACATGGTGGCGGGGTCTTCGGTGGTCGGGCCGTAGTAGGCTTGCAGGTAGTTTTCCCAGAAACGGGTGTGTACGACCCAGGCGTTGCTGACCCCCAAAACAAACTGGCCGGCGCCGGCCCACCACACGATGCCGTCCACAATCAGCCAGAGCGGCTTGGACTCTTCGGCACAGTAAAGCCACGGGCCGGGCGCGTAAGTCAGGCTGTCACTGGCCGGGAGCAGCGCCTGGCTGAGCGTCACGTTGGCAAAGTTCAGCCTGGCCTGCTGATAACGCAGGGTACCGTAGCTGGCTGCGTTGGTGCTGTAACCGAATCCGGTGGGCAGCATCACGACCAGGTCCGCCCGCGCGCCGGCGGTGCTCAGGGTGACCGGCCCGCGGGTGACACGCACGTTTTGCAGCGTGAAGGCATCCGGGCTGGGCGCATTGAGCACCACCGAGCCGGAGGCCAGTTCGGCGTTCCCGTTGGCACGCAGCCGCACGTTCAGGGGGGTGCCGTCGCCGTAGGTATGATCGGGACTCCACGTCACGACGCCGCTGTTGTTGTTCACGGCCAGGACGGTGTTGAGGTAGCCCGCGCCCACGCTGCCCGGCCCGGGGTTGTTGGCCAGGCTGGTGAACATGGTTTCGATGCCTCCAAAATACAGCCGGCCGTTGAAATGCAGCAGACGCGCCAGCGGGCTGTTGGTGGCGTTGCCCGCCAGGGCCGGTTGGCCAACCTGGTTGGTGTGCGAGATAGCGACGCGCAGGTAGTAGGTCTGGTTGACCGAATCAAGCTGGCCGGCTGGCTCGATGGTCAGGTTTTGGGTGTAACTCTGTGCCAATGGCTGCACCGGATTGGTTGAACCAGGCTCGTAACTGAAGCTGGCCAGGCTCAGGACAGTGCGGTTGGTCTTCAACGCCACGGGCGTGCCGTTGCTGGTGTAAAGCGTGTAGTCCAACACCAGCGGGTAAAAATTCACCACGTTGACCGCGCTGGTGAAGTTGTCGTAGCGATGGGTCTCAAAGGCGATCTGAAAGACAAAGTTGCTCCGGTTCGGCGCGTTGTTGACCATGTAAATGCGGTTGGTCTGCGCGCTGTTGAGGCGGGTGAGGATGTTCAGCGCCGCGTCGCTGCTGACCAGGTTGGTCAAGTGGAAGAACTGGTAGGGGCCGATCGTGGCGCCCAGGCCCGTATCCACGCTGCCGCGGAACAGGCGGCACTCCACCCGGTAGGTGTCGTACGGGTCCAATCGTGCCGCCGGGCGCAGGGCCGCGGTGTTGGTGAGCGTCAGTCGCCGGGCCGCGCCGAGGCTGACATTGGTCACCAGGTTGAAGGTGTAGGTGGCGTTGGTGACACCGTTGGTGTCCAGGATGGGAAACGCCGCGCCGGCCGAGTTCAGCAGGCGGAACTGCAGCCGATAAGCCAAGTTGCTGCTGGCGGGGGTGAAGTTCTCGGTGGCGAAGATGGCCTGGACCCGCAGGGCGTCACGGTTATAAGCCGGGTTGTTGGTCAGGGCGTCCGAATCAATCACGTAGCCCGTGTAGTTGGTCAGGCTCAGCCCGGTGAACTGTTCCATGATCGGCGCCGTCCCGCTGGTGACCTCGATGTCGTCCAGATACCAGCCCTCGCGGGTCACGGACAGGTCGCTCACGAACTCGAAGCGCAGGGTGCGCGTGGCGCCGACAAAGGCGTTGAGGTTGGTGGCCACCTGCGTCCAACTGCTCAGCGACACCCCGTTGGACCACAACACGGCCCCGTCCAGCAGCACCCGGCCATAGTCGTAACCGCTTTCGATGGACGGGACCAGATTCCAGAACCGCAGGTTAACCCGCGACAGCCCGCTGAGATTGACCGTGCGGCTCATGTAAGCGGTCATGTAATTGGTGTATTGCGGCGCGCTGGAGCTGCCGGCGTAGCCGATGCCGGCGCAATAGCCCTTCCAACTACCAGTGTGGGGCTGCCTGCCGCCAAAAGCCGTATTCACGTTGTCCCAGTAGGCCGGGCTGCCGGACGGGTTGTCGTCCCCCACACTCCACAGGCCCGGGAAAACGCCCTCGAACCCTTCCGAAACCAGCCAGCTCTGCGCCCCACCCGGCCAGGCGGCGACGAGCCAAAGAACGGCCACGCATTTCCCAACGACGCTGGTCAGAGGACGCGACCGGGAGATAATGTGTGTGAGAAACCTGCTTCCGCAGACTGCGACCGCTGTTTTCATTCGCAAGAGTGCCTGTTTCTGAATGCCCGGACTACTGAGACGTGCTGCGACCTGTACCCACCCCGCGCTCGCGACACCCCAACCCTACCGCGTCCGCGCAGTTTTTCAAGCTCATTTTCCTTCCGCGGCAACACCCCGAAGACCTCGGTTGCCAGTGGGCAGTAGAGGGCGATCAAAAGCGGCCCGGGGGTTGCGCCGGAATGAAGGGGCGGTTTTTTGACCAGTCGTTTCGCGGCTCGGCCAAGTCGGCAGCCGGTTGAGCGGGAGCAGCCGCTCAGGCCCGGTCAGCCGAACACGCGGCCGTCTGCCAGCACAGCAGCGCAGATCAAGGCCCGCGGCCTGAAGCGCCGCTGGCCATTGGCCGCCGCTCAGGGCTGCGGGGGCGTCACCAGCCGATAGAACCGGCTGGCGGCGCCACCAGCCGCGCTGTCGGAAATCTCGACCCACCGGTACGTCTCCGCGGCTGGCACATCGGCCAGTTTGGCCCACTGGTCTGGCGGGAGTCGCTCAGCCCACAACAGCGCATAGGCCCGGCCGGCTTCAGCCTCGAAGCGCAAGGTCACGCCCCCGGAGGGCATCATCGGCCGGACAATGTCCAATTGGGGCCGGGTGTCCACCACCCAGGACACCCTGGCGGCTGCGTTGGTGTCCTGCCAGCGACCGGCGGAGTTTTGGCCGATGGCCGAAAAGGTGTAGGCCCCGTTCGTCAGCGCGTCCAACCGCACAACCATGTTGTTGGTCAGAAACAGGTCGGGCGTGATGAGCAGGCCGTTGGTCAACGGCACCGGCTGGCTCCACGGACTGTCGTTGAGCTTCCAGCGATACGCCACCACGCCCGGTCCGGCCACGCGCAGGGTCACGCTGGTTTGGCGCGTTGGGGAGGGCGGCGCGCCCGAGATGGATGCGCCCGCCGGCACCAGCGCGCCCATGTCCAAGCCGTTCGGCCCACGGCCGCGACACGGAGAAGTGGGCAGCAAAGCGAGGTTGGAGCGGATGGTCTCGTGCGTCAGGCCGAGCAGACTGACGAATTGCGGATCGGCGTTCAGGTTGCCCACTCCCGGCCAGTTGGTGCCCTGGATCAACGACTGGCGGATGTCCAGAAACGACACCACCGGATCGAAGTTTGGAAACGGATTGGCCTGGATGGCCGGGTCGAGGTCGTAGGCGATGTTGCCCTCAAAGATCAAGCCGCCACCCGGCGGGTCGCCGCGCCAGGGTTCACCCCAAAACACGATGCCAGGCGGAATGGGCTGGCCGGTGGAGGAGGTGCGGGCATTGGCGTTGGTGACCAGATGAACCACCGTGTTGTTTTGCATGACCGCCGTGCCTCCGTCTTTGAGCAACAAGACGTGCTCGCAGTTGTAAAAGATATTGCGGCAGATGAACAATTCGGAGGTGTTGCCCCCGGCCGCGCCGCTGGTGATGGGATGCGAACTGCTGGCGCGTGGGGCGTCCTGCAGCACGTTCAGGAAGATGTTGCCCTCGATGTGCGCGTCGGTACCGTCCATGTCGAACACGTCGTCCACGCCGGACAGGAAGATGTTGCCGATGAATTCCACGATCGGGCCGGGCCGGTTGCCGCCGGTGAAGTCAATGACGTCGTTGTAGCCGCTGGTCGCCGGCAGACCGGGCGTGCCAAACAGGTTGCTGGCGATCAACGCGTGGCCGGTGGCGGGCATCCCGCTGAAGTGGATCAGTTCGCTATCCTGGATGCTGGGCAACCAGGAATGCAGCAGCGTGATCGAGCTGGCGGTCAGGTCCAGCAACTGCGACGTGGTGTTGGTCCAGGTCACGTGCGTCAGGTACAGGGCCGTGCCAGAGGCCCGCACCACCGATGCGCCGCCCGCCCCGCCGCCGTCCAGGTCCACGTGAACCAGACGCGACTCGATGGCGTTCGGGCCGAAGTCCAGGCGTCTCCAATTGCCAGCGGCCTGGCGGGCGAACCGGATGCGATTCGCCGGCGTGCCTTCGGCCAGCAGGCGGCCGTGGACGTGCAGGGTCACATCCGGCGCCAGCAACACCAGCACACCCGGCTCGATGGTCAAGGTGGCGTTGCTGGCCACGGTCAAGTCGCTCGTCACCACGTAAGGGCTGAAGGCCGCAGGCCAGTTCGTGTCGGCGGTGATCGTGCCGTCTGGCAGGTTGGTGTCTGTCAACGCCAGGCTGGTAATTAAGATGAAGTCGCTGCTGTCCAGGTTGGCGTTCAGGCCCAGGACGGCCAGGATGTGCGGCCCGGGCGGCAGACGGCTGCCCACCGGACCGAGGTCAAAACGCGTGGGCGGGGTTGCGCCCGAGCCGCCATGGGAGGACTCGTGATTGGCACTGGCGGTGTCCTGAAAGGTCGGCTCGACACCCGGGGCGGTGCGGGCTTGGGAGCGATGGATTTCCTGGCCATCCAGGTAAGCCACAAAACCGTCGTCCCAGTCCACCGTCAGCTCCAGGTGCAAATCCGGATTCACCGCGTTGGTCACCTCGAAGGTCCGGCGGATGTAAAGGGTGGTGTAGCCGTTGCGCATGTCCGGCAAGAGGGTCTGGCAGGACTGCGTTTCGGCGCTATTGTCCGCGTAGCCAAATCCGCCCGGACCGCTCAGCCACGTGTTGTCCAGAGCGCCGTCCGGCATGGTCTGCCAGTCGGCCGGCGGGGCGTTGGTGCCCTTGCGGTAGTGCCAGGAATCGGCAGGGCTGACGAGCGGTTGGGCAGATGCGGCGAGGGCGAACAGCAGCAGCGCCGGGCCAACCCACCGGCCCGCGCGGCTGCCATGGACGATGCATGGCTGAATCTATGTCACAGTCAAACCCCGGCGGCAAATCCGCGTGTTGCTCCGGCGGCAAGCCGCCCGCCTGACATCACCCCCGGGCCTGCGCGCAGAACAGGCGCTGCGGAGGTCCGTTGCCCAGCGCTCCGGGCGCGCGGGCGCAAGTCGCCCCGGGTGATTAGCCCTTGGGCGGCGCCGGGTTATCGAGCCGCCAGGGCCACGAAGTTCTGCAGCAGTTGCAAGCCGACCTGCTGGCTTTTCTCCGGGTGAAACTGGGTGGCAAACACATTGTCGCGCCAGACCGACGAGGCGAAAGCTTCCCCGTAAACCGTGCGTGTGGCCACAACGCCGGGGTCGGTCGGGTGCGGGAAATAGCTGTGCACAAAATAGACGTAGCTGCCGGTGGGCACGCCCTGGTAGAGCGGGCAGTCCGGGCGCAGGATTTCGATCTGGTTCCACCCGATCTGCGGCACCTTCAGGCCCGGTTGCGGGCCGAACCGCACCACGCGCCCGGCAAAAATCCCCAGCCCGGCCGCCCGGCTGTTGAACTCGTCACTGCCCTCGAACAGGGCCTGGTAACCGACGCAGATGCCCAGGAACGGCCGGCCGCTGAGGATGAACGCCCGTGTGGCCTCGAGCAGCTCCTGCCGCTGCAAGGCATGGATGCAGTCGTCAAACGCCCCCACCCCGGGCAACACCGCGGCCCGCGCGCCCGCCAGCTCTTCCGGGCGCTGCACGCGCCGCACCGTGGCGCCCACGTGCAGCAGGGCCTTGTGGACGCTGCGGAGGTTTCCACTGCCGTAATCGAGCAAGGCAATCACGCGGCGGAAACTACCCGGCCGGGAGCATTCGGGCAATGGCAGCCCGGTGGGCGGCCCGGCCCGGCTGCCCTGGCCTCTGAACAAACAAAGAGGCTGCCGGTCCAGCCGGCAGCCTCTGCGCTTTGAATCGAGCGTGGCCGAGGGCCGGTTTGACGGCGCAAACCAGGCCGGCGGCGCTTGGCCGCCCTACCAACGCCGCACCAATCGGTAAAACACCTGCCCCGCGCTGATGGGGACGGTCATCTGGTAACGATCGGCGGCGTCACCCGTGCCCACACGCTGGAGGGGCGGCTGGGGGCTGACGTCTATCCAATCGGCCGGAGAGACCGCCGAGGCGGCTTGCAGGGTGAACAGACCGGCGTCGGCCAGCCAGGAGATGACGGCGTTATTGCCGGACCGGCTCACGGTCATCTGCGGTTGAGGCGGCGGCGCCGGGGCCGGATGGCTGATGACCGTGTACACCGTGGTCTCGCTCATGGTGTCCGGTCCGCCGACCGGATTGTTGGTGCTGTTGATCGAACCTTTGGCCGCAATGCAGATTGCACGTGGCGTCATGGCCACCGTCGGCGTCGTGGTGATGAAACCCCGAATGGCTGCCGGGTCGTTGTCGTGATTCACGAACGGGAAAAACTCCGGCGTCAGGAACGTGATGTTCTGCCCGTCGAATTGTCCGACCCGGGCGACGGTCTGGTAGTTGAGGAAGTCGCCCGTGGGCCGGGCCATCCAGACCGCGCAGAACCGATTCAGGGCATCCACAGCGATCATGGCCCGGTCGGTGGCGGCCACGGCCGGGTCGCGCTGGCTGACGGTGGCTCGGGCCACACAGTTCCCGGTGCGCGCGTCCCAAATGGCCAGACTCACGGGCACGTTGTTGCCCGATTCCGGCGTGCGCCCGATCAGGTACACGTAGGGACTGCGAATATCCCCGGCGATGCGCGAGGCGTCGCCCCGGCCGGTGCCAAACGGCAAACCGCTGCTCCCCGTGATCTCGTTGCTGTGCACCAAAACGCCGGCGTTGTCGTAGAACAGCAACGAGTCGTGGACGCGGATGGCAAACCCGCCCCGGTAGGCGCACATGTTGTCCCAAATATCCTGGCCCTTGGCCAGTGTGGCGGATTTCACCACCGAGCCATCCGGCCGGATGATCGAAAACGTGGTGGCATCGCCGCCCGGGTTGAGATACCGCGTCCTGTCGTGACACATGACCACAAAGTTTCCGTTATCCAACCCGATGGGCCGCCCTCCGGTGCGGGAGACCTGGGTGGCATCGGCTGGCACCTGGCTGGTCACAAACGGGCCGTAAACGTAGTCCCATGCCTTGGCCGACGGCGCGGTCACCAGGGCGAGCGGGTCCAGCGCAAAGGGCTGGGCGCAAGCATACCGGGCCGTGCCCTGGTAAATGGGATTGTTGGCCCATCGCGCGGTCGCCTGGAAGGCCGGCAGTTGCCCGAGCGACGCTTCGGCCTCGGTCAGGTAATGCACCGCGCCGTAGCGCGGGTCGCCCGCCACGCGGCCCGGATTGCCGTTTTGCCGCGAGAGGTTGATCTGGTCCTTGAACGGCGTGCCCGCATCAGCCCAGAAGGCGTAAACGAGCTTCGGTGCGCCACCGGCCGCCGGTTGCAGGGCCACCATGTTGTTCTGGTTGATGCCGTCGCTGGCATACGTGTTAAACTCGATCAGGAACGTGCTGTCCCCCAGGACGCTGGCGTAGGGCTCCCAGTTGCCCAGAGGGCCAACCTGCAGCGCCGGGTTCACTGGTCCGTTGGTGGGGTATCCGGCGGCACTGTACCAGCAGGGCATGTCAGGCACCAGGTGGCGCAGCCCCACGGAAGCCACGTCCCCGGGCAACGGCGTGACCGGCGAGGCAAAATTGCTGGTGTGCGTGCGTCCCCGACGCGTGCCGGGGGGGTCGGCCGAGTAATTCACCGTCACCGTCAGACCGCTCAGGCCCATGTCCAACCCGGAAACGTCCAGATCAAAGCTGCCGGTGTTGGGCACGACTCGCGAACCCAAATACTTAAGCCCCTGGGCGAAGCCGTTGGTGTACGACCAGTAGTCGGTCATCTCCAACAGGTTGAATCGCCGGCCGTTGGCCCAGCCCTCGGGGTCGGCCTGGTAAAGGTCAATGATGATGTTCGTGTAAGGCGCAATTCCCACGGCAAACGTGCCCTTCAAGCGTGGGTAGATGCTCGTGGCGTTCAGCATGGGAACCACGGGCACATTCGTGTCCATGTAGCGCGCGCAGTAGTTGGTGAAGGCCTCCAGCTTGAATCCCGTGTTGTCGGCATACGAGAACGGCGGGCTGTTGTTGTTGATCAGCACATTGCCACGGAGCGATGCGCACTCGCCGGCGTCCAGCCCCGCAAAGTCGGGCGGCGTCACGCCGCCGTAATACGGGTCCGGGAAAAACACATCGAACGGGTGGTTGTTGGCAATGACGTTGGCCTCCACGTCGTCGCTGACGCCGTCAAAATCCGACCCGATCTGCACCGAGCTGCCGTTGCCCAGGCCGTTGATCAGGCGCGTGACGTTGGTGAAAAACGTCCTGCCATCCACGCCCACACCGACGTAGTTGCCGGCGATCAGGATGTTGGTCCGCGTGCCGCCGTAGAACTCGATGATGTGGCTGTAAACCGACTCGGTCGTGTACACCCCGAACCACGGATGCACGCCGCCGCTGAGCAGGTTGCGCTCCTCGGCGTCGTTGACCCCGTCCCCGTCGGTCCCGATCACCGTGTTCCACCCCTGCCGGCCAATCTCGATGTGCCCTTCCCAGCCGTCGGTTGGATTGGGCACGCGCGTCAGCCCGTCGGGCAGCACGCCGATGAAATTGCCGGAAATCCGGGTCTCCGATCCTTCAATGATGATCGGGATGACCTGGTCCACGATCACGTTGAACTCCGCCCGCGGATGGGTCGAGCCGGGTTTGACGCCGATGACCGCTCGCTGCACGAACACATCGCTCGGCGTGCGATGTCGAAAACCGGTGATGGCGTCGTTGAACCCGGCCACCGTGGTGCCGTCCGGCCCTACCCCAAACCAGCAGCCGCAGATGTGGACGTCGTTCCCCCCCGGTTGCCCAGTGCCACCCCGTAACGCGCCGGGTTGCCGTCGGACCCGTCCCCCCGCACGCCCAAGAAGCAGAGGCCCCTGATGGTAACATTGTTGCCGGAAACCGCCAGGGCAGCCGCCTCGCCGGTGCCGTAGCCGGAGATATCCCACACGTGCGCCCCACCACCCCTCGAGTCCAGCACGATCTGCAGCTTGGCGTTGTTGGCTGCCAGGATCGGGTTGCTGTTGGGCACGGCGCCCGGTTGGCTGTAGCCGTCAATCGTCACGTTGTTCTTCGTGATCTCCGGGTAACCCCCGCCGCCGCCCGGGCCTGTAACCATCGGCGGTGTGACCAGGTAATGCGGTCCGGCACCGGGGATGTTGAACAGGATTGTGTCCCCGTCAGCCAGGGCGCGAATGGCGGTGACCAGGTTCGTCTTGCCAGGGGCAAAGTCCGTATTATCGGCTGTGTTGACCACGATCGTGGCGGCCGATGCGCCAACGAAAGCACCAAGGTTGAGTATCGCGAGAAGAACGCGGGTTTTCATATGCCGGGTTGTTGGTTGAGTTCGCCCGCTTTATATCACCGGAAAAGGCACTTTGACAAGCACTTTCTGTTGCCGCGAAACCGCCGTGGCGCATCCCGACACCCCTGATGCGCCGGGGCTTCCAGATGGCGGCCAAACCAACAACCGTCCCCGTTGCTGCCCCAGCCGGCGCGGCGTTTGGCCGAACCCGCAAGCCGCCGGCAGACCGCAGGCGGGTGGCCCATGCGGACTCAAGGTGCCGTCCGGTTCTCGTCCTGCGAAATCTCGTAGGCCAGCAAGTAGGCCTTGCCGCCCTTGATCCACTTCACCGAACCGTCACACATCTGCATGTTGACGCCGTGCGCGCCGTGGTTGTCATTGGGGTCAGGGTAATTATTGATCGCTCCCGTGCCCTTGCGGTCGCCGTCGAAGATCAAGTGAATGTCCGACGGGCCGAAGACCTGGCCGCGCAGGTTGAAGGCCGGATACTGGTGAACCCAGCGGCTGACCGTCCGCTCGGTCTTGCGGGTGGTCCAGTTCATGAAGGCGTTGATCTCGTAACTGACACCGCGCAGGTCGGTCGCCGCCGTGGCCGCGCTGCGGGCGCGTTTGTAGTCGGCCTGCCGCGTCAGGTCCAGCAACACCTGCCGCGGGGTGTGGTTGACGGTCAGGTTGGTGCTGATGAAATTGTCCGTGGAGGGGCAGACAAAGACCGAGCGCGCCTGAGCGGCCGGGATGTAGTCCGGATAAAGCCATGTCAGATCGTCACTGGCGTCCGTGGGCGTTCCGGCCAACCAGCCGCCCGGATTGTCCGACGCGTACATCAGCGAGCCGAGGCCCATTTGGCGCAGGTTATTGCGGCAGGCGGTGCGCCGGGTCTTCTCCTTGGCGCTGGCCAGGACCGGCAGGAGCATGCCGGCCAGGATGGCAATGATCGCGATGACCACCAGCAGTTCAATCAGGGTGAAGCCAGCACCCGCCAGGGGCCATCGGGCGGGGCGGTTGCTGGCAGACAGTGGCCTACACGTCGGGTTCATGATGAAACGGTATGGCGGTTGACGCGACAGCATGGCCGCCGCGCCAACTTGTGACCCGGCGGGCCAGCCCTGTCAATGCCCGAGAACACCGAAGGTCGCAGCCCGGCCCTGCCCCACGCGCCCGCAGCCGGCGGGACCGGGCACTTGGCCATTGGCAACCGCCGCCGCGCCGCGTACTTTGCCGGCCCGTGAACATTCTGCAGGAATTGGAGTGGCGCGGTCTGATTGCGGACTGCACGGACGCGCCGGCATTGAGCCAGCGGGCCGAGCCGCTGACGCTTTACTGCGGCTTTGACCCAACGGCGGACAGCTTGCACGTGGGGCATTTGGTGCCGCTGCTGGCGTTGCGGCGCTTCCAGGCTTTCGGGCACTCGCCCATCGCCGTCGCCGGCGGGGCAACCGGCAGCATCGGCGACCCGAGCGGCAAGAGCGCCGAGCGCCAGTTGCTCAGCAAGGAGCAGATTCGGGCCAATGTGGAAGCCATCCGCCCCCAACTGGCCAGGCTGCTGGACTTCCAGGCCAGGCCCAATCCCGCCCGGCTCGTGGACAACGCCGACTGGACCGCCGGCGTCAGCTATCTGGATTTCCTGCGCGACATCGGAAAACACTTTTCCGTCAACCAGATGGTGGCCAAAGAGAGTGTCCGGGCCCGCATGGAGGACCGCGAAGCCGGCATCAGCTACACCGAGTTCAGCTACATGCTGCTGCAGGCTTTTGACTTCTACGTGCTGTGCCGCGACTTCAATTGCGAGCTGCAAATCGGGGGCAGCGACCAGTGGGGCAACATCACCGCCGGTATTGATCTCATCCGCAAAAAACTCGGCCGTCAGGCCTACGGCCTGACGCTGCCGCTCATCACCAAAGCCGACGGCACGAAATTCGGCAAGACCGAGTCCGGCAGCGTGTGGCTGGACGCGGCCAAGACCAGCGTTTATCGGTTCTACCAGTTCTGGATCAATACCGACGACCGCGATGTCATCCGCTACCTGAAGTTCTTCACCTTCCTGAGCCGGGAGGACATCCAGGCGCTGGAGCAGCAACACGCGGCGAATCCCGGCGGCCGCGCCGCGCACCGTGCCCTGGCCCGGGCCGTCACGGAAATGATCCACGGCCCGAGCGCCACCGGCGAAGCCCAGCGCGCCAGCCAAATCCTCTTCGGCGGCGAGCTGGCCGGCGTCAGCGAGGCCACCTTTCAAGAAATCGTGGGCGAGGTACCGACCCGGGAGATTTCCAAGACCAAGCTGGATGGCGCAGGCATGGCGTTGGTGGAGGTGTTGGTACACGCCGGCTTGTGCCCGTCGAAGGGGCAAGCCCGTAAAGACATCGAGGGCGGCGGGGTGTATGTGAACAACGTTCGCCAGACCGGCTGGCAACGAAGCATCACCACCGCTGATTTGCTGTTCGGCAAGCACCTCCTGCTGCGCAAGGGCAAGAAGAACTACGTGGTCTTGAGCGCGTTGTAGCCGGTGGCCGGCGGCGGCCGGGACTGTGTGGCAGGCGGAAGGCTCCACGCACGCTCGCGGCGTGCCGTCGGGCACGGCCGCGCAGTTGTCGTTTGAAAAGCCGTGCCCCGCTCGCTACCTTGGCCCTGACGTGATTCACGACCGAGACTACATGCGTGAGCCGGTTTACCGGGCGGGTTGGCCGCTGGCGGTCTGGCTGGTGGTGGCCAATGGGGTGGCCTTCCTGGCGCAGAGTCTGGCTTACATGGCCTTTCCGGACCGTCTGCCGGGTCAGGCCTCGCCGGTGGATACCTTCTTCGCGCTGAGCCTGGAAGGCTTGAGACACGGCTTCGTTTGGCAGTTGGTGACGTTTCAGTTCATGCACGGTGGCCTGTTACACCTCCTGCTGAATTGCTTTGTCATCTACATGTTTGGCCGCCCGCTGGAGGAGGCCTTGGGCAAACGCAAGTTCCTGACACTTTACTTGGCGGGCGGTTGTGTGGGCGGTCTGGTGCAGGTCCTGGCGGCTTTGGTGTCCGAACGCCTCTTTGGCGGGGCGGTCGTGGGCGCCTCGGCGGGTGCGTTTGCGCTGGTGGCCGCCTACGCCACGCTGTTCCCGGAACGCCCCCTGACGCTCTTATTGTTTTTCGTGCTGCCGGTAACGATGCGCGCCCGGTATCTGCTGGTGGCCAGCGGCATCGTGGCGTTCCTGGGGATGCTGGCACCCGGCGGCGTGGCCCACGCGGCGCATCTGGGCGGCATGGCCACCGGTATCGTGGCTATTCGCTGGGCCGGGCGCTGGCGCTGGATACCGCGCCGACCTGTCTTCGGCCGCCGCCGCCGGCCGGTACTGGTGACGTCCATGGCCGCCCGCGGCAGCACCCACTCGGGCGCGTCCACTGGAGCTGAAGAGCCGGACGACCTGTCCCCCGACGAGTTCTTGAGCAAGGAAGTTGACCCGATCCTGGACAAGATTTCTGCGCACGGCATCGAGAGCCTGACCGCGCGAGAGAAAAGGATTCTGGAGCTGGCGCGTGCCCGCATGTTGCGGCACTAGTTACGGCACTAAACCGGCATCTCATGGCCGGCACGAAGCTCCGACAGCCCGTCGCTGACGCCGTGAGGGGCCGACCTGCCTGCGCATAAGAAATGTCTGCCACGCGGCCGCGGCGGCCGCGCACCGCAGGGTGAGGGGCAACGTGCTTCCGGCATCTCGCCGGAAGTCCCCTCGGCGCGACAACACGCAGCCAGCCCTGTCAGCAGGATACCGATAGGGCTGGTTTCCCCGATCCCCCGTCGTCGCTCCTCCCATGAAGCTGCCGCCTTAATCCGTGCAGGCTTGTTATGCCCGCATGGGCTGACGGCGGTTTCTTGACAGGGCTGGGGCGGGGCTTAGGCTGCCTGCCATTGCGGAGTTTGTCGCGAGTCGGCCTTTGGGGGGCGGCGCCGGCCCGGGGCAACCCGCTTGGTTGGTGGTGCAACGCCCCTGTCGGCAGCCCTTCGTTTCGTGAACGCGCCTGTAACAACCTGTTGCTCGGTCCGTCGCGCGTCGGCCGCGGCCGGTCCGCTGGTCCGCGCGGTGCGCGCCATGACGCGCACGCCGGCATTCGGGCGGTATGTGCGCGACCTGCTGGTCGAGTTGTGCGCCGTCGACACCACCCCAAACCCGGACGTGGCGGTGATGCGCCGGGCGGAGCGCCGCTGCTTCGGGATTCTGGAGCGTGAGCTGCGCCCGCTGCCGTTCCCGGGCGGCCGACTGGAGCGGCGGCCCATCAACCCCGCCATCCAGAAGCATCCGCACTTCTCGGCGTTGTACTTCACCCGCTCGCCCCGGCATCCGCGCGGACTGAGCGCCGAGACCGCCTACGCCGGGCGGGCCAATCTGCTTTACCTGGTGCCGGACCAAGGTGCACGCGACCACCGCACCCGCGCCGTGGGCCTGAACGCCCATGTGGACGTGGTGTCGCCCTATTTCCCACCGCGCGCCAGGAACGGGGTGGTTTTCGGGCGGGGGGCGTGCGACGACAAGGGCCAGGTGGTCACCATTGTGGCGGCGCTGCGTCTGTTGGCTCAACTGACCGCCCGCCCTGACCTGCGCCTGCACCGCGGCCTGGCGGCGATGTTCGTCATTGACGAAGAAACCGGCGGCAACGGCTCGCTGTCGCTGGCGTTGGACGCCGGGTTACGCCGGTTTTACGACTGTTTGGTGGTGTGCGAGGGCACGGACCTGAAGCTGCATCCGGCCAACCGCGGCGCGGTGTGGTACCGGGCCGAGTTGAAACGACTACACGGCCTGTCGGCCCTCGAGATGTTCGCCTTCGTCAATGAGCAACTGGAAAAAGAGGGCGCAGCGTTGCGGGCCGAGAGCCGGCACCCGCTGTTCCCGCAGCGGCCGGTGCAAACGTGCCACGGCATCCTTGGCCCCTACGGCGAGATGCCAAGCCGCATCTGCGGGCGGGTGGAGTTCGCCATCCGGTTCGCCCGGCCGCCGGGCATCCAAACCGAGCGTCTGGTGCGGGATTGCCTGGACGCCGGGCTGGCCGGCTATGTGGGTCGGTACGGAGACAAGACGCAGGTGAAGGACCCCGCCACCGGCCGGCCGGTGGTGCGGCGGCACCTGGACCTGCGCCGCCAGGGCAACGAGCTCCTGGTCACGGTGCACGGCGCCACCGGGCACATGGGCGCCATTGCCGAGCGCGACGGCGCCATCACCAAGCTGGCTCATCTGGTCCGCAGCCTGGTCTATTCGCGCGCCCGACTCGAGCTGGTGGGCGGCCCGATGGAACTGGTGTTGGTGAACGACAACGACCGCGAGCCGCTGGTGCTGGAGGGCGGGCAGGGGTTCTTGCCTACGCACGACCTGGACGAAGTCATGCAGCGGCTGCGCCAGGCCGCCGAGCGGGGCGCGGAGGATTACCTGCGTCGCCTCGGCCGACGCGAGCGGGGCGCGGAGGTGGTGACCGTCACCTACGACAAGCTGCACAACGTCGCGTTCGACGGCAACCCGCATTCGCCCACCATGCGCAACGCGCTGGCCGTGGCCAGACTGTGCGGCCTGGGCAACAACGAGCCGGTGCAGGGCTGGACCGTCTCCTGCGACGCCAGGCTGTTTGCCGCCGAATACCCGGAGCTGCCGGTGCTGACCTTCGGCCCGGGCAGGCTGGCCCTGGCTCACTCCGACCAGGAGCAGATTGCCCTGGAGGATATCCGCGCCGCCGTCGAGTTTTTGGTCCTGTTCATCCTGCAGGAAACCGGCACAGCCAGGGTGGTCTGAAAGGCCGTGCACTGCGCCGGCCCGCCACATGACCAGACACGATTGACCCGATGAACACGAAGACGCCACTGCGACTGGGCATCGTGGGGGCAGGCGCGGTTGTCCGCGAGATCTACCAGCACCTCTACTTCCGCAGCCCCTACGCCGGGCTGGTGCAGGTCTGCGCCGTTGCCGACCCCGACGCGGCCTGCCGCAACTGGTTCGGCGATTTGGCCGGGCTGCCCGCCGACCGGCGCTTCAGCGATTACCGCCAGATGCTCGCGGAGGTGGCGCTGGACGTGGTGCAGGTCAACACGCCGGACCACCTCCACGCCGCGCCCACCGTGGCTGCCCTGGAGGCGGGGCGGGAGGTTATCCTGCCCAAACCGCTCGCCGCCACGACGCGCGATGCCCACCTCATGATTCAAACGGCCCGCCGCGCCGGGCGGTTTCTGGGCGTGGACTTCCACAAGCGGGATGACCCGCGCATCAAGGAGGCGGCGGCGCGGTTTCGCCAGGGCCGTTACGGCACCTTCCAACTGGCTGTGTTTTACATGCTGGACGCCCTCTACGTGGTGGACCCCAACCACGAGCCGCGGTTCTTTGCGACACCGGATTTTGCCGAGAAGAACACGCCCGTGTCGTTCCTGACCGTGCACATGGCCGACGCGCTGATGCACGTGGTGAATCTGTTGCCGGTCCAGGTGCGAGCGGTCGGCTGGTCGCAAAAGCTGCCCGCCTTGCGGCCCGTTCCCGTGCGCGGCTACGACCTGGTGGACACGGAACTGGGCTTTGCCCGTGGCGGTCGGGCGCATTTGATCACCGGCTGGGCCATCCCCAATTCCGCGCACGCCCCCACCGTGCAATCCGCTCGCCTCATCTGCACCGACGGCGTTGTGGACCTGGCCCTGGACGCGCCCGGGCTGCGTGAAATCCACCAGCAGGGCATTTTCGAGGTCAATCCCTTGTTCCGGAACTTCGAGTCGGACGGCACGGTCACCGGTTACGGCATCAGCCACCCGGGCCGGCTGTATCAGCAGGCGCTGGCCTGGCGCCGCGGCCACGTCTCAGAAGCCCAACGTCAGGCTTGGCTCAGCCCCATGGCCCTGGGCTTCTACGCCACGCTGGTCTTGGAAGCCGCCGAAAAGAGCCTGGCCGACGGCAACACCTCTCCCGAGGGCGTGACTTGGGGCGCGACGGTGGACCTGGGTCATTGGCTGACCGAACAATTGGGAGCGGCGGAAGCCGCGGCTTACGGCCTGCGCTGAAACCGCGTTGCTCGGCCGCGCAAGGCCGCTGGACTCGGGGGTGCGTGCCCGGACGCGGCAGGACCGCCTGTGGGCCTGGGCCGGCAAACCCGCTGTGTTGGCCTTGGTGGCCACACGGCTGGGCACATGGACCGGCCAACCTACCGCACGGTGTGGCCTGCTGGGGGAATCCGCCCCGCCCATGGCCAAGCGTCAAAAGACCGTCCCGACCAGCCCGTAAATGCCCAAGCTGAGCGCCGCCAGTGAATCACCGGCGATCAGCCCGCCCCCCAGCAGGGACACGGTGCTCATGTCCGCCGGAATTGCCGCGTCGGCTTGTCCGGCGTTGCCCGCCCGCCGCCGGGCTTGAAACCAGTCGAACCCCGACGCCAACGTTCCACCGGCGGCCCACCAGTAGATCGTGGTCAGCTCGACAAAGCCGCCAAACGACGAGGCGTAAGGACTCGGCAGAAGCACGGCATCCACCACGAAGTCTGAGGCTTTGCCGACACGCCGGCCCTGGACGAAAGCCTGGTAGCGGCGGCTGCCTTTGAGCCGCTTGCGGGCCAGCTCGGTCACCAAACCCAGCGCCAGGCCCAGGGCCAGCGCTCGCATGACGTGCGGTTGCGCGCGCGTGATGCCGCGCAGGGCGCCCACGAACTTGTAGGTCATGGCGCTTTGCCACTGCTGGGCGTTCTCCACCTTCGAGGCAAACTGGTCGGCGCGCAGCACCGGGTAGGCGTTCATGAACGTCTTGGCCAACACCACCGCCAGTACCGCGCCCATGGCAATGCCAATGACCTGGTAGCGAAATTGAACCACGCGGCTGCTGCCCAGCCGCCAGCCGGTCGAACGGTCCTGCTGCATGTCCCCGCCTTCGCTGCACGCAATCAGCAGCACCGCCGCGCACATCAGGCCCACGGCCGGGTCGGTCAAACCCAGCGCCGCCAGAATGAACACCGTCATCACGAACGCGCTGGAAATCGGGTTGCTGTCCGAGATGCCCAGCGAAATGCCGTTAACCAGGACAAACAGGAAGCTGAGCAACACAGCCAGCAGCAGGTAGCCGACAGGCAGATGCAACAGGCGGTTGCCCACCAGCACGATGCCTGCGGCCCAGGCCAGCACCCAGAGCACCAGCCGGAAGGTGTTCACCCGCTTCCAGTCGGCCTCCGTCTCCAGCGGCGCGCCCCCGGTCTGGCGAAGTCGGCGGACCGCCTGCCCCAGCAACACCGCCAGGTCCACCAACGCTGCGCCCAGGATCATCCCCAGCGCCACAATGAACCCGATCTTGCGAAACGGCGCGTCGGCTTCCAGCCAGGCCATCCGTATCAGGTGCGGTCGGCAGGCCTCGCCCACCCAGCCGATCACCAGCGCCGGCAGGGCAATCCGCGCCCCCACGACCATGCCCGCCCCGAACGTGGACGTGGACAAACCAATCGCCTCGACCGCCGGCAACTTCAGGGCCGCCCAACCCCCCGCGTAGCCCACCAGCAACCCGCCCCCAAGCTGGGCAATCGAGCGCTTGAGCAGCCGCCGGTCCGTCAGCGCCCGCAGGATGTTCGCCACGGCGAAGCCCGACGGAAAAGCCAGCCGCATCCGGTCCACCAGCAACGGCGTGTAAAGCATGCCCACGCCCACGCCGAACATGCCAATGCACAGGAAATAGAGCACAAGCTGCCAGGCCGGCGGCTCGGGCAGGCCCAGCCAGGCCATTGCCTGCACCACCACCCCCATGCCGCACATGCCGGCCACCGACGCCGCCATCGTCTGCATGTAGTTGGCGCCGTGCCGTCCCTCCGGGCCGTAGGGCAGCGTGACGGTGCTGCCCAGGATGCCTGCCAACACCTGGCCGCCGACAAAGAAGCCGATGGAGAAATTCATGAACGCCGCCGAGATGCCGCCGAGCGGTCCGAGCACCAGCATGGCCACCACGCCAAGCATCAGGTGGTAAGCCGGTGAACCGAGCGGCGGCAGGTAGCGTTTGAATCCTGTGGGAACCGTCGTTGGCGGGGCCATGCGTCACTACTGTTGCCAGCGCAGGATAGCCGCGCCCGCGCAGTCGCCAACACAATTCCGCACCCCGGGCAGGGGCAGCCGGACGTGACCACCAAGTGTCGTAGCACAAGCCTCCCGCTTGCGGCCGCCGCAGCCCTTCCGGCCGGCGGGGACCGGCGCGTTCAAAGTCGGCGCGGGTGACGCGGTCGGGTTGTCGCGCTTCACGGGGCTTGTTGCGCGGCCAGCCATTCTCGCAGCGCGGCCAGGGCGCGCGCGCGGTGGCTGATCGTGTTCTTCACCGTCTCGCTCAACTCCGCAAAGGTCTGTTGGAAACCCTCAGGAATGAACAGCGGATCGTAACCAAATCCGTTGGCGCCGCGCGGTCCGAAACCAATCTGCCCCTCGCACACGCCCTCGAACAGCCGCGGCGCAGCTTCGGCCCGGCCGGGTGCAGCCGGTCGGGCCACGGCCACGACGCATCTGAACCGGGCGGTGCGTTTGCCGGCCGGGACATCGTGCAGCAACCGCAGTAACTTGGCGTTGTTGGCAGCGTCCGGGGTATTGCCGGTCCGGCCGTTCTCCAGGGCGGCGAACCGGGCCGAGTGCACCCCCGGCGCACCACCCAGCGCGTCCACCTCCAGGCCCGAGTCGTCGGCCACCACCAAGCAGCCGCGCGCCGCCAGGTCGGCGGCCGGCGCCGTGCGGGCTTGCCCCAGCCAGCGCGCCAGCGTCAGCGCCTTTTTGACGGCGTTGCCGGCAAACGAGTCGGCGTCCTCCTGAATCTCGGGCGTCCCCGGCAGGTCGTGCAGGCTCAGATACCGCATGGCCGCGCCCAGGATGGCGCGGATTTCCTGCACCTTGTGTCGGTTGCGCGTGGCCAGCAGCAAAGTCAACATGGCTGCGGCAGTCTAACAGGCTGTTGAAACAGAGGCGATTCTTGGCGACGACCTGCTCCGAGGTTTGATTTGATCCGGAAACCTGTGGCGGTGGTTTGCACCCGCTCCCGCCCGCCAACCGGCTGACCCAACCCCGCCGCAGTTTCCGCTTGCCGCCCGCCCGCAGCGCGGCTGGTTGCATAAGCCGATTGTCGGATGAGCAGGTCTTGCTCTTGGGCCGGCTGCTCTGTGCGGCGCCGCGCCGGCGCAGGCGCGTGGCTGTTTGGGCAACTGATGCGGGGTGGGCCCGGCGGGCGAGCCGTCGGAGACTACTCGTAACGGAGCGCCTCAATCGGATCGAGATTGGCGGCTTTGAGGGCTGGGAAAAAGCCGAAGACGACCCCGATGATGGCGCTGACCGAGAAGGCCAGCAGGACGGACTCCGTGGAGATGAGCGTGGGGAAGCCGGCAAATTTGGTGAGCAGCGGGGCGAGCCAGTAGCCGGCCAGAATACCCAGGGCGCCGCCCACCACACTGAGGAGAACGGCTTCGATGAGGAACTGCCGAAGCACATCTCTGGCCCGGGCGCCGACCGCGAGGCGGATGCCGATCTCGCGGGTGCGTTCCGTCACGCTGACCAGCATGATGTTCATGATGCCGATGCCACCGACCACCAGGGAAATGCCGGCAAATGCCCCGATCAGGACGGTCATCACCCGGTTGTTGGCGTTGAAAAAGTCGCTCATCTCCTGCTGACTGCGGATCGAGAAGTCGTCTTCCTTGTCCTCGGTGATCTGGTGGTTTTGACGGAGGATGGCGGTGATCTGGTTGGTGACGTCGCTCATCGCCTCGGGGCTGATGGCCGCCGCGCTGATCGCCCTGAATTTGGTGTCGCCCGAGAGCCGTTTCATCACGCTGGTGTAGGGCATGATGATGATGTCATCTTGGTCCTGACCAAACGTGTTCGCGCCCTTGGATGCCAGCCAGCCGACCACGGTCACCGGCGCGTTGCGGATGCTGACGGTCTGGCCGACCGGATCAATGCCCTCGCCAAACAATGTGGCGGCGGTGGTCTTGCCCATCAGGCACACCTTGGCGGCGTTGCGAACGTCGGCCTCGGTGAAGTTCTCCCCGGACTGGAACTTCCAGGAGCGGATTTCCACGAAGTCGGAGCTGACGCCCCAGACGCCGACCGACGTGTTTTGGTTGCCCGCGACCACCTGGACGGTGGTGCGCACTTCGGGGCTGATGCCGGCCAGACCGGTGACCTCGCGTCGCAAGGTCTCGTAGTCGCGCTCGGTGAGATTCGGCTGCATGCCAAAGCCGCCCCTGACGCCGCCTCGGGACATGTTGCCCGAGAAGATGATCAACAGATTGTTACCCATGCTGGCGATTTGGCGCTCGACCTCGGCCTTGGCGCCGGTGCCCATGCTCACACCCACGATCACCGCGGCGATGCCGACGATGATGCCGAGCATGGTGAGGAACGAGCGCAAGATGTTGCGGCGGATGGCGCGCAGGGCGGTCTTGAGGGTGGCTAACATACGTCAGGCAAGATGTACGGCTCGCTGTTCCTGATCCAGTTGGGCCAACGCTTCAGGGGCGTGGAGGCGACGTGAGACCGTCTCGTCGGCGCGGATGAGGCCGTCGCGCATGACGACCTTGCGTTTGGCGAAGTTGGCGATGTCCAATTCGTGGGTGACCATGACGACGGTGATGCCCCGGTCGTTGAGGGACTGAAAGACCCCCATGACTTCGATGCTGGTGCGGGTATCGAGGTTGCCGGTCGGTTCATCAGCCAGAAGCACCCGTGGGTTGTTCACCAAGGCCCGGGCGATGGCGACGCGCTGCTGCTGGCCACCGGAGAGTTGGTTGGGATAGTGATCTGCGCGGTCGGCCAACCCGACCATCTCAAGCGCCGCCAACGCACGCTCCTGCTGTTCGCGCGCCGGAATCGCCGGTCGGCAGTACAACAGGGGCAGTTCGACATTCTCCAGCGCGGAAGTACGGGGAAGCAGGTTGAATCCCTGAAAGACAAAACCAAGCTTGGAGTTTCGCAGGTCGGCAAGCTCATCCCGGCTCAGGGCGCCGACATCCACGCCATCCAGTTCGTATGTGCCACTGGTGGGTCGGTCCAGGCAACCGATGGTGTTCATAAGGGTGGATTTGCCGGAGCCGCTCGCTCCCATGATGGCCACGAATTCGCCGGGGAAGATGTCGAGCGTCACCCCCCGCACGGCGTGGACCTCCAACATGCCGTTCCGATAGGTGCGCCGGAAATCCACCAGTCTGATGATCGGTTGCCTGGTCATGTCGGGTGGCGGTTCAGCGGGGACGCGGCGGGCCACCGAACGGATTCAGCGGGTTCCGCGGCGCCGTGGCGACGGTCGTGCTGGTGCCGCTGACCACCTGGTCCCCTTCGCGCAAGCCGTTCAGCAGCTCGACGCTGTTGGCGTCGGCAATCCCGAGTTGGACCGTGACCGCTCGCAACACCACCTGGTTGGCCGGCGCGTTGCCTGTCGGCTTCTCCTTCACGTAAACCGTGGCCGTCCGCGGTTCATGGGGGTCCGGCCTTGGGCGCGAAGCGGCTCCGCCCCCTGGGCCGCCCCCAAAGCCTCCCCCAAACGCCCCCCCGCCGCCCGGCCCGGCTCCGCCCCCGGGGCCTCCGCCTTGCGCCATGCGGGCGCGGAATTCGGCCATGATCTTCTCGTATTTGGCCTTCTGCTCCGGAGTCAGTGCGGCAACGTAGGCCTCGCGCTCGGCCTCCGTGGGGCGGCGACGTTCGCCACCGGCCATCCAGGGCATGACCGGCAAACCGGCAAAGGGACCGCTCTCGATGAGCGCGGGGCCGGCCGTGGATTGGGCGGCCGCGGCGTTGGTGTCGCCGATAACCGTCACGCCGGCCGGGGGACGGAAGCGCACGGCCGCAAGCGGTATCTTGAGGACGTTCTTGCGTTCCGCGGTAATGAACTTGGCCGTGGCGGTCATCCCGGGACGCAACTTCAGGTCCTTGTTGTCCACCTCGACGACGGTGCCGTAGGTAACAACGTTTTGATTGGTGCTGGCCGCGTAACGAACTTGTTTGACCGTGCCGTCGAATGTCCGGCCCGGAAAGGCGTCCACGGTGAACTGGACCTTCTGGCCTTCCTCGACTCCGCCAACGTCAGCCTCGGACACGGCGGCCTCGATGCGCATCTGGCGGAGGTCGTTGGCAATGGTGAAAAGCGTGGGCGTGTTCATGGTGGCGGCAACCGTCTGGCCGGCCTCCACCTTGCGCGTAATGACCACGCCGTCAATCGGCGCATGAATGGTTGTGCGGCTGAGGTCAACCTTGGCCCGTTCCACGTTGGCTTGACGCATCTTGACCTGGGCCTTGGCCTGATTGAGGTTCACGCGCAATTGGTCGAACTCGGACCTGGAAATGAGGTTGGCCTTGTAAAGCTCCTGGCCACGGTCGTAGTTCAGTTGGGCCATTTCTTGGGCGGCCTCGGCGTTGGCCAGCTCGGCCTCGGCCTGGCCCAGGGCACGCTCGTAGGTGGCGGGGTCAATTTGCGCCACCACGTCCCCTGCCTTCACGCGCGAGTTGAAATCCACTTTGATCTCCGTGATCACGCCCGAGATTTGGCTGCCGACCTCGACCAACTGAACGGGCGTCAGCGAGCCGTTGGCCGTGACGAATTGCGTGATGTCCCCGCGGGTAACGGGGGTGGTCTTGAACTCCATTGTGCCACTGGCCGGGCGGGTCCAAAAACGGATGCCCGCCCAAAAGCCGCACCCGAGCGCGACGGTCAGGATGGTCCACTTCAACCATCCGCCCCGTCGCCCGGCCCTGGGCGTTCTCTTGGCGACATGGGCTGCCGGACTTGCGCCCTCGGCACTTGGTGTGTCTGCGATTTGGTTCATAAACCGGCCTTGGAAGTTACCAGAGCGTCGCACAAATGCATTCAGTTTCCGTCCCCTTGATGGTGTCCGGGCGCGCCGGCGAAGGTCTCAAGCTCGGCCCAACGCCAAGCCGCGGCCTGTGCCAGGCGCTCGATGCCCAGGACGTACTTCGAGCACCGGGCCAGGCGAAACGGCAACCCGTTGGTCACCCGGTCGGCATCGGCGGCATCACGGGGGGCGAATTTAAGTTCGACGATGACCAGCGACGGCTCAGGTGTTATCAGGCCGGAGCCACCCCAGCCGCTCGGACTGCCGAACTCCAGTCCGGCGTCCACCGTCAGGCGAAACGTGGCGTCCCCGCTCAGGAAATACCAACGGTGATATCTGTTAACCAACACCGGTTCGAGGTGGCGAATGCGCCAACGGACCTGTTCCGGGATGGCGGCTGCCTGGAGAGACAGCTCCACCGAGCGGCACAGGTCATCCCCGCGGAGTGAAAACGAGGGCAATCCGTAGCTCAGCTTTCCGCTGACGGCGCCCCGTTTGAGCTTGTGTTCCAGAACCGGCCTGGCGATCGCCCCGGCCGGGGCGCCGTACCAGCGTATCCTGGTCTTGCTTCGATTGGGCACGCCCGCAACGTGGTCGTGATAATCCGAGCGTCCTGGCGAATCCAGATAGATGTTGTTCACGAACCGGGGTGGATAGACCTCCCGAAATGCACACGGATGCTGTCGAACCACCGCCAGGACTTTGGCAAGGCCGAGTGCTTCCGGCAGGAATTTGCGCTCGTATCGGATATTGCCCGGCAAGAGGTGCATGGCCAGACGAAAGCGGGCGGTTAGGAGCACAGGCCGCGGTCATCGAGGCAACTGACCCGGACCGCCGGGCTGATTTCGCGCAGGCGCTGGGTGAACCGCTCCAAGTGGGCGACTTGTTTGAAATCCACCTGAAACGCGGCCTCAAGCTGGTGGGGCGATTGGTCCAAGCGCTTCAAACTGGCCCGAGCACCAACCTCCGCCAAAATCTGCAGGATCTGGTCCGCTCCAAGCCGGGCGGCCGCGGGGCTGGTGACCGTGAGGTAGAGGTTGGGGTTCGCCGGAGCAGAACGCGCGAAGCCGCGGATGACGATCAGCCCCAGAATGATGGCCAGCGCGACGAGGGTAACGAGGGCTTGTCCCGCTCCCAGGCCCAGGCCGATGCTGATGGCCAGAAAGAGAAACGCGAGTTCCTCCGGCTCCTTGATCGCGGCGCGGAAGCGCACGATGGACAACGCGCCCACCAGTCCCAGCGAGAGCGCCAGCGACGATTTGACAACGGCGATAACGAGCGTGGTCGTCACTGCGAGCGGGAGGAAATTCCGGGCAAACAACCGCCGGTTGGACAGCGATTGCCCGAAGTGAATGTACACCTGGCCCAAAAGGAGTCCAAGCAGCGCGGCGATGCCAAGGCTCAAGACGAGCTTGGGCAGCGAAGCTGCCATTTCGGGGTTCCACAACAGGTCACGGAGGGATTGTTCGATTGGCATGGTATGATTGATGGATGAAACGGTTGACTCGATCTGGAAAGCTGTGGGGAATTGGGACTTGGCCGTCTAGCGCGCCCGCACGTCGTAGCACAACAGCGTGTCCTGATCGCGCACGTACAGTTTGCCGTTGGCGATGACCGGATGTGTCCAGGCCGGCAGTTTGGTTCGCTCTGGCTGTTCGAAGCGCCCGCGTTCGAGGTATTCCTTGGGGCTTGGCTCGATCAACAGCATCGTGCCCTTCTCGGTGCGGTAATAGAGGCGGTTGTCGGCCATGGCGATGGAGCCTTTCGGAGCGCGGCCCGCGGGGTCGTCCCGCCCGTCCCAAAGGATGCCCCCTGTCTTGAAGTCGAGGCAGATGAGGTAGCCACCTTCGTTGCCGCCGTTGGCGCCGTAGAGGCAGCCATCGTGGGGAATCACGCCGCCGTGATGGTTCTGCATCTTGCGGGAGAACCAGACCTCGTCGGCGTTGATGCCGCCATCCGCCCGTTTGCTGAGTCTGACCACCCCGCCGCCGGCTCCGTAGGCCGAAGCCGCGAAGACATGACCGTCGTGGTAAATCGGCGTGGCGCAGTTGATCCGGTAACTGTTGGCCGGTTTGTCGTAGCGCCAGAGCATTTGGCCGTCTGAGGCCGCGACCCCCACGAGCGCGTTGGCGGCGAGCTGCACGTACTGCCGTAGCCCGGCGAACTCCACCGCGATGGCCGACGCGTACGCAGCCCCGGAACGGGCCATGCCTCGCGCCCCCTCGCTCGAACTGCCCGATGGGCCCTCGGAGCGGTCGGGCACCAGGCTTTTCCAGACCAGCTCGCCGGTCAACTTGTTGAGAGCTACCAAGGTTGCATCGGAGCTGCCGGGGGTGCATACGAGCTTGTCCCCGTCCACAAGCGGCGACTCGCGGTAACTCCAGGCTGGCACAACGCCGGCGAAGTCGTTTTTCAGATTGCGCTGCCACACGATCTTGCCGTCCGACACCTGCAGGCAGGCCAGTTCGCCGCCCAGACCCAGAACATACAGCCGCGCCCCGTCCACCGTCGGCGTGCATCCTGGCCCCTCTTTCCCCTGGGGCATTCGCTGCTGAACGGCTGGCCCGATACGTGTCGTCCAAAGTAGCTTGCCGTCCTTCTCGGACAGGGCCCACACGATCTCGTCTTCGCCGCGGTTGCTCATGCCGAAGATTCTGCCGGCGGCGATGGATGGGCCACCATAGCCACCGCCCAGGCCGTTGGCCTTCCAGGCCAGTGGCGGTCCGCCCCCGGGCCACTCCTTGAGCAAACCGGTTTCCGGCGAGATGGCGTTGCGCTCAGGGCCTTGCCACTGGGGCCAATCGGCTGCCAAGGCGACGGACACGACGGCCGTCCAGCAGGCGGTAGGGATGATGAGGTTTGGTTTTCGCATGCGTGCTTTGACTCTGTTGGTTGTGGTTCGGTTGGGCAACATGGAACGGCGGCAGACGGCCATGCCCTCAAGGGGGCGGGCTTTGTTCGGATGGAGCTGGATGAGGGTCTTGCGCGGGTCGGTCGGCCGGAGGTCCCTGACTTCGGGGCGGGCCGCCGCGAAATGGCGGAAACCCCGGTCGTTGTGGCGGCAGGTCTCGCTCGATGCCCAACCGGAGTTCAGCCCAGGTCAGACTCCCACGCTTGCCGGTGTCCCAGGTCTCAAACAGTCTGGCAAAGCCGCCAGTGAATTCAGCCTCCGTCACGGCGGAGTCCCCGTCCTTGTCGAGCACCTTCAGAAGGGGCGCGGCGAACATGCCCAGACCACGGTTGCCGGCAAAGCCACCGCCGAAACCACCGCCGGGCGACAGCCCTTGCGACTTGCCCGCCAATTGCTCGATCACGGAGGCCGTCCGCACCCTGCTAAACGGCTTGATGGGCTTGATCTGGCCGCCGCCGAACGGTCCGGGCGCAGGCAGCAACTCGCCGGCAACGGCCTTGTCGAACCGGGCGAGTTTGGACTGGGACTCGTCCTGAACCGCGGGCCGGATCGCGGCTGCGATTTTGTCCACCTGCCGGGCGATTCGCTCGGGCCGGAAGATCGTCTTGCTGAACTCGTCGAGGCGAGCCAGGTACTGTTTCTTGAAGGCCTCCACCTTGAACATCCGCTCCAGGAACGGGTTCTCCCCCTGCCACGGATGATGAAGGCTCAACTGGTCGCGCTGCTCCTGACTGGCACGGTTGAATTGCCCCCACGAGTGGTCCTGATCCCACGGGATGAATTGGAACTGTCCGGTCTTCGGATGCAGATGCAGGTAGAGGTTCTGTCCAGGGCCGAGAATGCCGTCCAAATCCGAGAGATAGACCATCACCGCCATGAACCGGGCGAACTCTGGCAGGTCAATGAACTCCCCGACGCGCGCCGCGAACAACGTGTCGTCCGCCTGCGTGACAAACCGAGAGAGCTCCATCACCGCCTTTTTCTGCTCGTCACACAACGGTGTCTTCGGATCGTAGATTTGTCGGTAGGCGGCCCAGTCCGCCCCGAGATCGGTAAACAAGGACGGCGTCACCGGCTTGAAGATCGCCCCGCGCTTGGTCCCGAAATGCCGCCCGGCAAACGGCTTGTCCACGGCTTCGCTGAGCGAATACAAACCGAAGTATTGCCGGTCGAACTTGCCGGGCACGGTGACAAACACCCTGGCGTAAGCCGTCCGCGGCGCCGGCACGCCGGCGTCCCGATACAGGCGATAAGCCAGCACCTCGTTCATCAGGCTGGCATCCGTGACGTTGTTCTGGAGCGTCAGGGTCCTCACATCACCCAGGCTCTGACCCTTAGCGTACTTGTTGAGGTCAATCTTGAGCGAACGCTTCAACGAATCGCGCGCCTCCATGAACGTCCCGTTCCCCTTGTAACGCACACCCACATCCTTCAACAGGCGCCCCTCGAATTCCAGGTCCGCATGCACAGACTCGAACTCGAGCCCCAGCGCAAATGCCACGCCGTTTCGCTTCCCCTCGGGGGATAGGAGCAGACTCGCAATGCCGCCCCCAGCCGGGTTGCGGATGGCATCCAGCCCCGCCCGGATTTGGTCGCCAGCGAGCCTGCCCGTTCCGTTGGTGGCCCACGCTTCGAACCACTTTCGGGCCAGCCGGGCGAACTCATCCTTGGAAATTCGTCCATCTCGGTTCCAATCCCCCTGGCTCATCATCACCGGCGACAACGCCCGGTCCTCTCGGACCTCTCCCGGGCCGGCCTGCCGCCCGCCTCCGGAGAAGGGGTTGCCGTCACCTTTGGGCTGCATGGCCTCCCACTGGTCCGGTGCGAACTGCAGGTGAATCGTCCAGACGCTGGTCAGGTTGTAAAGATGATCCGAGTCCATGGGTTGGCCGGACGATCCGTCCGGCCCGACCCGTTGCAGCGCCGCCGCCACGCAGAACAAGGTTGCCAGCAGGAGCGCCCCGGCAAGGAACGCCACCGGCCGTTGCCAGCCCCCGTCTGTCCCGGACGCTGCCGCTGGGATGCTCGGCTTCATTGCATCATGCGAACCAGCCGGCGGCAGCCGACGGCAGCATCAGCGCCTCATGGCGCCCCGTCGTCCTGAACCCGCGTTGGACGCAAGTAGCGGTTTGGTCATGCATCGCCACGCCTTAACAAGCGCAGACTGCCGGTAAACTCCGCCAATTTTCCTGCCACCCGGTGGGTGTTGGACGCCGGTGTGTGGCCGGGGCATACTGGGCGCCGTGAGCGACGTGACGCGCATGCTCGAAGCGATGCAGCGTGGCGAGCCGCGGGCCGCCGAGGAACTGCTGCCGTTGGTGTACGATGAATTGCGCCGGATTGCTGCCCACAAGATGGCCCAGGAACCGCCCGGCCACACCCTCCAACCGACCGCGCTGGTCCACGAAGCGTGGTTGCGCATGATCGGCGACGGCAACCAGCGCTTCGGCAGCCGGGCGCATTTCTTCGCCGTGGCGGCCGAAGCCATGCGGCGCATCCTGGTCGAGTCCGCCCGGCGCAAACGCGCCCTCAAACGCGGCGCCGGTGCCGAGCCTGAAGAACTCACCGAGTCGCACCTCGTCCAGACCGCGCCGTCCGAGGAGATCCTGGCCATTGACGAAGCGCTGAGCTTGCTGGCCGCCGAGGACCCGACGGCGGCCAACTTGGTAAAACTGCGGTATTTCGTGGGCATGACGATGGAAGAAGCCGCGGCCGCGCTCGGCCTACCGTTGCGCTCGGCCGAACGGCTCTGGGCTTACGCCCGGGCGTGGTTGCGAAGGAAGATCGCCCACGAACGCTGAGTCGCTGTGCTGCCCTTGCTCTGCCGGGGATCACCGGCCCTGCGCCTCCAGACGGGCGATCTCTTCAAAGGACGGCGCGCGCCAGATGTGCACGAGGCCCTGGCTGTTGCAGGAGGCCAGCACGTGGCCATCCGCCGAGAAAGACGTGGAGTTGAATAGCGAGCCTTGGCCCGGCAGCGTCAGCAACTCCTGAAGGCTTTCGACATCCCAAAGCTTGATGGCCTCGCTCCCGTTGCTGGCGATGGCCAGCCGCTGCCCGTCCGGGGAAAAGGCGACCGAGTGAGCGCCCTGGAGGAATCCGTGCAGGGTGGCCTTCGGTTGCACCGTGGCCATGTCCCAGAGCTGCCCCACGCCCAGAACGCTGACAACCGCAAGCCATCGCCCGCCCGGCGAAAAGGCCGCTCCGCTAACCTGCTTCAGGCTCAGGTCCAGCCGCCTGTCCTGACCGGCGGCCACGTCGTGCAACAGGGCAGCAGCCTCACCGCTCAGGCTGACCAACCAACTGCCGTCCGGCGAAAAAACGGTTTTCCACGGCACAGCCAGTGCGCTCAGTTCCCACCGGCGAAGCTCACGCCCAGTGGCCCCGTCCCACTCCCGCAACGTGCCGCCGTGAAGTTCTTGGGTCACCAAATGATTGGCGCCGGCGAGGAACGTAATCGGCAACTCCCGACCCTCTCCGGCGGTGACCGTGCGCAACAACTCGCCACGTTGGAGATCCCAGAGCTGGATGACCCCGTCCGTGGCAGCCGTGGCCAGGCACACGCCGTCGGCGGAAAAGCAGGCCGCGAATGTGTTCGTCCCAACTTCCAACAAAGGTGTGCTGCGCTGGAAATCCGTGCCCTCCCATCGGCTCACCCGCCCCTGCCCATCCAGCGTCAGGATTGCCTGGCCGTTCTGGGCGAAACCCCACGCCCGCGCCGACACCGGCAGCGTCAAGCTGGCCCGGTCGCGGCGGACAGTGGCCGTGTCCCAGACGCACACGACCCCATCTTTCGAGCCGCTGACCAAGGTGGTTTGGTCCGGACACAGCGCCAGACTCCAAACCTCGAGCCGATGCCCGCGCAACGCGGCGGCGGGACGCAGTTCTGCCACCCGCGGCCGTGGGGGACGCCGGAAACGAGCCTCGGACGGGGCGTCCCCCGCATCCAGCCCGCTCACATCCCACAAATGGATTGTCTGGTCACCGCTGCCGGACGCCAGCTTGTCGCCGTCCGGCCAGAACACCAAGGCTCGAACGTAGGTGCGGTGGCCTTCCAGCCGCGCCAACTCACGACCGCTGGCCACGTCCCACAGCCGGACGGTGGACTCGACAAAACCAGCGCCCGAGGCCAGTTTCTCGCCATCCGGGGAAAACGCCAGGACGGTGACGTTCTCGTCCGCGGCTTGCGCCGTCCAACGTTCCTGGCCGGAATTCAGGTCCAGGACACGGATTCGCCCGCCCCCGAGGGCCTGCGCCGCCAGGTTCAGGTCCCGGCTGACGGCCATCCGACCTCCAAACCACGGCCGCCCCTCGGCCAGCGGCGCCCCGGGGATGGTGACACGTGCTCGCTTGTCGCCTTGCGCCCAGTTCCAGATGACAAACTCGGTTTCGCCGCTGGCGGCGAGCAGTTTCGTGCCGTCTGCGGAGAAGGCCAACGCATCCAGCCGGCCGGTCAGCGGCAAATCGCGGAGGACCCGGCGACCTGCCGCGTCCCACAACCGCACATGCCCGCCCTGCCGCGCCGGGCCGGGACGCCTCGGCCCCTCGGGAACCCAAAACGCCAGCACCGGCGCCGTCGGCGAAAAGGCAAGAGGTTCGCCAGCCTCATTGGCCGGGAAGCGCGTGACCTCTCGGCGTGCCCGCAGGTCCCAAATCGAAATGCCGCCCTCGCCTGACTCGCCCACCGCCACCCACTTGCCGTCGGGCGAAACGGACAGGGCGGAAACCTCGTTGGAAAGCTGGCACAACGTGAACAGGGCGTCGCTGCGACACTGCTGCCAGAGGTAACGCCATTCCCAGCCGCGCAGATCGGCGGGGACGGGAGATGGGAGACCCGAGACCTGGGATTGCCCGGCCGGACGGTGGCGGTTCAACAGCGCCTGCGCGCGGCCCAGGTTGTTCGCGGCCAGGGCCTGCTGCGCCAGGTTCATATCCGCCGCGTAGGCTTGGCGGCGGGCAGCCAGCGCCACGGACTCCGCGGAACGTCGCGCCGCTTCAGCTTCGAGGCGCAAGCGGCTCTGCTCTTGCCCGGCTTGGAGCAGTTGCCGGTAGGCGGCGTTTTTCTCAAGCAGTTGCCATGTGGACAGCGCCAAGCCAATCAGCAGCGCCGCCGCCACTGCGGCCGCCCCGGCGAAGATCAGCTTGTGACGGTGGACCAGTTTGCGAAGCCGGTAGGTCGGGCTGGGCGGGCGCGCCAGCACCGGCTCGTTGTCCAGGTAGCGGCGGATGTCCTGAGCCAGGTCCGTTGCCGTCGGGTAGCGCCGTGTGCGGTCTTTCTCCAGGGCCTTCAACACGATCCAGTCCAGATCGCCTCGCAACAGGCTGGTCAGTTTGGCCGGCTCTGCCTGGCGGCGTGCCGCGGTCGTGGTCCGCTCCGCCTCCGGCAACGTGCGGAATCGGGTCGAGGGCGGCGACGGCTCGCGCTCACGAATCGTGCGCCGCATGCCCTCCAGGCCCGAGCAGAGCAGTTCATGCGGCTCAAACGGCGTCCTGCCGGTCAGCATCTCGTAAAGCAAGACGCCCAAGCTGTAGATGTCCGTGCGCGTATCCACGTCCAGCCCGCTCATCTCCGCTTGCTCGGGGCTGACGTAGGCCGGTGTGCCGATGAAGGCGTGGAACTCGGTGAAAAACGTCTTGTCGCTCAGCCGCTGGTCCAGCGCCTTGGCGATGCCGAAGTCAATGACCTTGGGCACCGGCACGCCGTCGTGGAGCGTCACCAGGATGTTCGACGGCTTGATGTCACGGTGGATGATGCCCTTTTGGTGCGCGTGCTGAATCGCCTGGCAAACCTGGATGAACAGGGCCAGCCGTTCGCGCGTCGGCAAGCGGTTCTGGTCGCAGTAATCCGTAATGCGAATCCCGCGCACCAACTCCATCACGAAATACGGCCGGCCGGTGGCCGTACTGCCCGCATCCAGCACCTTGGCGATGTTCGGATGGTCCATCATCGCCAGCGCCTGGCGCTCTGATTCGAACCGGGCGATGACCGACTTGGTGTCCATGCCCGGCTTGAGGATTTTCAGGGCGACCCGCCGCCGAATCGGCTCCTCCTGTTCCGCCATGAACACCACACCGACCCCGCCCTCGCCAATCTGTTGCAGCAATTTGTAACGCCCGACGCGGTCTCCGGGCTTCTCGCCGATGACATCGAGGTTCGGCGCCGGGCAACCGTCCGGCGACCGCCCGTCTCGACGCGCCACACCGACGGCCGGCGACTCCAGGAAGCCATCCTCCTTGTGATGGCGCAGCAGCGCCTCGACTGCCGCCCTGAGCGCCGGTTGGCCGGCGCACGCCTCGTCCAGGAACGCAACCCGCGCCTCGGGCGTCGGCCGCTCAAGGGCTTCCAGAAACAGGTCGCGCTCGCTCATGGTAGGTTGTGCCGCGGCACCGTCATGACTGCCTGTCAATCCTTCAGGCGAAATGCCACGCGCCAATCCGCCAGCTATTTTTCTGGGGCTTGGGCCCCAGCAGGCTGAGTGGTACCAGCCCGCCGAGCCGAAGTCGAGCAACCGCCGATGCGGAGCGGCGGTCGGGGCCCATCGCGATGGCACAACCGCCACCAAGACCGCCAATAGGCTGCCTGCCTGCTGCGCTCTGCTGGGCGCAGGCAGGTATCGCGGATTGCCCGTCCGCAATCGCGCGAACAAGTCCGCCGCCGCTTACTCCGCCAGCGTCACCCAGCGGCGGCACACGGTCGGCCCGTCGGCCCGGTGGCCGGCCGGCCGGGCGGTGGCTTTGAGCACGCACTCGCCGGCGGCCGACGGCACGGCCAGCGGGATC
>Ga0073932_1000692_pt1 | contig 78451 bp, 55 predicted proteins | sample DewCreD2012metaG_FD_76967 | JGI IMG/M metagenome (GOLD analysis project Ga0073932, IMG submission 76967) | Hot spring sediment bacterial and archeal communities from British Columbia, Canada, to study Microbial Dark Matter (Phase II) - Dewar... ...
CCGTCGGCCCCCATGGCGAACGCCTTGAGGACGAACGTGGGATCCACCCTGCCGCTGCACATCACGCGGATGATCCGGGCGTGGGGCGAATACTTGATCCGCGCCGTCCCGGCCAGGTCCGACGCCGTGTAGCTGCACCAGTTGCAGAGGAAGGCCACGACCTTGGGTTTGAAGTCGGATTCGCTCATGGATCGCCTCGGTGGGGTTGGCAGCGCTGGGCTTTCCGTTGGCGGCCTCCCGCCAGAGCCAAAAGCCCTTGGCGGAACGCCGTCGGCTGAGAGCCGCTGGCTTTTCCTAAACGTAGTTCATCAGTCCCTCGAGTTCCTCGTGGACTTGCTCGTCGCTGAACAGGTGCTGCTTGGCCGCGCCGGAGGGGCACGCGGCGACGCAGGTTCCGCAGCCCTTGCAAAGGGCCGGGTCGATGACGGCGATCTTCCGCTCCTCGTCGCGGCTGATCGCCTTGTAGGGGCAAAGGTTGATGCAGGTCTTGCAGCCCGAGCACATGTTTTCGTCGATCCACGCCGTGTTGGGCTCCAGTTCGATCTGCCCGGCGTCGATGAGGGCCAGGGCCTTGGCGGCCGCGGCGTCGGCCTGGGCCACGGTGTCGGGAATGTCCTTCGCCCCTTGGCAAGCGCCGGCCAGGAACACCCCGTCGCTGGCCGTGTTTACCGGGGCGAGTTTCGGGTGCTTTTCGAGGAAAAACCCCTCCGAGGAGCAGGAGATGCCGAACGCCCGGCGCACGTCGCCCGCGTCGGCCTGGGGCTCCAAAGCCACCGCCAGGATCACCATGTCGACGTCGATCTTGCGGATCGTGCCCAAGAGCGTGTCGTCCACCTTCATGGTCAGCGTCCCGCTCGAACCCTCGCCGTCGCCCTTTCCGTTGCCTGGCTGGGCGGCGGGCGTGATGTCCGCGACCTTGCCACGCACGAATTGCACGCCCTCGTTCTGGACGCGGTTGTAGAACTCCTCGAAGCCCTTGCCCGGCGTCCGCATGTCGATGTAGCAGCTATACACCTCGGCCCCGGTCTTCTCGCGGACGAGATGGGCGAGTTTGAGCGAATACATGCAGCAGACGCGGGAACAATAGGCGTGGTAGTTGGCGTCGCGGCTGCCCACGCAGTGGACAATGCCCACGCGTTTCGGCGTGGTCCCGTCGCGAAGCACCAGCTTCCCTCCGGTCGGCCCGCCCGCGTTCAACAGCCGCTCCACCTCGAGGCTGGTGTAGACGTTCGGATACTTGCCGTAGCCGTAATAGGGGATCACGGAGGGATCGAAGGTCTTGAAGCCGGTGGCCACGATGATCGCCCCGACCTCGTACTCCTCGATCGTTTCCTGCTGATCGAAACGGAAGGCGTTCCGCTCGCCGCACGCCTCGACGCAGCCCTGCTTGCACTTGCCGCGGGTGATCTGGAGGCAGACCTCGGGATCGACCACGGGGACGGGCGGCACGGCCTGAGGGAAGGGAACCCACACGGGCTTGCGCGTGCCCAGCCCCTGGTCGAACGGGTTGGGGAACTTGGCCTTGGTGAACACGCACCCGTCGATGCACAACATGCATCCCACGCACATGCTCTCGTCGATGTAGCGGGGCTTGCGGCGGATCTTCACGCGGTAGTTGCCCACCGAACCCTCGACCGATTCGACGCTGGAATAGGTGAGAAGCTGGATGTTGGGATGGAGCTTGACGGCCGTCATCTTGGGCGTGAGGATGCAGGCCGCGCAGTCCAGCGTGGGGAACGTCTTGTCGAACATGGCCATGTGCCCGCCGATCGACGGCTCGCGCTCGACGAGGATGACCTGGCGGCCGGCGTCGGCCAGCGTCAAGGCGGCCTCGATGCCGGCGATGCCGCCGCCGACGACGAGGGCCCGGGGCTGGATCCGCACGAACTGCCGTTGGAGCGACTCGTGGTGGGCCACGCGGCGAATGGCCGCGGCCAGATGGGCCTTGGCCTTGCGCAGGGCGTCCTCGCGGTCCTCGGTCACCCACGAAACCTGCTCGCGGATGTTCGCCATCTGGACGAGAAAGCGGTTCAAACCGGCGTCTTCGGCCGCTCGGCGGAACGTCGCCTCGTGCAGGTTGGGCGAGCACGCCGCGACCACGATGCGGTTGAGATTGAACTCGCGGATGTCGCGTTTGACCAATTCCTGGCCGGGGTCAGAGCACATGTACTTGTAGTGGCGCGACAGCGCCACGCCCGGCAGGCCCTCGGCGAACTTCGCCAGGGTCTCGACATCGATGACGCTGGCAATGTTGCTGCCGCAGTGGCAGACGTAGACCCCGATCCGTAATGTTTCATCGCGTGCAATCATGACGATTCTCCAACGGTGGTTCCCTATTCCCGTTCGGCAGGAGAGGGGTTCGAGGCGAGGGATGGGGCGCTGCCGGGACGGCTTTCCCCGCCCTGGCCTGAGGCTCCTCTCCCGTCCGCCGGGAGAGGGGAAGTCGCGCCGCCTTCGGCCGCCGCGCCGCCAGGTCCCGCCGCGCCGCATTCCAAGGCCTCGAGCACCAATTCGCCGAGGTCGGCGACGCGCAATCGCCGTTCTGCCCCAACGGTCTTGACGGCGTCTTGGAACATGACCAGGTCTTTCGGGCAGGCGACGACCAGGCACTGGACGCCGGGCAGTTCGAGGGCTTCCTTGACGCGGTTTTCGGCGGGCCGTTCTTCGACGCCCGGCGTGTCCTTCATCCAGATGCGGCCCCCGCCCGCCCCGCAGCAGAAACTGTTGGCCCGGTTCCGCGGCATTTCCACCAGCGTGACGCCCAACGCGGCCAACACCCGCCGCGGCGCGTCGTACACGCCGTTGAACCGGCCCAGGTAGCACGGATCGTGGTACGTCGCCACCAGGTCCAGACGCTTCGGCTGGAGCTTGCCCTGGCGAATCAGGTCGTCGAGCAGTTCCGTGTAATGAAGTACGGGCACGGGCGGGATGGCGTCGGGCCCGTTGCCGTCGCCGCTGGGCCGCTCGGCCTGGTATTCGTTCTTGAGCGTGTTGTAGGTGTGCGGGTCCGAGGTGAGGAGCTTGCGGTATTTCGCCTTGGCGAGTTCCTTGCAGTTCTTCTCGCGGAGCATGGCGAACAGTCCTTCCTCGCCGATCCGCCGCACGTCGTTTCCGGCGTTCTGTTCTTTCTCAAACAGCAACCCCATGTCGACGCCCCCGCGGTGGAGCGCCTTGGCGATGGCCCGGGTCACCTCCTGGGCCCTCTGGTCGTAGGAGGCGTAGTCGCCCACGAACCAGAGATACTCCACCTCCTCTTTGCGCGCGTCCTTGAGCTTGAAATCGAGCGGCTTGGTCCACTCGGGCCGCTTGCGCGCGGACTGGCCGAACGAGTTGCCGTAGCGCTGGAACGCCGTCAGGGCGTCCTGGAGGCCCTCGTCCACCCGACCTTGATCGACCAGGTGGCGGCGCAAATCCACGATGATCCGCGGATGCTCGATGAGCACCGGGCAGCGGACTTCGCACGCCCGGCACATGCAGCAGCTCCAGAGGTCTTCGGCGGGAACAGGGCCCTCCTGGGGTTCGCAGCCAGCCGCGCACGCGCCGGCCGATCCGTTGGCGGCCACGATGGGGGATTGCAGCGCGGTGGCGCGGCTTGCGGCGGGTTGGGTCCAGGACGTCGCCCGGTCCAGCATGAGTTGCAGCCGCTGGATGATGCTGCACGTCGGGTGCGGCAACCCCGACTCGCCCATGGGGCAGGCGTCGAGGCATTTCCCGCACCACGTGCACGCGTCGATCTCCAGCAATTGCTTCCAGGTGAAATCGGTCAGCGTGCGAACGCCCGAGGCCTCCCGCGAGGCCAGGCGGTCGCGCGACGCGCGGTCCGCCAGGAAGATGTTCAATGGCGACGAGATCAAGTGGAACGCCTTGGTGAACGGCACGCTGCCGATGAACACGAAGGCGGCCAGCGCGTGGACCCACCACAGCGCATGGTGCAGTCCGCGCAAGGCCTCCGACGACAGCGGCGAGACGAGCTTGGCCACGCCAAGACCCACGGGGGCCCAGGCCGCCGCCGACACGTTCCGCACGCCCGCCTGGTCCGCCTTGTCCAAGGCCGCCCCTTGCCGGGCCCGCTCGGCGGCCCGGAAACCTTCCTCGATACGGAGCCCCTCGACCAGAAAACCGGTTGCGCCGATCACCAGGAGGACGCCGAGCAAGAAGGCGGAATTCCAACGATCGCGCGGGCAGTCGCTCATCCGAAGCGACCGGGGACGCACCAGATAGCGGCGGAACAGGGCCATCAACAGGCCGACCAGGAGCAAGACGCCAAACAGGTCCAGCACCAGCTCGAAAAGGTAGTAGACGCCGCCGCGGAGGAACTGGAAGCCGAACAGCAGCCGGGTCACATCCCAATCCACGGTGGCCACGGCCGTGCCGATGGCCAGCACGACCATGCTCCAGAAGATCGCCAGATGCATCACCGCCGCGTAGGGATCGGACGTCGTCAGCCGTCCTTGGAACAGGCCGTACTTGACCAGATCCTTCAGCCGATCGACGATCGGCTGGCGCCACGGCTCGGGCCGTCCGCGGCGCCACCGGCTGAACCGCCAATACAGGCCGGCGAGAAACACCGCGACGGTGAGTCCGCCCAAGACGTACTGGGCGATTTCACCCCAATGCGGGATGTTCCAAAAGGTCTCACGAGCGGCTTCCATGGGTCTACCCCCCGGCCTGGACGGCCTCTACCAATGCTGGGAGCAATTCGACCGCGTCGACCTCGGCGCCGTAATGGGCGAAGTCGAAGATCGGGGCGTTGGGGTCGGTGTTGACGGCGATGATCAGGTCCGAACCTTTCATGCCTTCCTGGTGCTCCGGCGCGCCGCTGATGCCCAGGGCGAGATAGAGCTTCGGCTTGACGGTCATCCCCGATTTGCCCACCTGACGCGTGGCGGGCAGCCAACCCTGGTCGACCACCGGCCGCGAGGCGCACACTGCGCCGCCCAATACCCCGGCCAACTGTTCGGCGAGTTCGACGTTCTCCTTCTGCTGAATCCCCCGGCCCACCGCCACCAGAATGTCCTGCTGCGTGATGTCGACGTCGCCGGCCTGGGGCAGGATGAATTGTTCGAAGCGGATGGGGCCGGGATCGACGGGCTTGGAGAGCGTTCGCGATTGGACCGCGCCCTTGCCGGTCTCGGCGGCCGGCCGGAAGCTGCCGGGGAGCACCATGAGGACGGCGGGCGAGGCGGCCACCCCGACCTCGGCCAGCATCTTCGCCCCGCAGAACGACGAGGTGACGACCAGTTCGCCGTTGCTGACCTCAATCGCCGTGGCGCCGGCGACCATCGGGGCCTTGAGCCTTGCGGCGAGCATCGGGGCCAGGTCCCAGCCGATCGACGTGGCGCCGATCAGCACGGCCCTCGGCCGCTCGGCCGCCACGATTTCCTCGATGGCCGCCAGGTAAGGGCCGGGGGCATAGGCGGCCAATTGCGGGTCGTCGATCAGCACGACGCGGTCGGCCGCCGCGAGTCGGCCCGCATAACGGGCGCCGTCGGCGCTGAGCACCAACGCCACCACCTCTCCGCCAGTCGCGGCGGTGATCGAGCGGGCCGCGGAAAGCAGTTCCAGGGCGACGTCGGCCAGGGCGTCGCGCTGCACTTCGGCCACAACGAGCACGTCTTGGACGCTCATTTCACCAGTCCTTTCTCTCGCAGGATCGCGGCGATTCGGGCAGCCACTTCGGTCTCCGAGCCGGCGAGCATTTCAGCCCGGGCCGCTGGGGCGGGCGGGTAGAGTCTGCGGATCGACACCAACGGTTCCGCGGCGGGCGCGGCGACCGCCTGCTCCTCGAACTGCGTGGATTTCATCGCCGCGCGGATCCGGCTCACCGGCACGTAGCGCGGGGCCTGCTCCGCGCCCAGGATGCCGAGCACCGCCGGAAGCCGGACCGAAAGTTGGGCCATGACCGCCCCGGGGAACTCCTTGCACACGACCACGGTCCCGCCGTTGGCGCCCGGCTTCACACCGCGGATCACGCCAACGTAAGGCAGGCCCAACTCCGAGGCCAACAGCGGGGCCAAGACCCCCTCCAGCTCGTTGTGGGCCTGGACGCCCGCCAGCACCAGATCGGCCCCGAGCGGCTTGATCGCTTCGGCCAGCATCGCGGCGGCGGCGGGCGGGTGGGGTGGATCCCCGTCGAGCGGGACCTTGACGATCCGATCGGCTCCCTTGGCCGCCGCGGCGTACAGCGTGTTGTCCACCTCGCCGAAATCCAGCGCCACGACCGTGACCTTGGCCCCGTGCGACTCCTTCAACAGGATCGCCTGCTCCAGGGCGTGATCGTCGGACTCGTTGACGATGAACGAGGCTGAGCCCAAATCCAGCGACGTGCCCGAGGAATCGACCTCGAGCGGCTCGATCAGGTCGGGGACCTGACGGATGACGACAACGATGTTCATGAAACGCTCCTTTCCCCCAGGTCCATCGATTGAGCCAACAACTCGATGATGTCGCGGACGATCACGCGGCCCTCCAAGCCGGTCACTTTGGCGGCGTCCTCGAAGCGGGCGAGTTCATAGGGGCAAGAGACGGCCAAGGTCCCGGCGCCCGTGTCCGCCGCCTGCCGAATCCTCTCGTCCGAAAGGCGATGTCCGCCGTGGGCCACGATGTGGCCGTCCAGCCACATCCCGCCGCCCCCGCCGCCGCAGCACAGGGCGTTGTCGCGGTTGCGGACCATTTCCACCAACTTCACGCCGGGGATCGCCTGGAGCAGGGCCCGCGGTTGATCGTAATACCCGCACCGCCGCCCCGCGCAGCAGTTGTCGTGGTAGGTCACCGTCGCCTCGACCGGCTTGATCAGAAGCGGCTTGATTTGCTCGAGGCGTTCCGCGAGGAAGGTGGTGTAGTGCTGGACGGGATACCAGGCGCCAAACCGCGGATAGTAGTTTTGCAGGGCCCGGAAGGCGTGCGGGTCGAGGACCACCAGCGTCTCGAACCGCTGGGCGTCCAGCAGCTTCCGGTTTTCCTCGACCAGGGTCTCGAACAACCCCTCCTCGCCGAACATCCGGTCGCACTCGCCGATCGCCTTCTCCTTGGTTCCCAACACTCCCCAGGAAACCCCGAGCGCGGTGAGGATTCGGGCGAACGCCCGGGTGACGCCGCGATTTCGGGGATAGTAGGACGGATAGCAGCCGACCAACCACAGCACGTCGACCGGGCGAGGCTCCTTGGAGAGATCCAACACGCGAACGTCCAGGTCCTTGGCCCAATCCAGGCGCTGCCGAGGAGACTTGCCCAGCGTGTTGCCGTACTTGAAAATGTTCTCGAACGTCTCCTGAAGCTCGGCCGGCGGTTGCAAGCCCTGTTGCATCGCCCGATCGCGAAGCGCCGGCCACAGGCCGTCGGTCAGTTCGATGTCGCGCGGGCAGCGATGGGAGCAGGTGTAGCAAGCCACGCACATCCACAACGCCGGGCTCGCAAGCACCTTGTCCAGATTCCCCGCCATCGTCTGAAGAATCAGCTTTCGCGGGGGAAACTCCATGACCTCGCCGAGCGGGCAACTCGCGGCGCACAACCCGCACTGCATGCAGCCCAGCGGCGACTTGCCTTCGCCCGACTTGGCCAATTTTTCGAGCAACTCGACGCCCTTCGGGGCTTCCGACGTAATCATCAGCGATCCTCCGGCTTTGGCGGCAGGCACGCCCCGGGGCGGCCGCCGCAGCCACGTCAGGCCTGCCAGCCCGACCGTCTGTCCAGTTGTCCGTCCACGCGACCGCTCCTTTCTAGCAACAGGCGTGCCAATCGATCCAAGGGCGAGGTAAATGGCGGCAAGCCTTGCCGCGAGAAAGACTTGCCGCAATTCGCCCGCGACCCTCGCGGCGCTTCCGCAAGAGCCAGTAGCGGAAATCCGTGCCCGGCGCCACGGATTTCCGTGGATCGACGCCCCGGCCGGGCCAAGCGGACCGTCTCCGTGAACGGCTTCCCTTGCGTATTCCAGGATCCTGGGCCAGCCTCTCGCCGCAGGCGGCATTCGAGAAGTCGCACGCCCCAAGACCGTGGGAACCCCAAGCCACGGGCGAGGCGCTTTGTCTGGTTTCGCGACGCATTAGCGCCGCCAACCAGGACCGATATCATGGTCGGTGGATTATGGTCAGTGGATTATGGTCAGTGGATTATGGTCAGTGGATTATGGTCAGTGGATTATGGTCAGTGGATTATGGTCAGTGGATTATGGTCAGTGGATTATGGTCAGTGGATTATGGTCAGTGGACCTATGGTCGTAACCGTTCACAGGCCGGGGACGGACTGGTTGTTCGGGGTGTTTGGGGCCGAAGAGCGTGCCTGCCCCTGACCGGCAAAGGGGAGAGTCCCGCTTTCCCGGACTTCGCCGCGAAAATCGGGACCGTCCCCGTGAACGGTTGCAAATCATCTCTGGAGAGGAGCGACGATGATGCGAGTCTCAGGGAAGCTTCTGATGGCGGCCGCCCTGTGGGTCGGCCAATTTACGCTGGCTCAAGATGCTTGGAAAGCCCTTGACGACGGGCGGTTCTCTTGGAAATGCAGCGGCCCGCTGATCGACGTCGGGCCCGGCAAGACAGCCCCCGATCCCCACGTTTCCATCAAGGACCCGACGTTCGTCTTTCACGACGGACGCTGGCACCTGTTCGCCACGTTGCGGATGAAGTCGGGCAAGGTGGACATCGAGTACCTGAGTTTTGCCGACTGGTCGGAGGCCCAATCCGTCCCGCGCCATATCTTGGCCATGCACGATCAGTACTACTGCGCCCCGCAGGTGTTCTATTTCACGCCGCACCGGAAGTGGTACTTGGTATATCAATTGGCCGACAAGACGCGCAAGCCCCCCTTCGGCCCGTGCTTCTCGACGACCGAAAACCTCGCCGATCCGAAGTCCTGGACCCGGCCGCGACCGATGGTCGCCAACGCCCCGGAGAAGCCGAAATGGCTCGACTTCTGGGTGATCTGCGACGACCAGAAGGCGCATCTGTTCTACACCTCGCTCGATGGCCACATGTGGCGCCGCGAGACCCGCAAGGCCGACTTCCCCTTCGGCTGGTCGGAGCCGCACCTGGCGATCCGCGCCGACATCTTCGAGGCCTCGCACACCTACAAGCTCAAGGGGCGCAAGCAATACCTCACGATCGTCGAGGCCCAGGCGGACCGCCGGCGATACTACAAGGCCTATCTGGCCGACCGCTTGGAGGGGCCGTGGCGGGGGCTGGCCGACACGCTCGCCAAGCCGTTCGCCGCGCACGGCAACGTGCAACAGGAGAACGAATGGACGACCAACATCAGCCACGGCGAGCTGGTCCGCGCGGGCGTCGACGAGACGATGGAAGTCGATCCCGCCGATCTCCGCTTCGTGTTCCAAGGGGCCAGCGACGCGGAATATCGCGGCCAAGGCTACGGCGGCATCCCGTGGCGCTTGGGGATGCTGGAAATGCTGCGATGAGCTATAATCTGGGAAGCGAGGTGAATCCGTATGAGTCAGGCGGAAGTCCAACGAATCCTTGAGATGATCGACCATCTGTCCGAGAGCGACCGGGAGTTATTGGAGCAACGGCTCGCGCAACGTGTCGAAACCGAGTGGTCCACGGAGGCTGAACAAGCCCGTCGACAAGCGAAGGCTCGCGGCATCAGTCAGGTCGCCATTGATGAGACGATCCGCAAACGCCGATACGGCGAATGAGAATCTTCTTTGACACGAACGTCTACGTTGCGGAAGCGTTGTTGGGCGAGTGGGCCGAAGCCATGATCTCGGCGACCGTCAGGGCCGCCTGGAGGATCTTCATCAGCGATGATGTTCTCGACGAGATTCAGCGAGTCTTGACGGATGACCTGGGGTTCTCCGCCCGGCTTGCGCGGTTGACCAGGCAGCGATGCGTGCGCCGTTCGATTTGCATCCGGGAGATTGCCTCGCGTCACGAAGTGCCTGGGGATCCGGCGGACAGCCCAATCCTTCGCGCGGCACTTGCCGCCAGCGCCGACTATCTCGTGACAAACGACCAACACCTGTTGGAACTCGATCCCTACGAGGGCCTGAGGATCATTTCGATGAGCGCATACCATGAGCTTCTGAAGAATGAAGGCCTGATTCCCTGAGCGTAGCCGTTCACGGCGACTGCCCCGCTTTTCGCGGCGAAGTCCGAGAAAATGGGATTGTCCCGAATGGCACTGTCGTGAGGCTCTTGAGGCGCCAGACAGTTGCAGGGCGCTCCGGGTGACCACCGTTTGGGTTTAACAATCGCGCTGGTCCGCGCGGGCGTCGACGAAACGATAAAAGTCCATCCCGCCGATTTCCGCTTCGTGTTCCAAGGGGTCAGCGACGCGGAATATCGCGGCCAAGGCTATGGCGGCATCCCGTGGCGCTTGGGGATGTTGGAACGGCGATGAATGAATTCCCGGACCACTCTCGCGACGGTATAATACTATTGTCTTGGGTTGGATGGCGCCGCCTTTCCCACGAGGCGAGATGAGTCGACCAAGAAGACTTGCGGCAACGAGAGTTCGCCAGCTTCTCGATTGGCGATGCCCCATGACGAACCGATGCCTTGCCGGGAGGCGATAAACCATGACTTTTCCTGTTGTTGTCGTGCCCTGCGAAGGGCAGTTTGCGGCGACTTTGCTCGGGGCTCCCGATGTCCGTGGGGTCGGCGCGACGCGGGAGCAAGCGGTCGAAGCCCTGAAGTCCCAGATCGCTGAACGCATGGAGCGCGGCGAGTTGATCTCGTTGGAGGTGGGGCCGGATGGAATCAGCGATCTCGCGGGGAGGTATGCCAACGATCCCAGCCTCCGCGAGATCTGCGCGGAGGCCTACCGCGAACGTGACGCCGAGATGGCGAGATGATCGCCTTCGATACGGATGTGTTCACCGAGATTCTATCGGGCCATCGCCGTTTCCTCGAGCGTGCGGCGGCCATTCCGCCAGGAGCGAAGTTCATTCCGATCGGCGTCGCGGAAGAGATCATCCGTGGAAGGTTGAACTTGATTCGCCGAGCCGAGATGGGCCGCGCGCGGATCAGCATTACGCGTGCTTACGAGGAGTTCGTGAAATCGCTGCACGATTTTCAACGTCTCAGGATGCTTCCTTACACGCCTGGCGCCGATGCCCTCTTCCAGCAATGGCGCGACCAAAAGGTGCGTGTCTCGACCCATGATCTGCGAATCGCGGCCATTTGCGTGGCTCATTCGGCCACCCTGGTTTCCCGCAATCGCCGGGACTTCGACCGCCTACCGGGATTGTCCGTCGAATACTGGGATTAGTTCGCAACGGGGATTCGAACGCGAGGATGAAACGCTCACGCTTTCTGAGTTGCGCGTGGGGGGTGGCTTTGGCGTGCAGCTCCTGGCCGACGCAGGGGGGCGAGTCCGGCAAGTCGCCTCCGTTGCCGTCGCCGTTTCAGAAATTGCTCCCCTTGCACGCCCGCCTGGGCCAGCCAGCGCCGGGGGACTGGCTGGCGGAACATCCGGAGCCGGGGCAGACCTATTGGCAGTACGTGCGGTCCAATCCCGTGCGCCCGGACCGAAAACGGCGGACGATCTACGTCCAACCGCTGGGCGAGTTCACCGGCGCCCAGCGCAAGGTGGTCGGCTTGACGTGCGAGTACCTGCACCACTACTTCAACCTGCCGGTGCGGATGCGCGACCCGTTGCCTTTGACGCTCATCCCGGCATCGGCCCGGCGAACGCATCCTGCGTGGAAGGTCGATCAGATCCTCTCCACCTACGTGCTTGAAGGCGTGCTTGCCCCGCGCCTGCCTGCCGACGCCGTGGCGTATCTTGCGTTCACGCCCGCCGATCTTTGGCCGGGCGAGGGGTGGAATTTCGTGTTCGGGCAGGCGTCGCTTTCGGAGCGGGTCGGGGTGTGGTCGTTCTACCGTTTCGGCGATCCCGACGCGAGCGAGGCGGCCTTCAAGCTCTGCCTGCTCCGCACCCTGAAGCTGGCCACGCACGAGACCGGACACATGTTCTCCATGGCCCATTGCACGTTGTTCGAGTGCAACATGGGCGCCAGCAACCATCTGGAAGAGGCCGACCGCCGCCCCTCGTGGCTCTGCCCGCAGTGCCTTGCCAAACTGTGCTGGGCCACGAGCGCCGACCCCCGCGAGCACTTCCAACGCCTGGCGGCGTTTGCGAAGGCGCAAGGATTCGCGAAGGAACAGGCGTTCTACGAAAAATCGCTGGCGATGATGGGAGAGAAGTAGGTGGCGCCGCCACGCCCCCATGGTTGACCAACGCCGCCGGCGCGACCAGAATAAAGCCTGCCTCAGGGATGCTCCGAATGGGTCCTTGCCGAAGGGGTTCCACGGATATGCCCACGACTGGGCTTCGCACAAATCTCGGGTGTTGGGTGGTGGCGGGAATGCTGGCTGGGTTCGGCGGACCGGCGTGGTCGGCCGAGCCGGTCGCCATGCGGATCGGCAGCTTCACGGTGGCCCCCGCCCATACGCCGCTCGCCGTGGTCACGTTGCGGAACGCGTCGAACGAGCCGTTCCAAGGAAAACTCCGCGTGCGGGGGCCCGAGGGATGGGGCATCGTCCCCGACGAAATCGAGGTGACCCTGGCGGCGGGGGCGACCGTGCGCGCGGCGTTCACGGTCCAGCGGGGCACGATCGTCGAGGCCAATTCCTATCCGCTGGAAGCCACGCTGACCGGAGGTGGGAAGACCATCGTTCACCAACAGAACGTGGTCTGCGCCAGCGCCCCGTATTTCCGTCCCAAGATCGACGGGAAACTCGATGATTGGAAGGACGCCATCCCGGTAACGTTCCAAAGCGGCGGCAAGAAGACCGTCATCAGCACCTATTGGAACCGTAAGCAGTTCGCTCTTCTGGCGGCAGTGGAAGAGGACAAGCTCGTGCCGTGGCGAGCCGATGCGCCCAGCGAGCCTTGCGACGCGATCCAACTGGCGATCTCGCCCGACGACAAGCCGACCGCCGCGTCGCCCGATCAGCCCGCGGGCCGGTACGAATTCCTGCTCGTCGCCACCGGAATCGCCCAGGACGGCCGATGGCAAGGCAAGTGCTTCCAGCTTGCCGACCCGGCGACGAAGCTCGGCGCTACGCAGGCTCTCCGCGACCTCGCGCCGCTGGCGGCCGATCAAGCAGAGGTGGCAATCACGCGCAAGGGCACGGTGACGTACTACGAGTGCGCGATCCCGCTGAAGTTGCTGTCCGAGCTTCGCGCAAGCGAGGGGCGCGAGTTTTGCTTCTCGGTGCTCGTCCACGACCCGGACGGAACGGGCATCCGCGACTGGGGCCACGCCGCCGGACTCTGGCCCAGCGACCGCAACCGCCTGGCGTGGAGCCTTTGGCCGGGGGCGCGTTGGGGCCAAGAGCCGCCGTTCGACAACAAGACGCCCTGGGGGATGTGCAGTTCGAAATACTAGCCCTTTGGAGTGCGGTGGTTCATCGCCGCTTTCCTCGTTCGACGGACCGTACTCTTGACGGCTCTTGAGGAGTTCCCAGCCATGACTCGGTCGCAGACTTCGATCCGGTTCCTGCCGCTAGTTTTTGCGTCATTCCTCGGCACTGCGCCATTCCAAGCCCAAGCGGCCGACGACGCCTGGTCCAGTGCGCCGGCCGTCTCGGGCGGGGCGATGCAGTTCCGCGTGGCCTCGGCCAGCGACGAGGATCCCGTCGCTGCCGGCAAAGCCGCCGCCGTGGCGCTCCAGAAGGCCATGGGCGGCGCGCCGCTTCGGGCCGTGATCGTCTCCGAATGCTTCGAAGACAAGGAAAACAAAGAAAAGCTCATCGAGGGCCTCACGGCCGTCTTGCCCAGGGAGATCCTCGTCGGCAGCGCAACGTACGGTTCCTTCACCCAATCGGGGGCCAGCGACGCCGATTCGGTCTGCCTGCTGGGCATCGGCGGCGAGGGCATCTCCGTCTCCGCCGGTCTGGTCACATCGCTGGGAACGGCCCGGCTGACTTTCGAGCAGCATCGCGAGGAGATCGAGAAACGGCTCCAGCAGGCGGGGGCGTCGTTGGCCGGCAAGCTGCGGCGCAGTCCGCAGGACCGGTTGGCGATCCTGCTGGCCGACGCCCACGCGCCGAAAAACCAGCCGCTGGTCGAGGGATTGCAGCAGGTCCTGGGCAAGCAGTTCCCGATCACCGGCGGGTGCGCGAACAAGAACGCGGGCCAGACGTTCGTCTGCTTCCAAGGCAAGCTGCACGAGGACAGCGCGGTCGCCGTGATGCTTTCCGGCGATTTCGCTGTGGGTCTGGCCGGCCGCCAGGCCAAGGAGAACGAGAAAGTGATCAGCACCGCCCGGCAAAGCGCGGCCGAGGCCCTTGCCGGCGTCAAGGGGCGGCCGATCGCCGCCATGGCCTTCGACTGCGCCGGGCGCAAAGGCAAACTGAAACGCATCGAGGATGAATTGGCGGCCGTCCAAGAGTCGATCGGCAAGGAGTTGCCGCTGTTTGGCTGCTACTGCGCCGGCGAAATGGGCCCGGTGGACACCGCGGATAAGAAGCCTGATGCACTGAGCGGCGGCGCCGGCTGGCACATCATGTTCACGGTGATTGGGAGATGAAGGATGAACGATCCTTCCTCCCCACTCCCGTACGACGCGAGAGAAAACGGCGTTCTCAGATCCACCATAAGGAGCAACCCCGATGAGCGTTAAACCGACACGACGTAGTTTCCTGGGCGCTTCCGCGGCCGCGGCGGCCGCGACCTGGACCGGCGGACGCCCGTATGCGGCCGGGGCGGCGGCTTCTCCCGGGCCCAACGAGATGATTCAGATGGCCCTGATCGGATGCGGCGGCGAGGGCAACGCGGTGATGGCCGGCCACATGCGTTGGCCCGAGGTCCGCATGGTGGCCGTGTGCGACGTGAATTCCAGCCGCATGGCGGCGGCGAGGCAGCACGCGGGCGGGGAAAAAGTTCTGGCCTACGGCGACTACCGCAAGCTGCTGGAAAACAAAGACATCGACGCCGTGATCGTGGCCACCAACGGACATTGGCACGTGCTTCCCACGATCCACGCGTGCCAGGCCGGCAAGGACGTGTACGTCGAGAAGCCGCTGGGCACGTCGATTGGCGAGGGCCGCGCCGCCGTCCGCGCGGCCCGAAAGTACCAGCGCATCGTGCAGCTCGGCACGCAGCAGCGAAGTTGGCCGCATTACCAGAAGGCAGCCGAGGTGATCCAGTCCGGCCGGCTGGGAGAGATCTCCGAGGTCAAGGTCTGGGACATGGACTACCTGTACCCAGGCTTCGGCGATCCCCCCGACTGCGACCCGCCGCCTGAGCTCGACTGGGATTTCTGGGTGGGGCCCTCGCCCAAGGCGCCTTACAATCCGAACCGCTATGCCCACCATTACTGGTTCTTCGACTACGGGGGCGGGTGGCAATTGGATTGGGCCGTGCACCACTATGACATCGTGCACTGGTGCCTGGGCGTGAAGGCCCCGATTTCCGCCGCGGCCATGGGCGGGTTCTATGCCTTTGAGAAGACCAACACCCAGTGGCCCGACACGTTCAGCGGGATTTGCGAGTACCCGCCCGGCCCCGTGGCCAAGAAAGGTTTCGTGCTCCAGTACACCTTCCGGGGCGCGTGCCGCCGCGAGCAGATCTCGCACGGCAAGTGCTTCTTCGGCAGCGAGGCCTCGCTGCTCCTCTCGCGGAGCGGCTACACAATTACTCCGGAACGCGACCGCAAGGGCAAGAAGCTGGAGAAGGAGGAAACCGTCGGCAACGCCTTCACCAAGGACGTCCACATCGAGAGCCTCAAGGCCCACGCCCGGGTGTTTCTCGACAGCATCCGTTCTCGCAAGCTGCCGCCGGCCGACGTCGAGGTTGGCCACTACGCCACCAACCCCGGCCACCTGATGAACATCGCCTGGCGCGTCGGCCGCAAAATCCGCTGGGACGCGGACAAGGAGGAAGTGATCGGCGACGCGGAAGCCAACGCCCTGGTGACCAAGAAGTATCGCGAGCCGTGGAGACTCGAGATCTAGCGGGTTGGGAAACGAGGGCGCGTCGGCGGAGGCAGGCATGTTGCGGTGGATGCGGGCGTTCTTCTGGTGCCTCCAGCGAACCGTGCTTGGCCTGCGGTATTCGGTGCGCGTCGAGGGGCTGGACCAGCTTCGGGACCTCTCCGGCCCGACCTTGGTGATGCCGAACCATCCAGGCTACATTGATCCGCCGCTCGTGGTCAGCCATGTCGTCTTCGGCGAGAGGGTGCGGCCGATGGTCGCGGCCTCCATGTACCGCCATCCTCTGCTTCACCCCTTCATGCGCCTTGTCGAGGCCCTGGAGGTGCCCGATCTGAGCGAACACAGCCGCGACGCCCGCCAGCGCACCCTGGCGATGATCGACGCGGTGGTCGCCGGCCTGGAACGGGGCGAAAGCTACTTGATCTATCCGTCGGGCCGGGCCCAGCGAAGCGGGCTGGAGGTGGTGGGCGCGTCCCGCGCGGTGTACGACATTCTTCAGCGGTTTCCTCGCGCCCACGTGGTCCTCGTCCGCACCCGCGGCGTTTGGGGAAGCTCCTTCAGCTATGCCCGGACCGGCAAGCCGCCGCGTTTGGGCCGATGCCTGGCCCGCGGCCTCGGGTTGCTGCTGGCGAACCTGGTGGTGTTTGCCCCGCGGCGGCGCGTGACCATGACCGTGGAACTGGCCGACCACGCCCGCCTGGCCAGCATGAGCCGCGAGGAACTCAATCGCTATCTCGAGCAGTGGTACAACCGGCCGGGGCCCGAAGAGCCGACGTTCGTGCCGGCCCATTTTCTTTTCGGCCCACGCCGTTTCGAGTTTCCTCGGCGGGAGAGTGGAGAAGCGATCGACGACGGCCGGATCGCGCCCGCCACCAAGGCCGCCGTCCGGGAGCTGGTCGAGGAACGCCTCGGACGGCCGCTAACCGAGGAGGAAGGCCAGGCGAGGACGCTGCTGGAACAAATCGGCCTGGACAGCCTGGCGCGCATGGAAGTGGCCCTGGCCGTCGAGGATCGATTCGGCTTTCGGTCGGATCGGGTGCCGGAGACGCTGGGCGAGTTGTGGACCCTGGCCGAGGGTCTGCTGGGAGATCGCGCCGGCAGGCCGGACCGGCCTCCGCCGCTCTGGGAGCGTCCGCCCAGCGACCCTCGGCCCCACGAAATCCTCGCCGAAACGCTCGCCGAGGCCTTCGTGCGCCGCGCCTTGCGCCAAAGGGACGATCCGGCCGCGGCGGACGACTTGTCGGGGGTGTTGAGCTACCGCCGCTTGCTGGTGGCGAGCTGGCTGTTGGCGGAGAAATTTCGCGAGTTGCCGGGCGAGGCGGTGGGCGTGATGCTGCCGGCCTCGGTGGCGGCCGACGTGGTGTTTTTCGGGCTGCATCTGGCGGGCAAGCTGCCGGCGATGCTGAATTGGACCACGGGCCCGGCCAACCTCGCCCACGCCGTGAGAATCCTGGGCATCACGCGGGTGATCACGGCGCGCCGGCTCATCGACCGTTTGGGCATCGAGGTGGCCGGGGCCGAGTACGTCTTTCTGGAGGACGTCCGCCCCGGAATCAGCAAGTTCGCCGCCCTTGGCGCGCTCGTGTCCACGTACCTGCTGCCGGGGAGATTCCTTCGCCGCCTGCCCCGACAAAATGTCGACGATCCCGCCGTGGTGCTCTTCACGTCCGGTTCGGAAAGCGCCCCGAAGGCCGTGCCCCTGAGCCATCGCAACCTGGTCGTCAACATGAGGGCGGCCCTTGCCGCTTTGGGAACCCAGCGGTCGGACAGGCTGCTTGGCTTTCTGCCGCCGTTTCACAGCTTCGGATTGACGGCCAACCTGGCCGTCTCGGTGCTGGCCGGGATTCCGGTGGTCCACTATCCCGATCCCACCAACGCCGCGGGCCTGGTGCAGACCGTCGCGAGGTACCGCACGACGATCCTCGTCGCCACGCCGACGTTCCTCAGCTACATGTGCGGCCTGGCCTCGCGCGATGACCTGAAGTCGCTGCGAGTCATCGTGACCGGCGCGGAAAAATGCCCGGAAAGCCTGTTCGCCAAGGCCGCCCAGTTGGCGCCGGGGGCCGTCATTCTGGAGGGCTACGGCATTACGGAGTGCTCGCCGATCGTCTCGGGCAACCGGCCGAACCGCTCGAAGCGGGGCACGGTGGGCTTGCCGGTCGATGGCGTCGAGGTCTGCGTGGTCGATCCCCAAACCTACGAGCCGCTCCCCGCGAACACCACGGGGATGCTTCTGGTGAGCGGGCCGTCGGTGTTTCGCGGCTATCTGGCCTACGAGGGCCCGGAACCGTTTGTCGAGCGCGAAGGGAAGCGGTGGTACGTGACCGGGGATCTGGTCCGGATCGACGAGGAAGGGTTCATTCGCTTCGAGGGTCGCCTGAAGCGCTTTTTGAAGGCGGCTGGCGAAATGATCTCGCTGCCGGCGCTGGAGGAACCCTTCGCGCGCCTCTACCCGCCGGGGGACAACGGGCCGCAAGTGGCCGTCGAGGGGATCGAAACGCCCGGCGGGCGGCGGATCGCCCTGTTCACGACACGGGAAATCTCCCTTCGCGAGGCGAACGCGATCCTGGCCGACGCCGGTTTCCGAGGCGTGATGCGCCTGGACGAAATCATCCGGTTGGAGCCGATTCCCGTGCTTGGCACGGGCAAGACCGACTACAAGGTCCTTCGCAAGATGCTGGCCGATCGAGCGGCCCCGGGGGCGGCATGAGCGACGTGATGATCCTCTTGACGATCGGCGAGACGATTTGGGTCGTCGCGCTGTCCGTGTGGATCATCCTCGAGCGGCGGTCGCCGGCGGCCACGTTGGCGTGGATCTTCGCGCTCGCCTTCGTGCCTCTGTTGGGCATCGGGATCTACTGGCTGATCGGGCCGCGGCGCCTCACTCGCAAGCGGCGCCGCTACAAGCTAGCCCGCTCCCGCGTGCGCGAGGCGGCCGCCGCCAGCCGCGCCGCTCCGCCGCATTTTCTCAAACCGAGCGAGGACGCCAGCGTGCGGCAGTTGATGCAATTGGTGGAGCGGTCGGGCGAGGCGCCGCCCCTGCGGTGCCGTTCGTTGGAAATGTTCTCCTCCGGCGACGCCTATTTCGCAAGCATCGAGAAGGCCATGGCCGAGGCCCGCCATCATATCCATCTGGAATTCTACATCTTTCTTCCGGACCGGGTGGGGACGCGGTGGCGCGATCTGCTTTGCGAAAAGGCGCGGGACGGCGTCCAAGTGCGGCTGCTGGTGGACGCGATCGGCTCCGACCGTCTGGGCCGCCGGTTTCTCAAGCCGCTGCGGGAAAGCGGGGCGGAGGTTGCCCGCTTCAACCCGATCACCCTGGCCCGGTTGTGGCCCAGCCTGATCAATTTCCGCACGCATCGCAAGATCGCGGTGTGCGACGGTCGGGTGGGGTTCACCGGCGGCAGCAACGTGTGCGAGTGGCACAGCGAGTCGCTGGCCGGGCCCGGCGCATGGCGCGACACGAACGTGAGGATCGAGGGCGTGCCCGTGCTTTGGCTCCAGACCGTGTTCCTGGAGGATTGGCTGTTCGCCACCGGCAAGGCCCCGTCGGACGATGCGTTCTTTCCCGCGGAAAAAATCGCCGCCGGCGGCCCTTGCGTGCAGATTGCCGCGTCGGGTCCGGATCACGACCTCTACGCGATCCATAAGTTCTATTTCTCGGCGATCGCCGCGGCGCGGCACCGCGTCTTCGCGACGACCCCCTACTTCGTCCCCGACGAGTCGATCTTCTCGGCCCTCGTGGGGGCCGCGTTGCGCGGGGTGGACGTCCGCCTGCTGGTCCCCAAGCGTGGCGACCACCGGCTGGTCGCCGCGGCCGCTCGCTCGTATTACGACGACCTGGCCCGGGCCGGCGTGGCGATTTACGAATACGGGCCGCCGATGCTGCACGCCAAGACCCTGGTGGTCGATCACCAGGTGGCCGTGATCGGCACGGCGAACATGGACAACCGCAGCTTCCGCCTGAACTTCGAAATCATGGCCGCCGTATACGATCCAGACACGGCCAACCGGCTGGCGGCCCTGTTCGAGGAAGACCTGGCCAAGGCCACAAAGTACAGCCTGCGCGAGGCCCGAAAAGCCCCCTTCCCAGTTCGCATGGCCGAATCCACGGCCAGACTTTTCTCTCCCTTGCTTTGAACGGTCGCGGGAGCGACGCCATGAAGACGATCATCGCCATCATCCAGCCCACGAAGCTCCGAGCGGTCCACGAGGCCCTGCAAAAAATCGAAGTCACCCGCATGACGATCTGCGACGCGCAGGGCTTCGGCCGGCAGCGCGGGCGGACGGAACTCTACCGCGGCAACGAATACACGGCCACGCTGCTCCGCAAGGTCGCCCTGGAGATTGTGGTCAACGACGACTTTCTCGATCGCACCGTGGAAACGATCATGAACGTCGCCCGCACGGGCCCCGAGGGCAGCATCGGCGACGGCAAGATCTTCGTGCTTCCGACGGAAGAGGCGATCCAAATCAACGACGGCTTCCGCGGCCCGGGGGCGGTCTGAGAAACCATCCCCAAACGGGGACGGCGCCCCCTCACCGGGCCGTCGGGCAACCGTGTGCCTGTCTTCGGATGCGAAATCTGCTGCAAGGCTGCAAGGCGGACGCGGCGACCGATCGGGTCCCGCGCCGCTCCGCCCCATCGCGAAGGTCCGCGCTGGCGGTTTATTGCGGGGCGTTGATCTGCGGCGGGGCGTTGATCTGCGGCGGGGCGTTGGACGGCGGGGCCATGCGGTCGGGGGGAGTCACCCTGACGGTCACCGGATTGGCGGCCGCCCCGTCGCCCCGGACGATGACCAGATCGGCGACGGTGGCCTCGGCCAAAGGCAGGTCGGGCATCCGCAGCCGCACGCCGAGGTCGTACCAGCCGAGCACCTCGGCCTCCATCTCGATATTGCCAAGGTGGAGGATCGCCTTGCCAGGCTCCGGCCCAAAGCCCTCGCCCGCCACCACCAACTCGCCGCCGGCCGGAACGGACTTCGGATCGGTTTCGAAGGCGGCGGGATCGACCGGCAGGGCCTCGGCGATCGGCAGCTTCGCGCCGTTGTTGGCAAGGTTCGCGTCGCGAATCTCGCGGTTGGCGTCCACCAGCACGTGCAAGAAGGCGAACGGCGGCTTATCGTCGGCCCCCGCCGCCCCGGTCTCCAGGAACGGCAAGCGAAGATCGATCGACTGCGTGGCCCCGGCCTCGATCGATGTCACGCGAACCGCGGCCTGCGGCGCCTTGGGATCCAGGTGTTCGCCAGGCGTGACGAAAAGCCGCACGTCGAAGGGCCGCGTGACGGCCTGCTGGCTGTTGTTCCGCACCCACACGCGATAGCGCGGTCCGAGTTTCTCGTCGGGATGGCCTGGGTCCACGAACCGCACGGCCAGGAGTTGCAGATCGAACTGTTCCTCGGGAACCACCGGACGCTGGACCTCGACCCATGTGCCCGCCGCGACCTCGGGCAGCGGGGTCCAGACCGGGACGCTCCACACCACCCAGGGCTCGACGACCACCACGCACCGCACCGGCCGGCACCAGATCGGCCGAGGGTCCCACCAGGGACGGCAGTGATAGTGCCAACTCCAATGCACCCACGGCCCCCACCGCGGGTACCACCACACGCCCCAATACCAGACCGGACTGAACCAGCACCGATACTCAAAGCAGTGCCGGTGGTAGAGGGGGCTTACCCAGCCGCGATGGCGGAACTCCGGATGGCCATGGAAAGGGCGGGCGCCGTAAACGTTGGTCACCTGGGTCACGTTGGTGATGTTCGTGACATGGACGCCGCCGGGGCGGGGTTGGTGCAAGGCCATGCGCCGGGCCACGTCGCCGTGCTGGGCCAGGCGGTATTGCTCGGCCAGGTTCAGCTTCTGTCCGACCGCGCCGCGGGCCAAGGCGTCGAAGTCGCCCCGCTTCACGCGATCGGGGAATCGAACGTTCGACGGGTCTTGGGCCGGCTTATTCTGAGGCCCCCTCGCCCCCTGCGGCGACGCAATCTTCATGCCCGATTTCGTCCCGCCTTCCGGCTTCGGTCCATACGGCTTCGGGGCCATGTCCGGGAGCCGGTCGCGAGGGAAAGGCATTTTGCCTGGCGAGCCGGAGACTCCATCACCCGACTTCACCTGCCCATCGGGCGGCTTCGCTTTGCCCTTGGCTGTTTCCGGCATCTTGGGTTTGCCGCCTGGAACGTCGGGAATCCGTTTGCGAATCTCTGTGATGTCGGGCCGATCGACCGACGGCTTGACCGCCCCAGGCTTGGCGATCGGTTCGCGCGAGGCCGCGTCGCCGGAACCGCCTTTGCGTGTCGGAATCGTCCCCGCCGGCTTCGCCCCCGGCGTCTCGGAAACGCGGCGGCCGAGATCCGCTGGCTTCGCGCGGTCACCGATCCCCTTGGGGCCTTCGGCCGCCACGGTCGGGCCCGACTTCGCGACTCCTGTGTCGGGGATGCGTTTGGGTGGATTGGAAAGCCAGGGGCGGTCGGCGTCCCGTTTCGTGGTCGGCGCTCCCTTGGTTTCGCCGCCTTGCCTCGGCTGGTTGACGCCCGCAGGATTGCTGGGGCCGGCTTGGGCCACCTGCGGCGAGGGAATGCGGCGTTGAATCTCGCTCATACTCGGTCGATCGGGGGACGCCATCGGCGCGCTGGCCGGTGTGGAATCTCGAGCGATGGGAACCGCGGGCCTGCTGGGAACCACGCCGCCAGTGCCCCGCGCCGGGCTGGCTGGCGACGGTGGCGTGGAAAGACCGCTTGAAGGTTCGCGGGTCAGGCTTCTCAAGGTGGATTGGGGGGAACTTGTCGGGCCGATGCCCGCAGATGGCGCCGATGGTTGTGTCGGCGATCGAATGGCGGACGGTCCCACCCCCGTCCCGCGAGCGGGACTGGATCTGAGGCCCGACGCCGCTGAGCCGCTCCACGAGAAATCAACGCCCGGTGAGGATCGGACGCCGGACGAAGCCCGGCCCGCAACCCCGGCTCCTCCTTGATTCCTCAACAATCGGCCGCCGGAGTCGTCGGCGCTGCTGGGGCCGCCGAAAGATCGGCCGCCGCTGTCGGAACGGGCGGCTCGTTGCGCGGGCGCGGACGTCGTGGCGATTGCCAACAGGACGCTCGCCCCCACCGCGGTCCAAAGTCTTATCCAGCCGTGGCCGTGCGAAAGCAGTTCTCGGGTGCTCATGGTTCATCCCCGTGTCTGGCGGCTGGCTTGCAGTCAGTTCAGCGCGCCGGTGTTGATCAGCCGAAAGCAAAGTCGCTCCAAAGCAGCGACCAGCCCACGGAGTCTCGGTCGTCCGACGCGCGACCGTTCACCAGGAATGTAGCGATTCTCCCGGCGAAGTCCGCGAGAATGGCGATGTCCCTTTTGGCGGCGCCGCGTATCGGGCCGAAACCACCTTGCGCCTCGTTTGCAACCATTATACCGAAACCCACCCATTTCACGACGACGAATTCGGCGCCGCGTTAACTCATGAAACGGCAATCCTTTAAGGCGGCGAAGCGGGCAGGATCGGGAAGACGGGGACCGGGAACGGACCACCCTCGCGCCATCATTGTGATTCTGTTGATGTCATGCGGATACAGGGGATCCTCCAGCAATAACACGATTGGCCAAAACCTGTCTAGCCTATGGCGGGATGGGCGTGGAACCGTCTTCTTTGGAGGCCGATGGAGCCCGTCAAAGATGCAGGAAGCGGCTCTACTCCCGTGATTGAGGGGAGTGAGCCGGAATTGGAATCATTGTTACGAGCCTGTCCCGAGGCTTTTTCGAGGGCGAGGTGTGCGGGTTGGCGGCGCACCTTCCCTTCTCATGATGAGCGGCATCCCCTATATTGATGGAGAGCTTTGAAAAGACGAGGGGCGGCCGGGGGTGTTGACGCGAAATGCGGCGGGCGCCCAGCAGCGCAATATTCGAAAGCGGGGAGAGTCCCCGCTTGGGGACGGATAGTCAGTAAATTTTGCTTGAAGACATGGGTGGAGAAACGTTGGATCACTGGAAACAATTGGCCGAGGAGTTGGGTGCGGAAATCCCGCCGGAAGAGCCCGAGCGACCGGCAACCGCCGGGGACGGAGAGGGGGGCGATGCGTCGCGGGTGGAAAACGCCGCGGCAAGCGAGCCGCTCGCTACGCCGCCGGCCAAGGCCACTTTGCCGCCTCGGCCCGCGCCGCCTCGTCGAACCGCGAGCGACTGGTCGCGTTTGGCCGAGGAGCTAGGCATTGAGGTTCCGCCGGAACCCGAGCCTGAGCCCACGCCGGTCGCCGAAACGGTCGCCACCGAGGACAAGGCTGCGCCGCGTTTCGATGACCTGCCGCCGCGGCGGAGCGTGGGAGGGGAGCCGGAGCCGCGGCGCGAGGAATCGCGCCGGCGGCCGGAGGAGAGAGATCGGGAGGAGGACCGCGGAGGACACCGCCGTCGCCGCCGACGGCGTCGGCCTTCCGAGGATGCCGAGGGACGTCCCCTGGAACCCGCGGCGAAATCCGAGTCGCTCGTCGAGGACGAGGATCAGGATCTCGCCTTCGACGACGAGGAGTTGATGCTGCCCGAAGCGGAGCCCAGCGAATCCGACGAGGCGGACGAGTTCGTCGGGGAGGCGGAATCGGTCGATACGGCGGCCGTCGAGGCGCCGGATCAGCGCCGCGAGGGAGACGGCGGTCGAGGTCGCGGCAAGCGGCGTCGGCGACGCAAGAGCGCGGCCGCGCGACGCCAGTCGCCTGCGTCCGCCAGCGATCTGAAGGAGTCGCCCCCGGAGCGCGCCGGCGACGCCGCGCCAGCCACGCCCGAACGGGCTTCCTCGGAATCCCTGGAGGACGAGCTGGACACGGACGACGCGGAGTTCGACGACGAGGAAGCGGGACACGACGTCGACAAGTCGTTGCACCGAGCGATCCCATCGTGGTACGAGGCGGTGAACCTCGTGGTCTCGGCGAATTTGGAATCGCGGGCCAAGAACCCGGACCGGAAGGGCTCAGGGCGGCCGCGCGGCGGGCAGGATCGGCGAGGCCGCGACCGAAACAGGCCCAACTCCTGACGGATTCGATGGTTCGCAACGTGTCGGCCTCGTCCCTGCCGTTCGTTGCGGATTCCCACGCGCGTTCTTGCCTCGATGCTCCTGTCGATTTGGGAGGCCTTTGATCCTCCGGCCGTTTCGGAGTTCTCCTGCCGGTTCTTGCCTCACGGGGATAGGCCGCCATGCACAAGCGATTTCATCTGGGCGATCTGGAGGCGCTTCGCGCGGAATTGGCGTCGCTGGGCGTCTCGTTGCCGATTTCGGAGGACGTGTCCGTCCTGGGAGCGCCGCTAGCCATCGGACGCCTTACCGCGCCGAATCGCTTGCTGGTCCAGCCCATGGAAGGGTTCGACTCCGCGCCCGACGGTTCGCCCGGACCGCTCAGCTTCCGCCGCTACACGCGCTTCGCCGAAGGGGGTTCGGGCACGATCTGGTTCGAGGCCACGGCGGTGCTCCACGAGGCCCGGTCCAATCCCCACCAGCTTGTGCTGCACGCCGGCAGCGTCAACGAGTTCCGCCGTCTGGTGGCGGCGACGCGTCGGGCCGCGCGCGAGGCGTTCGGGCACGAAATCATCGCCCTGGTCCAGTTGACGCACTCGGGCCGCTACAGCAAACCCGACGGCATTCCACGGCCGATGATCGCCCACCGCAGCCCCGTGCTGGACCCCAAACACCGGCTCCCCCCCGATTACCCGCTGGTCTCCGACGACTACCTCGACCGCCTTCAGGACGTCTACGTCGAGGCGGCCCGACTCGCCAGCGAAGCCGGTTTCGACGGGGTGGACGTGAAGGCGTGCCATCGGTATCTGGTTTCCGAACTCCTGGCCTCGCATACGCGCGAGGGGAAGTACGGCGAAAGCCTGGAGAACCGTTGGCGGTTTTTGCGGGAAACCGTGGCCAAGATCCGCGATCGTCTTCCGGACCTGCTGGTGACCACGCGAATCAACGTGTTCGATGCGATTCCCTACCCGTATGGATTCGGCGTCAGCCGCGATGAACCCATGCGGCCCGATCTCACCGAACCCCTGGAAGTGGTCCGCGGACTTCGCGACTTGGGGATGGTCTTGGTCAATGTGACGGTCGGCAACCCCTACTACAACCCGCACTTTGGCCGCCCTTACGATCGACCCATTGCCGGCGTGGGCGTGCCCGACGAACATCCCTTGGAAGGCGTCGCCCGGCTGGCCGAGCTGACGCGGGCGATGCAGCAGGGGCTGCCGGGCCTGCCGGTGGTGGCGACGGGCTATAGCTGGCTGCGTCACCTGATGCCTTACGTGGCGGCGGGGCTGGTCGAGCAGGGGTGGGCCGCGCTGGTCGGCCAGGGCCGCATGGCCTTCGCCTATCCCGACGCCGCGCGCGACATCCTCCGCACCGGCCGCATGGACCCGGCCAAGACGTGCATCACATGTTCGGGGTGTTCGCAAATCATGCGGGACGGGACGATGACCGGGTGTGTCGTCCGCGACCGCGACATCTACGCGGAGCAATACAAGCTGGGCCGCCGTTACGCGATCGACCGGCTACAAGAGGCCGCCCGGCGGTGCCAGGACTGCGCGTTTCCCACCTGCTCGGCCAACTGCCCGGCCCGCGTCGACGTCCCAGCCTTTGTCCGGGCCTTTGCCGAGGGGCGGATCCAGGAGGCCTACGACGTTTTGCGGCGGACCAACGCCTTACCGGAATTGTGCGCCCGAGTCTGCCCCTCGGAGGTCCAATGCGAAGGGGGGTGCGTCGAGAAAATCCTTGCCGACCACGCCCTGCCGATCCGCGACATCCAGTTGGCGGTGTGCCGCCTTGCCCGTCAGGCGGGAATGATCGGAGTGCGCCTGCCGCCCGAGCCGACCGGTTTTCGGATCGCGGTGGTGGGCGGCGGTCCGGCCGGCCTGGCCTGCGCCATTCGGCTCCTGGAGCACGGGCATCAGGTGGTGATCTTCGAGCAAAGCGAGCGCCTCGGCGGCACACCCGAATCGCTCATTCCCTGCGACCGTTGCGATACTGCGGCCGAGGAGATTGCCGGGATTCTCCAGCCCGCGGTGGCGGCCGGCCGGATCGAGACGCGGCTTCAGTGCGCCTTGGGCCGCGACGTTTCGCTTGCCGATCTCCGTTCGCGCCACGCCGCGGTGGTCCTCGCCCTGGGGCTTGGCGCCCCGCAGTCGCTTGGCGAGGCCGACGGGGTCGTCGACGCCCTCCGCTTTCTCAGGGACGTCAAGCGGGGCGCGATCGCGTCGCTTGGGGGGCGCGTGGCCGTGCTGGGCGGGGGCAACACGGCCGTCGACGCGGCGGTCGCCGCCCGCCAACTTGGGGCCGACGTCTCGCTGGTTTACCGACGCTCCCTGGCCGAAATGCCCGCCTGGCCCGACGAGCAACAGCGTTTGTTCCGGTCGGGTTGCCACGTCCTGGTCCTCACCCAGCCGCTCGCCTACGAAACCGACGGGAAGGGCCAGGTGGTGGGCCTCAGGGTGGCCCGGACCGAGCTGGGGCCCCCCGACGGCTCCGGACGCCGCGCCCCGCGCGTGATCCCGGGAACGGAACACGTCGTGCCGGTCGACCGGGTCATCGAAGCCCTCGGCCAAGGCCTTCCCCCGACGCTCCGAGACGCCTTGGAGGGCGTGGAACGGACGCGGTACGGGCTTGTGGCCGTGCGGCCGGATTCCCAGGCCACCTCGTTGGACGGCGTGTATGCGGCCGGCGATCTGGTCAACGGGGGTACGACCGCCGTGCAAGGCATCGCCGAGGGAATGAAGGCGGCCGACGAAATCCACGCCCGGCTCATGGCCCGCGCGCGTCGCGGACCACCGTCTCGGGCATCATCAGCGCCGCCCCCTGTTCTTGAAGCAGGCTGAGCCGCAGCAGGGCGGTCTTGATCGCCGCAAGGCGGTGCGGCTCGAGGGCCTGAAGCTGCGGCCACGCGGCGTCCCACATTCCCCGATAGCGGCGCGCCACCAGGGCCGAAAGGGAGACACTCGGTTCCTCGCTTTCCCTGCCCGCAAGTTCTTCGGCGAGGGCCTCGATGAAGTTCTTGGGTCGCGGGAGCACGCGGAGCTCGTAATCCTTCAGCCGGGCCTGGCCTGCGACGTGGCGGATGGCGTCGCGCAGTCCGCCGATCTTGTCGACCAACCCCAGTTCGAGGGCTTGCTGGCCGGTGTAGACCCGCCCGCCGGCGAGTTCGTCCAGCTTCTTTTTCAACCGGTCGCCGCGCGCGGCGGCGACATGGCCTTTGAACACCTGGTAGATTTCGTCCATCCAGGCCTGGAGTCTTGCCCGTTCGTTGGGGGTGAACACGTCGTCCGTGGCCAGTATTCCCGCGCTGGCGCCGCGTCGGTAGGACTTCCACGTGACGCCAAGGCGGTTCCACATTTCCGTGGTGGCGAACTTGCCGCCGACCACGCCGATCGAGGCGGTGATGGTCGAGGCGTCGGCAAAGATCGTGTCGGCGCCGCAGGCCACGTAATAGCCGCCGCTTCCGGCCACCCCGCCCATCGAAACGGCAAAGGGCTTCTTGGCCTTCAGCCGTTTCGTGGCGTCGAGAATGATCTCGCTCGCCGTGGCCGACCCGCCCGGCGAATCCACGCGCAGCACCACGGCCTTGATCGACGGGTCCTCGGCCGCCTGGTCGAGGGCCTTGCGGATGGGCGTGCTGTAGGCGATCCGCTCGGTCCCGAACAGGCTGGGGGAACCCCTGCCGGGCAGGATCGGCCCGTCGACGTACACGATGGCCACGGCGTCCTTGGCGGGCTTTTTCCTCGGCGCCCCTTGGAGGATGTCGGCCCAGAGCTTGAACACGCCCAGCGGCGAGGACAAGTCGATCTCGGGCCCCTTTTGTTTTCCGTAGCGGGTGAGGAGCTTGACTTCCGCGCCGTATTTCCTCTTCAGTTCAGCCACGAAGTCCTGGCGGAATTCGGCGGCGTCGATCATGCCCGCGTCGAGGGCCTTGGCCGCGGTGTACGGTCCGCCGTCGATCCACGCGCGAACCTTTTCCGCGGGCACGCGGCGGCCGGCGGCGATCAGGGCCACGTGCGTCGCGAAGACGCTGTCCATCAGCCAGTTTTGCATGGCCTCGGCTTCAGGGCTGGGGCCGCTCCGCATGAAGATCTCGGCCGCGCTCTTGTAAGCGCCGCAGGTGAGAAAGTCGGGCTTCACGCCGATCTTGTCCAACAGCCCGCGCAGGTACGGCGACTCCCCGTGAAGCCCCACGATCCAGAGGTCCCCGGTCGGAACCACGCTGAGCCTCGACGCCCCCGAGGCCAGCGCGTAGGTCCGCAGGGAAAGCGACTCGGCGTGGGCGTAGACTTCCTTGCCCGCGGCCTTGATCTCGTCGAGGACGCGGCGAATCTCCTCGACGTGCGCCAGCCCCGGCGAGGCGTCGCCGACCAGCAAGGCGATCGCTCGGACGCGGCGGTCTTCCTTGGCGCGTTCCATCCGCTGGAGCAGGTCGTGAAGCGACTCCGAGCCGATCGAGCCAAACAACAGGTCGTCGCCCAGGGGGGCTTCGACCAGGGGGCCGTCGAGGGAAAACACCGCGACCACGGCGTCGGCGCCGGGCTTGGCGTCGGCGGCCCACGTGCACGGGACCAGGCCTGAGACCACAAACAGAGCGGTTAAATGCAGCAGCTTCGAGGGCACGGACACAGACTCCTTTTCGCGTTGCGTCGTGAGGCAAGGGTTTTGGGCGGGCGCGGCGACCGCGCCGCGTCCCGCGGAGGACTACTCAGTAACCGTTCACGGGGACTGTCCCGATTTTCGCGGCGAAGCCCGCGAAAATGGGACTGTCGCCCTGGCCGGTAAGGGATAGGGACATTTTGCGGCGCGAAGCGGCCCGAAAAACGCGCGAGTCCCCGACCTGTGAACGGTTACACTACTCAAGGCTCCACCCTTTCCGGTACTCGCGCCGGACGTAGGCGTTGGCGGCGGGGTCGTTGGTCACCTGCATCTTTTCGCCGTCCCAGAGCAGACGGCGATCGGGAAAGCGAACGGCCAGGTTGCCCATGAGGACCATCTCCGACAAGGGGCCGGAAAAATCGAAGTGGGAACTGGCCGGATTTCCGCCCTTGCAGGCTCGGACCCAATCCTGCTCGTGGCCGCCCTGGCCGCCGGGGATGCGCTCGATCGTCTGGGGGGCTGCTTGTAGTCGCGCATTCTGGACTCGGGAATCAACCGGGGACTGCGGCCGTAACAGCCGCACATGAGCACGCCCTTGTCGCCGAGGAAAAGCACCCCGCCGTCGTCGTCGCCCATGCGGCGTCCTTCCTCCAGTTCGTCCGGCCGCGGCGGCATCATGCCGCCGTCCCACCAGGTGAGCTTGACGGGGGGGAGATTGCCCCGGGCGGGGAACTGGTAGCGCACGATGGTCGAGCGCGGGTACTGCTCGTTCTTGGGCTCGGTTTTCTGCCACAACCCGTGCCAGTAGGTTGAGATGCACCCCTCGACGCTCGTCGGATACTTCAGGTCCAGCGCCCAGAACGGCGCGTCGAGGATATGGCACCCCAGATCGCCCAGCGAGCCGGTGCCGAAATCCCACCAGGCCCGCCACATCCCGGGATGATACGCGGAATGATAGGGGCGGTACGGCGCCGGACCGATCCACAGGTCCCAGTCGAGCGAGGCGGGGACGGGCATTTCGGGCGGCCGATCCGCCTCGATGCTTTGGGGCCAGACGGGCCGGTTCGTCCAGGCGTGGACCTCGCGCACCGCCCCGATGGCCCCGTCGGCGATCCATTCGCAAATCTGCCGCGCCCCGTCGCCCGAATGCCCCTGATTGCCCATCTGCGTGGCGACCTTGTGCTTGCGGGCTTCCTCGGTGAGCACGCGGGCCTCGTGGACCGAGTGCGTCAGCGGCTTCTGGACGTAGACGTGTTTGCCGCGCCGGATGGCCGCCAGGGCCACGATGGCGTGCGTATGGTCGGGGGTGGCCACGATCACCGCGTCGATGTCCTTCTGCTGGTCGAGCATCACGCGGAAATCGCGGTACTGCTTCGCCTTGGGGTACTTGGCGAACGTCTTGGCCGCGTGGCCGAAATCCACGTCGCACAAGGCCACGATGTTCTCGGTCTCGCACGCGGCCAGGTTGCTCGCCCCCATGCCGCCGACCCCGACGCCGGCGAGGTTCAGCTTCTCGTTGGGGGCCGTCGCGCCGCTGCCCGCCACCGCATGACGCGGCACCACGCTCGGCGCCGCCACGGCGGCGGCCAGAAAGCCGCGACGTGAAATCCCCGCTTGCTTCCTCGTGACCATGGTTCGATGCTCCTGTTGCTTGAAGAGGCCATCCTTTGCCGGATAGTCTATCGCTGCGCCGGGCCGAAACAAAGACCGCCGCCGCCCAACGGCGTCTTCACCGCGAGCCGTCCTCGGCGACCGCGTAAATGTTCGCGCTGCGAAGAAAGAACCGCAGACGCACCGTGCGCCCGGCGAGCGCGCGCGGGGACGCATGGTTCCATCGGAGCGGCACGTCGATCCGGTCCTCATTTTGAATGAGGCACTTTTCCGCTTCAAAACCGGGAATGACCGCGTTCGCCTCGTCGAGCACGGAGACCATCACGTAGGCCTGATCCCTGGCAAAGGGGCGCTCCGGCGAGGGCACGGCCGCGTTCAACACCAGGTCGCAAGCGGGCATCGTGAAGGGCTTCGTCGAAAACTCCGCGTTCGCCCGCGCGGTCGCGTAGCTGATCCGATCCTCCGGCAGACCCAGCAACAGGCCGCCCCGGTGGAACAGGATCCTGCCCCCGAGGACCATCGGAGGAGTTTCCAGGCGGGGGATCTGGGGAAAGGCTTCCAGGGCGTTGAGGCCGCGGGCCGGACGCTGCCAACGGAGGCCGTCGCGGCTGATCCACCATTCGTTGTCCAGTTGAGGGCCATGCTTGCGCGGAACAAGCGGGCTGGCCGCGTAGTTCAAAACGAGCATGTACGCCCGATCGTGATACCAGAACCCGTTGCCGCTGTAGAATTCCAAGTCGGGCGGGTCTTCGGCGTCGGGCGCGGTCAGCAGCTCCGAGGGCACCGCTGCCTTGCGCCCGTGGCGATTCCACACGTCGGACAGCGACACGTCAGGCTCCCAGCGCCGTCCGTCCGCACTCGAACGCATCATCAGGACGCGGCGGTCGCGCAGCCGATCGTCGCCGAGGGCGGGCGTCGGACCGCCGTGATCGAGGATGTGCTTGCGGTGCGGCTGGAGGCTCTTGCTCACGCACACGAATCGCCGCAACGCCGGGTTCCAGAACAGGCTCATCGCGTCGCCGTCGTAGAACAGCGGATTGCCGGAGTGTTCCCGCCACCGAACCCCGTCCGAACTGAAAAACGCCGTGTACGCAAACCCCGACCGGTCTACCTTGAGCTTCAGAAAGAGATACTCCCTGGGGTCCGGTTGGCAAGCGATCGCGGCGTGGTCCGTCCAAGCCGCGGGGGGCGACTGGAAGACCTCCCGCACGTCCTCGAACCTCCGGCCATCCCGGGTCACGCACCGGACCAGAGTCCAGGCGGAGATCCGCTCGTAAGGCTCCTTGCCGGGAGCGATTTCCGCGCCTCGCTGGCCGAACGCCTCCCAGGATCCGTCCGGACGCGGAAAACAGCCGATCAGCGTGAACCCCGGCGGCGGGCACTCGTCCAAGCGCCGCACCGGCGTTGCCCCGAAACGCAACTGGCCCCAGACGTCGGCCACGTCCTGGAGATCGGAAAAGAGCAGTTTCCACCGGGCAGGGCCCTGGCCGTTCGAGGCGGACGGCAGGACGCCCCAGGCGATTGCCATCGCCACCGAGGCGACGCAAGTCCCCAGGCGTTTCATGGCGACTCCGGCGGCGCAAGGGGGAAATACTTGTCCATCAACGCCTTCACCGTCCAGGCGTGTTCGCGGAGAAGCGATTCCCATCGGCGGGCTTCTTCCTCGTCGTAAGCGTAGAACCCGCGGCCGTTGGCGATTCCCCGGGCGTCGGCGTCGGCCAGGGCCTTCATCCGGCCCGTCACCTCCGCGGCGTTGGAAAGCGTGGGCAGCACGCCGGCCATGGCCTTGGCATACAGGGCGGGCCCGCCCGTCAGGTCCATCCAGCGAAACGGGCCGCACATCGTGGCCCACAGTCCCAGGGCGTTGCGGCACGAGCGGTCGATCGTCTCCACGTCCGCCACGCCCGTTTCCAGCAGGTGCATGGCCTCGCGGTACATGGCATAGCCCAACCGATTGACGACGAAGGCCGGCACGTCCTTGAGGACCAGCGAGGGCTCCTTGCCCATCGCCCTCGCCAGCGACACCGCCGCTTGGAACGACGCGTCGGAAGTCTGCTCGCCGCGCACGATTTCCATGAACCGCGTGGCGTGGGCGGGCTCGGCCCAATGCATGCCGAGGAACCGCTGGGGATGCTTGCGGCCCTGCTGGAGCAGGCTGATCGGCAGGGCCGACGTGTTGCTGGCGATCGGGACCTGGGGGCCGACCACCGACTCGAGCTGGTCGAAAAGCGCGCGCTTCGCCGCCACGTCCTCGACGACGCTCTCGATCACGAACTCGCATTCGCCGAGCGGCTCGCACGACCGGACGGGGACGAAGCGTTCGGGCCACTCTTGGGCCAGCGACGCGGGAAAGCCCGCCCGCTGGACCAAGTCCTCGATCGCCTGGTGGACATACCTGCGCGCCTCGGCATGGGTCGATTCCTGCCGCGTGAAGGCGATCACGCGGAAGCCGTGACCCAACAGACAGGCGGCGATGCCGCGTCCCAACAGCCCCAATCCCGCCACGCCAATCGTTCGCTGCGCCATGGACTACCTCGCTCATCCGGTTCTCGACGCCGCCATGCCCCGATCCTAACGAAGGAAACGCACGGAGACAATGCGGCGGCGAGCCATCGCATGCGGCAGGGACGCGGCGCGCCGCTCTGACGCGGCGATCATCCCACCGCCCGGGCCAGCGCTTGATCCAAGTCGGCCTCGAGGTCCTCGGGGTGTTCCAATCCGACCGAAAGCCGCACCAGGCCGTCGGCGATGCCGTGGGCCAGCCGGTCGGCGCGGTCGTAGCTGGCGTGGGACATGAGCGCCGGCTGCTCGATCAGCGACTCCACGGCGCCCAGGCTCACGGCCAGGTGGATGAGCCGGGTGGACTGGACCAATCGCCTGGCAGCTTCCAAATCGCCGGCCACCTCGAAGCTCACCATGGCGCCGAACAGGCCGTCCATCTGCCGGGCGGCGAGGTCGTGGCCCGGATGATCCTTCAGCCCCGGGTACAAGACTCTGGCCACGCGCCGATCCGCGGCGAGGAAGGCGGCCAACCGCGCGGCGGTGCGGCATTGTTCCCTCACGCGGATTTCCAAGGACTTCAGCCCCCGCGAACACAAGAAGGCGTCCCAGGGCCCCAACACGGCGCCGGTCGCGTTCTGGATGAAGTAGAGCCGCTTCCACAATTCGGGATCCTTCACGACCAAGGCCCCGCCCAACAGATCGCTGTGCCCCCCGAGGTACTTGGTGGCCGAGTGCATCACGATGTCCGCCCCGAGTTCCAAGGGACGCGTCAGGACCGGCGTGGCCAGCGTGTTGTCGACCCCCAGGAGCGCTCCGTGCTGGTGGGCCAACTCCGCGCAGGCAGCGATGTCGGTGATGGACAACAGCGGATTGCCCGGGCTTTCGATCCAAACCAAGCGCGTGGTCGGCCGGAAAGCCCGCTCGAACGCCCGTGGATCGCTCGAAGGGGCCAGCGAGACCTCGATGCCGGCGGGAGCCGTGATCTTGTGGAGAAGGCGGTAGGTGCCGCCGTAGATGTCCGCGCCGGCCAGGATATGGTCGCCCGGCCGCAAGAGCATCGTCACGCAGTGCGTGGCCGCCATGCCGCTGGCAAAGGCCAGCGCGCCCCAGCCCGACTCCAGGTCGGCGAGCGTTCTTTCCAGGGCCTTGCGCGTGGGATTGCCGCTTCGGGAATAGTCGAACTCGCCCCACTCGCCGGCGGCCGGCTGCACGAACGTGGACGCCACATGGATCGGCGGGACGACGGCGCCGGTGGCGCGATCGGGCTCGTTGCCGACGTGGATGGCGCGGGTGCGAAAATGCATGGCTATCGGTCCAAGGCCTGCTTCAAGTCGGAGACGAGATCTTCGGCGTTTTCCAGGCCGCAGGAGAGGCGGATCATGTTGTCGGGGATCCCCACGGCGCGGCGTTGTTCGGGCGTGAAGTCGTGGTAGCTCATGTGGCAGGGCTGTTCCACCAGCGACTCGGCCCCGCCGAGGCTCGGGCCGATTCGCGGAATGCGGAGCGCGTCGACGATGCGGCTGGTCTGCTCGTCGCCGGCGTCCCTGACCAGAAACGTGACCAGGCCGCCAAAGCCGCGCATGGTCCGCCGGGCCACTTCGTAGTCCCGATGGGAGGGAAGGCCGGGGTAATACACCTTTTCGATCCGCGGATGGCCGGCCAAAAACTCCGCCACCGCCTGGCCGTTCTCATTGTGGCGCTTCATTCGCAGTTCGAGCGTCTTCAGGCCTCGAAGGAGCAAGTATTCATTCAGCGGCCCGCAGACCATCCCCATCACGCCGCGCAGCTTCCGGATCGGTTCGAGCTTCTCGGTGGAACCGACGACCACGCCCGCCAAGAGGTCGTTGTGGCCGCCCAGGTACTTCGTGCAGGAATGGAGCACGTAATCCACGCCGTACTCCAACGGCCGCACGTTGTAGGGCGTGGCGAGCGTGGCGTCGATGAGCGTCTCCACCCCGTGCCGCTTGCCGATGGCGGCGAAGCGCTCGATGTCGACGACGCTCAGATGGGGGTTGGTGGGCGATTCGCTGATCAGCAGCCTGGTCCGCGGCGTGATCGCGGCCTCCATCGCCTCGTAGTCGCAAGCGGGGATCTGGCGCGTCGCCACGCCGAACTTGCCCAAGTGTTTCGCGCTCAGTTCGCGCGTGCGGTGGTAGCACTCGTCGAACAGCACGACTTCGTCGCCCGCCTGGAGCTTGGCCAACAGCACCGCCGCCACCGCCGCCATCCCACTGCCGAAGACGATCGCCGACTCGCCCCCGTCCAAGGCGGCCAGCTTCCGCTCCAGGACCTTTTCCGTCGGGTTGCCGTACCGGGCGTACTCTTCGCGGGGCTGCTTCTGTTCGACGAAATCGATCACCGCCCGCGTATTGGCGAACGTGAAAGTCGCCGCGCAGAAAATCGGGTCGGTCATGGCGAAGCCCGGCTTGAGGCGGTCTTCGCCCGCATGAATCGAGCGAGTCGAGAAACCCTCGGAAGGACGGTTGGCGGATGGATTCGATGAGTCCGACATGCCTGGCGCTCACTTGAAAAAACAGAAGGTGCAAGAACAAAAAAAGCCGCGTGCTGCGTCGCGGCTGGCTTCTTCCAAGTTGAATCGTTGCCCGTCCCGGCTGGGCCCGAACCAACGATGGCACTTTAGCAGGTCTTGGCTGCAAGCGGCCGCAAATCCCAGTTCGGGCTATTGTAGATGGCGGACTCCATGCCGGCAAGGCATCGGTTCACGGGGACTGTTTCGATTTTCGCGGCGCGGGGACGGTCCCGGTTTTCGCGGCGAAGTCCGTGGAGATCGGCCTGTTCCCCTCTGCCGACACGCGCAAAGGCACATGGTTCTGTCCGAAACGGCCGGAAAGAATCAGCCCGCCCCGGCCTGGAAACGCTTGCCCGGCAAGCGACTTTTTCCGTCCGCGCGGCCTGTCACGGCCCACGCCTGGCAATCACCGCCTGCTGCAACAGCTCGGCGTGCGTTTGCTCGAACTCCGCCAGGTCGAGGGACATCGCCAGCTCGTCCTCGGTTTCGGCGAGGGCGCGGGCGCGCGGGCTCGGATCCGGCCGGTAGCCGAGCTTCTCCAGCACGCGGCGCGAAGGGAGGTTGTTGGGGATCACCGTCGCATAGACGCGGGCGAACCGGAACACGCGCAGGGCCGCGACGTGCATCAGCGCCGCGCACCCGGTGCCCAGGCCGCGATTCTGCTGGGAACGCCGCCCGATCAAGATGGCGAATTCCGCTTCCGACCCCTCGATGTTCCGGAAGTCCGCGTCGCCGATCAACTCGCCGTCCTGCTCCAAGAAGAACGGGCGATCGCCCTTGGCTCGCGAACCCTCATACCACTGCACCACGTCGTCGGAGGCGAACCGACGCGTGTTGGTCAGCATCGCGGCATTGTGGCTGTCGTTATAGAACGCCGCCAGCAACGAGGCGAGGGCCTGGACCTCGGCCTGCGCGGGCTCGTAGACTCGGAGGCGGCTCTGGCCCCAAGACGCCTCGACCGACCAGTATCCTTCCGGAAGCATCAGCCCGATCGTCATGCCTTCCCGCTGCATGTCAACGAGTCGCAACATGCCGCCCGCGGCGACAAGGACCTGAAAAAACGGCTCCCCATCGCAGGGATCCTCCGGTTTCCATGGGGATTTCCATGGCGGCGATCATCCGCCCGCGCATTTGCGGAACCGAGCCACGGCCTCGGCCAGTTCGCGCCGAGGGTCCCCGGTCCCGGCGGCGCCCACGGCGAACCATCCGCGGTAGTTTTGCTCGTCGAGAGCGGCCAGGATTGCAGGGAAATCGACTTCGCCGCGGCCGGGCGCCGCCGGTTCGTCCCGAAGCAGATCGGCTGCCTCGACGTATTCGATCCAAGGCCCCAAGGCGGCGACCGCCTCCAAGGGCGAAAACCCGGCGGCCATCAGCCTTGCAGGGTTGAAATCGACGACCAGGGTGCGTTCGGGCAACTCGGCGAGCAGCCGCGCGAGCCGAGGCCCGCTGTCGTCGCCGGTTCTGGCCGCCAGGATCGCCCCCACGCGGTTCCCATGCCGCCCAAGATCCTGGAGCACCTCGCGGAGCACTTGCCAGGCGGCCGGATCGTCCTCCTGGGGCAGGGGACCGATCGCATTGAGCACCAGCGAAGCCCCCAATTGGGACGCCATTTCCATGGCGGCTTTGGTGGCTTCGACCCGACGATCCAGGCCTTCCAGCTCCGCGTACCCGTGCCGCGTCATGAAGGCCACGGCCGCGGCTTGCAATCGTCGATCAGCCAGCATCTTGCGGACCTCGCGGACCCCGGTTCGGCTCAGCGTGTGGGGGTTCAATTCGCCCCGTCCGTCGATCTCCACGCCCTCGGCCCGCACTTCCGCCGCCGCGTTCACGGCCGCCGCGAACGGCAAACGCAGCGCCGCGAGTTGCACGCTGATCTTTCCAGGCAAGACGTTGCCCACGGGTGATGTTCTCCTCCGAGCTAGACGATAGTGTCCAAAGGGAATCTGCGCCCGCGATGCGCAACCGCGCGGGCGGGCCAGCCATCGAGCGGTTGTACGGATGATCGCGTTTCTTCTGACTTGCTTGATTGTAATGGACGCGCCTGCCGCGTCCACGGGGGACAAGGGGGTTGCGGGGTCCGTGGATCTCGCGCGTGGGCCGGTCGGCTCGATCGAAACGGTCTTCACGACTGACTTTGGCGAGTCGGCGGATTGCGACTTCGATGGGTGGCCGGACCAATGGACGCGGCGATCCGGCCCGGGATTTCCCGCCTTCAACCGGATCGCGTTGAGCGAACAGGCGCCGCCGGGCGGCGGAAGATCGCTGCGCATGGAACTGGAGGGCGGTGGGGCGATTGCCTACAGCCCGCCGCTTCCTCTAAGCACGCTCTGCGACTACCTGGTCGAAGTCCATGTCAAGACGGAGGGGATTGTCCACGACCGCGTTTTCGTCTCGCTCAGTGTCCTGGACCCGCAAGGCAAGGCGGTTCAGACGTTTTGCTCGGCTAAAGTTCCCGGTTCGCCCCAGTGGAGCGTCCTCCGGCTTGGTCCCGTGTCCCCCGATGCCCCCAAGGCCGTCAGCGGCATTCTGGGACTCCACTGCGAGCCCGCCGCCAAGGCCGATCTCAAGGGCGCCGCCATGTTCGGGCGGATTGGGGTCGGCCGCTTGCCGCGAATCGGGCTGGGCACGGACGTCCCCAGCGCCTATTACGTCGATCCCCAGCGGCCGACGATCCGCTGCCGGGTGTCCGGTTTGTCGAAACCCAGCGCCCAGGTCCTTTGGGAACTGAGCGATGCCTATGGGCGCGTGGTGTCTCAAGCGTCGTTGCCGTTGACCATCGTCAGGCCGAAGCCCGACTCCGCGAAAACGACGGAAGCATCCGGCGGGCCGCCGAGGCCTGGTTCCGAACTCGCCTCGGGCGACGCGCTGTGGTCGCCGCCGCTGGCCGGCCCTGGCTTCTATCGGGTGCGCGCTGTGCTCGAATCCTACCCCGCCGAATTGCTTCGTCGCGAACTCACGATGGCCGTCCTGCTTCCGGATCGCACGCCTCCGCGGAGCCGGTTTGGCTGGAGCCTCCGCGACGGAGAGCGTCGCATGTCGCGAGAGACGCTGGTCGAGTTGCTGTCGCGTGCGGGCGTGGGGTGGGTGAAGTATCCGCTGTGGCTGGAACCCGATCCAAACGAATCGGGGATCGAGTCCTTGTCCGGGTTCTTGCGGGATCTTGGCGCGAAAGGGATCTCGCCGGTGGGCGTGCTCGGCTGTTCACCGACGGACGTCCTTGCCCGCTTCGATCTCGGCCGGACGCCTTGGGCGGCCGAGGTCTTCGCCGCCTCCCGCGACGTTTGGCTCCCTTCCCTGGAACGCACGGTCGTCGCGACGGCGGGGCAGGTTCGCTGGTGGCAATTGGGCGCGGACAACGACGTCAGCTTCGTCGGCTATCCAGGCTTGGAAACCGCGGCGACTCAAGTCAAACGGGAATTGGATCGCATCGGTCGCGGCCTTCACCCGGGAATATGCTGGAACCCGGAGCGCCCCCTGCCCTCGTCTTCGGAGTCGCCTCCTCCGTGGCGGTTCGTGAGCATGGCGTTCGAACCGCGAGGGCAGGGCGCAAGGCCGCGGGCCGGCCCGACCGTGGCGCCTCGTGACCCAGAATCGCCCAAGCCGATGCAGCGCCTGGCGTTCGATCGCTGGCTCACGGTGCAATCGCTTCCTCGAGGCAAGCATCCGCTGGATGACCGCATCCGAGACCTCGTCGAAAAAATGCTGGCGGCGACATGGGCGGGGGCCGAAGCGGTCTTTCTCGCGGATCCCGTGGACGAAGAGCAAGGGCTGGTCGGCGATGACGGTTCACCCCGCGAGCTTTTTCTACCCTGGCGGACCACCGCGATCGCGCTGGCGGGCGCCAGACCGTTGGAGATTCTCCGGTTGCCGGGAGGGAGCACGGGCCATGTCTTGCTGCGCGACGACGACGCGGTCATGGTCGCCTGGAGCGCGAAGCCCACCGAGGAAACCCTCGATTTCGGGGAAAATGTCCGACAGGTGGACGCCTGGGGAGTCCCCCAGCCGGTCGTTGTCGCTCAAGCAGGTCAGCGGATCCGCGTCACCCCGTTGCCCAGCTTTATCACCGGTTTGAACAAGCCGATCGCCATGTGGCGCCGCAGCGTCCGCTTGGAACGCGAGCGGATTGCCAGCGTTTTCAGTCAGCGGCAACCCAACCGGTTGGAGTTTAAGAACACGTTGGAACAGCCGGTCGCCGGCAGTGTCGCATTGACGGCCCCCAAAGGATGGGGACTCCGGCCCGATCGTTTCGAATTCCGCCTGAAGCCCGGCGAAACCCTGCGGCAGGAATTCGACCTGACGCTGCCGAACAACGTCCTGGCCGGAGCCCATGAACTTCAGGCCAGTTTCGAAATTGCGTCCGACCCCGGACCCAAGAACCCCCGCCGAAACCACCGGTTCCATGCTTATCTACCCATTCAGGTGGGGGTCTTGATGCTCCGCATGGAGTTTGCCACGCGATTGAATCCACGCGGAGACTTGGAAATCGAGCAGCGGACCATCAACGAGGGCACCCGGTCGATCGGGCTGCGTTGCGAGTTGTTCGCTCCGGAACGGCAGCGACTTACCACCCAGGTGACCGTCGCCCCACGATCCCCCAGTGTGAGTGTTTACTGCTTCCCGGACGGTCGTGGTCTGGTGGGAAAAACGCTGTGGCTCCAGGCTCAAGAGTTGGGGGGTTCGGAGGTGTTCAACTACCAGTTCGTTGCCCAGCCATAAGCTAAGGTTTCGGAGGGGGCGTCGGCGCCAGCACCTTGGGTTGGAGCACCTGCGTTTGGAAATGAACACCTCGATCCACCTCATCGACGGCCTGGCCCGCCGGGCCTCCCATCTTTACACCCTGCCGAACGTGGCGGTGCGAGTCCTTGAACTGACCAATCAGCCGCAAGTCGATTCCGTCGCCCTTCGCGAGTGCATCGAGAAAGATCCGGCCTTGACGACGAAGGTGCTCCGCGTCGTCAACAGTTCCCTTTTCGGTCTGCGTCGTCCGGTCTCCAACCTGGGCCAGGCTTTGGCGTTGTTGGGGACCAAGCCGCTGAAACTGCTGGTGCTTGGGTTCAGTCTGCCGACGGGGCTTTTCTCGGGCGTCGAGGCGAGCACGCTGCAGTGGTACTGGCGCCGCACGCTCACCAAGGCCGTTGCTGCCCGTGAGATCTGCGAGACCCTGGGCCGAGGCTCCGCCGATGAGGCCTTCGTCGCCGCGTTGTTGCAGGACTTGGGCATGCTCCTGTTGATCCAAGAGTTGGGAGCCCCTTACGCGGACCTTGTGGACAAGGCCCGCCAGCACCGCTGCGACCTCTTGGCCCTCGAGGCGGCCTCCCTGGGATTCGATCACACGACGCTGACGGCCTTGCTGTTGGCCGATTGGGGCTTGCCCAAGGCGATCATCGACACCGTGGCCTGGGAGCCCGACGCCAACGCGGACGCCGCGCCGCCCGGGGCTCAGCGCTCCGACCTCGAACGCGCCTCGGTCCCGCCCGAAGGCGAACACGGCCACGACCGCGTCGGCGGCGTCGTGCATCTGGCGGAATGGATCGCCCGGCTTCTGGCCGACGGGCGCGCCGACGCCCTGGACCGGCTGTTGGAGATCGGGGAGCGGGATTTCGGGCTGAAGCCCCAGGGGCTCCACGCGCTGGTTGCGTCCCTTCAGGACAAAGTGGCGGCATTGGCCGAGGGACTCTCGCTCGAACTGTCGGAAAGCTTCGACTATCGCGAATTGATGGCCGCCGCCCACGTCCGGCTGGCGGAGGCGGCCGCCGACGCCGCCGGAGAGCTGCTGCGTGTCGGCGCCGCATCGCCTGGGCTGGCCGGGGAAATGCAGTCGGTGAGCGAGGCCGCGGCGCGGTGGGCGCACCGATCGACGCGTCCGGTTCCGACCGAGGCAGTAAACGATTCGCCCCCGAGCTGCGGCGCCATTGCGGCGTTGCCTGCGCGGGAACGGGAGACGGTTGGCCCCAACCCGATCGGGCGTTCCGCGCCGAGGCGGTGCGCAGCGCCAACGGTCCGCGGCGGCGGCTCTTCCCTCCAACCCCAAGACCACCGCGGCCCGAACCGCTCCGCCGAGATCGACGGGGGATTGCTCGGCCATCTGACGGCCGCCGTGTCGGTCTGCCGTCAGTCGCGCTGCCCGTTGAGCCTGCTGTTGGTCGAGCTGTCGCACTCCGACGCGTTGGTGTTGAATCGCGGGTTGGAAGGATTCCGGAGGTTCCGGTCGGAACTCGAGACCGCGTGCCGTCGGTTGGATCACGGTCCCGCGACGTGCCTTGCCCACGGCGAGGCGGGTTTCGCCGTCATCCTGAAGGGTTGCGACCGGCAGCTCGCGGTGCGCCTGGGCAACGCGTTGATCGAGAAGTTCGCCCGCGCCGTCCCGCCCGCCGACATCGACCAACGCGCCCTGACCACGATCAGCGTGGGCATTGCGGCGGTCAGTCTGCCCCCCCGGAACTTCCCCGCCCAGGACCTCATCCAAGCCGCCAGTCGCTGCCTTTACGGTTCCCGGTCTTGCGGCGGAGGCGTGGTCAAAAGCATCGAGATCTACTGACGTCCGGGGTGGACGGCAAACCGAACACGCCGAGACGCCGCGGCGCGCCGGCCGGCGCGGGCGGCCGGCGCGCTGGACGGCCGATCTCCTTACATCTCGACCCAGGCGCCGCCCTTGCGGCTGCTTTCCACGGCCTTGGAGATGAAATAGACGCCCATCCGTCCATCCTCCACGTTGGCGTACTTGACGCCGTCGTCTTGGAAGGGTTTGCCCTCGTTGTAGGCTCGCACGTCGGCCTCGAAGCAGCGATGCAGGCGTGCGAAGGCGTCGTGGTGCGCCTCGACATGGCCGGACGGGAGGGTGATCTCGGCGAGCAGTTCCGCGGGCACGTTCTTCAGGAACGCGTCGTTCGGCTGGACGCAGCCGCGCCAGTAGACCAGGTCGGGCTGGCCGGGCAGGTGGACGACGACCTTCTCGGGATCCTCCTGGGCCCAACGGAGCGCCCCCTTGGTGCCCACGATCTCGATGCCGCAGTCGTTCTTGTGGCCCACGCTGACCTGGCTGGCGCGGACGAGGGCCTTGCCTCCGTTGCTCAACTCGGCGTAGACGGTGAAGTGGTCGTCCAGGAGCCGGTTGGGCAGGAAGGTCTCCAAATGGGCGGAGATGCGGCGGAGTTCCAGGCCCGTGCAATACCGCAGTTGCATCAAGGCGTGGGTGCCAATGTCGCCGCCGCAGCCGCTCGCCCCGGCCCGCTTCGGATCGACCCGCCATTCCGCCTGAACCACACCCTTGTCCTCGGTCCGTTCGAAGAGCCAGCCCTGGAGATAATAGGCGTCGACCCAGCGGACCTCGCCCAACAGGCCGCTCTGGACGATGAACCGCGAAAGCCGCGAGGTCCAGTGGCCGAGGTAAGTGTGGGCCGTGCAGAACGGAACTTTCTTGGAGCGAACCAGCTTGACCAGCTCGTCGGCCTCCTCCACGGTGATCGTCAACGGTTTCTCGCACATCACCGGAATGCCCGCCGAGAGAAGCTTCTTGGCGGGATCGAAGTGGACGTGGTTGGGCGTCACGATCACCGCGTAGTCGATCCGCTCGCCCAGCGGTTTCTTCGACTCGGACTCGATCAGCTCGTCGTAATTCCGGTAGCCATGAATGGGATACGGCCAGTTTTCCGCCTCGCGCAGGGCCACGGCCGGGTCGGGGTGCAGGGCGGCGCAGACGACGCGCCGGGTTCCGTCGAAATGGATCGCCCGCTGATGCGGGTGCGCGATGAACGCCCCCGCCCCACCACCAATCAATCCAACCTTCAATGGACGTTGCGACATGTTTGCTTCTCCAGTGCGATAGACTTCAGGGTTGGACACCACCCGTTGATTCCGCGCTTCGAACCCGCCGCTGGCTTGTCCCGCTGTGTCAAAAAGGACGGTCGCGCAAGCCCGCCGTGGCGCCAACCAACTCGAAAGGCACAGATGGCCATCGCCTTGCCTGCGCCGCGTGGTCTCTTGCCCAGCGGGCCTCAGAACCAGCCCCGTCAAGATACACCGCACCGGCTCGATCGAGAAGCCCCCGAATCCACCGCCCGAACCACCGGCGCGGTTCGGAAAGGTTGGAACTGCCAGGCCCCAGAAACGCTCGGGATTCCTGATCGCGGGCCGCGAACGTGCCTCGAGAACCTCGGACCCGAAGAAAGATCCCGCCGCCACCATGAAGCGGGGGGCATCTCAAGCCTCGCCTTGGCCGAAACAGGCCGATGGGTGAGCATCTGCGGGGGCCATGCCAAGGGGACGCGACCAAAAGGGGCAAGCCAGCAAAGCTCGAACAGCCCGTCCCTAAACGGGGAGCGTCGCCGTCTTGGGATGAGGGCCTAGGATTTTCCCGCGGCGGTCAGGCCCTGTGCCCGGGGAAACGGGTCTTTTTCCACCGCGGCGCGGAGCGATTTGTCCTCGCGTTTCAAAGACGGCGCCGAGGCGCCGATCAGGGGCTTGCCCGTGGCGGAACACCCCATCAGCGCGCCGCTCAGCGCGGCGGCGACCACGACACGCCACGCGTCTGCGATTCTCATGGACGGACTCCAGGGCCGGGAGCGAACATCGAACCGATTCAGGCAGGGCGAACGACGGTCCATTCCACCGGGTGCAATGGCCGGTCGGTTCCCTTCAAACCATTGGCAGGCGTGCGTCTGTTGGGCGAAACCTCTACCAGCGGATGGGTTTAAGCTTCATCCATTCCCCCGTGTTCTTGGGAGGGGGCGGCTCTTTGGGTTTGAACCAGGAACTCCACCAGGAGTTGCTTTCGCCCTTGTCATTGGGTTTTTTCGTTTTGGTTGTCGAGACGGGCTTCTTGGCCGGCGAGGTTCCTGAGGTTGGTTTGCCAAGGCCGAAGAAATTCGTGATCCCCCCCGAGGATTGCTTGTTGTTGGAGCTTGAGGCAGCCCCGCTTCCGATCAGATTGGGATTGTAGAAGTCGCTCTTGGGCTTTTTGTCCGCATCGCTTGACTTGCCGGAACCGCCGATGCCAAACCATCCTGCGTCGGCCTTGCCGCTGACCAGGACCACCAGCAAGACTCCGGCCACGCCCGTCGCCACAGCCGTGCTGAGTCTCATCGAAAATCGACCTCCATCGCTTCGAACAACGCCCCTGGGACGCATCGTCGAATGACATCGAGAAAAGCGGTGCGGAGTGTCGCAAAACAGGGGCCATTTGTCCAGATCGATTTGGCGATCGTGCCGGCTCGTGTAGTCCATTCGGGTGGAACGGACAGGCACCGTGTCGAGGATTACGCGCCCACCCCTGGCAAATGTCCCTTCCGGCGGAGAAAATCATGGCACCGCAGGTTGGAATAGGGCCTCGAGTGCTTCATGAGGAGACATGCCTTGAACACGGCGACGATCGAAAAAGCGTATCAACTGGCCAGGGAACAATATGCCCAGTGGGGCGTGGACACCGATCAGGCCATCGAGCGGCTGGCCAGGATCCCAATCTCCATGCACTGCTGGCAAGGGGATGACGTGGGCGGTTTCGAGAACGAGGCTGGTTTGACCGGGGGCGGGATCATGGCCACCGGCAACTATCCCGGCAAGGCCCGCACCGCCGACGAACTCCGCGCCGACGCCGAAAAGGCCTTCAGCCTGATTCCCGGCAAGCACCGCTTCAACATCCATGCCATTTATCTGGAGCCGGGCGGCAGACCGGTCGAGCGCGACCAGATCGAGCCGAAGCACTTTGCCCGATGGATCGACTGGGCCAAGGGCCTGGGCATCGGGATGGATTTCAATCCCACCTATTTCTCTCACCCCAAGGCGGCCGACGGCCTGACGCTGGCCCACGCGGACGAGGGCATTCGCAAGTTCTGGGTCCAGCACGGCATTTGCTGCCGCAAGATCGGCGAGGCCATCGGCCGCGCCCTGGGCACGCCCTGCGTGACCAACGTCTGGATCCCCGACGGGATGAAGGACGTGACCATCGACCGGAAAGGCCCGCGCGAGCGGCTCCGCAAGTCGTTGGACGAGATGTTCGCCCCGCCGATCGACCCCCAGTGCAACCTCGACGCCGTCGAGGCCAAACTCTTTGGGATCGGCTCGGAGACGTTTGTTGTCGGGTCGCACGAGTTCTACCTCGGTTACGCGGCGAAGACCGGCAAACTCTTGACGCTCGACGCGGGCCACTTCCACCCCACCGAGACGATCGCCGACAAGATCTCCTCGGTGTTGATGTTCGTGCCGGAGCTGCTCCTGCACGTCAGCCGCGGCATCCGCTGGGACAGCGACCACGTGGTCATCCTGAACGACGATCTCAAGGCCATCGCCGAGGAATTGGTCCGCGGCGGGTTCCTGGAACGGACGCACATCGGATTGGATTTCTTCGACGCCAGCATCAACCGGATCGCGGCCTGGGTGACGGGCATGAGGGCGATGATCAAGGCCCTGCTCTTGGCCCTGTTGGAGCCGACCGCGAAGCTCCGCGAGGTCGAGAATGCCGGCAACTTCTCGGCCCGACTCGCCATGATCGAAGAAATCAAGACGCTGCCGATGGGCGCGGTGTGGGACTACTACTGCCTCAAGCAGAACGTGCCCGTCGGCCCGGCCTGGTTCGACGAGGTCAAAAAATACGAAGCCGAGGTGACGAGCAAGCGTTAGAGCGGACTTCCGCGGCGGGGCGTGAAGCTTGAAGTCGAGGAGAAGCCCCGTTCGCCTGAGCGCGGGTCCCAAGACCTCACGCTTTACGCCTGGCGCTTTACGCGTCACGCCTCACGCCTTACGACCACTGACAAAGGAACGCACCTATGGACGCAACACCATTCTTGGGCGTAGTGCTGTACATCATCGGCGGCCTGTCGGGGGCCAGCTTCTATTTGCCCTTCAAGGGCGTGAAGAAATGGGCGTGGGAGAGCTACTGGCTGATCTATTGCATCGCCGCGTTGCTCGTCGTGCCGTGGGCCTTGGCGCTGGCCATGTCGCCCAACGTCGTCTCGGTGCTCCGCGCCACGCCGTGGAAGACGCTCGGGCTGTGCTACCTGTTCGGGGCGATGTGGGGAGCGGGCGGCTTGACCTGGGGGCTGATGATCCGCTATCTGGGCGTTGGGCTTGGCGTGGCGATTGGCTGCGGATTGTGCGCTGCGGTCGGCACGCTGGTTCCCCCCTTGGTGCAGGGTGATTTCCAAAGCCTCGTCGCCGCGCCCGGCGGCTTGCAGGCCTTGATCGCCCTGCTGGCCGGAGTGGCCATCAGCCTGGTGGGCATCGTGGTCACCGGGGCGGCGGGCATGTCCAAGGAACGCGAGATGTCCGAGGAGCAGAAGAAGGCCGCCGTCGCCGAGTTCGATTTCACCAAAGGGATTCTCGTGGCGATCTTCTCCGGCGTGATGAGCGCGGGAATGTCGTTTGGCGTGCGCGCGGCGGACGGGGTCATCACCCCGCTGGCCAAGACGACCGCCCCGGCCACGCCCGACCTCTGGAGCGGCTTGCCCGGGCTGGTCGTCATCCTCTTCGGCGGATTCACGGTCAACGTCCTGTGGACGCTCTTCTTGAATTTCAAGAACCGCACGACCGGCGACTACGCCAAGCCTGATGCCCCGCTCGCGTTGAACTACATCCTCTCGGCCTTCGCCGGGGTGCTTTGGTATTTGCAAATGGTCTTCTACACGATGGGCGACTCGAAGATCGGCGACTACAAGTTTTCCGGCTGGTCGGTCTTCATGTCGGCCCAGATCATCTTCAGCACCCTCTGGGGGATTGTCTTGCTGGAATGGAAGGGCGCCAGTCCCCGGACGCAAAAACTGCTCGGCGCCGGTCTGGCCATTTTGGTCCTCTCGCTGGTGGTGATCGGATACGGGAATTACCTGAAGCCGGCGGGATAGCGCGGCGCCAAGGGGCCGAGGCCGCGGAGGCGTCCGCCTCGGACGCACGACGCCGCGTATCGTTTTCGTTCGTTCGTCATTCGTTTCGTCATCTCGTTGCCGGAAGACGTTCCATGGCGGAAACCTTGGAGGGCGCCGGGGAGGGCCTCCTCGCCCGGCTCGACAGGCTCTACGAGTTCGAGCGTCAGCCGGTCACCGACGACAAGCTCCAGCCGGGGGCGTACTTCGCCGGGGTCTACTCCGGCGAACACATCGCCGCTACGGAGTTTGTGATCGGGGCGGCCTTCGTGAGCTTCGGAGCGGCGGCCTCCGACGTGCTCGCGGGCCTGTTGGTCGGAAACTTGCTGGCCGTGCTCTCGTGGACCCTGGTCTGCGCGCCGATCGCCTATCAGACCCGGCTGACGCTCTATTGGTACTTGCGCAAGATCGCCGGGCCCGCGGTGACGATCGCCTACAACGTGCTCAACGCCATCTTGCACTGCATCCTGGCCGGCGCGATGTTCACGGTCTCGGCCTCCGCGCTGCGCATCTTCTTCAAGATCCCCCCGCAGACCGGCTGGCTGCCCACCGATTACCGCTTCGTCTTCGTGGTGTTCGCCGTGGGGGCCGTGGTGGTGACGCTGGCCATCCTGGGATTCAAACGCCTGGCCCAGTTCGCCACGGTCTGCGCCCCTTGGATGGTGCTGATGTTCGTCGCCGGGGCCTTGGTCACGCTGCCCGTCCTGGGAAACGTCAACAGCCTGAGCAAACTCTGGGACGTGGCCCGCACCAAGGTCTGGATCGGCCCTCAATGGGGTCAAGAACACCCGCTCGGCTTCTGGCACGTCGCGGCCTTCGCCTGGGTGTGCAACCTGGCCACGCACCTGGGGCTGTCGGACATGGCCCTGTTCCGCTTCGCCAAGCGCCCATGGTACGGGGTCTATTCGGCGTTCGGCATGTATCTGGGCCATTTTGTGGCCTGGATTTGCGCCGGGATCATGGGCGCGGCCGCGGCCGCGGTCGCCCGGCAGCCGCTTCGGGAACTCGATTCGGGCGCGGTGGCCTATTCGGCGTTGGGCGTGATGGGGGCGGTGTGCGTGGTCCTGGCCGGGTGGAGCACGGCGAACCCGACCCTCTACCGCGCTGGGTTGGCGTTCCAGGCGGTGACGCCCGGCTGGCCGCGATGGCTGGTGACGCTCCTGGCCGGCGCGGTCACGACCCTCGTCGCCTGTTCGCCGTTTGTCTTTCTCAGGCTGCTCGGTTTCGTGGCCATCTACGGGATCCTGCTGTTTCCCGTCGGCGCCATTGTGATCGCCGAGCACTGGATCTTTCCCCGCCTCGGGCTGGCGCGGTTCTGGAGCACGCGCAAGGGCCAGGTTCTGAACTGGCCGGCCTTGGCCGCATGGCTGGCCGGCGTGGGGCTCGCGGCCGGGGCGTGGATCGCGAAAACCGGTTTCGGCCATGAGATCCTTCACGAGTTCTTCTTGGCCGTTCCGGTGTGGATCGTCACCACGGCGACCTACCTCGTGCTTGCGGCCGCGGCCGGGGCCAGGGAGCCGGCGCCCTCCGCGTCCGTCGGAGACACAGCGCCCCTGATCGTTCCGACCGCGCGGTCCGAACTCCCCGCCGGAACCTCGTTGGGCGCGATGGAGAATGCCCTCTACTACGTGTCGGGATTGGCCGCCATCGGCATTCTGGGCTGGTGGGTAGTCGGCGATTTTGTGCGCACGGTGCTTTCGGCTGGTGGGGAAATCGCCGCCGAACCCGAACCGACGCCGCCGACGTTCGGCCTTATCCAGTTCGCCTTCTTCGCCGCCGCGGCGATCTGGTTCCATTTCCGTGAAAAGTCGCTCGCCTTCGATTGGACGCTCGCCCTGGGGACCGGCGTGGTCGCCGTGGCTAGTCTGACGCTCTGCCTGGGGTATGCCGTCAGCGTGTTTCTCGGCTTCACCCCGGCGGATGCGTTCCGCGCGCACTTGATCGTATTGAGCATCGTGTATTTCATTTCCAGCGTCGTCTGGCTTCGCCAGTGGGAGAAGCGACCGAAACGGCGACCATGGTAAGGGCCTCGAACCCCGAGGCGCCGCAAACCAAAGCATCGAATTGGAGAACGCCCCATGCATTGCCTGGCAGCTATCTGTTGTTGCGTCTTGACGGCTCAGCCCGCCGAAAGTCCGGCCACGGCGGAGTATCTGCGGTGCGAGTACCGGGTGGATCCCTTGGGGATCGACGTCGTCGAACCGCGGCTCTCGTGGGAGATGCACGACGACCGCCGCGGGGCGGCCCAGACCGCCTACCAGGTGCTCGTCGCCTCGGACCCGGCGAAACTGGCCGCCGACCAGGGCGACCTTTGGGACAGCGGCAAGGTCCAGTCCGACCAATCCTCCCAGGTCGTCTACGCCGGCAAGCCGCTGAAATCGCGGATGCGCTGCCACTGGAAGGTCCGCCTCTGGGACGCGGAGGGAAAACCGACCGCCTTCAGCAAGCCGGCTTTGTGGACCATGGGGCTTCTCGAACCCGGCGACAGAAAAGCCCAGTGGATCGGTTTGAAGGATCCGATGGTCTATCCCGGCAAGGGACCGGCGCTGTCGTTCGAGGGCTGTCCCTGGGTCTGGTATCCCGAGCCCGGCAAGAACGCCCGGCAATCGGTTCCCAAGGGCACCCGCGTCTTCCGCCACACGCTCACCCTTCCGGCCGATCGCGTGGTGAGCCGAGGCCGGTTCCTCGTCACCGCCGACGACGGGTTCGAACTGTTCGTCAACGGCAAACCGGCGGGGCGCGGGGCGGGCTACAACCAGCCGCAGGTGGCCGAGATCACCAACCACCTCGTGCCGGGCAAGAACAGCTTGGCGATTTCCGCCACCAACGGCTCGGACGGGCCCGCCGGGCTCGTCGGCCGGTTGTCGATCGAATTGGACAACGGCCAGTCGATCGTTCAGTGCATCGACGGGGCGTGGAAATCGTTCGACAAGACGGTGGCCAACTGGAATCGGCCGGATTTCGACGACTCCGCCTGGCCCAACGCGGTGGTCATTGCCGCGATGGGCGACCAGCCTTGGGGCAAGCAAGAGGCCAAGGGCATGGACGTGCTCGGCTGCCCGCTGTTGCGCAAGGAATTTCGCGTCGAGAAGCCGGTCCGCCGGGCCACCGTTTATGCAAGCGCCTTGGGCAATTTCATTTTGCACCTCAACGGCCGGCGCGTGGGCAACGATTATTTCAGCCCGGGATGGACCGACTACAAGAAGCGGGTCTACTACAACACCTATGACGTGACCGGGTGGATCAACCCGGACGGCCCCAACGCCATCGGCGGGATCCTCGCCGCTGGCTGGTACGCCGGGGCCATCGGCTGGAAGGCCGACCGCTTCAACTACGGAACCGACCCGCGGCTTTGGGTCCAATTGGAACTCGAGGCCGAGGACGGCTCGATCCAGACCGTGGCGACCGACGGATCATGGAAGGCCGCGTGGGGACCGTGGATCGAGGGCGAGTTCCTCGCCGGCGAGACCTACGACGCGCGCAAGGAAATCCCCGGTTGGGACCGGCCCGGCTTGAACGACGCCGCCTGGATGCCGGTCGCCGCGACCAGCGCGATCCAAGCCAGGCTCGAAGCTCAGCCCAGCGTCCTGGTCGAGGCCACCGGCGAACTCAAGCCGGTGAAAATCACCGAGCAACGGCCCGGCGTGTTCGTCTTCGACATGGGCCAGAACTACGCCGGGGTCGTGCGGTTGAAGGCCAAGGGCCCCGCCGGGACGAAGATCGTGCTCCGTTTCGCCGAAATGCTCAATCCTGACGGATCGATCTACACCACGAACCTCCGTGGCGCGCGAGCAACCGACACGTATGTCCTCAAGGGCGACGGCGAGGAGGTCTGGCAGCCGTGCTTCACTTTCCACGGCTTCCGCTACGTCGAGGTGACGGGCTATCCGGGCACGCCGACGGCGGAGGCGATCACCGGCGTCGCCCTGAACTCGGCCACCCCGCTGGTCGGCTCGTTCGAGTGCTCCAGCCCGATGGTCAACCGGCTGTATCAGAACATCGTCTGGACGCAGCGGGCGAATTTCATTTCCATTCCCACCGACTGCCCACAGCGCGACGAGCGCCTCGGCTGGACCGGGGACGCCGAGGTCTTCATCCGGGCGGCGACCTACAACGCGGACGTGGCCTCGTTCTTCACCAAGTGGCTGGTGGACCTGGAGGACGCCCAGCGGCCGGGCGGGGCCGTGCCCGACGTGGCCCCCGACGTGCTCGGCCTCGGGGCCGGGACCGCGGCCTGGGCCGACGCGGGCACCATTTGCCCCTGGACGATCTACCACGTCTACAACGACAAGCGGCTCTTGGCCAAACACTACGGCATGATGTGCCGCCTGGTGGAGTTCTATCGGGCGAACAGCAAGGACCTGCTGCGGCCCGCCGCCGGCTACGGCGATTGGCTTTCGGTCAACGCCGAAACGCCCAAGGACGTGATCGCCACGGCCTTCTTCGCCTACAGCACGAAGCTTACCGCCCAAGCCGCGCGCGTGCTCGGCAAGGAAGACGACGTTCGAAAGTATGAACAGCTCTTCGACGACATCAAAAAGGCGTTCAACAAGGCCTACGTGGCGGCCGACGGCCGGATCAAGGGCGACACGCAGACGTGCTACGTGATGGCCCTGTATTTCGACCTCTTGCCGCCGGAGAAGCGCAAGGCCGCCGCAACCTGTCTGGTCCGCGACATCGAGGCCAAGAAAGGGCACCTCTCGACCGGATTCATCGGCACCAGCATGTTGATGCCGGTGCTGGCCGAGACCGGAAACCAGGCCGTCGCGTACCGGTTGCTCTTGAACGAGACGTATCCCTCGTGGGGCTACTCGATCAAGCACGGGGCCACCAGCATCTGGGAACGGTGGGACGGCTGGACCGCCGAAAAGGGCTTCCAGGACCCGGGCATGAACTCCTTCGCCCACTACTCGTTCGGCGCGGTCGCCCGGTGGATGTTCCAAAGCGTTGCGGGCATCGACACCGACGGCCCAGGCTTCAAGCGGCTCTTGATCCGCCCCCAGCCCGGCAACGGGCTCTCGTGGGTCAAGGCGAGCTACCGGTCGCTGCACGGGCTGATCGCCTCGGAGTGGAAGTTCGAAGGCGACCGATGGATATTTCATTTGGCCGTGCCGGCCAACACGGCTGCTACGGTCCATATACCGGTCAGCGATCCAGCGAAGATCTTGACGGCGCCGCCCCCGAAAGACCTGAAGTTCGTGCGCAAGGAGGCGGGCGCGGTGGTCTACGAAGTGGGGGCGGGCAAGTACGAGTTCGTGGTGCGCCGCGACTGATTGGTTCAAACTGGGATCGCGAAGTGGGGCTCGCTCCCCATGCTTTTCCCTTGGATCCGGTCCCGGGCGACGCGAGGCGGCTGGATTTCCCCGGCCCGGCCCGCCACAATGGGACCGTCGTCGTGGCCCCCGCGGCGACAAACCGATGTCCATCGTGACGAAGTTTTCAAGCGAGGTGCGAGGGAAGGTGAACATGTCCCATTGCGTCAAGGGAATCGTCGCAGCGTGGGTGCTGCTGGCCGCGTCGCTCCCCGACTCAAACGCCGACGAGGCCCGCCGTTGGTCGTGGCAGGAGCCGCACGCCAAGGTCTTGCCGACCGGCGACCTGGAGTGGGCGCCGAAGCCGTTCGAGTTCAAGCCGGGCAGTTCGGTCCGGTGCATCGACTTCGAGTCGGGCGATGACGCCAACGACGGCCTTTCCAAGCAGACCCCATGGAAGCACCATCCCTGGGATCCCAACGCCCGCGCCCGCGCGGCGGCCTGCAAGGGGACGCACACCTATGTCTTCAAGCAGGGCGTGATCTATCGCGGTGAACTGGACGCGAAGGAGTCGGGCGCCGCGGATGCCCCCATCGTTCTCACCCGGGACCCGTCGTGGGGCGAAGGGCCCGCGGTCCTCTGCGGTTCCGAGGTCGTCAAGGACTGGAAAAAGGGCGCGGACCACAAGTCGATTCCGGAGCCGGAGAAGGTCTGGTACGCGGACCTCGACTGGGCGCCGCGCAACGTCTGGATGGTGGACAACGACGGCAAGGTGACGCGCATCGCCCTGGCCCGCACGCCCAACTGGACGATCACCGACCCCGACGACATCAAGAGCCAGTGGTGGACGTGGAAAAACCCTAAGAAGCCGTTCGACAACGAGACGACGATCAACGGCCAACCGCGCCACCTGGCCTTCGACAAGGAGAGCATCAACGAGAGCAAGCCGCAGGATTACTACGAGAACGCCATTATCTGGACCAGCCAGGGCTGGGTGATGGGCAGGCCGTACCAGGCGCGGGTGTTGGCCGTGGACCGCACCAACGGCTCCCTGGCCTTCGCCGGACGGTGGGGCGGCGGGCCGTCCTACAAGATCGTCCGCGGTTGCCAGTACTACCTGGAGGACAAACCGCATTATCTCGACAGCCCCGGCGAGTTCTGGTTCGACAAAAAAGGCGCCGGAGGTCGCCTCTACATCCGCCTGCCCGGCGATCAAGACCCCAACCGCGTCCGCGTCGAGGTCGCCAAGCGCATCCGCGTGATCGACAGTCGCGGCATGAGCCACGTCCACGTTCGCGGGCTGACCTTCCGCTTCACCAACGTCTATTGGAACTTGACCGCCGCGCCCTATTGGGTCTCGCGCGAGAGCATCGACGTGCAGCCCGGCTGCGTGCGCCTGTTGGGCAGCGGCAACGACATCCAAGTGACCCACTGCGCCTTCGAGCACGTCCATCGGGGCGTGCGCCTGAAAGCCATGGGCCGCGAGGACGCGATCGACAAGGTGGTGGTCGCCGACAGCGTGTTCTCCCATGCGGACATCGGCGGGGTGGAGCTGGCCGACGGCACGGTCTATTCCGACGTGGACGGGCCCATGGGCCGGCTCTACGACGTGCGCGTGCTGCGGAACAAGTTCGAGCACATCGGCCTCCGGCCCGACCTTTTCGGCCACAGCGGGGCCCTGGTGGTGGAGTACGCCGAGACGGCCGAGGTGGCGGGCAACGTCTTCCATCGGGTCTGCTCGCAGGGGATCGACGTCCACGGCGCCAAGCAGAGCCGCGCCGCCACGGACCGCCCCTTCGTCCGCATCCTCGTCCACCACAACAAGGCCGTGGACACCTTGATCAACGACGACGATTTCGGCGGCATCGAGACGTGGCAGGGCGGCCCGGCCTACGTCTTTTGCAACATCTCGGGCAACCCTGGCGGCTACCGCAACTGGGACCACGTCTTGAGCCCGGACACCGAGGACCGCTTCGGCCACGCCTATTACCTGGACGGGGCGTTCAAGAACTACTACTTCAACAACATCGCCTGGGGCAAGTCCAAGGGCCCGGCCGGCAAGCTGGCCAACACCTCGGCCTTCCAGCAAATCATCAGTTACGAAAACGCCTTCTTCAACAACACCGTCTACAACTTCGTCCGCGCCTCGCGCCGGCAAGCGCCGCAGGCCGGGCGGGTCAAGTTCCTGGGCAACGTGTTTCAGAGCATGGGCCTGAGCGTCTTCCGCGACGCCGACCCCGCCCGGGGCCGCGCGGGCAACGAGGCCGACGCCGGTCGCCGCCGCAACGAATTCGCCCTGGAAACCAATGCCTACGCGCGGAACGTCTTCCACGACATCGGGCTCGGCGAGGGCTTCGGCGTCTTCGAGCCCTCCGGGCGCTGGCACAAGACGTTCGAGGCCTTCCGCGACGCTTTGCAGAGCTACCAACCGCTGGCCGCCACGGTGGGCGTGATGGCCGAGCAGCCGCCCCTGCGCGATCCGGCGGCCCACGACTTCCGGCCGTCCAACAACTCCGCGGCCCGCGGCCTGGGCGCAAGGGTCTTCGTGCCCTGGAGTCTCTACGCGACGGTCGGCGAGTGGCACTTCTGTCCCATCCAGGGCGATCCGACGCGAATCCTCGATGAACACTGGTGCATGTCGTCCTACTACACCGTGCGGGACGACTACTACAAGTTCCCCACCTATCCGCTCAAGGCCGTCAACATCGGCCTGAAGGATTACCAGAATGGCCCGCTGGAGAACTGGACCACCGGCGCGCTGGGCTTCAACGGCCGCGACCAATACGCCGTCCTGGCCAACGAAGACATCGATCGCCCTGTCACCGCCGGAGGACGCCGCGGCCAACAGCGCACCATCAGCGGCCCGGACCTGAGAAACCCGCAAATCCACACCTCGAACTTCCTCATCGAGGTGTACTTCAAGACCGCGCCGGGCCACACCGACGCAACGCTGATCCAGAAGATGGACGGCGCCGGCTATGCGCTGCGGATCAACGAGGCGGGCGGCGTGACCTTCGCCGCGCAGGCCGCCGGCGCCAAAGCAAGCCTGGCAAGCCGCGGCACGGTCAACGACGGCCAGTGGCACCATGTCATCGCCGAGGCCGACCGCAAGGCGGGCACCTTCACGATCTACCTCGACGGCAAACAAGACGCCCGGGGCCCCGGCCTCGGCCCCGACGCCTCGCTGGCCAACACGGCCGACCTCCACGTGGCGGGCACGCCGCAAGGCCGCAAGTTGAACGGGGCGATCGAATTCCTCCGGCTCGCCCGAGGCACGCTGGCCGACGCCAAGACGACGATCGACGAACTTTACGCCTGGCAGTTCCACGGCCCGTCGCTGGCCGACTTCACTGGGCGCAAACGCCCGCCCGACGGCGGAGCGGCCGGCGCCCTGATCGAACCGTAAACCTTGACGGGAACCGCGCGACGTGGAAGCCCGGGCCGCCACGGTCCCAAGGAGGTTGACGATGACCAAAACGGCACGTGCGATTCTGACCACCGCCATCGCCCTGGTTTGGGCCGCGGTTTCCGCGCCAGCCATGGAAACGTTGCTCACCCTCAAGGCGAGCAAGGAGGTCCCACGGATTTCCGAAGGCGACCTGGTGGAACTGGCCGACGGCCGCCTGGCCGTGGTCTACTCGCGGTTCACCGGCGGGGGCGGCGACGAATCGGCCGCCGATCTGGCCGTGCAAACGTCGGCCGACGGCGGCAGGACCTGGAGCCCGGCGCGGATCCTCGTGCCCAATGAGGGCAAGCGCAATGTCATGTCCGTGAGCCTGTTGCGGCTCAAGAGCGGCGTGTTGCTGCTTTTCTACCTGCGCAAGGATTCCGAAGCCACGTCGTGCAACCTCTACGTCCGACGGTCGCGCGACGAGCTGGCCACGGTCGGCGAGCCGACGCGGGTGACTTTGCTGGAAGGCTATCACGTTGTGAACAACGACCGCGTGGTGCAGCTCTCCACCGGCAGGCTGATCGCGCCGGCGGCGTTGCACACGGGCTTCGACGCCTCGGGCAAGGAGGTGACGCCGTTTGTGGGCCAGGGCGTGCCGATCGTCTACTTCTCGGACGACGACGGCCGGACATGGAAGAAGGACGAAACCCCCGTCCCGCCCACCAACCAGCGCAAGCTCACGCTCCAGGAACCGGGCGTCGTGGAACTGGCCGACGGCCGCCTCTGGATGTTCATGCGCACGACGCACGGCTTCCAATACGGCTGCTACTCGACCGACGGCGGACAACGCTGGTCCGAACCTCAGCCCACGCCCTTGGCCTCGCCGTGCAGTCCGGCCACGATCGAACGGTGCCCGTGGTCGGGGCAACTGGTCTGCGTGTGGAACGACTATCGCGGCGATCATCCCTTCACGCCACCGAACCGCACCCCGCTCTGCCTGGCCGCCAGCGCCGACGAAGGCCGCACCTGGGGCAGGTCGGTCGTCCTGGAAAGCGACCCGAAAGGATCGTTCTGCTACACGTCGATGACCTGGGGCAAAGATCGGCTGTATTTGACCTACGGCTCGTTCAGCGAGTGGAAGGTTGTGTCGATCGCCAAGGACTGGCTCGCCGCGCAACTGGCCGCCGCTCAGGCGAGCCAGCCGAAACGCCTTGAGCCGTCCCAAGAGCCGCTCATCGCCGAGGCGGTGGACTACGGCCGATCGTTCATCAACACGAAGGCCAAGTGGAACTCGCCGCGGTTCTGGGTCGAATCCCGCCTGCGGATCACCGATCCGGCTTCCAAGACGATGCGGGAATATTTCCAGTGCGGCCTTTGCAAGAGCGAGTACACGTTCCCCGCCCGGGGCCTGTTCCATCCCGACAATTACGATTTCCTGCCCGTCTTCAGCCAGGTCGATTGCGTGGTCTTCCGCCGGCACCTCACCGACCGGGGCAAATACCTGGAGGTCAAGCCGATCGCCCAGGCGTGGGAGGGCACGGAGCCGGTCGTGCGGTATTTCCGCGGCCGAATGCTCCGCAACGTGGACGAGATCTCCAAGGCGATGACCGCGGGCAAGCAGCTCGTCGGCCAGACCGAGATCCGCGACGAGAAATCGGGCCGCGTGGCGGTGATCGAGTTCCCGATCAAGACGATCAACTGGCAGCGCGACACGGGTGCGTGGCAGGTGGACACGGGCCCCGTGCTGCTGCCCGACCTCACGGTTCCGGCCGACCAGTGGTCGTCGAAGCTCCGGTTGGCCTTTGTCGCCTTCAATGCCCCCGACTGGGCCGAGTTCCTCATCGACCAGCCCACGCCCATCCGCGACGGCGACAAGGAAGTGGCCAAGGTCTACCACTACATGCGGCAATTCGCTTGCCCGGCCCGGAATGTCCTCGTCGCGCAGGACGATTAGCGGCGGGGTGCTCCACGGCCTCCGTGTCGCGGTTTGCGCCGCTGGCAGAGGTCCGCGCGCAGCGCGTCCCTCGCCGCGCCCCCGGTTCGGCTCGCGGCATGGTATAATCGTGAAGAGCCCTTGGGAGCCCATCATGCAGCCATCCCCTCTACCGCAGCCCTTGCGAGGAATCGTCCCCCCGATGGTCACGCCCTTGGCGGACCCCGATCGCCTGGATGTGCCAGGCGTCGAGCGGCTGATCGATCACATCCTTGGCGCGGAGGTCTCGGGGTTGTTCATCCTGGGGACGACCGGCGAGGGGCCGAGCCTGGGCTATCGGTTGCGCCAAGAGTTGATCGAAGTCGTGAGCGAGCGTGTGGCTGGGCGAGTGCCAGTGCTGGTCGGCGTGAGCGATTCGGCTTTCGCCGAGTCGGTGGCCCTTGCCGAATTTGCGGCCGACGCCGGGGTTTCGGCCGTCGTGCTTGCGCCGCCATACTACTACGCGGCCCGGCAAGAGGAACTCGCCCGCTACGTCCAGCATTTCGCCGCCGCGTCCCCCTTGCCAGTATTCCTTTACAATTTGCCCAGCCTCACCAAGACGACCTTCGAGTTCGATACCTTGCGTCGGCTGATCGAGACCCCAAACATCGTCGGACTGAAGGACAGCTCGGCCAACATGATCTACTTCCACGGGGTGCGGCGGCTGGTTGGCACGCGTCCCGGTTGGTCGCTCCTCGTCGGCCCGGAGGAACTGCTGGCCGAATCGGTGCTCTTCGGTGGCGACGGCGGCGTGTGCGGGGGGGCGAATCTGTTTCCCAGGCTTTACGTCGATCTGTACCGCGCGGCCCGCGACGGCGACCTGGCCCGAACCAGGAAGCTCCATGACGACGTGATCCGGATCGCCGCCGCCCTCTACGCCCTGCCCGGCCACGGGGCGCCGGTCACCGCCGGGATCAAGGGCGTGCTGGCGTGCTGGGGCCTTTGCCGCGACGTGCTGGCCGAACCGTTCGGCCCGCTTTCCGAAAACCACCGCCAACATATCCGCGGGCGGTTGGAGGGCCTGGGCGAGTCTTGGGCGTCCGCTGCCGCGGCTGCCGCAACGAAGGGCGAACCCGCCGTGTCCGCCACGCCAGATCGCATGGCGTCGGCCGCGCGCGACCCCATGTCCCCCTGACTCGTGCCGGGTCGCCTGGCGGCAGCCGTTCTCGGGCCGGGCCTTGGCGGGTTTTTCGGGCCGTTTCGAATTGCGCAAAGGGGTCCAAAGGGGTCGGGAGTCGTTTTCCATGTCGGCGGAGAAGATGCGGGATTGTTGTAAACCGCTGCCGCCGATATGGAAAACGACTCCCGACCCCCTGGGCTTTTCCAGACAGATGCCGGAAAAGGGTCAGGAGCATATATTGGGGGCTTTGGGTGGAAAGGGAGGGTTCAAGCACGGCCGACGCGATTGGGGCGACGGCGAGGGCTAAGGGGGGAGATCAATGGTAGGGTGCTCTGTGAGGACCGTTTGGGTTTAGTGATCGCGTAGGGTGCTCGCAGAGCACCCCACGCGGGGCTGCGCGCACGTCGCCGATCCGCTTCGATCAGGAGAGGGGCCAGGGGGGAAAGTCGCCGGCTGGGCAGGATGGGCGATCAGGAGAGGGGCCAGGGGGACAGTCCCATTTTCGCGGGCTGCGCCGCGAAAATTGCGCAAAGGGGTCGGGAGTCGTTTTCCATGTCGGCGGAGAAGATGCGGGATTGCCGTAAACCGCTGCCGCCGACATGGAAAACGACTCCCGAGGCCCTGGGCTTCCCGAGACGCGGGCCGAATTGGCGGCCAGGATTTGCAAACGGCCTGCGGGTCGGTTACAAACAGAACACGAAGGAAAACCTTGCCTGGCCTTCCTACCGAGATCCGCGGCGAAACGCGGTGGGGCGGGGCCCTTTGGGGGTTCCGACTTCCGCCAGACCGCCATCCCATCAAGCACGAGGAGCATTCCATGACTCGACCCGAAAAGAACTCAACCACGACGCGGCGGCGCTTTCTTCGGCAGTCCGGCGCCCTGGCCGCGGGAACGACGTTGGTCACCGGCCTGGCTCGGACCGTCCATGCCGCCGAGGACAACACCATCCGCTTGGCGTTGATCGGCTGCGGCGCGCGGGGCAACGGGGCCGTTGGCGACGCGCTTTCCGTCAAGGGCGAGGGGCCGGTCAAGCTCTACGCGATGGCCGATCTGAGCGACAAGAGGATCGCCCAATCCTACAAGGCCCTGCGCAAGGAGTTCGAGGACAAGATCGACGTGCCGGCGGACCGGCAGTTCGCGGGTTTCGACGCCTACCGCAAGGCCATCGACCTTCTCCGCCCCGGCGACATCGCCATGTGCACCACCCGCGCCTACATCCGCCCCATCCACGTCGAATACGCCGTGAAGAAGGGCATAAACGTCTTCATGGAAAAGCCGTTTGCCTCGGACCCGGGCAGCCTGCACCGCCTTCTGGCCGCGGGCGAGGAGGCGGAAAAGAAGGGCGTGAAGATCCTCGCCGGGCTCCAGTGCCGCCACTCGCCGGCCCGAAAGGCCCTGATCGACCAGATCCGCGACGGGGCCATGGGCGACATCACGCTGATTCGGGCCAACCGGCTCGAAGGCGGCTGGTGGCTCAACAGCCAGGGGCCCGCGTCGAACAACCTCATGAGCCAGTTGGAATTCGGCCGGATTCATTTGTATTGGGTCGGCTCGGGCCACATGGTCGACTACCTGATCCACCAGATCGACGAATGCTGCTGGATCAAGGACGCCTGGCCGGTCGAGGCGGTCGGCTTCGGCGGCCGGGTGCCCGGCAGCACCGACTGCGGCCAGAACCTGGACGTCTACTCGATCGAGTACACCTTCGCCGACGGGACCAAGGCCTTCTGCGGATTCCGCCGCATCAACCACACGCGAACCGATTTCGCCACGTACATCCACGGGACGAAGTGCGCCGCGCAGTTTTCGGGCAACGTCCACGCGGCCACCGTTCACCGCTTCAAGGACCAGCGGATCGGCAAGGACCACATCGCCTGGACGCCCAAGCCCGACGAGTTCAGCCCCTGGCAATACGAGTGGAACCATTTCATCCACAGCATCCGCCACGACCTGCCGCACAACGAGTGCAAGCGGGCGGTGTATTCGGACCTGACGACGTTGATGGGCCGCGCGGCCTGCCACACGGGCCAGACCGTCACCTGGGACGACATGATGAAGTCGAGGTTCCAGTTCTGCGACTATCTCGACAAGCTTAACGCCGACAGCCCGGCCCCCGTCCAGGCCGACGCCAAGGGCCAGTTCCCGGTGCCGATCCCCGGCCAGTGGAAAGAGGTCTGAGGCGGGCCAAGCCGCTCTACGCAACGGCCTTCAGCAACTCCACCGCCGCGGCGGTGAACGCCCGCGCGGCGGTGGGCGTGAAGGGCGGATAATCGAGGATCTTCGGCACCACGATCGCCGCGTATTCGCCGGCCTGATAGGCGTTCGGATCCGGCAGATAGCCGACGATGTCGTCGGCGTAGCCCACCACCAGCGTGTCGGCAAAGGGCGAATCCCGGCGGATCGCCAGCCCGTAACAACTGTAAAGCTCCGCCGGATGAAACGCCATGCCGATGGGCCCCAAGGCCAGGGCGCTGGTGGTCATCGGCAAATGCGTCTCGTCGAGCCGCCGATGGGCGTTGCCGCGAAACCAGTCGGCGGCGAACCCGGCATCGACCCATTCGCCGCTGGCGCATTGGGCAGGATCCTTCTCATAGCGCGCCAGCCAATCCTTGAACCGGGCAATGTCCAGCGGCGCCCGGAATTCCCGCCGCACGGTTTGGAGCCGGTCGATCTTCACCGGCCTGGCGGCCTCGATGGCCTGCCGCACGGCGGGATAGATCGCCTGGACCGTCTGCTTGATCTCGCCTCGCCAGTCGCGGCCGTCGCCGGGGTTCACGTCGCCGATGTGGCCTTGGAGAAACGACGCCTCGAGCTTCTCGTGCTGGCGCAGCAGGTCGGCCACCTCGCCCGGCCAGTCCGGCCCGGCCAGATCGTCGGCATAGCAGACGCTGTGGGCCGAAAAGTGGTACCACAGCAAGGTCCGCTTACCGCCAGGCCGGTGGAAGAGCAGGGCGTGGACCGTGGTGTCCAGCCAGCGCTCGTTGTCGCCGGAATCCTTGCCGAAATGCTCGTCGGTCTTGAACGTTCGGGTGGTGCGGTTGTGATTCCCACCTCGGGCCCGGCTCTTGCCCAAGGAAACCTCGGCCGGGGCCGCGTCGGCCTTGGCCAGGCGCACCGCCTCGACCGTCTTCTTTTCCACGACGGCCATATAGTCCACCGGGACGCTGCCCCACTGGCGGGTATAACAGAAGTTGGGCATCGAGTGGGTATGCGTGGCGCAGACGCGGACGTTTTCCGCGGGGATGCCCACGTCGCGCGCCACCTGGGCGCGGATTCGCGAGGACATTTCTCTGCCGACCCCGGCCACGTCGAGCGAGCAAATGGCCACCTCGGTCCCGCCAAGGCGCAGGACCAACGCCCGAGCGGCTGTCGGCTGGCGAATCCCCTTGACGCGGCGCTCGTTGCCCGGCGTGCGATGAAATCCCCCCAACTCGATGCCCAGCGGGGGCGTGATATCCACCACGCCCTCGCCGGCGAAAAGCGGGCTGGAGCTTTCGGCGGCCAGCGGCCAGCGGGGCATCGCCCCCGTCGCCGCCGCGCCCGCCGCCGAGGCCAGGAAATCCCGTCGCCGCAAAATCCCGCCATGCTTCGCCATGATCCGTTCTCCTTGCACGTGGTTCTCGATGCCTGGACGCGTCCAGGCCGGTTCACCTGGTCGGCCGCCGACCACGGCCGTCGCCAACCCGCCGCGGCCGTCGATCGGCCGCCGCTTGTCCGCCGCACCGTCCCTCGCGTTTGCGCAGGGGAAAGGGGGCCGTAGGGTCCGCCTGCCGAAGAATTCTCGGATGGATCCATCTTATTCTTGCCGTGCGGCAATTGCCAGCCGAACCTTCGCTGGAACACGCGGCGGGGAATCGGCCGACTTCAGGATGGGGCTCGCCCGATCCCGGTGGACCCGCCACGGCGAATCGCCGATTGCGGAACATCGGCCATTTGGGAACCCAAGACGTTTGCGTGAACCGCAAGTCCACGGTAGGATACCAAGTAGGCCCCAGAACGAGCCGAAAAGGACCCTTCCGTTTCTCCCCGCTGCATGGTAACCGTTCACGGGGACTGTCCCAATTTTCGCGGCGAAGTCCGCGAAACTGGGATTGTCTCCCTTGGCCGGCCCAGGAGCCTCGTCGGCGGGGAAATCCAGTCGCGTCCCTGGGCGTCTGTGGCTGAGCCTGGCTCTCCGTTGGTGTTGCCCTGTTTGGAAAGCATTGTTGTCCATGCCGTCGCTCGAAACGCCTCCTGCCCCGATCGCCGACCAGGCGAGAACCGACCGCTGTCGTTGCCGATTCCGTTGGCGAATCTTGTGGCTGATCGTGCTGATTGTTGCCGGGGGACTCCTTGCGGTCGGCGCGGAGTGGCGCCAACTGGAGAGGATCCGCCAGCGCGACCGCCTGGAAGCGTCGCTCGTGCAACACGGCGCCCATTCCTGCGACAGGTTTCGATTCGAGGGAAAGGACTGGGTCTGGGCCACGGCAAAAAGCGACGCCGGGCTCAAGGCGCTTGAGGAACTCTCGGACCTTCAGATCCTGGATCTGACCGACAGCCGGGTCACCGACGCGGGACTGAGCCATTTGAAGGCGTTTTCCCGGCTGGAGCGGCTCCGCTTGGACGGCGCCGACGTCACCGACGCCGGCCTGGAACATCTCAAGGGGATGCGCCAGCTCCGGTACGTGTTCTTGTTCGCCACCCAGGTGACGGAGCGCGGGGTCGCCGACCTCAAGAAGGCGTTGCCCAACGCCGAGATCGCCTGGTGAACGGATTCACGTCTCGCGTTGTTTTTCCGCGGGCGAGCCGGGGGACGGTTTCGGCTTGATGAACATCATTTCGGCGGGCGTGACCCAGTTGGCCCTCAGGTCCACCCGGAACCAGCCCTCGCTGTTTTTCCGGTGAAAACGGCACGGCGAGCGTCGGCCGAATTCCTTCAGGTCGTACTGGGCCCAGGTCTTGCCCAAGTCCAGGGAGACGATGATTCCCGTGGCCAGGGGCGAGGCCGGGGCACAGTGCGAGGCAAGGATCACGCCATCCTGAATGATCATGTTTCCCGACTCCACCCCCGGGTTGAAGAGCATCGTGTGCGCCTTGGGGTTGGCGATGTCGGCGGGATCGCAGCGGAAGACGCCGCGGTCGTGGGGTTTCGGTCCATTGGCGTCGCTGATCCAGTAGAGCTTGCCGTCGACGAAGTTGATCCCGCCGCACTTATACCGCGAATTCATGGCGGCGGAGACAAGGACCTTCCACTCCCAGCGGTCGCGCGCCGCGTCGTAGACGCCTCGCAGCCAATGGCACTCGCGGCCGTCGGGCCGGTCGAAGTCGCCCGTGCAAGCATAGAAGGCGTTTTCGGCCGGATTGTAGGCCACGTCGTGGACGTGGCGGCAAAGGACGGGATTGTCGGGATTGCCCAGCGGCGTTCCCGTCGTCCCGCCGCCGCCCGAGCCGTCGTCGCGAAAATGCGGGTTCTGGCCGAACGTGTAGGCGATTTTCACGGTTTGGCCGCCGTCGGTGGAGTAGTAGATGTTGACCGGCGACGCGCCGCCGACGACGTTGCAATAATTGCCCCAAACCAGCATCTCTCGGCCCGCCACGTCCCACGTGTTCACCCCCGTGAGGCTGTGGAAATACCAGCCCGGGTTCTGAGGATTCTTGGGCACGTGCGGCAGATAGTCGGAACCGTCGGCATTCTTGACGGTGACCGGCCGGTAGGTCTTCAGGTTGTCGGTGCTCAAATAGAGTTTCGCCAGCGCGCTGAAGAGAATGTTCCCGTTCTTCAGGATGCAGCTAAAGACAATATGGCGGGCGTCGGGAAACTCGGCCGCGTGCGGCCAGGTGCGGCCGTTGTCCTCCGACAGGAAGATTTTTCCGTCGGAGTAGGCGAAGGCCTTGTTGTCGCGCTGCGAGTCGACGAACAAGCCCTCCGGTTGGCCGCGATACCAGAAGTGATCCGTCGCCGCGACGCGGGACGAGGCGACGGAGGGTTGGGCTCCGCGGGCGAAAACTCGGGGGATCAGCATCCCGCCCGCCGCCGCGGCGGAGACGGCCGCGAATCGGCGTCGAGTCAGAGATGATAGTGGCATGACGGTGGACCTTTCCTGTTGAACGCCCAACAATCCGAACCCGGTCCGAGGCGAATTCCTCGATCGTCGCCAGTATAGTCGAAATCGGACGCTGCCGCCCTCTCCATCGGCTCCAGTGGGCAGAAATCCCCGTCTGGACTGTTCTTGCGCCCCCGCTGGAAACCCCCGCGGGCTCGACGGCTCGTTCCGACCTGGCCGGTTGCCTGCCGCGGGCGGGAACCGGTAGAATGCCGCGACGATACGGCGGCTGTTGTTCCTTTTGGCGCTTGACGATGGGAGTTCCCATGACGCAGCCCACCCAACTCTACGACAATCCGCTGATTGCTCGCTACGCCTCGGCCGAGATGAGCGAGCTGTGGGGGCCGCAACGCAAGTTCAGCACCTGGCGGAGGCTTTGGGTTGCCTTGGCCGAGGCGGAAGCCGAACTGGGGCTTCCGATCACGGCGGAACAGATCGCCGAGCTTCGGGCCAACGTGGATCGCATCGACTTCGCGGCGGCCGATCGCTATGAAAGGCGGCTCCGTCACGACGTGATGGCCCACGTCCACGCCTATGGCGACGCGTGCCCCAACGCCCGGCCCATCATCCACCTCGGCGCCACAAGCTGTTATGTGACCGACAACACCGACCTGTTGCTGCTCCGCGACGCGTTGGGGCTGGTGCGGAACCGGCTGGTGGGGGTTCTCGGGGAGTTGGCCGCTTTTGCCCGGCAGCACCGCGACCTGGCCTGCTTGGCCTTCACCCACATGCAACCGGCCCAGCCGACCACGCTCGGCAAGCGGGCGTGTCTTTGGGCCTACGACCTGGTGCTCGATCTGGCCGAGATCGAGCATCGGCTCGACGCGATTCAGGCCCTGGGTTCCAAAGGCACGACGGGCACCCAGGCGAGCTTCTTGGAACTGTTCGGCGGCGACCACGCCAAGGTCCGCCGCCTGGAGCAATTGATCTGCGAAAAGATCGGCTTCGCCCGATCCTATCCCGTCACCGGCCAGACCTACCCGCGAAAGATCGATTTCCAGGTGCTGGCCGCCCTTTCCGGCATTGCCCAAAGCGCGCACAAGATGGCCACCGACCTGCGGCTCTTGCAGCATCGCAAGGAAGTGGAGGAGCCCTTCGAGAAGGATCAGATCGGTTCTTCGGCCATGGCCTACAAGCGGAATCCCATGCGGAGCGAACGGATGTGCTCGCTGGCGCGGTTCGTGATCAGCCTGGAATCCAGCCCGGCCATGACCGCCGCGACCCAATGGCTGGAACGGACCCTCGACGACAGCGCGAACCGTCGGCTCGTGATTCCGCAGGCGTTTTTGGCCATCGACGCGGTCCTGATCCTCTACCAGAACATCGCGAGCGGCCTGGTCGTCTATCCCCGCGTGTTGGCCAAAAACCTCGACGCCGAGCTTCCCTTCATGGCCACGGAGAACATCCTCATGGCGGCGGTCGCGGCGGGAGGGGATCGCCAGGACTTGCATGAGCGGATCCGCCGCCACAGCCAGGCCGCGGCCGCCATGGTCAAACAGGAGGGGGCGCCGAACGACCTGCTCGACCGCCTCGCCGCCGACCCAGCCTTCGCCGGCGTGGACCTCGACGCCGCCCTGGATCCGCGCAAGTTCATCGGTCGCGCCCCCGAACAGGTCGATGAGTTTCTTGCCGAAGTCATCGAACCCATTCTGGCCGGGCGCCAGGCCGCGTCCAGCGGAACCGCCGAGGTTCGGGTCTGAACGCTCCACGGGCTCCCGGCCGAAGCCCGATGGGCTTGCCCTGCTCGGCTCCACGGCCCGCCTTGCGTCGCCCCGACCCCGGGGATTCTGCCGCCTCAGGTCCGTGGCGGCGCCGTGGCTATGCGCCCCGGGCGAACGAGCCCACGACGGCCCGCACCGCCCGCACGTAATCGACGGGCGCAAGCACCAGTTGTGCCCCGCGCACGCCAGCCGACACGGCGATCCGCTCGTGCCGGAGGATCTCCTCGTCGACAAACACGGGATAGTTCTTCTTGCAGGCCAAGGCGGTGACGCCGCCGCGGACGTAGCCGGTCAGCGGCTGCACCTCCTTGAGCGGGACCATTTCGACCCGGCGGTCGCCGGAGAGCCGGGCAAGGGCCTTCAGATCGAGTTCCTTGTCGCCGGCCAAGACCGCCAGAAGGACGCCCCGCCGATCGCCGCGCGCCACGAGCGTCTTGAAGACCTGAGAAATTGGAAGGTCGATCTGCTGCGCAATGTTTTTCGCGCCGAGGTCCTCCGGATCGACCGCGTACTCCCGAACCTCGTAGGCAATCCCCAGCCGGTCAAGGGTCCGAGCAGCGTTCGTCTTCATGCCAGGATGGTAAATGCGGTTCGCGCAGATCGAGGCGATCCAGGACTTGTCGCCGCGGCAGAATCCCGCCGCATCGACGCGTCGCGACGATGCCGCAGCGAAGCGCCGAGGTTTCCGCGGCATCCCGGTTCTTCCGACGCCAGCGGAATCCCCAGAGTAGCGGACCAACTCTCGGGATCTTCAGCGGGCGCAACCGGGCGTCCGCGACCTAAGTGCCATCAATGCTAGCACTTAGGCTCAGTCGGGGGCTTGAAAAAGCGGATCTCCGGGGGGAAGAAACAAGCAGGTTCGGTTGGCGAACCAGCGCTACCGTCTCCACCACGAAGGTCCGAAGACCATGATGCCCGAACAGATCATCGCTGCCAAGAGCCGGACGACCATAAGGGGACGCACGACAGGGGGCGGTCACCGGTTCTCGGCTGGTATGAAAGTACCGGTAGGCACGTGATTGTCCCATACTTTTCGCCTTCGCCTGGCTGCCTCAACCCGTCACGAATTTTCAGCCGCACAGTACCGCACGCAGAGCTTGGAGTACGTTTGACGGTGGACACGGTCCAGAGTAGAATCAACGCTCACGGGAACGCCCTCCGTACCGGGGTGCTTGCCTGCCCGGACTCGTTGGCCAACGCTCGGGGCACTCGCCGATGTGAGTTTGCCAGGCGTAGGGTTGGGTGGACGAGCCCCACGGCGGAAAGATAGGCGAAAGACGTAAATCATTGCAGGGAAAAGACTTTGGCGGCGTAGCTCAGTTGGTCAGAGCAGCGGAATCATAATCCGCGTGTCGTAGGTTCGAGTCCTACCGCCGCTACCTTGGGTTGGGGTTCGTGGAGCGGAATAGCCTTGCAACTAATTGCAGCGTAATGCATTGCGGAATAAGTTGACTTGGAGATTTCCGCAAGATACCGGCCATTTCCGCCGTTGGGTGGGCCGGATTATGCCCCTGTCCGTGGCCGCTCTCTGAACGTTCTCTTTCCCGCCCCACGCTGTGGATCCAGGAAACCGTTTGGGCAGAGGCTCGATCCGTCCGATCGACGGAATCCGCATCGCCACAGGAGGGGCGTTTCCCGCCCGCTTGGCGACCAGACTTCAAGGGGCAGGATCGGGCCACGTTTGATGTGCAATTTGCCTGGATAAGCTGCCCCAACCGCGTCCGTGGCTCCTGGCCAGCCCCTCGGATGATCTCCCACCGGCGTGTTCGGCCAATGGGCGACGGCCCGGCGTTCCCCGAAAAGGGATCGCTGATTTCTGGCGTAGGGGCGTTTCGCGGGATTTGTTCGGTGGGTACAGCGCGCTCGCTATAAGATCCGACTGGGGCGACTTCCCGCCCAGCCCGTTCCGCGCCCCGGTCGACAGCGGCCGTTGCCGGATTCTGAGGGCCGCCTTTTTTCTTCCGGCCTCGTCGCTCCGCACACCCCGATTGCGAACGATCGGATCGAAGATACGTGCCGCTTTGGCAAGTTGTGAGGAGTCGCCGGATCGCGCGGGGCGGCAGGAGCGGGCGTCGGGAATTGAATAGCGAAACCGTCGTGGTTATAGTGGAATTGTGGCGCAGGGAAGATCGCCGGGGCCTCATCTGATTATTGCGGGAAGACGGAACTCGAGTGCTAATCCTACTCACCAACGACGACGGAATCTACGCTCCCGGTTTGGCGGCAATGTATGGGGAGTTGTGCGAACTGGGAGAGGTGTGCGTGGTCGCCCCTGCCAACGAACAAAGCGGCGTGGGACATGCGATCACCTACTTGACTCCTTTGATTGTGAAGGAGGTGTGGGAAAACGAACAGCGATGGGGTTGGGCGGTCGAGGGCAGCCCGGCCGACTGCGTGCGAATCGCCATCGCGGAACTATGCCCGACACGGCCCGATCTGGTCGTCAGCGGGATCAACAGCGGGTTGAACGCGGGAATCAACGTGCTGTATTCAGGGACGGTCGCCGCGGCCATCGAGGGGGCGTTTTTCGGGATCACCAGCGTGGCGGTTTCGCTGGAGTTCAACGAGCACGCGCGTTTCGACAAGGCGGCCGCGGTTGCCCGAGCGCTGATTGCCCAAATCCTTGACCAAAGCGACATCGGCCCCCAACTGTACAACATCAACATCCCAACGGCGGCCCTGGCCGGAAACCCGGAAGTCCGCGCCGTGCCTATGGATGTGACCCATTATGGCGATCGTTTTGAGCGCCGGGTCGATCCTTGGGGAAGGCCGTATTATTGGGCCACGGGCGAGCCGCCGCCTCGCTTGGGCCAGCAGCAGACCGACCTGACCGCGCTGAAGCAGGGGGTGATCACGGTGACGCCCTTGGACTACAACATGACAAAGAACGCCCTGCTCGCTCAGATGCAGGGTTGGGACTTTCGTTTGGAGGCGGCGCGGACCGCCGTGGACCGCGGCGAGCGCGGTCGCACGACGGGCCCGGGGCGCCGCCCCTTGGTCCGAACGACCCAGAAGATGGAAAACAAGTGACTCAGCCACGAGCCACGGGGGAATAGTGGGGTGCGGCGGCTTCGTGGCGCTCCGCGAATGGCGCGGAGACGTTTGCAGGCCGCGGCGCTCTTGGGGTGGGAAAGGAGATTTGCGATGCGAGCGATGATGATCTTGGGAACGTTGGGTTTGGGGGTGATTCTGGGATGCGGCTACGAGCCGGCGGCCCCGCCGCCCGCGGCGCCGGGCAATCCGCAAACCGCGACCGCACCCGCGCCAAAACCGGCGCCCGCGCCGGTCCAGCCTTCCGCGCCGGCTCAATCGGGAATGACCACCAACATGGCTGCGGCGTCCGCGGCCGCGGGGGTCGCGCCGTTGGATTTGATGGGCGGGCCCCAGGGGGTTCAACCGGCCAAATCTGCCCAACCGGCTCCCTCGCCGGGCCCGAATCTCGAAAAAGCCCAGGCCGGCGTAGGAAAACAGGGGCGCGACTACGGCGGCGGGGCAATCATGGCCCCGATCACGGTGCCCGTCCGCACGTACTTCCAGGCAAGGGATCGCATTACGTTCGACATCCAGGTCGCCGACGCGATGCGATTGTACAAGGCGACGAACGGATCGGCTCCAAAATCCCACGAGGAGTTCATGGAGAAGATCATCAAGGAAAATCAGATCAAATTGCCGGCCCTGCCGCCAGGCGACCGGTATGTCTACATTCCGGAACAGGAACAATTGTGCGTGGAACACACGCAACGACAATGAGAAGAGGTGGCCACCGATGACGCGGCGATTGGTTGTGGTCGTTGCCTTGGCAGCGTTCGGCCCTGACGGTTTGCCGGCGGCCGAGAGTTGGATTTTCCGAACGTCTTACTACACGCACGACCCTGCCACGGGCAGCCGGGTGAACCAGTTTGCCGCCGAAAAAACGGCCTACGTCCGCACCGACCCGACGTTTCAGGAAAGCGTCTACCGGCACAGCCGCAGCGGTTTTGAGGTCGGCGGGACGTACGACTTCATGCATACGGTGCAGACCTGGGGGCAAGGCGAGTCTATCCGGCCCTACGGGGAATGGCTCTTCCCTTACCGCGCCGGGGCCACGCCGTTCGGTCCCTGGGGCAATCCTCAAGGTCCCTGGACCACGCCGTTCGGGGCGTGGAGCAATCCCTATGGCTTGGGCCGCCTGCCGAACCCGCCCTGGTTCCCATGGCGGCCGATCCCTTATCCCGTTCAACCGACGCCGCAGTGATCAGGGCGAAAAGCAACCAGGCCCCAGGGGACATCCGTCGATCGCGGCGGCGGGTCGCCGGGCTTGCCTTCACTTGTGGCTGACCGCTTTCCACGCGCCGTCGCGGTCCTTTTCGAAGCGAATCTGCCACGTCACGGCCGGTCCGCCCAACGCGGCGTGGGTCAGCGAGGCCGTTAACGTGGCGGCATTGCCTTCCACCACGGGCCCCTGCTTGATCTCCTTGAGGGCCATGGCCATGTTGTTCCGTTCCAGGTAGTCGGCGATCGCTTTCTTGAAGGGCTCGGGATCGGCCGAGGATCCCTTGCCGCCGCAGCCGGCCGCCGTCGCCCCAAGCACCGCGGCCAACAAAAGAAGTCCAGGCGCCGCTTGAATGAAACCAGACGCCGTTCGTTTGGAATGCCCGTTCATGCCGTCACCCGTCACGACCCGTTTCGTCCAACTCCGTCGAGGCGTATCATAGTGCCCGCCAGATCAGCCCGCGACTTCCCCGCCCCCGCGGCGCGACCATTCGACCCCGGGGGGAACGGCCAAGCGCCGCGGGTTTGGAGATTCCGCTTTCGAGGGCCTTTTCATGGGATGCCCATTGCGAGTCTTGCTCCTCGGATTCGGCAAACGGCCTGGGGTCGTGGAGGAAGCTGAAAGGCTTCGCCCGATGGTCGAACAATACGCCGAGATCGTCGCGGCCGACTTCACGGGCCAGGCCGACCTCCGCGGCCTCGTCGCCGACCTGGCCATTGTGCTCGGAGGCGACGGCTCCATTCTACGCGCTGCCCACCAGATGGGCCAGCGCCAATTACCCGTCCTGGCTGTCAATCTGGGGCGATTGGGATTTCTGGCCGATCTTTCACCGGCGGAACTCCCTGAGATCCTGAGCCAGATTGCTTCCGAGGGGCTCGAAAACCGGGTGATCGAGCACTTGATGTTCCGCTGTCGCGTCTATCGCAACGGGACGTTGCTCGCCGATGAACTCGCTCTGAATGAGGTCGCCATTCAAACGGGTCCTGCGCTAACGATGGTGGACATTGATCTTTACATTGACTCAGAATGGGTAACCACTTATAGTGGCGACGGCCTGATCTTAAGCACCCCGGTCGGGTCCACGGCGCACAGCCTCTCGGCGGGGGGCCCGATCTTGCGCAAGGACCTACAGGCCTTGGTGATCTGTCCGATGAGTCCGCACACGCTCACCAACCGTCCGGTGGTCGACTCCGCCGACCGGATCTACGAGTTGGTCTTGGCAAAGGGCGAGCCGGGCACGGCCGCAGTGGTCGATGGCCGGGCGCTGTGCGGCCTGGAACTCCAGGATCGCGTCCGGGTGGAAAAGGCGGGGGTCCGCTTCAAACTGGTTGCGGCGCCCAAGCATAGCTATTACCGAACGTTGAGGGAAAAACTCGGTTGGGGGGGCAAGTTCTCGCGCGGGGCAGGTTTGGGGGGCTCGGGCCGCACTTGAAGCCCGGCCCAGTTGATCCGCCGCCCCATCCACCCGCCAAAACGCAACTTCGCTCCGAGACCAGCACAACAGGAAAGGAATCGAGCATGATGCGGGCTTTCTGGAGCGGGGCAGCCGGTTTCGTCGGCTTGGTGGTCTTGGCCGTCGTGGCAGTCGCGGACTCGCCGAACCCAACACCCGGGGCCAAGCCGCCGGACAAATACACCCTTCGTTACCGTTTCCAGCCCGGAGAAACAATCCGCTGGAAGGTGGTTCACCGGGCCAGGGTCGACGCGTCGGTCGCCGGAACTAGCCAGACGACCGAGACGGTCAGCAGTTCGGTCAAGGTGTGGAAGATCAAGGAAGTCCGGCCCGATGGCGCCGCCACCTTCGAACAATGGGTCGAAAACGTGGACATGTGGCAGAAGCTCAGCGGCCGGATGGAAGTCCGCTACAACAGCCAGACCGACAAGACGCCTCCGGTCGGATTCGAGAACGTGGCCAAGTCGATCGGGGTTCCGTTGTCCAGGACGACGATCGATCCGTTGGGCAAGATCCTCCGACGGGAACACCTGGTGGCCAGGCCCACGGTGCAGCACGATGGCTTGATCACCATCCCCTTGCCCGACTGGCCCGTCGCCGTGGGCGAAACATGGTCCTACCCGTGCGACATCGAAATCCCGCTGGAGGGCGGTCGCATCAAGACGATCAAGTCCCGCCAATCCTTCACGCTCGAGGAGGTGAACCGTTCGGTGGCCACGATTCGGGTGGCCACGCAGATCCTCACCCCCGTCGAAGATCCCGCCATCGAGGCCCAATTGATGCAGCGCGACTCGGCGGGCACCGTGCGCTTCGACATCGCGCAGGGCCGCGTGGTGGGCCAGCAAATGGATACCGACAAGCGCGTGGTGGGATTTCGGGGCAAGGCCAGCAGCCTTCACTATCAAACCCGATTCACCGAAGAATTGCTGGCCCAAACCCCGGCCGCCGATTCCGTCGTCCCCGCCGGCGCCGAGGCCAGTCCTCCCCAGTCGCCTGCGGCTCGAACCACGTCGTCGGTGAGCCCGCAGAAGACCGCGAAATGAGCGGACAACCAGCGCAAGACTTGGCCGTGAGCCAGGTTTCTAGCGGAGGCGAGCGTCGAGCGGGACGATGTGCTTGGCGGTCAGGTGCTCGGCGTTTTGCTCGGCGAGGTATTCCCGCGCTCCGGTGACGCCCACGTGGCGACCCAAGTACGAGTGGACATTTACACCGGGGGCGGGGCTGACGTAGGCCCTCACGTTTCCTTGTTCGTCCACCAGTGCGTAGCGCGGCGCGCCGAGCCGGGCCGACTGCACGCGAGTAAGCCGTCCCACGCCGTCGAACCGCTCCAGGTCGGTCGATGGCGACGGGCGAGCGGCGTCCAGAGGGCCTGTGTTCGACGTGCCGCGGCGACCGACGCCGCCAACTCCCTCCGACTGGGACGCCAACGCGCGGCGTTTCACGTCCTCGGCCTGGGCGATGCGCTGAACGAGCATGCGCGCCTGGGCGCGGTCCACCGCGGTCTCGGCCTGCTCCAGAAGCAATCGAGCCCGTCGGCCTAGTCCCTCGCAATCCCAGGTGGTGGGCTCTTGAGCGAGCATCAGCGATAATTCGGAATTGATCTCGTCCAGTTCCTTTTGGATCTCCTGCGATGTCCTTGGGCGGCTCGGCGCCACCGGGCCTTGCGACGGCGATGGCGGGGAGGAACTGGCTTGGGTGACGGCCGGCGCGGCATTCCCTGATGGAGACGCCGCCGTCGGGCTCCAGCCGGATTTCGCCCCGGTGGAAGAAAGAACCGGCTCGGGCAGCTTGCTTGGTTCGGACGCATTTTCCGGTTTGCTTGGCGACTTCCCGGCCAAACTCGAGGGCGGGGTGAGATCCACATCGCTCCCGTGGACCCACCGAAATTCCCCAGACGGCGGTGCAATCTTGGCCCATGCCGCATCGGACGGATGGGAAACCCGAGGCTGATAGGGGAGCAATTCCAAGAGTTCGCCGCGCGTCACGCGAACTTGAACCACGTCCCGGCGGTCGCTCAGTTCCGTTCCCACACGGACCGCGACCCTCTCTCCCGTGACTTCCGCCACCCCATCGCCGACTTGCTTGACATAGCGGCGGCCAATCCAACTAAAGCTCCCCTCTGGGGGCCGAATGGCGTACCATCCGCCGGGATCGTGCCGATAAACCTCGATCTCCGCGCCGGCAGGGAGTTTTCCGGTGGGATAGAAGTTCTCTCCCGGTCCGCTGCGGACGTAGGTGTCGTGGGCCGCGATGTAGGCCTTGTACGGAAAGGCTTGTTGCGCGGCGAGGACGTTCGGATCCACCATCGCGACCGTCGCGGCAAGCATCGCGAATCGCAGGCCCATCGGAGTTTCGCCTTGCACAAGATGAGGCAACGGATTGGCTGGTCTTACCCATGCCCACAAAGAGGCAGACCGCAGGCTTGTACCGGAATTCGTTGTGCCGCACAAGGCCGGTTTTTCGAGGCCAAACCATCAACAACCATCAACCAACCATCAAACTATCACTCTATCACCGACGAGCACCCCATCACCCATCGGGCAAGGGGTTGAACGGCAAGCGTAGCTTGCATAACCCCGGAAAGCGGGGAAAGCCCGACGAACGAGAGACAATTCGCGTGAAGTTCACCCAAAGACTGGGGAAGATTACCGCTTGGGAAGAGGTGGAAAAGTAAGGCTGGAAGCAAAGCCCCGTGTTTTTCACGCTGGAATGGAAACCAATCCTCAGCTTAGGGGGGGTGATGACCATCGGCAAATCGGGTTGACCCATTGCCGGATTTGATGGAATCCGGTGTGGTTTTCCAGGCCGCGATATGGTTATAATCCTCACCCTGGGATAAGCGAAACTTCAAAGCTCCTCGGTCTTTGCGGCGATACGTCGGACGATGTTCGGACAAGGATGTCCGGAACGAGTGGCACTCCAGGGCGGGAGGCCCAAACGGTGGGGGCCCCGTCCGAGCCGTTGGCCTGTGTTGACGGCGGGCTGGTTGTGTGCGCTGGCGACGACGGCCAGCGCGCTGGCCACGGACAGCGTACGTCTGCGCATTGCATGGGGCGGAGGTCCGGAGCGTCTCTGGCAAGGACAAATCGCCCTGACCGAAGGAACGCTCTCCGATCCGAAGGCCCTGGGGATCGAGGCGGACGAAGTCGGCTCGATGTGGCTGGGCGCCGGACCATCGGACGTGGCGCCGTCCGGCAAGACGCCCGGCGCAAGCCGTTCCCCGCCGCAAACCGCCGAAAGCTGCCTTTCCATCCGGCAACGAAGCCCGCGAACCTACGACGCCGTCGATCTGTCGGTCACGGCCCCGCGCGACGCGAAGCTCCTGATCGATCTCCACGGCGTTGATGAACCGCGGCGGTCCGGAGGGATCGAGGTTCGGTTGGCTGACGTGCTCCACAGCGCCTTCAGCGCCGAATTGGACGGCCAGGGCAGCCGACTGGTCGTGCGGCGCGCGCCGGGCGACGAACTCCGCGTGCGCCTCGCGAGTCGGTCGCTGGTCTTCGCGCCGGGCGAAACCCTGAAATTCGAATTGGAGCCGAATCTCCTCCCGGTGGAATCCGGAACGAAGCTTCGGGTCAAGATTCAATTGTGTTCGGCACGGACGACCCAAGAGGTCCGTCCGAGCGAGGAGATCGCGTTCACGGCGGGGCAAACCGCGCCGCTGGCCGTCGAGGTGCCCCTCCATGTGCCCGAGGGCGTGTACGACGTGGTGGCGACCGTGACTTCACCGGCCAAGATCCCCTGGCCCCAGGCGGTCCGCTCGCCGCTCACGCTCCGACCGCCGATTGCCGAACGGACGATTCAGGTCGTGGTCCTGGGCGAACGGGCCAGGGGGCAGGATGCCGCGGAGTCCCGGCTCAGCGTGGTCCAGGAGATCGATCCGGCCAATCCCAAGTGGTGGGCCAAGTTCGCCAGTCTGCCCCAGCTTCCGCGTTGGCCGCGAATCCCGAAGGGGCCACTGGGCAACGGCATGTTGCGCACGTGGAATCATCCCCTCGGTCCCGTCGCCCAGTTGGCGCCCAACTCCCAATCGCCGGACGTGAGTTGGGAGGCCTATCCGCTTCCGCGGCCGTTGCGGCCCGGCGAGCCCCACGTGCTCGAAATCGAGTATCCCAGCGACGTGCCTCAGACGTTCGGCGTGAGCATCGTCGAGGCGAACGCGGCGGGGGCGGTGATCCCGGTCGGCCTGGACTCGGGGATGGACCAGCCCGAGGAAGTCGCGCCGTTGCGTTCCTCGCCCCAGTGGCTTCGCCATCGGCTCGTTTTCTGGCCGCGAACGGAGACGCCGATCGTATTGATCGCCAATCTCCGCGAGGGCCAGGCGGCCGCTTACGGGAAAATTCGCGTGTTGGCCGGTTGGCAGCGTTTGCCGCGCGCTGGGGGGCCAGGCAAGGGCCGGCCCTCGCGCCTCTGGGCCGGCTACATGGATCGCCCGCTGTTTCCCGAAAACTTCTCGGCCAGCGAGGCGGTGGGCGCCTCGCGCGATTTGAGCGTGGACGATTGGGTCACGTTTTACGAAGGCGGGTCGCGTCTGGTCGAATACTTGCAGCACGTGGGCTACGGCGGGCTGATGCTGGGGGTCTTCGCCGACGGGAGCACGATCTACCCCAGTTCGGTCGTCGAGCCCACCCCGCGCTACGACACCGGCGTTTTTCTCGCCGCCGGCCATGACCCCGTGCGCAAGGACGTGCTGGAAATGCTGCTCCGCCTCTTCGATCGCGAGGGGTTGGCCTTGATCCCGGCGGTCGAGTTCGCCTCCCCGCTGCCGGAGCTGGAGGCCGTGCTCCGCCGCGGCGGATCGGAGGCGGCAGGCATGCTCTGGGTGGGGCCGGACGGGGCCACCTGGCAGGAAACCTATCCCAGCCAGCGCGGGCGGTCGCCTTACTACAACGTCCTTCATCCGCGCGTGCAAGAAGCGATGCTCGCTGTGGTCCGCGAACTTGTGACCACCTATGGGGAGCATCCGTCGTTCGCCGGCCTGGCGGTCCAACTGTCCTCGCACGGCTACGCCCACCTGCTCGGGCCCACGTGGGGCATGGACGACGCGACGATCGAGCGCTTCGAGCGGGAAACGCAAGTGCGGGTGCCGGGCGAGGGGCCGCGGCGCTACGTCGAGCGGGCGCGTTTCCTCAACGGCGAGGCCCGCAAGACGTGGCTGGAGTGGCGGGCCGCTCAACTGGGCCGCTTCTACGCCCGACTCCGCGCCGAATTGAACGCCGTGCGCAAGGACCTCCCG
>Ga0073932_1000702_pt1 | contig 77632 bp, 34 predicted proteins | sample DewCreD2012metaG_FD_76967 | JGI IMG/M metagenome (GOLD analysis project Ga0073932, IMG submission 76967) | Hot spring sediment bacterial and archeal communities from British Columbia, Canada, to study Microbial Dark Matter (Phase II) - Dewar... ...
CTGATTTCATGGCCATCACGCCCGGGGACCAATTTGAGCCTCCTTACGTCGGCTCCTACAACCAGAGGGTTCATGGGGAGGGAAACATCGCTGGCGGCGCATTGTGAAACCGCAGCTCTTGACAACTTCGAGCACTGGCGAACGAGTCTCCTCTCCCCTAGGGAGAGGGGAAGGGTGAGGGGAAACCGCGCTATCGAAAACCCCAGGCCTGACGTTATACACCGTAATTCGCTTCCGGCAATTCCACCGAAAACATCGAAGAACCCAAAAACATTTCTGGGAACCCCGTTTCCGCGCCACGGAGCGCAAACGATTCCCGCAACGCGGCGCAAAAGGCCGAAGACCCGTTTTTTCGCGGCCGCCCCTTGCGCGCTGCCGGCGCGGGGGGCATGTTTTCCAGGCGAATGACGGCGCAAAAACATATCGTTCTTTACGACGGCCACTGCGATTTCTGCGGGAGATGCCTGCGCTGGCTGAAGCGGTTGGACTGGCTGGGACTTTTTCAGACCATGCCTGCGCATGACCCGCGCGTTGGCCAACTCGAACCGCGCTTGGCGCCCGAGGCCCTGGCGCAAGCCGTCCATTGTGTCACCGCGGAAGGGAAGGTGTTGCGGGGAGCGGAGGCCTGCCGGTTCGTCCTGGCGCGGCTGGTGCCGCTGGCGCCGCTGGGATGGCTGCTGTGGATACCCGGAGCGCTGGTTCCGGCTAATATACTTTACCGTCAAATCAGCCGGCGGCGCCATCAATTGGGCTGCCGCGTTCAATCCCGCGTCCCAACTTCCTGATGAGCGTTTGGGATGAACGACACCCCTCACCCCGCCCTCTCCCCCCAAGGGGGGAGAGGGAGATCTCCGCCCACGGTGACAAATCGTGGTTCCTCGCTGATTTCAGTGGAATGCCAAGTGTCTCTTTCGCGAGGGGCTCGCTTGGTTTGGGAGGCCTCGTTGTGCTCAGCCCCGCCAGGGGCGGCAGGCAATAGCCCAGCGATTTATCGCTGGGGAACGACGCCCCGCCTGAGTCCCAAAGCCCCGCCAGGGGCGAAAGAAATCCGCGTGCGTTCACCGCCAACGCCCGCCGCCGCCCCTCCGAAGATCTGCTTTCGTCCCTCCGGGACTTTGGGCCTTCCTGCGCCCGCATCCCACCCTTGAAAGGGTGGGCTATTTTCTACCGCCCTGCCGGGCTGGCGGCGTTGTCCCACCGAAAACAGCGAAGAACCCAAATTTTGTAATGTGCATCCTGGATGTTGCTGGATTCAGGGCTTTTCCGCCCAAGCGCGATAATCGGCGGCAAGTTGCTCCCGGCTGGGGTTGTCGCCATGCGCCAGCACCCGGTAGCGCAGATGAATCACCTGGCCTTTCTCGAATTCCACAAAGCCTTTGTCCAGCCAGTTCATGGGGGTCGGGGAGAAAAATCCGTAATCCCGAGTGAACCAGCGGCAGGGCGACCAGGGGTTTTTGGGGTGGTCGAAGATGGCGAGTCCTTCGGTCTGATCGCCGCGCCGCCCGCGGTAATCCATCCAGGGGGAAATTTTGCCAAAGGTCGCTTTTTCCCCCGCCTCGCCCTCGGCGTTGATCAAGACGCCGCCCCCGCGAACGCTGAGGTCCGGGGCCACGCGCCCCGAAAAAAGGGAGTGGTTGGTCTTATCAATCCGCACCTTGATGCGCGCGGTGAGCTTGACCTCGAAGTCTATGACGCGCCGGTCTTTCGCGGGGGCCGTGATGGCGATGACGCGGAAATCGTCGAATGGCGCTTCGGCGCCGGGCCGCTCCCAGCGGCAGGTCTGCTCGAAGGCAATCCGCTCGCCCTGGGCCGCCAGCATTTTCAGTGATTGGTGAGCGATCCGGCCCCGTTCCAAGCCCTCCTGCCAGTAGTTGCCGCCATTGACGCGGTCGCAGCCGAAGAAAATCGAGCTGTGATGCGGATAATCCTTCTCGCGGCGGGTGGTCACCGATTTGCCGCTCCGGGGCCCGTTCACGGGAAAAAAGTAGGGGTATTTTTCGTTGTCCGGGAAAAGGTATTCGGTGAAGAGCTGGTTATCGGCGAAGACAATCACCCGGTCGGCCTTTTGCTCGGCGCGCAAGGGCAGGGGGCCGGGGGCGGCGGTTGCGCCGGTTCCGTTCAGCCAGGCGGCCCAGGCGAGTCCGGCCAGCAGTTTGGTCATGCCACTGTTCATGGGGCGCAGTATAAACACCGCCGCGCAGAAACAGCAGGAAAAAATCGGCAAACCAAAAAAACGCAGTTCAACCACGAATTAACACGGGTGGACACGGATACCAAGGGCTTGCGAAAGCAGAGGCTTGCGGCAGGCGGGTGAAGGCCATTGCGGCTTCCGCATTGGCGCGCATCCGCGGTTTACAACTTCCCCGCTCTCTTCGAACGGCGGAATCCAGCTTAATACCCGCCGCCGGCTCCGCCTTCCCGGGCGGGCTGCATCAGTTCGATTTCGTAGCCCTCGGGCGCGTCAATGAACGCAAAACCGCTGCCATCGGGCTTGAGGGTGGGGCCGTCGGAATAGGTGAGGCCAAAGCGCGCCAAGTGCCTGCCGAAATCCTCGAGGTCCGGGACCGAGAAAGCCAGGTGTGTCAAATCCGGTTGCACCCGCACCGGCCCGCTGGATGGATAACAGCAAATTTCGATCAATTCCTCGCTCTCGGGCGCTTTCAGGAAGACCAGCTCGGAGCCGCGCGGCGATTTGTGGCGGCGAACTTCCTCCAGCCCGAGAACTTCCCGATAAAAACGAACGGTCTTGTCGAGGTCGTCAACCCGGTACCGGGTATGCAGTAATTTGCCAACTTTCATCGCCCAAAGGTAATCGCAAACCCCCGCGTGGCAAGCGCCCATCCAAAGTGGCGGAATAAAGCTGGCGATGCGATTTTTCAGTGGAATGGCCGGAAGCGAGTGGCAGCGCATACGTCTGGCCTGGGTTTTCGACGGCTCCCTTTCCGCTCACCCCGCCCACCACCGTCATGGCGCGCGCAGTCAGCCAGTTGTTCACCGCAGGCTTGCGTGAACCGGCTGGTTTCGATGAGTATTCAGGCATGGAAGTGAACGAGCCAGGCTTGGCGAAACCCGGGGGCGAGGTCTCCCCGCAGGCGCACACCATCCTCTTGCGGGTGCGATACAGCGACACCGACCAGATGGGCACCTTTTACAATTCCCGCCCCTTGGAATGGTTCGAGTGCGGACGCACCGAACTGCTGCGCCATCTCGGGCTGCCCTACGCCCAGATGGAAGCCCGCGGCGTCTTCCTCCCGCTCGTAGAGGCTCACGTCGAATACCTTGGCCGCGCCAAATATGACGATCTGCTCCAACTCACCACCACCGCCTCGCTCGCCGGACGCGCGCGGCTCCGGTGCGACGCCCTCGCCAACCTGGCTGAAACCGGGAAGCTGGTCGTTAAAGGCCATACCATTCACGCCTTTGCCGACGCCCATGGCCGCGCCATCCGCCCGCCGCCCTGGCTGCTCGACAGAATCTTTGGGGGGCGGCGCGAGGCGTGAGGCCTCCGCGATGGCCGGCCGGCGGGGAAGATTCAAGTCGCAATGGGCAAGGCACAAGTAACAGCGGGGCGGGGGACGCGAGGCGTCTGTTTTGACGCACAAGCTCTTTTGCCTTGGCTTTGAACCGACGCCCATCAATTTGGCCCTAACCACCCACAAGGCCGTCCCAAAGCTGGACCAAGGCGGTTTCCGGCGGCTAAAAGTGCCCTCAAAAAAAATTTTTGGTTCCTCGTTGTTTCCAGTGGAACCCACAGGCGAGCAAGGCCATGCCGATATCGCCTGATTGCCTGATAAAACAACTCCGGCAGCAGCTCCGTCAGGAGCGACATGATTATAGAAGCGTCGCTCGCATTAGGTTTCTCCGCCGTTTGGGGCGGCCTGGACTGATCTCGCAAGTAATAAAACCCTTAATCAGGCCGCCCCAAACGGCGGAGGGGGTGTGGGGAGCATGCCGGGCTATAAACATCTCGCTCCTGACGGAGCTGGCGGCCAGCCATTCCCCTGAAAACATCGAAGAACCAGATTTTGGGACCCTCCCGCGAGCCGTTTCCTGTGCAAAAAGCTATTTCCCACAGTGAGTTGCGAAAAATCCGGCCCGAAATCGCCTATCCAGCCCCCCTTCGCCCTAAGCAAAGGGCTGGATGACGTTGACCGCCCGCTTTCCGGCCACGGCTTGGCGGTGGCGTCCGCGTGGATGCGGCATGGGTTGCCGCCGCCGCCGCTTCGGGTGCCGTAATGCGCCGCCGTTCCTTGAGTTTTAAATTTTATTAAAAAAAGCTTGACCTTGGCAGATATTGGGTTATTGCTGAGTTTCAAGAAAGTCACAACTAAGACGAATTTAACCGAGTAAAGGTATGTTTCGCGCAAATTGTGCGTTAATGGTGGCTCTGTTGGGCCTCGTCAATTCCGACCTCCAAGCCCGCAATCTCGCCTTGACCGGGCAGGCCTCCCAATCCACGACAGGTTGGGGCGAATACGCCGCCAAGGCCATTGACGGCAACCTTGGCTCCATCAACCACACCGCCGATGGCGACATGAACTCCTGGTGGCAGGTGGATTTGGGCGGCACCAAGACCGTGGAAAGCATCGTTCTTTACAACCGGACCGATTGCTGCCGCGAGCGGCTGACCAACGTGCGAGTGCAGCTCAAGGATGCCGCCGGCAACGTGGTTTGGTTTTCGGACATTCCCCAAAACGCCGCCCTCTTCGACAGCAAAATATACAACCTGCCCAATGGCGCCAGAGGACAATTTGTGCAAATTGTGCGCTTGGGCCCGAGCCAATGGAATGACGGCTTCATTCACCTGCGGGAAGTCCAGGTCTGGGGCAGCGACTATGGAACCAACCTGTGCCGCGGCGGTTCCGCCACCGCCACCCAGGCAACGACCAACTATGGCGGCGATGCCGCCCGGGCCATTGATGGGAACATGGATGGCAACTGGGGCGCCAACTCGGTGACCCACACGGATGATTCCCAGCCCGCAGGCACGCCCCAATGGTGGCAGGTCAGCTTCAGCAGCCTGCAAAACAACATCAACCGCATTGTCCTATGGAATCGCTCGGATTGCTGCCAAGACCGGCTGAGCAATTTTCGGCTATCGGTCTTTAACGGCGTCACGGAAGTCTGGGGCGCCAATGTGGGCAGTGGCAGCCCGGCTTATTTGGAGTTCACGCCGCCGAATGTGAGCGGCGACCGGGTGCGGGTGGAATTGATTGGCGGCGTCAACAGCACGGGCGGCGGCGCGCTCTCTTTGGCGGAAGTTCAGGTTTACGGCGGCGAAGCCCACCCGCAACCTCTGGTCAACGGCGTTAAAATTGGCGGCGACGGCGAGCCCGGCTCGCTGACGGTCAACGGCGGCGGCTCGTACACCATTGTCGGCGGCGGCGGCGATATTTGGGGTAATTCCGATGCTTTCTTTTACGCTTATAAGCAGGCCGGCAACTACTTTGATGTGCAAATGCGCTTGGATTCCTTCAGCGGACCGGACTGGTGGAGCAAAGCGGGCATCATGGTGCGCGAAACCACCGCCGCCGACAGCCGCTATGTGATGTGGAACATTGCCAATCCGACCGGCGACAACCGATTCCATGTGCAATGGCGGGATTGGACCGGAGGAGGAACCAGCGCGTGGGATTACGGGGCGCCGGTTTATCCGAACTGGATGCGGCTGTCCCGGCGAGGCAATGTGTTTTATATGTATCGCAGCGCCGATGGGGTGATCTGGAGCCTCTGGAGCCGCTATGATGTCGGGGGCTGGGGCAGCGGTCCTTTGCCCGCCAATGTCCTGGTCGGAGTGGCCGTCACCAGCCACCAATGGGGTAACTCCGCTACCGCGCAAATTTCCAATTATTCCATGGATGAAAGCCTCGAATTCAAAACCATTCATTTCTGGAAATTGGGCGATGCGGGCGGCGGCGAAGTGGGCAATTTAACCGGCAACTGGAAATATGATCCTTGGATACCGGATTCGGTCAAAGGCGCCGGCGCCACCGAAGACCCTTCCCCCGACAACGGCAATTGGGAAAACAATGATTACGGCGACAAAATCTGGGGGGTGTTCCAGGCCTGGGCGGACGGCAATTACACCTTTTACGGCGCCGGTGATGACGGCGTGGCCTTTTTCCTCAGCAACGACGAGCAGCCGCAGGGCAAACAGCAACGCTTCCTGGTGGGCGGCTGGGGCAACCGCTACTCCTGGCGGGTGGACTCCGGCCCCATTTATTTGAGGGCTGGCGAGAAACGCTACATAGAAGGTCTGCACAAGGAAGGCGGCGGCGGCAACAATTTCAGCCTGGCCGTCCAAGGCCCCGGCCAGGGTGGCGCGACCTTGATGACGCCCCCGCTGTTCGTTCCCAGCGTTCAATGGGGCGGTTACCTGGCCTTCACCGCCGGCAATGTCTTCGTTTCCCAACAACCAACCAACATCACCGTCCCCGCCAACACGCTCTACTCCTTTTACGCCAAAGCCGACGGCACACCGCCCTGGACCTTCCAGTGGTATAAGAAACGGACCAACGAAGTCGAATTTGCCGCGATCCCCGGCGCCACGGACTGGAATACCCCGCTAACGGCGGCTCAATACCCGTTGGACGACCAGGCGCAGTTTTATTTTGTGGTCACCGGCCCGAATAATTCGGCGACCAGCGACGTGGCCACCCTCACCGTCACCGCCGACCTGGTTCCCCCCACCCTGCTGGCCGCGTGGACCGGAGTGGGTTACACGAACATTTATCTGCTCTTTTCCGAGGTAATGCGCGGCGCGGAGGCCAATAATCCAGTCAATTACAACCTGAGCGGCGGTCTGACGGTGGAGTCGGCGACCCTGCTGCCCGACGGCAGCAACGTGGTGCTGGTAACCAGCGCCCAAACTCCGGGCGCCACTTACACGCTGACCATCACCAACTTGTGGGACGTTGGTCTGCCAAATAACAACGAGATGACCCCGGCCACCACGGTTACCAATGTGACCGCTTTCCAAACCGCTCTCCTGGCCGCCGGGGTGGTTCAACGCGATGTCTTTCTGGGTATTCCCAATGGAAACGTCCTGGACCTGCTGAATAATCCGAAATGGCCCAACCAGCCGGACGTGGTGGATTACATCTCCAATCCTGTGGGGCGGTATCCTACCGGGGCTTCCGGCGATGGCACCGATGCCTATGGCATGCGCTATGCCGGGCATCTCATCCCCAGCGTCAGCGGCAATTATTATTTTGAGATGCAGAGTGACGACAATGGCTGGCTTTATTACAGCCCGGATGCCAACGCCAGCAACATGGTGAAGTGGCCTACCGAGACTTGGTGCTGCGGCGCCATTAGCATCGGGCCGTTCCCGCTGTTGGCCGGCCAGGCCTATTTCTTCCAGGCCCTGGTGAAGGAAGGCGGTGGCGGCGATTTTCTGAATCTGCGCTGGAAACCGCCGGGCGCTTCCAGCTTCAGCGATATTCCCAGCGCCAACCTGGCCTATTTGTACGATGTTTCGTTTGTCACGCCGCCCGCCCCCATTACCGTTTCGGAACTTCAAAACGCCCTCTTTACCGCCACTGTCGTCCTCGGTGGCGCGGCGCAAGCGCCGGGGAAAGTCCGTTACCAGTGGGAACGCTCGGATGACCTCGGAGCGAACTGGACGCCCATCCCGGGTGCCAACAGCCTGGATTACACGGAAATCCAGCCCGATTGCCATGATGACCAGGCGCAATTCCGCCTGGTGGCGACCGTGACCGGCACCGGCCACTCCGTTACCAGCAGTCCGGCCACTTTGACGGTGACCACCGATTTGACACCGCCCACACTGGTCCGCGCCACCACCGGCTGGTCCAATAATTGGGTGCTGGTCACTTTTTCCAAAGCGGTGGGCGTTGGTTCGGCCGACGACCCGTGGAATTATTCCTTGAAGGACGATCAAAACAATGAAATTTCGATCTGGTCGGCCACCATCACCAATCTGACCAATGTGCTGCTGGTTTTCGAGGAGCCGCAGAAAATGACGCTGGGCCAGCATTATACCTTGACCGTCAATGGCGTCTATGACCGGTCCTGCAACCAAAATGAAATCGTTCCCGACAGCGCTATTGGCGTGGATTTGCCCACGCCGGGCTTCCTCACGCTGGAGTTGTACACCGGCATCGGCGGCGACAAACTCACCAACCTGACCGACCATGCCAAATTCATCAATCACACCCCGGACGAAACCGGTTATGTGCCCAGTTTCGGTTTTGGCAGCAGCCCCGTTAACATCAACCGATCCGGCGGCGATCTGGACAATTACGGCGCCAGAATTTATGGTTATTTCGTGCCCCCCTCCAACGGCGTGTATCGTTTCTTCATCAACAGCGACGATGAATCCAAGCTGTTCTTCAACAGCGCCGGCCCCGATCCCGCCGGCGCGGTGCAGATTGCCCATGCGCCGAGCGCCAATCTGGGTTATGGAAATGCCAACGCCCAGTCCGCCGCCTTTAACCTGGTCAAAGGTCAGCACTATTTCATTGAAGCGTTGGTGAAAGAGGGCGCTGGCGGCGATTATGTGCGGGTTGCCTGGCGCGAGCAGGGAGTCGCGGGCACGCCTCCGGACACCGAAATTGCCTCGGGAGCGCACTTTGCCGCTTACGCGCCCTTTGGCGCTTATGGCGTTACCATCGCCCAGCAGCCGCAAAACCAAGCGGTGCCGGAAAACACCACGGCGGCCTTCAGCGTGGACGCGTCCGCCACCCCGCAACCTAATCTCATCGCCTATCAATGGCAGCGCAGTGACGGCGTGGGCGGTTTTGTGGACCTCCCCGGAGCCTCCAACAATAATCTGGTGACCGGCCCCATTCGGGGTTGCGAACCCAATGATTATCGCGTGTTGGTGCGGACGCCTGGACTAACCGTCACCAGCGCCGTGGCTCAGGCCACCGTCAGCACGGCGGATGTCGCGCCGCCCACCGTCGTCGGCGCCAGTTGGCGTTATCACTTTACCAACGTCTGGCTGACCTTTTCCGAGCCCGTCAGCCCGGCCACCGCCAATGCGGCCGGCAATTACTCGGCCGACAATGGCTTGGGCATTGTCGCCGCCACGCTTTTGGCGGACGGGACCAACGTGATTCTGCACACTACTCCGCAAGCTCCGACCGCGAATTACACCATTACCGTCAGCGGCGTACAGGATATGGCTTGCACCCCCAACACCATTGGGGCCAACAACACCGCGGCCTTCCAAACCTGGGGATTGACCATGAATTACCTGGTGGCGGAGATTTACACCAACCTGACCGGCAGCCTTAGCGACTTCACCAGCTCCGCCAAATATGTGAATCATCAGCCGGATTTCACCGTCAGCCTGCCGAACTTTAACTGGCGCACGGCCATCCCTTATGGCGGCAACGGACTGGAGAATTACGGCGCCCGCATCTTTGGCTGGTTCAGCCCGCCGGCGGACGGCTCCTACCGCTTCTACATTCGCAGCGATGATGGCAGCCAGTTGTTCATAAACCCGAACGGACCCGAGCCTTGGGGCCGCATCCTGGTCGCCCGCGAAAATGGCTGTTGCAAGGCCTATACCAACGGCGACGGCGGCAGCATGTCGGGGGACCTGCCGATGGTGGCCGGTCAACTCTACTATGTCGAGGCCCTATTGAAAGAGGGCGCGGTAAGCGACTACGTGCAAGTGGCCTTTCGTGAAGCGGGGGATGCCTCGCATCCCGCGTCCCCCAACAGCGCCGCTTACGACACAGCCGAGGTGGCTGCCGGAAAGTATTTCCGGCAAATCCATAATCCGGCGGGGCAAAGCATCAACATCACCCAGCAGCCGCAAAGCGGCACGATCCTGGAAGCGTTGAACCAATTCACCAATCTGACGGTGGCGGCAACCGCCAACCCCGCCGGCTCTCCCATCTTCTGCCAGTGGCAGACAAACGACGGCCTGGGCAACTGGGTGGACACTCTGCCCGCCCTGCCAGCCTCCGCCTTGAGCACGACCTTTACCTACGGGTATTTGACCAATTGTGTCACGCCTGTGCTAAAGGCAACCACTGATTACCGGGTTATCGTTTCCGCCTTGGGGGTATCGGCCACCAGCGACGTGGCCACCGTGACGGTCATTGCGGACGTGGAGCCACCAAAGGTGGTTATTGTCTCTCCGAGCTTCGACCAGACCAATGTCACGGTCTCTTACTCGGAGATCATGGACCCCGCCACGGCTACCAGCGTGGGCAACTATGCCATTGATAACGGGCTGGGCATTCTTTCGGCCACCCTGCTGCCCGGCGGACGCAGTGTGCGATTGCACACCACGCCGCAAACGGCCGGCACCACTTACACCATCACCATCAATGATGTGAAAGATGCCAGCGTCGCCGGCAATGTCATCGCCGCCAACACCCAGGCGACTTTCGGCTATCCGCAGAGTGCGGTGCGCGGATTCCTGAACCTGGAACTGTTCTATGGAATCACCGGCTCACTGGGCGACTTCACCGGCAGCGCCAAGTTCATCAACAACCAGCCTGATTACAGGGCCAATATACCCAGCCCGGCCTTTGGGACCGAAGCGGGCGGCCTGATCTACCTGAACTGGAGCGGGGGTGGCATGAATGATTACGGGACTCGCATCCGCGCGTTCTTTGTGCCGCCCTCCAATGGCGTCTATCGCTTCTACATCCGCAGTGATGACGCCAGCCAGTTATTCATCAATCCCAATGGCACTGATCCAGCCGGCAAAGTCCTGGTGGCGCGTGAGGATGGCTGTTGCCAGGCTTATGGCGCCGGGAATAGCATGTCCGCCGGATTCCCCATGACCGCCGGGAATCTCTATTACTTTGAAGTTCTGCATAAAGAGGGCGGTGGCGGCGATTACGTCAGCGTGGCTTGGCGCGAGGCGGGCGATCCCTCCACGCCGCCATCTCCTGGCGATTGGCAGAACCCGCAAACCGCCGAACGCGCCCCCGGCTGGTCCTTTGCCGCGTTTGGCGACCCGGCCGCACAGCAAGTGTCCATTACGAATAATCCGTCGAGCACCAATCTGGTGGAGGATCGGGTCAACCTGCCGCAGGCCGTTTTGACCGTCGGCGCCACCGCCGCTCCACAGAACATCGTGGGGTACCAATGGCAGCGGTCAAACGACGGCGGTAATCATTGGGCCGACATCGTTGGCGCCATTGCCCCAACGGTGGCCATTCCCTTCGATTGCCTGATTGACAACGCGCAATTCCGCGCCGTCGTGACTTCGATGGGCGTTTTGGCCACCAGCCAGGTGGCGACCGTGACCGTGACCGGCTGGGATACCACCCCGCCACAGATTATCTCGGTCGGCAGCGTGGATGGCAAAACCATCGGCGTCCGGTTCAGCGAACCGGTCCATGCCAGCACCGCGTTGGATAACGCCAATTACCTGATCACGGATTTGGAAACAGCCGGGAACCCCACTGTGGACGTTGACCTGACTTTGGCCTACCTGGCTCGCACCGTGAATGGCGCCGCGCAAGTCAAACAGGATTACCTGGTCCTGCCGTTGGTCGGCAGTCTGCCGGGCGCCTTTAGGGTGGACGCGACCGGGCAGGCTGACCAGGCTTGCGCACTCAACCAAGCGGACAGTTTCGGCAACGGCATCGCCCTTGGCCTAAAACCACAGGACATCGGCCCGGACGCGGGCAACCCTGGCACGCCAGGTCTCAGTCTCTCGTTCACAAATAATGGATTGGACCTGATCGCGGGTGGCAGCGACATCTGGGGTCAGTCCGACTCCATGCACATGGCGTGGCGGACCGTGCAAGGCGATTTCGATATCAGCGTTCAGGTGCAGAGTCTGGTGCAGGCGGATTATTGGACCAAAGCCGGCATCATGGCCCGCGCCTCCACCAATGCCAACAGCCGCATGATGACCATTTTAACCACGCCCAGCGGCGGCGCCAACACCTACCAGATGGGCTGGCGCGACACCGACGGAGGCGACGTCGGAGGTCTGTGGGACATTGCGGAATTGCCCAAGCCCAGCTACCCGGATGTCTGGCTGCGCCTGAAGCGGGAGGGCTCGCTCTTTACCTCCTTCTGCAGCACCAACGGCACGGATTGGATTCTCATTGGCGGACATGATTCCGCCACCAACGCGGGCGGAGCGTTCCCCAACGCCTTGGCGGTCGGCCTCGCCGGCACCTCGCACAACAACAATCCGGGACGCACCACCTTGGTCGAATTCCGCAACCTGTCCATGCGGCTAGGCCCGCAGATCGCCCAGCAGCCGCAGGGGCAGACCAACCTGGTGGGCGCCAACATCCAGCTCAACGTGGTCGTGGGCGCCGGCAACCCGCCGGTGCTCGCCATGCAATGGCGCAAGGACGGGCTGCCGTTGCCGGACCAGACCAACGCCACCTTGAGTCTTTCCAATCTGCAACTGGCGGATTCCGGTGTCTATGATGTGGTGCTGAGCAATGAGGTCTCGGTGGTCATTAGCGCGCCCGCGGTGGTCCTGGCCAATCGCGCGCCAGTGGCGGTGGATGACTTTTCCGGAACACTGGAAGCCACGCCGGTGCAGATCGCGGTCACCAAACTTATCACCAACGACACGGATGCGGATGGCGACGCGCTGACCGTTGTCAGTGTCGGCATGGCCTCCACCGGCACGGTGGCGTTGCTCAACAACATCGTCACTTACACGCCGCCCGCGGAATTCTCCGGCGCCGCCACGTTCACCTATACCGTGTCCGATGGCAAATTCGCCACCGCCCAAGCCACCGTTACCGTGCATGTAAGGCCTGGCAACAGCGCCCTCAATGTCGTCAGCGGTCCGACCAAGGCCAATGGTCTCTTTTCGGTCGGCTTTGCCGGCATACCAGGGCGTGGCTATGTCGTTGAGCGCGCCGATGCGGTTCATGGGCCGTGGACGGCGGTCACCACGATCAGCGCCGGGACCAACGGGCTGTTTGAGTTCAGCGAGCCGGTCGGCGATCCAGAGCCGTTAATGCGCTTCTATCGCACCCGGGAGGCGACACCCTAGCCGCCAGCCCCTTTGCAAGCCAAGGCCGCCGGCCAGTGCCGGCGGCCTTTTTTGTTCGAAAGCGCTCGGTTCCTCGACGTTTTCACCTAAAAATCGCAGTTCAACCACGGATAAACACGGATGGACACGGATACCAAAGACTTGCGAAAGCAGAGGCTGGCACCTGGCGGGTGAAGGCCATTCTCGCTTCAGCATCGTTGTTCATCCTTGGCTTACAACTTCCCCGCTCTTTTCTAACTGCGGAATCTAGGTTTCAGTGGGTAAAGGCGGGGTAAGGAGGATCGGTCAACCCACGGTTTGACAACGAAGATATTGCCTATTCGGGGGCGCGCTTTCTCCTCACCCTTGATCCCTCCCCATGAACCCCCTGGTGGTAGGAGCCGACGTAAGAAGGCTCAAATTTGAACCCGGGCGTGATCGCCGCGAAGTCAGAGCCGCCTTACGTCGGCTCCTACGCGATTCAGGGGTGGCAAGGCGCGAAACCGGTTTTTCGAGGAAGTCTCTCCCTGAGGGAGAGATGGCAAAAGTTTGGGATTGATGAAGCAATCCGCTCGTTGAAAACTCAGTCATGCGTTTGACTTTATGGTTGGGCTATCGGCGGCTTGGCCCCGCCATGCGGATGGCTGTTTTGGCGGGTCTCATCAGTCCGCTCCGCGGCGTCGGCGCCAACCAGCCCGATTCGGTTCCCGTTCGCTGGGAAACAGAAGGCGCCGCGATCGAAGAACAAGCCGCCCGCGAGTTGGCCGATGGCCTCGCCAGGATTTATCCCCAAGTCCGCTTTCTGCCGGGAGCGCCGGCGCCAACCGGCGGTCCGTCCATCCGCGTCGGCATCGCGTCATCCAGCTCGAAGTTGTTAAAAGTGCTGGGAACCAAAGCTCCCGTCAGCCCGGAAAGTTTTGCGGTGGAAACTTTAACCGAAGGCGCCAGGCAAACCGGAGTCATAATTGGCGCCGACGCGCGTGGTTTGCGGCGCGGAGTTTACGCTTTGCTCGACCGCCTTGGCTGCGGCTTTTATCTTTCGACCGATACGCTGGCGCCGCCCAAAGAGTCTTTTTCCTTTGAAGGCTGGGAGCTGGCCGATGCGCCCGTCACGCCCACCCGGCTGGTTTTCAACTGGCACAATTTTCTCAGCGGCTGTTCGACTTGGAATCTCAAGGAATGGCGGGGCTGGACCCTGCAGGCGCAAAAGATGGGCTACAACGCCATCATGGTCCATGCCTACGGCAACAATCCGATGGTGACCTTCGAGTTCAACGGTAAAACCAAGCCGGTCGGGCACCTGTCCACGACCGTGAAAGGCCGGGACTGGTCCACCATGCATGTCAACGACGTGCGGCGGCTATGGGGGGGACAGGTCTTTGAGCAGCCGGTCTTCGGGCCCGAGGCGGGCCTCGCTCCGGAGCACCAGCGGGCCGCCGCCGCCCAAACCTTGATGCGACAGGTCTTCGACTATGCGCGCGGTCGCGGCATGGATATTTTTCTGGCCGTGGATGTGGACACCGCCTCCGCCAACCCCCAGGAGTTGATTATGACCTTGCCGGAAGCCGACCGCTTTGCCATCCAGGCCAAAGGAATCAGTTGGATGGGGCAGGCGGAAAATCGCCATTGGCTGGCGAATCCGGAGACCGCCCACGGTTACGCCTACTACCAGGCCCAGGTGGCCGCTCTCCTGAGGGATTATCCGGCGATCACCCATCTGGTCGTTTGGTTCCGCCGCGACGCCACGCCTTGGGGCGGACTCACCGCCGAGCAACTGCCGCCGAAATGGCGGGCCGAATATCAGGCGGAAATCGCCAAAACACCCGAAGCGGCGCAATACCGGCAGGCGGCCGCCCTGTTTGCCATGGCGAAAATGGTCGTCGCGTTCGAGCGGGCCTTGAAGGAATTGGGGCATCCGGAGGTCAAGCTGGCCATCGGCAGTTGGACGTTTGATTTTCTGCCCGCCGCCGATCGTTTTCTGCCCAAGTCCATCCCGTTGATTCCCCTCGACTACAATGTGCTCCACGACCAATCGCAACTCAGCACGCCGGAGCGGCGCCAGTTCGTCGCCCGCGTCGGCGCCCGGCGCCCCGTCATTCCGGTGGTCTGGGCGCATCATGACGACGGCAATTACGTGGGCCGTCCTTACACGCCCTTGGAAAACTTTTCCGCGAAGCTCGCCGACTGCCGCGCCGCCGGCTTCGGCATCATTCATTGGACGACCCGCCCGCTTGATTTGTATTTCACCAGCCTTGCCAAACAAACCTGGCGCGCCACGCAAGACCAGCCACTGCGCCAAACTTGCGACGAAATGGCCGCGCGCCTGTTTGGACCCGGTTCGCTGCCCGCCGGCGGCCAATATCTCTTGGCCTGGGTTACCGGCGCCCCCAAGGTCGCGCGTGAAACCAGCGATCTGTTCGTGGACAAGCCGCTGCCGTCCCCGGCGCTGTTGCAGCCGGAATTCGACCGCCGCGCGGCCCTGCTGGCCGAGGCCGGGCGCGCGCCCCTTGAAATCGCCGGGCGCGACCATCTCCAATACTTCCTCGGGCTGGAGAAATACCTCCTGGACCTGCATCGGGCGGAGGAGGCGCTGCGGCAATCGCGTGTCCTGCTGCAAAAAAATGACCTGGCCGGCGCCCGGCAGGCCATTTTGGCCGCCCGCCCGGAATCCATTATCGAGGATTACGCAAAATTCATCCAGCTCGGTGGGCTCACGCGCGGCGAGCAGGGGTTGGTGGTCTCCATGAACCTGCGTTGGTTGACCCATTACCTGCGCCATCGTCAATTGCTGGCCTTGGAGCCGGTGCGCCTATGCTTCAAGCCGACCTCCCATGATCCGCTCGCCCAAAGCCCCGGTCGCTGGACGTTTCATGTGGACGCCAACCGTTCGTTCTGGGAATGCCTGGGAGAAAAAGAGACCGGCCTGCCGATTTTCACCCTGCCGGCCGAGGCGCGTATCGCCCTCCCGCCTGGAATTCCGGAGGCCGCCGCCGAAATTTGCCGCAGCGGATTGGTCATTGACCGGCCATTTCAATGGTCGTTGCAAGCCATGCTGGCCAAAGGCAGCCGCGGGCGCGTCGCCGACTCGCCGCTCCCCGCTGGCCAATACCGGGTGCGCCTCTTGCTGCTTGATCCGGAAGCCTCGGCCCCCGGCCAAAACATCTTTGACCTCTCCCTCGGGGAATCTTCGGACCTGGAATGGTGGACCTTCCCGGAAACCCAGGCCGCCCATCTGCGCCTGCTTTGCCAGGGCAATTCCAAAAATGACTGGAACAGCCTCTGCGAAGTCGCCCTGCCCATCGCGCCCAAAACTGTTTCCGCCAGCGCCGCCGTGGACGGCTTCCCCGCCGCCCACGCCGCCGACGGAAAATCGGAAACCCGCTGGGCCGCCCAGGGCAGGGAGCATTGGATTCAATTCAGCTTTGCCGCCCCTGAAAAAATGGATCGCCTGGGCTTGCTCTGGTTCGCGTCCACTGAGCGCGAAGCGCGCTTTCTCATCGAGCTTTCCATGGACGGACGGGAATGGACGCGCGTCAAAGCCCGGCGGGCGGAAACCTCGCGGGTAACGAAAGAAACTGTGGATATTTTTCGTCTCGCGGGCGGGACCAAGGCCGTTGTTGTGCGCGAGTTCGACCTCGTCCTCAACCAGCCCGGCGCCATTGAACTCAAGATCGCCCCCCGCCAAGGCAGGGCCTTTCTTAGCGGAGTGGTCATTGAGCCGATCGGAAAGTAAAATATGCGTCTGTTCATCAAATCCAACCGAACTCAACCGCTGAGAGCAATCCCGCCGCTTCTTTTGTCCGCCGCCAAACGAAGGTTTCCGAGCAGGGAAGGGGTGGGAGGGAAGAGCGTTGCTGAAAAGGCCACCCGCTGCGGTTTTGAGTCCATGCTCCCCTTACTGATGAGTGCCTGGGATAGACGACACGCGCCCCCTCACCCTGCCCTCTCCCCCCAAGGGGGGAGAGAGACTGGAGTTTGGCCTAATTTAGGCCTCACCGCCCAAGGGGGGAGAGGAAAAACGCCGCCCATGGTGACCAATGGTGTATTGCATCCCGGAGACCATACAGTAAGCGCTGTTCTCAAGACCGCGGCAATTATGGGCTTGCTCGTCGTGTGGCTCGCATTCCCGGCATTCGCCCAGGACCAGCCGGACTACGCGGCAATGCTCAAGACGTTGGACGCGCCCAAAGCGCTGGCGCTGGCGCAGGCGGGGGAGCCGGCGGCGATCTTCCTGATCCAGGGTTTGCAGCAAGGCGGCCAAAAGGCCCAGCTCTGCGCCTGGGCGCTGTCCCAGCATCCCCAGCCGCAGACCGCCAAGGCCTTGCGCGAGCTCCTGTGGAAAGTGGATCAAGTAGCCGGTTATTATGCGGCGCGGGCGCTCGGCAAAATGCCCTCCGCCGAAAACGCCGCCGCCCTGGCCGCGCTGTTGCCGGACGAGGCCAAAGGTTTCTGGGAACTGAGCAGCGGCAGCGTGGGCCGTCTCACCGATGTGGAGAACCGCGGCAAGCGCGTCGCCGCGCCGGCGGAACATTGGATGCCCAACCTGCGGGTCGCCTATGCCGCGATGGAAGCGTTGGGTGATCAGGGCGGCGATGTCGCCGCCGCGACACTCTTGCGCGCCCTCGAAAACGATCAATACCTCATTCGTTACGGCGCGGCGCGCGCCCTTGGACGCCTGCGCCATGCGCCGGCGAAAGAGGCGCTCGGCCTCCTGGCGGCGCGCGATCCAGTGCTGCTGGTGCGACGGGCCGCCGAACGCGCAATCGCCCAAATCCGCGGCGAGCCGCCCCCTCCCGCGCCTCCGGCGCCCGCGCTCCCGCCGGCCATCGCCTTCATCAAGACCAAAAACCGCAGCGAATCCAACCTCGGTTTCCGCGACTCTTATTTTTTCCCCAAGACGCCCAAGTATGCCTCGGGCGAGAACCTTTACACGCTCACCCCGCCGCGGCCCGACGGGAAATTGAAGAATCTCACCGGCCTCACCAACGGCGAGGTGCAGGGGCTCGAAGTTTCGCCCGACGGCGCGCGCCTCCTCTTCGCCATGCGCCGCGACTCGCGCACGGACGGATTTCATATCTTCGAAATAAACGCCGACGGCTCCGGCCTGCGCCAGCTCACCTCGGGCAACTGCAACGACGTGGACCCCAATTATCTGCCCGACGGCCGCATCGCTTTTTGCTCCGACCGCGCCGGTTACCAGGAGTATTATCACCAGGAACGGTCGCGCGTCCTTTATGTCATGGAGCCGGATGGCCGAAATGTCCAGCAGATCACTTTCAATCCCAACCAGGATTACGATCCTTTGCCGTTGCGCGACGGCCGCATCCTTTACACGAGCTACCGGTTCTATGCCCAAGACGGTCACGTCGGCCCCTTGCCGGGCGAACACCTGGGGCTCTCCCGCATCGAGACCGTCCTGCGCGCCTGCAACCCTGATGGTTCCGCCGACCACCTCTTCTACGGCTCCATGCGCGGTTCCTTTTATTCGCCGCTGCGCCCCATGCCCTTCAGCGACCAGCGCTCCGGCTGGCACCCGCGCGGCTATCACGTTGGCGTCACCATCAGCCAGCCGCGCGAGCTGCCCGATGGCTCAATCGTCTGTATCTCGCCCGCGGGCCTCACGGTTGTGGACCCGCTGCGCGTGCCGCTGGATTGCGAGCTGCCGGTTTTTCCCGAAGTCGTCAACCTCGCCGGCGGCGAGGAGGTTTACATCCACAACTACGACCACTTCAATCCGGTCGGCCGCTACACCTCGCCTTACCCGGCCGGCGACGGCTGGGTGTGGGTTGCCCACGCGCCCTGGCACGACCTGCGGCCCAACGCCTACGGCCTCTATCTCTTCAACCTCCAAACCCGCGAGCAGCGACTGGTCTATGACGACCCGCAGATGAGCGACGTGGACCCGGCGCCTTTGGCACCGCGTCCGCCCGCGCTGGCGCGCGCCTCCGTGCTGAATCCGAAGGCCCCGGCGAGCGGGTTCATCTATTGCAACTCGGTATTCAACTCCGATCTGCCCTTTGACCGCGCGCGCGTGCGCTTCGTGCGCGTGCTTGAAGGGGTGCAAATGGGGCTTTCCATCGCCGCCAACGCCGCCTTTCGCACGCGCCTGCTGGGCACCGTGCCGGTGCATCCCGACGGCTCCTTCTACGTCGAAGTGCCGGCAGACACGCCCATCCGGTTCGAGCTGCTGGACGCCGACGGCAAAATGCTGGTCCACGAAACCGAGTTCAATTTTGTGCGCGGCGGCGAAACCAAAGGCTGCGCCGGCTGCCATGAATCACGCAAGAGTTCGCTGCCCAACCTGCGTCCGCAGGCCCTGGACCACCCCGCCGCGAGCGCCCTCCGCCAGCCCGGCGATCTGATCTATATGGGCCAAACCTCCCGGCCTTATAATCGGATTTATCGGGATTGAACGCTTGGGTTGGCGGATTTGCTTTGCCACGGTGAGAACGGAAATCGTGTTTGCGGTGCAGTCTCCGGGATGCCATACACGATTTGTCCCTTTGGACGATGTTCTCCCTCTCCCCCCTTGGGGGAGAGGGCAGGGTGAGGGGGCGCGTGTCGTTTATCCCCAGCACTCATCAGCAAAGGTGACCGGCGTCGAGACGCACAATCGCCGGTCGGGACGGAAGAAATCCGTTAGTTTAGGCTTGAGGAATGACGCAAAAGAGCCTAAAGCGGCTCGGCATAAAGATGATGACCGAAGCACAACTCCAGAAAATCGCGCAAGACCGCGGCACGCCGGTGGTGGTGGTGGATCACGAGGCGGTGCGGCGGAATTACGCCGCCTTTCGCCAGCACTTGCCCAAGGTGCAGGCCTACTATGCGGTGAAAGCCAACCCGGACCCGGAGATCGTCCGCACCCTCTTTCGCGCCGGGGCGAGCTTCGACGTGGCATCGCTGCCGGAGTTCATGTTGGTGTATGAGAACATCCGCCACTGGGGCCCCAAGGAGCAGCAGGATTTCATTTGGGACAAGATCATCTACGCCAACCCGATCAAGCCCAAGGCGACCCTCGAAGCGCTTGACCAATACAAGCCGCTGGTCACCTTCGATAACCTGGAAGAGTTGAAGAAGATCAAAGCCCACGCGCCGCACGCCGGAGTGGTGGTGCGGCTGCGGGTGCCCAACACCGGCTCGATGGTGGAGTTGTCCTCCAAGTTCGGCTGCGACCCGGGCGAAGCGGTGGACCTGGCCGAGGCCGCCTTCCAAATGGGGCTGGTCTGCGAGGGCCTCAGCTTTCATGTCGGCAGCCAATGCACCAACTTTCTAAACTTTGTGCAGGCGCTCGAAATGGCCGCCGCCGTCATGAAGGAATCCCGGTCGCGCGGGCACGAGTTAAAAATCGTGGACATCGGCGGCGGTTTTCCCGCGCCCTACAACCGGCACGTGAAACCGTTCGAGGACTTGGCGGCGCGCATCAGCGTCGAGATTGACCGGTTGTTTGCGCCGGACATCCAGATCATCGCCGAGCCGGGCCGGTTCCTGGTGGCGACCGCCGCCACTTCCGTCGCCGCCATCGTGGGCAAGGCCATCCGTGATGGCAAGGTCTGCTATTACATAGACGACAGCGTCTATCACACCTTTTCGGGCATAATCTTCGACCATTGCCAGTATCACCTGAAGGCGTTCAAAAAGGGCGAGCCGGAGATTTGCGCGGTGTTCGGCCAGACCTGCGACGGCCTGGACACGGTATCCCAGGCGGAACTGCTGCCGGACCTGGAGATTGGCGATCTGCTTTACGCGGAAAACATCGGCGCTTACAGCAACGCCTCAGCGACCTTCTTCAACGGTTTTCCGCCCGCCCCGGTGGTGCATGTGAACGTGTGATCATTGCTCCAGCCGCCAAACGGCCTGGCGCAGCACCGCCCGGGGGGAGCCGGGCGTCAATTCATACCAGACGGTCAATAGTCCGCCGTCGGCCAATTCCACCGTGGAAGGATAGCCGAGGTCGCCGGAGGCGCCATCGGCGCTGACAGTCAACGGCTCGGACCAACTTTTTCCGCCATCATTGCTGAGACGGGCCTGATTGCCAAACGGCGGGCGCCGGTAGCCGTAACTCATAAGGAGCTGGCCGGAACGCAGGCGCAGCAGATGGGAAGGCAAACCCCAGCAGACGGGGCGGGGGATGGACCAACTTTTGCCGCCGTCGTCCGATTCGCACTGGAGCGTTTCGTTGTTGTTGGCCGGATTATGGTTGCGAATTTGCGCCAGCAACCGGCCGCCGGTCGTCTCCACCGCGTGCAGTTCATGGTATTTGGCGGCGACATCCCCGGGGCGCGTGGGAATTTCCGCCAGCCAGTGCCAGCTTTGGCCGTCGTCGCGAGATTCGCAAACGCCCACCCGATGCTGGCCCGTCCAGAGTTCCTTGCCCGCATAGAGCAACCGGCCGTCGGCCAGTTGGATGGGGCCGTGCGGGCTATTAACAAGGCTCGGATAGCGAGCCGACCAGGTGACGCCGCCGTCGGTGGAACGGATCATCCATTGGCCCAGCTCGGCTTGGCGCTGAGCGTCGCCAAGGCGCTCATGGGCGGCCCGCCAGCGGCGCAGTTTCTCCTCCGGCCACGCGCCCGGTTCGCCGGGTTTTTTCCGGGCGGCCTTGTCGAGCAGGCGGTCGGCATAGGCGAGCGAGGTGAAAGTGGTCACCAGGAGGCTGCCGCGGCTGGTTTCGAGCACCCCGGCATCCCGGTCGTCAATGGCGCTGTCCAGCAACACCTGTGGCCAGCCCCAGGTTTGCCCTTGATCGCTGGAAACCATCAATTCCACCCGGCCAAAAGGACAAACATGCTCCTCGCGTCCCCCCGAGTAAACCAGCAGCAATTGGCCGTTTTGGCGGCGGGCGACCGTTGGCCAGCCGTGGTAATAGGCCGGCAAATGGCTGATGGCTTTCAAATCCAGCATCCTGACCTTTGGAACGGCGGCCTTGAGCCGAAGGCCGGCGAATCCCATCGCCGCGGCGGAACCGGCCGCCATTTGCGACAAAAAGTGGCGACGGCTGAAAGGCAAGTTTGGTCGTGACTTCATGGAGGCAGCTTTCCATGTCCTGCGGGCCGAAACAATGAAAAATCATTCGAGCATTGCCAGGTCGTTGGGCCTCTTATTCCAAGCGGCGGATGAACAGCAGGTGTTCCTGTTGCAGCAAAAGCCCGCCGTTGCCGGGCAGCAGGACGGCGGCCTCAGTCAAGGCCAAATCCGGTGTGCTGATGATGGCGCCGTCGCGCAATTTAAGCGTAAAACGCGGGGCGGGAGGTTTGGCGGGACGCACCAGGAAGGCGACGGCCTGCGCGCCGACTGGATAATGGCGCAAACCGAACAGCACGGACCGGACTTTGAGATTGCCGCCATCCAATCCTAAAAATTCGCCTTCCAGGAAATCGCCTTTTTGCAGCAGCACTCCCGGCCGCTTTTTTTCCTCCAACAAAATGGCAAAGGTATCGGTCAAAGGCCGCAAATAAAGCCGGGCGACGCGTCCCAGGGAAACGGGCTGGTCGTGGAGAAGACCTTTGAAACGAACGACCGATTCGTCGGCCTGCTCGAATGGGGCGCTAATGAGGATGCCGTTGGCCAGCAGGGCGCCGGCGGGAAAGGCGGAGTTGGCCGACTCCCCGGCCTCGCTTTCCGCCATCGGCCAGAAGGGGGAGAGGCTTTCCTGCGGGATGACCGCCCGCGCCATGCTGGGCGTGCTCCAGGAAAGACGCGCGACTCCGTGGTCGTCGGTGTTGCGGGTTTCCAGCATGATGTCGCAACGTTGTCCGGCCCAAAGCTGGGTCACGCAGGTGCTTTCGCCCGTTTGCGTTTGCGCCCAGTTGTCAATGGCGAGGCGTCCGCCCAGCCACAAGCGGGCGCCTTCGTCAGTGGTCAGATAAAACTGGTAAGGTTCGCTGGTCCCGACGCGCAGATGCCCGGTCCAACGCACCGAAAAGAAATTGGCGGGCACGCCGGGGGCGACTTCATGCCGGCCCGGACGGTGTGATAGTTCCAGCAGGCGCTCAAATAATTGGTCGGCCTGGACCCGGTTGGAGACGGCGATTTGCGCCCACCGCAATTCCTGGGCCAGCGCCTCATTATAATTCGCCGCCGCCTGGCGGGCGGCCTCCAGGGCGGACTTTTCCTCCGCTTCATTTTGCCTGGCTTTTTCCAGCAGGCCGGCGATTTCCTGGTCGCTTTTCTTGCGCTTTTTGAGGGTTTCCACCTCTTCCAAGAGTTTTTGGTATTTGCCGGCGGCGCGCTCGTGCTGTTTTTCCGCCTCTTCCAGCCTTCGCAAGGCGCGTTTCTGGCGGTTGAGGAACTCCTTGCTCTTTTCCGCTTCCAATTCGGGCTGGTCGTGGTTGGGCTGAGGCAATCCATGAGCCTGGCGAAGCCCCGCCAGTTCCCGCTCGGTGCGTTCGGCCAACGCGGCTGCCTGGCGCCATTGTTCGCGGGCCTCGCGCAAGTCCGGCGGCAGCGGGCATCGCCACTCGAAGTTGAGGCGCGGATCAATGCGGGAGAAGGAATGCCCCTGAAAGGCATCGCCTTCGTAATAGGTCGCCAGCAGGCCCGGCAGGCTGCCGATTTGCGCCGGGTGGGCTTGGGAAAAACTGGCGGCGTGAAGATGTTTTCGCGGCACCACGCTCTTGGGCAGGGAAGGGGTGCTCCAGAAAAACCGCGCCTTGGCGTTGCCGAAGAAATCAAAGAATTCGAGCCAGACATCGTAGCGTTGGCCGGCCTCCAGTCGCATCGTCACGTTGGTTTCGGTGTATTCCTGCCGCTCCCAAAGGCTGAACGGCCCTTGGCCGTCCACCCAAAACCGCCCGCCATCGTCCGTCCCAAAATAAAAGGTATAATCGTCCGTGGCCGGGGGCTGCAGTTGGGCCATCCAGCGGACGCCAAAGTAATCCGGGTTGACTTTGGGCATGATGGATGTTTTCCAGCCCCAATCGAAGTTCACGGTTTCATCCAGGCGCGCCACAAATGGACCGGTCAAATTGGTATGGTTAAAATAGAATCCAAGAAAACCGGTGCCGCCATTGGCTTCCGAGGGCGATTCCGCCGCCTGGCCGCCAGCAAAGACAACCTCCGCCAGGTTGCTCAAGGCAATGAGCCGGGTGTGGCCGTTGGTTTCGGTCAACCTCAGGCCGCCAGCTTGCAGGCGCGCCGCGCCGGCGAGACGCTGCCCCGACAGCGTTCTGATCAAGACCGGCGGTCCGGCGGGTTTTTCCTGAGCCAAGCCCGGCGAAACACCGAGCGCCAAAACCGCCAAAGCCACAAGCCTGGTCGGGCGCGCCAACTGGCGGGTGATGCCCCGATTGCGGACGGTTTGCATTCGTCTTGAAGGATATTCTTTCCCGCCAGTCGGCTTTTGCGCAATGGAAATTCCCAGGGAATTTGGCTGGCGGTTTGGTGGCGCAGGCCCCACAATAGCGCCCATGTTTCAACCAACGATTAGCGAAAAAAAAGCCGCCCTTGTCGCGGGCATCCTTTTGGGAGTCATGGGGGCCGCGCTGTCCGGCGATATGGCCGAACCGTTGCCGGCCCGTCCCAACATCGTCGTGCTTTTGGCCGATGACCTCGGCTATGGCGACGTGCAATGCTACAACCGCGAGCGCGGCAAAATACCCACCCCAAACATTGACCGCTTGGCGGCCTCCGGGATGCGGTTCACGGACGGTCACTCCAGCTCTGGCGTCTGTTCACCCTCTCGCTATTCGCTGCTGACCGGGCGCTACCATTGGCGCACCCGTTTGCAATCGGGCATTGTCGGGCTATGGGATCGCCCATTGATCGCCCCCGACCGGATGACCATCGCCAGCCTGGCCAGCCAGCAGGGTTATCGCACCGCTTGCGTCGGCAAGTGGCATTTGGGTTGGGATTGGCCCATCCCCCAAGGCCAACTTGGCCTGTTCCGCGGCGCTGGCGGCAAAGCCGGCAAAGCCGGCGGCGCGCTTGAGGTCACCGACGAACACCGCGCCGCCTGGCGGGAGGTCTTTTCTCAACCGATCCCCGGCGGCCCCACCGCCCGCGGGTTTGCCGAATACTTTGGCACCGACGTGCCCAACTGGCCGCCCTACTGCTTCATCGAGGGCGACCGCACGCAAGGCATTCCCACCGAATTTTTGCCCCCGGAACTGCTCAAAAACAACCAGGCCAGCCTTCAGGGACCGGCGCTGCCGGGCTGGAAACTGGAAGGCATCCTGCCGGCCCTGACCCGGCGGGCGACGGAATTCATCGCGAAGCAGGCTGCCGCCCAGCAGCCTTTTTTGCTCTACCTGCCTTTCACCTCGCCGCACACTCCGCTGGCGGTCAACGAGGCTTGGAAGGGCAAGAGCGGTCTGCTGCCCTATGCGGACTTGGTGATGGAAACCGACGCGGCCGTGGGGCAAGTGCTCGAGGCCTTGGAAAAATCCGGCGTCGCCAAAAACACCCTGGTGTTTTTCACGAGCGACAATGGCTGCGCTCCTTACATTGGCGTCAAGGAAATGGAGGCGGCCGGGCATTTCCCCAGCGGCCCGCTGCGTGGCTACAAGGCTGACGCCTGGGAGGGCGGTCATCGCGTGCCTTTCATCATCCGCTGGCCGGGGGTGACTCAGCCCGGCGCCGTCTGCCACCAGACCGTCGGCCAAATGGATTTGCTCGCCACCCTGGCGGACATTTGGGGGGTCAAGCTGCCGGACAACGCGGGGGAAGACAGTGTCAGCCTCGTGCCGTTGCTGCGCGGAGCTGACCGGCCCCTGCACGAATTTGTGGTGCATCACTCGGCCAGCGGCCGTTTCGCCATCCGCTCGGGGAAATGGAAGCTGCAATTCAGCCCTGGTTCGGGCGGCGGCTTTAACACGGAAAACGATGCTGCGGCCAAAAAGAAGGGCCTGCCGCCCATCCAACTCCACGACCTGGAGGCCGACCTTGGGGAAACCCGCAATCTGTATTCCGCCCACCCGGCGGAAGTCGGGCGGCTGACCAAACTGCTGTCCGAAACCATCGCCCGCGGGCGCAGCACTCCAGGGGCCGCGCGGACCAACGATGTGCGTGTCCGCTGGCAAGCCGAAGATAGTCCCGCGCCTTGAGCGCCAGGTTTTGGGCGGGGGGCGGCGCGAATCAGGCCGATATTTTCTCCCAGCCGTCCGCCAAAGGGGGGCAGTTAAGGAGAGTTGTTTTGGCCGGGATGGACTGGCAGTGGCGACACGTGCCAGATGCGCTCGCAGTATTCGCGGATCGAACGGTCCGAAGAAAAGAAACCCATGCGGGCGACGTTGAGGATGGATTGCCGGGTCCAAGCGGAAGGGTTTTGCCAGAGGGCATCCACCCGCTGCTGGCATTCCAGGTAAGACTGAAAGTCCGCCAACAGCATGAACGGATCGTCGTAAAGCAGGTTGTCCACAATCGGACGAAACAAATCCCGGTCGCCGCCGGCCAGAGCGCCGGAGGCGATGAAATCCACCGTCTCGCGCAGGATTTCGTTCTGCTGGTATATATCCCGCGGACGGTAACCTTCACTCTGCTGGCGCGCCACTTCGGCGGCGGAAAGGCCGAAGAGAAAGAAGTTCTCCGGGCCCACCGCTTCGCGAATTTCGATGTTGGCGCCATCCAGGGTGCCGATGGTCAGGGCGCCGTTGAAGGCAAACTTCATGTTGCCGGTGCCCGAGGCCTCCTTGCCGGCGGTGGAAATTTGCTCGGACAAATCGGCGGCGGGATAAACGTATTGCGCGTTCTTGACGTTATAATCGGGGAAGAAGACCACTTTAAGTCGGCCTCGCACAACAGGGTCATCATTGATCACCGCGGCAATGGCGTGGATCAACTTGATTATGCGCTTGGCCATGAAGTAGCCGGGAGCGGCCTTGCCCCCAAAGATAAAAACTCGCGGGACCATGTCGGCCTGGGGATGGCGTCGGAGGGCCAGGTAGCGGGAAAGGATGTGCAGCGCGTTCAGGTGCTGGCGTTTGTATTCATGGATGCGTTTGACTTGCACGTCAAACAGCGACTGCGGGTCCGCGTGGATCCCGGTGCGCGCGGCCAGGAGGGCGGCCAGGCGGCGCTTGTTGGCCAGTTTGGCGGCGCGCCACGCGGCCTGGAACTCCGGATCGTCAGCCAGCGGTTCCAACCGGCGCAACTGCTCGCCGTCGCGCAGCCAATCCTCGCCCAGGTGGCGGGAAATCAGGCGGGCCAGGTCCGGATTGCTCACCGCCACAAAGCGGCGCTGGGTAACGCCGTTGGTGACGTTGGTGAAGCGTTCGGGCCAAAGATTGGCAAAATCGCGCATCACGTCGCTTTTGAGCAATTCGGAATGCAATTGGGCGACGCCATTGACTGTATGGCTGCCAAGCGCCGCCAGGTTGGCCATGCGGACGTAGCGCTCGCCATTTTCGTCAATGAGCGAGAGCGCCCCCTGCCGCCAATCCTCGCCCGGATAGCGCCCGCGGACCTGCTGGAGAAAACGGTGATTGAGTTCGTAGATGATTTCGAGGTGCCGGGGCAGCACGCTGGCAAAGAGATTGACCGGCCATTTTTCCAGGGCCTCAGGCAACAAGGTGTGATTGGTGTAACTGAAAGTCTGGCGGGTTACCTCCCAGGCGGTGTCCCACGGCACCAGGTGCTCGTCCACCAGCAGGCGCATCAGTTCAGCCACCGCCACCGCGGGGTGGGTGTCGTTGAGCTGAACGGCAAATTTCCCATGAAACTCCTCCGGTTTACGGCCCAGCATGGTGTGAACTCGCATCATGTCCTGAAGGGAGCAGGAAACAAAAAAGAACTGTTGTTCCAGGCGCAGGCGCTTGCCGCCGAGCGCCTCGTCATTGGGATAAAGCACCTTGGTGATGTTTTCGGAAACCACCTTGTCTTCCACCGCCCGGTAATAGTCACCATGATTGAAGGCGGAAAAATCAAAGGATTCCACCGCCTCGGCTTTCCAAAGGCGCAGCCAATTGCAGTGATCCACGCGATAGCCCAGCACCGGCGTGTCGAAGGCGACCCCCTTGACCACGCGATCCGGCACCCAGCGCACGCGGAAGCGGCCTTCCGCGTCCTGCCAGTTCGCGGTGTGCCCGCCCAGGCTGACGTTAAAAGCCAATTCCGGCCGGTAAATTTCCCAGGGATTGCCGAAGCGCAGCCATTTGTCGGTCACCTCCGCCTGCCAGCCGTCGTGGATTTCCTGGTCGAAGATGCCGAACTCATAGCGGATGCCGTAGCCCATGCAAGGGATGCGCAAGGTGGCGAGGGAATCCAGATAACAAGCGGCCAGGCGCCCGAGGCCGCCGTTGCCCAAACCGGGTTCCTCTTCCTGGTCAATCAGGTCGTCAAGGTTGACGCCCACGCTGGCCAGGGCTTCCTCGACCGGTCCGCGTATGCCCAGGTTGAGCAGGTTGTTGTCAAGCTGCGGGCCGGGCAGGAACTCGGCGGATAAGTAGCAAACGGATTTGGCGTTGGTTTTCATGTAGGCGTCGGCGGTTTGCACTCCGCGCCGCATGAAGCGGTCGCGCACCGTCAACGCCAGCGCCAGGAACAGATCGTTGCGCGTCGCCACTTTCGGATGACGGCCCACCGCGTAAAAAAGGTTGTCCAAAAAACTTTGGCGGAGGGCGGCGACGCTCAAGCCGGTGCGCAGATCGTCCGAAACGCCAGTGATGCTCGAAATCGTGGAAGCCAGGCTTTTTTTCTTCATGACCATGCTGCCTTTCGGGCCAAAGCCTTACCACTCTCCGCTGGTCCTGGCGAGGGAAAAGTGGGCCGCGGCTAAGAAGCCGGTCAGGCGGCGGGGGGCGCGGGCGGCAACAACAACACCTCCCGCTGCGGGAAGGGAATGGCGATGCCCTCGGCGCGGAACCGCCGGACAATCGCCGCATAGACCTCGGACGGCGCGGTGGGATAATCCCTGACCGAAACCCAGGGTTTGACCGCCAGGTTGATGGAGGAATCCCCCAGGGTGGCCACCCCCACCAGCGGAGTTCGCTCTTTGAGCACCGCCGGCGTTTCCTGGAGAACCTCCTGCACGATGGCTATGGCCCGCCGCAGATCGGTGGCGTAAGCCACGCCCACGGTGAGGTCCAATTGCCGGGTCGTGCCGTAATTATGCAGGATTTCCCCCACGATCTTGCGATTGGGCACGATGACCCGGGAAAAGTCCGCATGCAGCAGGGTGGTCGAGAAAAGCTCAATGGAAGTTACCTCGCCATAAACGCCCACCACTTCGATGAACTCCCCTACGCGATAGGGTTTGAGGAAGATGATGGTCAACCCGGCGACGGCATTGCTTAGCACCCCTTGGGTGGCCAGGCCGATTCCCACGCCGACCACCCCCAAGCCGGCGATGAGCGGCATGATTTCAAAACCCAGGTTTTGCGCCGCCAGCAAAAGCGCCAAGGCCAGCACCAGAATTCGGGCCACACGCACTAACAGCAAGCGCACCGGCGGCTCAAGCTGCCGCTTTTGCAGGGTGCCATCCAAAACCTTTCCGAGCCAGCGGCCGGCCAGGTAGCCGGCCACCAAAATAATGGTGGCGCTCAGGATGTTCATGCCGTAGGCGCGCACGAAATCCATCAGCAATTGCACATAATCTATCTTTGGCATGGCGTCAGCCTATCCTCTTTGGCGCGGCTTGTCCACGCGCAATTCAAGTTTGCATTGCCTTTCACCGCCGGTTTGGACCATAAAAGGCCATGAGCAACATCCACGGTTGGCAAGTCGGCATCCGACGGGGCAAATGGCAGGCGGGGCTGTTCAGACGGTCGCTGTGCGCGCTCGCGCTTATGGGGTTTTCTGGCGCTGTCCTGGCGGCTGTTCCGGAATCAGCCCGCGAGATACCGGTGGCCTGCGAGGTGGACGTGGCGGTCGTGGGCGGTTCCGCCGGCGCGGTCAGCGCCGCCGTCACCGCCGCGCAAAAAGGGGCGCGTGTTTTTCTGCTGGCGCCGCGCCCTTACTTGGGCGAGGACATGTGCGCCACGCTGCGCCTTTGGCTGGAGGAGGGCGAAACACCCAATACCCCGCTAGCGCAGGCCTTGTTTGCGATGGAAACGACCAAGGGACCCGGCGATTCACCCCGGCTGCCCGCCAATGCGCTGCCGTTCCGTTACACCGCCAGCCTGCCTTCGGCCAGCATCCATAAAGACACCGCCAAACCTTCCCTGCTCAGCGACGGACAATGGGGGCGCCCCGAAAACCAGAGTGTGCAATACGATGGCGATGTTGTGATTACCGCCGACTTGGGCGCGGTGACCGACGTGCGCCATGCCCAAATCATCCTCTATGGCCGCGAAGGCAGCGATTTTAATCCGGCGGAAGCGGCTGTCAGCACCAGCGCGGACGGCAAAAATTGGAAGCGCATCGGCCGCCTGGTTTGCCTCAATCCCTCGGCCACGGTCATCCCGCTTTCGACCAACCTGCAGGAGCAAGCACGTTTCGTGCAGTTTGAAGTCAAACGCGGGCCGGAATCCAAGCGCGTGCTGGTTGGGGAAATCATCCTCGGCGGCCCGGAGAAAGCCGCGCCCGAACCAATCAAACCGGTGACGCCCGCCGCCGGTTTCGCCAGGCTGGCGCGTCCTTTGCATGTCAAAAAGACGTTGGACGACGCCTTGCTGGCCGCCAAAGTGAGTTATCTATACAGTTGCTACCCGACGGAAGTTCTGCGGGACGCTCAGGGCAATTTGGGTGGCTTGGTCATGGCCAACCGTTCCGGCCGGCAGGCTGTGCTGGCCAAGGTCATCATTGACGCCACTCCGCGCGCGGTGGTGGCGCGCATGGCGGGGGCCAGGTTCCAGCCTTACCCCATCGGCGACCAAACCTTTCAGCGGGTAGTGGTAGGCGGCGAACCGGTGCAAAGAAACGGAGTGACCAGCCGCAAAACGGGCCTTTCCTATCGCGCGGTCAGCGCCGGCAAGAAAGGCGGCGGCGATAACACCGCCGAGCTAATCGAATACACCCTGCGCCTGCCGATGGCCGATGGCAGTTGGGCCGCGTTCGCCGAAGCGGAGCAGAAAGCGCGCGATTTAACCTGGAACCCGGCGCAACTGGATGCCTCCGAAACGCTTTTTCAAGTGCCGCCCGATCCGATGCAGGGTCTGAAAAAAGGCGGCGCGGCCTGGAGCAGCGCGGCCGCGCTTGACCTGGATGCGTTTCGTCCCGCCGGCGTCAGCCGCTTGTTGGTCCTCGGTGGCTGCGCCGACCTTCCCCGCGAGGTGGCGGCTCGTTTGTTGCGGCCTTTGAACCTGATGGAAATGGGCGCGCGCGTTGGCGCGGCGGCGGCGGACGAGGCCGCCCAACTGCCGGCGCCGCGCCATGTGACCGTGAAGGAGGGCGCCACGTGGCGCGAGCCGGCTGATCTCGATCAAATCACCGGAGAACTGAAGGAGTCCTTGCAAGGTTTGCGTCCGATGGCGGCGAAAACCTCCCGTATCGCCTCGCCCGCGCGCGGATTGCCGGTGCTGGGCGTTTATGATGTGGTGGTGATTGGCGGCGGGACCGGCGGCGCGCCGGCCGGCATTGGCGCGGGCCGGGGCAAAGCCAAGACCTTGTTGGTGGAATACCTCCACGGGCTGGGCGGCGTCGGCACCCTGGGCATGATCAGCAAGTATTACCACGGCTACCGCGGCGGTTTCACCGCGGAGGTGGATAAGGGGGTGGCTTCGCTGAAGGCCGCCAACGGCGTGGTCGGAAAAACCGAGTGGTGGCGCAAGGCCAACCGCGAAGCCGGCGTGGAGATCTGGTTCGAGACGCTGGGCTGCGGCGCCTTGGTCGAAAAAGGACTGGTCAAGGGTGTAATCCTGGCCACGCCGGCCGGACGGGGAGTTGTGCTCGCCAAAACGGTCATTGACTCCACCGGCAACGCCGACGTTGCCGCCGCCGCCGGCGCCGCGTGCGATTACACCGGCGCCGACGATGTCGGCGTCCAGGGCACCGGCCTGCCGCCGCTCAATCTCGGCGCGGAATATACCAACACCGACTACACCTTCGCCGACGACACCGACGTGGTGGATTTCTGGCACCTGTTCGTCCTGGCCAAGCAGAAATTTACCCAGGCCCACGACCTCGGCCAGCTTGTGGACACCCGCGAGCGCCGCCGCATCATCGGCGATGTCACCATCTCGCCTATGGACATCATCCTTTGCCGCACTTGGCCTGACTCGGTCAATTTCTCCATGAGCAATTTCGACAGCCACGGTTTCACCACGCACCCGCTGTTTGTCGCCATGCCGCCCGACCGCAAGGGTCTGAAAGTGTTCGTGCCGCTGCGGGCGCTGCTGCCCAAGGGCCTGGACGGCATCCTGGTAACCGGCCTCGGCGTCAGCGCCCACCGCGACGCCATGCCTGTCATTCGCATGCAGCCTGACGTGCAAAACCAGGGTTACGCTTGCGGGCGCGCCGCCGCCATGGTCGCCCACTCCGCCGCCACGATTCGCCAGGTGGACATCAAGGAACTCCAGAAGCACCTCGTCGAAACCGGCTGCCTGCCGGAGCAGGTGCTCACCGACAAGGACAACCTGCCGCTGTCCCCCGCCAAACTCGCCGCTGCCGTGCAGGACGTGGTCAAGGCGGCGCCCGACGACAAGGAAGTGGACGGAGCGGTGCGCAACCGCGAGGCGCTGGCCATGCTCTTTGCCCAGCCGCAGGATTCCGTGCCGCTGCTTGAGAAAGCCCATGCCGCCGCCCGCGGCGACGCCAAGGTGGCTTACGCCCACATCCTCGCGATGATGGGCAGCGCCGCCGGCGCCGAGACGCTCCTGGCGCGCATCCGCGAAACCAAGACCTTCGACAAAGGCTGGGACTACAAAGGCATGGGCCAATTTGGTCGCAGCCTCAGCGAACTGGATTCCCAGATCGTCGCCCTGGGCCGCACCCGACACCCGGGCACTCTCGACGCGGTCCTCGAAAAACTCGCGCTGCTCGATGCGTCCAAGGAATTCTCGCACCACCGCGCCTGCGCGATGGCGCTGGAAACCCTGGCCGACCCGCGCGCCTGCCGGCCCTTGGCCGACCTGCTGAAAAAGCCGGGCATGAGCGGCTTTGCGACGGTGGACATCGCCGACGCCAAAAAGCTGCTGCTCCCCAGCGGCACCGACAACAAGCAGCGCAACGATTCGCTGAAGGAATTGGTGCTGGCCCGCGCCCTCTACCGGTGCGGCGATTGGGAAGGCCTCGGTGAAAAAATCCTGAGGCAATACGCCCAGGATTTGCGCGGCCATTACGCCCGCCATGCCAGCGCCGTGTTGGCGGAAGGCAAGCCGCGCCGGTGACCCCCGGCGGCCCGCGCCGCCCTGCCATGTTTGCCGCGCTCCTGGCCACGTTGCTGTTTTGCGTCTCGGCGGTTTCCGCCACCCGCACCGCGCGGCACTTGGGCGGCACGGAGGCCAACTTTTGGCGGCTCGCGCTGGCGCTGCTGTTCCTCGGTCTTTACGCGCATCTATTCGGCGCCGGCTTGCGCGGCAGCGCCTTGCCGTGGTTCCTGCTGAGCGGCTGCATTGGTTTTGGCTTGGGAGACCTGGCGCTTTTCCAGGCGCTGCCCCGCCTCGGTTCGCGCCTCACCAGCCTGCTGCTGCACTGCCTGGCCGCTCCGCTGGCCGTCGTCGTTGAATGGCTCTGGCTCGGCACCCGCCTCAAGTGGGAGGAAATGGCCTGCGCCGCGCTCATCCTGGCCGGCGTGGCCCTGGCGCTGGCGCCCAAAGAGCGGCAGCACCTGCCCCGCCGCGTGTTCTGGCCCGGCCTCTTGTTTGCCGCCCTGGCCGCCTTCGGGCAAGGTTTCGGTTCGGTCTTGAGCCGGCAAGCCTTTGCCGTGGCCCGGCAGGCTGGCGAGAACATTGACGGCCTGAGCGCCGCCTACCAGCGCGGCGTCGCGGGCGTCATCTTTGGCGGACTTTGCCTGCTGGCCGTAAAACATCGGTATTGGCTGCCGCAACCCCTGGAGGGCGCTGCTCCGTCAGCGTCCGCGGACCCTCTGGAAGGCGTTGCTCTGTCAACGCCTCATTCGGGCGTGGCGCCCGCGAATGCCCGCGACAAATGGCGCGGCATCCGCGGCTGGCTGCTACTCAACGCGCTGACCGGCCCCAGCCTCGGCGTCGCCTGCATGCAATGGGCTCTGCAAACCACCCCGGCCGGCATCGTCCTGCCCATCCTGGCCACCATGCCCATTTTCATCATTCCCCTCTCGATCTGGTTCGAGGGTGAAAAGCCAACCGCCCGCTCCCTTCTCGGCGGCGCTGTCGCCGTCCTCGCCGCCGTTTTGCTGGTCATCCTTCATCAGCCGTGAAATCTTCCCCGGCGCGGCGTTCGTCGCTTTTCAGGATTGCATTTCCGGCGGGTCCTTATTCCATAGCTTGCATGTCAAGCGGCGGGCGTGGACCAGTGAGGCGAGGCGGATTTATGGAAGCCGCGCGCGAAATCAAGGCCGGCGCGGCGTTTCGCAAAGTTCGGCATGGCTGCGGGCGGGTGCTGACGGCGTTAATTGCTGCCGGATGCGGGCTGGCGGGCGCGGCTTGGTTATCCGCCGAGCCGACGCGCGCCGAACTGACCAACGCCATGCAGGTGCGCCGGCTATTGGCAACGGAGTTGGCGCAGCATCCGCCGGTTCATTTGCGCGGCGTGATTACCTTCCATGAACCCGCCACCGGGATTACGTTTCTGCAGGATCAGGCGGCTGGAATTGGGGTTGCGGCCGGAGTGCCGAGCCGGCTGCCGACAGGCCTGAAAGAGGGAATGCTGGTGGAGGTGCAAGGGGTGGCGGCGCCCGGCGCGTTTGCGCCGGTGGTCGCCGGCAAGTCGGGTTCCCCGCCCGAAGTCAAGGCGCTCGGCGTGGTTTCGCTGCCGAATCCGAGGGGGCTGGAGCTGGCCGACCTGCTAGGCGGTTCGCAAGATGGTCAGTGGGTTGAATTGCGGGGCATCATTCGCTCGCTGGTGGCCAAGCCTTTTGCCCCGCCGGTTCCGGAAGAATTTGGCGAGGACCAGGCCGCGGGCCAAGCGGCCGCAATCCGCCTCAGCATCGAGTTGGGCACGGCTTTTGGGCGTTTCACAGTCATTGTCCCTTGGAGGCCTGAGGATCCGCCGCCTACCCGCCTGGTGAATGCGCGGGTTGCCGTCAGGGGGGTGCTGGGTTCCATCGTGAATCAAAAGCGGCAATGGAAAGGCTTGCTGCTTTACGTGCCGTCCTTGAATGAAATCGGCATCGAGCGTCCGCCCTCCGCCGACCCCTTCAACCTCCCGCTGCGGGCGGTGGATCAAATCATGACCTTCCAGCCAGAGCCGCAGGGCGAAGCGCGGGTGCGGGTAAAGGGGCAGGTTACCTTGAAACAGCCCGGCTACCGCTTTTTCCTGAGCAGCGATCAGGGGGCGTTGGAAGTTCAGACGCCCCATTCCTTGGCGGAGGTGCGTTTGGGCTCCTGGGTGGAGGCGGTAGGTTATCCCACCTTGATGGGGCGCCGCGTCGTCTTGCAGGACGCCCTGCTTAGGGTCGCATCCAACAGCGCCCCGGCGAAAGCGTCCCGAGTTTCAGTGGGCGAGGCGCTGGCACGCGACCTGGATGGGGAGTTGATTGCCGTGAACGGGCGGCTTTTTCAAAACACGATGCGCGGCGCCAGCCGGCTGCTGATCATTGAATCCGGGGGGCAACTGGTCGAGGCCACTATGGGCACCGCTTTGGATCCGGAATCCCGGCGGGCATTCGAACAACTGCAGCCGGGGACGGAACTGGAGTTGTCAGGCATCGCCCAAGTGGCTTCCGCGGCGGATTGGGGCGGAGGACTCCGCCCGCTTTCGCTGAGCCTGTTGCTGCGGGATATCGGTGATGTCAGAATTCTGCATAAGCCGCCCTGGTGGACTACACGGCGCTTGCTCGGCCTGGTCACGGTGCTGGTGCTGCTGGTGCTGCTGGGCGTGGTGTGGGTCTATCTTTTGCGCCGACGGGTCGAGCGGCAAACTCGCATCATCCGGCGCAATGTGCAGCAGGAGGCGGTTTGGGAGGAACGCTCGCGCATCGCGCAGGACATCCATGACGACGTGGGCGCCGCCCTGACCCAGATTTCCTTGTTGGGCGAATTGGGGCGGCGGGAAGGCGTGGAGGCCGGGGCCATGAAACGCCAACTGGAAAAAGTGGTGGAAAAATCGCGCGAAGCGGTGCGCGCCCTGGACGAGATTGTCTGGACGGTGAATCCACGCAACGACACAGCGGCGAGCGCGGCCTCATACCTGTGCCAGGCGGTGCAGGATTTCGTGCGCGATTCCGCCCTGCGCTGCCGCCTGCAAGTGCCCGATGAATTACCCGAAAGTCCGCTGGGGGCCAAAGCGCGTCATCATCTGTTCCTGGCGGTGCGGGAAGCGGTGAATAATGTGGTTAAGCACGCTGGGGCGACTGAACTGCGTTTGTCAATCAGGGTCGAGCTGCGGGAGTTTGTCGTGGGGATTGAGGACAATGGGCGCGGTTTTGACCCGGGTCTGGTACAGCCGGAGCGCAACGGGCTGGGAAACCTGCGGCGGCGCCTGGCGGACGTCGGGGGCCGCTTCGAACTGACCAGCCAAGCCGGGCAGGGAACCCGAATCATCTTGATGGTTCCTTTGGAGGGCTGCCTACCTTAGTTAGGGTATGGCGGCAATCGTTTTTTTGCGGCAGGCTGCCGCCGCGCCGCAAGTTATGCAAACAACGACAATCGGAGCGAGCGTGGCCATTGTAGAGGACCACGAAGACCTGCGCGAAAGTTGGGCGGAACTGATCAATGAATCGCCTGGTTTCCGTTGCGTGGGGGCTTTTGCCACGGGCGAGGAGGCATTGGAAGCGATGCCGGCCCTCGCCCCGGAGGTCGTGCTGATGGATATCAACCTGCCCGGCATGTCCGGCATCGAGTGCGCCCGCCGGCTCAAAGATTTGCTGCCGGACGTGCAAGTCCTGATTTTAACGGTGTATGAGGACCACGAAAAAATTTTCAGCGCCCTGCAGGCCGGGGCCAGTGGTTACTTGCTCAAGCGGACCCCGCCGGAGAAGATTCTGGACGCCATCCGGGAGGTGAAATTGGGCGGGGCGCCCATGACCAGTGAAGTGGCGCGCAAGGTCGTGCAATCTTTTCGCCGCGCCTCGCCAACCGCGGACGCCACCGCGCGACTAACGCCGCGGGAGGAGGAAATTCTGCGGCTGCTGGCCCAAGGTTTTGTGGCTAAAGAGATCGCCAGCCAGTTGGGCATCAGCTATTTCACCGCGCAGACCCACCTGAAGAAAATCTACGAAAAACTTCATGTCCATTCCCGCACTGAGGCGGTGATTCGGTATTTGCGCTAGTTTTCCCGGGTTTCGCCCCGGCCGCCAACCTGGGGTGGCATACCTAAAACTAGGTATTTCAAAAAGCCATAACGGCCGCCATATTAAGCAATGAAATAGAAAACCGCAAAGCGCGCGCCCAACCACAAGCGAAAACCAGTTGACATATATGAAAACGAGCACGGCAATCATTCCGCTGAGCCAATCATTACGCCAGGAGCGGCAACGGTCATGGCAACGCGGGCGGTGGTTTCCCGTCTGCCGGGGCAAATGGACGGCGGCCGTTCTATCCACGGTGTTTTCGAGCGGATTAATGGCTGCCACCGTCACCTGGGACGGGTCGGGCGACAGCAATTGGTCGCAACCGGATTCGACCAGTTGGTCAGGCGCGACCTACGATGCCGGCGACGATGCGGTTTTTGGCAATATCGGGGTGGGGACCAACAATATCATCGGGTTGATCACCCCGGGCCACATTATCTTCCAGCACACCTCCGGGCTTTACGTGTTCACCAATTTGGCCGGTAATATCATCGCCGGCGCCGGCAATCTTACCTTGAGCGGGGGCGGCACGGCCCAATTCGGCAATCTTGCCAACAACCCCAGCGGGCTTGGCGCGCTGATAACCTGGGGTGGCGCCACGTTCATCAGCGGCGGGTCAACTCTGGCTCTGACTCGTCCCGGCAGCCTGGGCGGCGCCGGCTCGGAAATAACTATTGATAATGGCACGCTGCGCCTGGGGGCGGACAATTCAGCTTCCTTCTTCACCTCGAACAATATCGCGGTGGCGGCGGGTGGCGCCGCGATCATCGGCCAGTTCACCGGCAACCAAACGCACCTCGTTTTGGCGGGCAATTTCAGCGGCGCAGGACCGCTTATCCTGCGCGCGTCCGGCACCGCCGGAAACTTGGGCAACGCCGGCGTGCTGCTGTCCGGCGCCAATGCGAATTATAGCGGCCCGGCACGGATTGATTCCGTCAACATGACCAACCCGGTGCCGGCCTCGCTTCGGCCCACCGCGGTTTGGTTTGCCAACGCGGGCGCATGGCTGAGCGGCGCGTCGTCGGTGGCGGTGCGGGATGGCGGCGTCCTGGGGGTCGAATTCCCCGTCGCTTTGTCCAACCTTGCCAATGTCCGCTTTGAAGCCCGCGGGGGATTGGGAGCGCGCGGCGCCAGCGGCACCCTGACCAACCTTGCTGACCCGCTGGCGCATATTGGCAAGGGCGGGTTTCTCGTTTTGGACAATTTTGCCGGAGTGGCAAACCGGCTGGGTGATGGCGCGCCCTTGAATTTCGCCGGTCATCGCCTGGATATCATCGGACGCAATGCCAACAACACGCCGGTTAACGAGCAAGCCGGGGCCTTGCGCTTTTCGGGCGGGAACCATTTGTATTTGAACCGGCGCAACACGTCGTCCGGGGTCGTGCTAACAGTGTCCGAGCTAGCCGCCGCGAGCGCGGGAGATACGCTGCTTTTGGAAACTGGAACGAGTGAATTAGGCGAAGCGGCTACAAATAGCGCGCTGGCGATCTTGGAGGGAGGGCCCAGGCCGGCGGCGCAAAGCGGGATTATTTCCCCGGGCATCCAGCACTTTTCGGGCGGCAATAGCCTCGGCACTTTTCTCGGCTATGGCAGCGTGGACCCCAACCGCCTGGTGGCGGCGACCTATAATGTTTACGCTGGCGATTGGGGCGGGGCCGCGCCCGATGAAGTGGTGGATGTCAACAGCGCCAACCAAACCATAACGGGCGCCGGAGACTTGGATATTTACGCGCTGCGGGTTAGCGGCGGCGACCAGAATCTGAACGGGCGCAAGGTTAACTTGGAAAGCGGCGGGCTGATTTTGAGCAGCCGGACGATTTCCAATGGCGGCCTTGACTTTGGCGAAAAGCCGGCATTCATCGGCGCCTACAATGCCGCAGCACAAGCGAGTTTAAATGTGAATGTTGCGGGCAGCGGCGGGGTGACCGTCATGGGGACCAGCCAGTCCTTGAATTTGAATAACTCGAACAGCTTTACGGGAGGGCTTTATATTAACGGCGGAACCGTCCAACTGGGGAACATTAACGCGGCCAACAGCAACGATGTGACGGTCAATGCGTTTGGCCGGCTGGCGGTGAATGTCGGGACGGCGGCGCTGCCGGCGCGAATCGGCGGCTTATCTGGTGAAGGGAATGTGACCGGAGGCTGGCAAAGCGCGGGCACCAATTACCTGGCTTTTGGTCCGGCCAGCGGAGTTTTTACCTTTAACGGGCGGCTGGCCAATGGCGACGGTGGCAAGGTGCTGCATTTGATCAAGACGGGGGCTGGGACGCAAATTTTCGGCGCGGAAAGTCTCGGCGCGTATCGCGGCACGCTGCTGGTGACCAACGGAACCTTGGTGATCAATGGTAATTTTGGGTTGGCGACCAACCTCTGCACGGTTGCCAGCGGCGCCACGTTGGGCGGCTCCGGAATCATGGGCGGCAGCGCTAGTTACGGGGCGGGCTCCGGCGCATTGTTCTACAAGGCCACCGGGGCCGCTGATACGCCCCTCCGGGTTTCCGGCTCTTTGGCGCTGCCTGAAGACCTGGCGGTGACGGTGGAAGTTTCAGGCGCGCCCCTGACAAGCGGCACTTACGCGCTGGCTACCGCCGCCGTCATCACGGGAGCAGTCACCAACGCGCCCGTGATTACCGGTGCCGGTCTGGCGCCCGCTCACGAGGCGTCGGTGGCGGTCAATGGTTCGACCCTGGTTCTCACGGTGGTTGACAGCGGCGTGGTATTGGTTCCTACCGTTGTCGCACTGCATTCCTCGGCCAATCCCGCTTTGCTGGGCAGCACCATTGACTTCTCCGCTTCAGTGCTCACCAACGGGGTCTTGGCCGCCGACGCCACCGGCTCGGTCATCTTCAAAAGCGGAACCACACCCTTGAGCACCAATGCGCTTTCCGGCGGCGTGGCGGTGTTTAGCATGAGCGGACTGACAGCCGGGGTTCATTCGATAACCGCTCAATACACCGGAGACGCGGCTTATGCCCCGAGCGTTTCTACCGGCTTGGCGCAGGTTGTTAACACGCCGCCCTCGGCCGCCAACCAAACGCTGGGCACCTCTGCCAACCAGCCGGTGGCGATGTCCTTGGAAAGACTTCTGCAGGGGTCTTCAGATGCCGATGGCGATCCTCTGAGTGTATCCAGCGTCAGCGCCAGCAGCACTAGTGGCGGCGTGGTAATGTTGACCGGCACTAATGTGCTCTACACGCCGCCAGCGAATTTCGTGGGCGCCGACACCTTCACTTATACCCTGAGCGACGGGCGCGGCGGCGCGGCCACGGGCACGGTTTTTGTCACCGTCAGCAACGGGCTCACCTTTAACATTGTGGGAGCGGTCTATGACGGTGGCGCCGGCACTTTCACCATCACTTTTGCCGGGGTGCCGGGATATGTTTACCGGGTGCAGCAGACGGAGGCGTTGACCCCGCCCGTTGTCTGGACCGACCTCAGCACCAACTCGGCGCCGTCTCACGGCGTATTCCAATACGTGGATCAAGTGGGGACCAGCACAAACCGGTTTTACCGGGCGGTAAATCCATAAAGGTTATCATGCGCAAGTTAATCGCGTTATCGGCGGTTTTCCTGTGGGCTCATGGCGCCGCCGCCGACACCTTCGTCACCAACCTGGCGGTTAACGCGTCCATACCGGACAATAACGCGGCGGGATTGGTCAGCGCTGTCACCTTGCCCGCGGGATGGGCGGAGATCACGGGCGTTCGCGTCGGCCTGCAAATCGCCGGCGAACATAACGGCGATCTATACGCCTATCTTTCGCACGGGACGAACATCGCTATTCTTTTGAATCGGCCGGGACGAAGTGCTGCCCGGATGTGGGGGTATGGGGACAAGGGACTGGATGTCACGCTGGCCGATGGCGCGGCCAACGGGGATATTCATGCTTATCGCCTGGCGGTGAGCGGGAGCCACACCAATCCATTGCCTGGCCCGCTTGCGGGAGCATGGGCGCCGGACGGGCGTGAAAACGATCCGGCAACCGTCCTCGATACCGATACGCGCGCCAGCTCGCTGGCCCGCTTTATTGGCGCCCAGCCTGATGGCGTCTGGACGCTTTTCGTGGCCGATTTTGCGCCGCTGGCCGCTCACACCTTGATCGGATGGCGCCTGGAAATCAACACCTTGAACACCAATGAAATCGTGCCTCCGTCCGACGTGGTGACGAATGCCGATCCGGGCCAGTGTTTTGCCGCCAACGTGGCCTTGGGCGCGCCCACGATTCCCTTTGCCCACACCACGCTCTCGAACAATGCTCCCGCCCAGTTCATGATTGGGGCGACCCCGGTCATTTGGACAGCGGTAAAGCCGGGCGGCGAGATCATTTCCGCCACCCAGCAGGTCACGGTCTTGGACACTCAGGCGCCCACTTTGGCGCCGCCCGCGGATGTGTCACTCAATGTTTTTTCCTTGCCGGCAAGCAACGTAAACCTTGGCTCACCCATTGCCGGCGATAATTGCGCCGTGGCCAGCATTACCAACAACGCGCCCCCCGCTTTTCCCGGTGGTCTCACCCACGTTGTTTGGACGGTAACGGATGCTTCGGGAAACAGTGTCTCGGCTACCCAGCGGGTTAGCATCGTGCTCGACAACCCCGCCACCCAGCATCCGCGCTTGTTCTTTTTCCCGGATGCCATTGCTGGCTTCCGGGCCAAGGCCAATCAAGCGCCCTGGAGCAACATGCTGGCGGCGGTGGAATGGGGGCTGACCAATGACCTCAGTTATCAGCATCGCCCGGGCGCCTACGCCACGCTCCACCTTTTCCAGGGAGATGGCCCCGCTCCGCGCAATTGGAGCGAAAAAGCCATGATTTCCACCTTGGAGCACATTTCCGACACCGCCATCTGGGCTAACAATGGTTACAGCGCCTTGTCGCGCAGCGGCCGAGGGCTGCATGTGGCCATGGCGTATGATTTATGCCACAGCGCCTGGGCGGGGCGCGTAGTGCCTCCGGTTTTCACCAACCACAGCGGGGCCGAAGTTGCCGTGCCCGCCCCGTACGCGGGCATGGACTTGAGGGCTGCGGTTTCCCTGGCGCTAAAGGCGAATGCCGACTCGCTGATCAGCAGCGGCGGCAGCGGCTGGCCCGGAGACGGCAAGTATGCCAACAACTGGTATGGCGTGCGTTACGCCGGGGCCGGGTTGAGCTACCTCGCGTGCGACGAGCCGCCGACTGCCGCCATCACCAACAATCTGAACACCGCCATCAACATGGTGAAAATTTACAAGCAGAACGGCTTGGGGGCCGGCTTGGCGGGGCGCGGCTGGAATGTCGAGGGCATTGCCTATTCCCAATATCCAGGCTGGTTTGTTTACCCCTTTGCCCATGCGCTGAAACGGCTGCGCGGACGCGATTTGCCCGCCGAGGTTCCCATGATGACCTATGAACTTTGGGCAAACTACCAGGGGGTGCTTCCCATTGAACGAGTGTCCCGCTTGGGCGCGCCGGGCGATCCGCGGCTTGGCTGGGGATTGGGGCTTCGCCCGGATTTTAACGACGACCATGACAGTTGGGACGGCGAGGGAACAGCGGCGCTGGCCTTCGCTTTTTCCCCGCCGGAATTCCTGCCCGGATTGAAATGGCAATTCCGGCGGCTGTGCGGCGATTTGGGCGATCAAACCTGGGACGCCAGTTCCGGCAACGGTTTGTGGTCGCTTCTATTTTATCCCAACGACCTCGCGGAGAGAAATCCCGCCGAAGTTTGGGGATTGCCTTATGCGGATATGAGCTATGGCATGTTTGTTTTTCGCAATCGTTTCCAGGACCGCAATGACTTTGTTTTTCAGACCACGGCCAAGCTCCGCCAAAACCTGGGCGGGCACAATGGCGCGGACGGGTTGGGCCTTCGGCTCTGGGGTTTGAATGTGCCGTGGATGACCGGCAGCGGGCGCACCAGCGACCCGCGCGGCCAGACCACGGTTTTTCCCGGCCCGCCCGAGGAAACCGCCACGCCGGTCACGCCGGTGGATACCGCCCTGCTCGACCTCTTCCAGCGCTCCGGCGGCGACGGTTACGCGGTCATGCGAATGGGCACTTCCGACACCGGGGTGGGAAACCATACCCGCCGCATCGTGGTGGATTACGGGACCAACAGCGGGGCCGCCGCCGTGCTGGTGGTTTCGGATTCTTCCGATGATGGCCGGTATTGGCGTTTGAACACCCCTTGGTTCAACACCATCACCACGGGCGCCAACCGATTCACCATCACCTCCCTGGAAGGGCATCAGCTCAACGCCACGATCCTCTGGCCGACAAACGCGGCCTTGCGCACCGGCAAATTCACCCGGGGCAGCGGGTTCAAATACAAGGATATTGGCTATTTCGGCGGCACGGGACACACAGCTTATGCGGATACCAACAACTGGGTGGATTTTGCCAGCGCCGACGGCCATTTCGTCGTCGTAATGACGGTGACCGAGGCCGGCGCGACCCCGCCGACGGTGAGCGCCTCCGGCATGGGGGTCCAACAGACCATCGGCATTGGCGATTGTTCCATCGTGCTCGACGGCAATCAAATCAGTGTCGGCGGCTGGACGCGTCCGGGATTGACTGTCCTTTCCCCGCCGGGCGGAGCCAATTTCAATTCCGGCGCCACTAATATCACCGTGTCCGGCTACGCCACCGACCCGGATGGCCTCGCCAAGGTGGAAATATACTTGGACTCAGTCTTCGCCGGCTCGGTGGGGCTCAGTGGAAATTCCAATGCCTGGAGTCTCACTTTGACCAACGTAGGCGTTGGTCCGCACACTATCGAAATTCGGGCTGTGGATGCCTTGGGAGACGACTCCTCCGCCAGATTGACGGTCCAGGTGAATCTCACCATTCCGCCTTGGGTCACTTTAGACAGTCCGTCCTTCGGCTCTGCGCTTTGGAGCGGACAAAACGTCACCCTCTTTGGGCGGGCCGCCGATCCCGAAGGCGCCCTCAGCAGGGTTGAAATTTGGGCCGATGGCGCCAAACTGGGCAACGCCACCCTCAGTGGCGGTGTCTGGAAATACACTTGGAATGCCGTTAAAACCGGAAAGCACAGCGTTTACGCCCTGGCCTTCGACAGCGCGGGGGATTTTGCCCACAGCGGAGAGCTCACGCTTGTCGCCGGCGTCCAATTCAGCGCCATCCCCAAGTGGGGTGACGCGGCCAATTACTTTGTCGGCGGCGCCTTTGACCAGGTCCAGCCCCAGTTAAACGGCGCCGGCCGATGGAGCGTTGTCGAGGAAGATGGCGATCTGCGGCTGAAAGTGCGTCCGGAGAAAAATTACGATTACAATGCCCGCTTGGTCTGGTTCGATGGCTCCGACGTGATCGGCAACGGCAATTGGCGGCTGACCTATCTCTTCAAGACCGGCGCGCCCCTCTCCGCCAACCCCGAATCATTCGTTCATTTTGGGCGGGGCACTGACGCCGAAATGACCCTCGACTTGCGCCCCTCCAACGGCGTCAAGGCCTCCCATCCCAACTACGAGAGCGGCACGCGCGTGTGGCACCGCCTCAACTCCGGTCCGTTGACCGGCGTTGCTTGGAGTTTTAACCCGGCCACCTATCCGGACGCCCCTGACACCGATTACGCCGGTATTCCCAACGAAGGTTGGAATCAAGTGCGTGTGGACCGCATTGGCAAGAACCTCAAGGTCTGGGTCAATCAGCGCCTGATCTTGGACGCCACCCATTCGTTCCTTGGAACCAAGGGGCGCGTCGGCTTCGGCAACTGGCGGCCATACGGTTCCGGCGGCGCCGCGGGTTTCTTTGACGACGTGCTTTTCTTGCCGCTGGATGCCGACGGCAATCCGACCGACCTTGGCCCGGCGGCGGTCGCCTTCGCGCCGCCTTCACCCGAGCCTCATGGGCATCTGGCCGGCGGCTCGACTGTGGAATTCGCCGCGCAGGTGGCCGATCCGGATGGCGTGGCGGGCGTCGAATTCTTCTTGGGGGCTGAGCGTCTTGGCTCGGCCGCCTTTAGCAACGGCCTGTGGCGGCTCGCTTGGACGTCTGCCTCCGGGGTTTACGCCGTCAGCGCCCGCGTTACCGACGCCGCAGGCAATGTTAGCTATGCCGGCGCGCTGCCGTTCCGTGTCAGCGCTTCCGGCGGAGCCCCCAACACCCGTCCCGCGCTGACCATAACCCGTGACACCAACTCCACGCTATTGCGCTTTACCGGCACTGTGGCCGATCCCGACGGGGCCATCGCACAAGTTCAACTTGTGCGTGACGGCCTGCCGGTGGGCATCGCTACGGTGACCGGCGGCGCGTGGAACTTTACCTACAGCAACGCGCCCGCCGGGCTCCATCTCTACTGTGCGCGGGCCATGGACGACCTGGGCGCCATCGGAACCTCCCAGGTCATCCTGCATCCGGCCCCATCCGGTGGAGCGTTGGTTTCGCCCCCTTTGCATGCTGCCACAGCGCCCCTGATGGTCAACGGCGATGCTTATTTGCTTTTCCTGGGCGCGCCGGGCCGCTCCTATCAACTGCTGCGCTCTGCCGACTTGCAAACCTGGCTGCCTCTGGCCACCAACACCGCGCCTGACTTTGGCCTGATGCTCTTCATGGATGCCCAGGCTCCCTTGGCGCGGGGATTCTATCGCCTTGTCAGCCCGGAATGAACCGGCTGCGGCATGGCGATGCTATCAAAGTTCAATCATCTGGTTGCCAGGAGGCTTGATCGTTGAAAATTGCGATTTTCCCCGCCGACGCTGGCGCGCCTTCGTCAGCCCCTTCCCATTAACGCCCCGCTCCAGCAGGGTAGCGCGCGGGCGGGAATGAATCTTAACCGTTTTTGTCGGGCGTGGGGTTTTTCGCAAGCCTCACGTTCCGGCTAAAGCCGGGACAACAAACAGCCGGGACAACATGCAAAGCCGAGATAACAAACAACGTGGTTCGTTGTCCCGCCTATAGGCGGAAAAGGAGGGCGTGGGGTTATCGGAAGCCTCGAATTCCGGCTAAAGCCGGGACAACAAGCAGCCTGGACAACAAACGACGTGGTTCGTTGTCCCGCCTTTAGGCGGAAAGGCGGGCGTGGGATTATCGGGAGCCTCACGTTCCGGCTAAAGCCGGGACAACAAGCGGCCTGGACAACAAACAACGTGGTTCGTTGTCCCGCCTTTAGGCGGAAAGGGGGCGTGGGATTATCGGGAGCCTCACGTTCCGGCTAAAGCCGGGACAACATGCAAAGCCGAGATAACAAACAACGTGGTTCGTTGTCCCGCCTTTAGGCGGAAAGGGGGCGTGGGATTATCGGGAGCCTCACGTTCCGGCTAAAGCCGGGACAACAAGTAAAGCCGAGATTACAAACAACGTGGTTCGTTGTCCCGCCTTTAGGCGGAAAGGCGGGCGTGGGGTTATCGGAAGCCTCGCGTTCCGGCTAAAGCCGGGACAACAAACAGCCGGGACAACATGCAAAGCCGAGATAACAAACAACGTGGTTCGTTGTCCCGCCTTTAGGCGGAAAGGAGGGCGTGGGGCTATCGGAAGCCTTACGTTCCGGCTAAAGCCGGGACAACAAGCAGCCTGGACAACAAACGACGCGGTTCGTTGTCCCGCCTTCAGGCGGAAAGAGGGGCGTGGGGTTATCGGAAGCCTCGCGTTCCGGCTAAAGCCGGGACAACAAGCAGCCTGGACAACAAACGACGCGGTTCGTTGTCCCGCCTTTAGGCGGAAGGAGGGGCTAAGAATTATTCAAGATGACCCTGGCGACTTGTTTGTTGAGTCTTCCCTTCGCCTTCGGTCTTGCGTCTTCCCCTGTCGTTTTTATCCTAAAAACCGCAGTTCAACCACGGATAAACACGGATGGACACGGATACCAAAGATTTGCGCGAGCAGAGGCTTGCACCCGACGGGTGAAGGCCATTTCTGTTCATCGTTGTTCATCCTTGCTTTCTAACTTCCGCGCTCTCTTCTAACGGCTGAATCCAAGTTTATTTGTCATCGGTCGGCCACCATTGGCGAAGGCACGGGGCTGGTCTAGCCGAGGGGGGTAAAGTTACTTCGTCCGCAGTAGCCGTCTAATAACGCGGGCGGCCCGCAACACCTCTTGGCGGCCAACCATCAGGCTGGTAACCGCGCGGATGACTTGTTTATCCACCGCCAGCACCAACACCCCGAGCCGCCGCAGGACGTCGGCAAATCGGGCGGCGGGCATCGGCAGCACCGTGAACCGCACCATGTTGGTTTCCACTTCCGCCGGGTTCACTTCGAGGCCGGGGCAGCCGGTTAATTCACGGGCCAGCAGTTGGGCGTGCGCATGGTCTTCCGCCAGTCGTTCCCGATGATGGCGCAAGGCATAAAGAGCGGCGGCGGCCAGGATGCCCGTTTGTCGCATCGCGCCGCCGAACATTTTGCGAAAACGCCGCGCGCGCTGAATCAGCTCATTGGGGCCAGCCAGGATCGAGCCGGCCGGCGCTCCCAAGCCCTTGGAGAAGCAGACGCTTACCGAGTCAAAAAGGCTGGCGTAATGCCGCTCCGGTGTGCCGGTGGCGATGCTGGCATTCCACAAGCGGGCGCCATCCAAATGCAGGCGCAGCCGGTGTTGGCGAGCGACGGCCGCGACTTCGGCCGCAGCCTTGAGCGGCCAGACGCTGCCGCCGCCCCGGTTATGGGTGTTTTCCACGCAGACCAGCCGGGGGCGCGGGAAATGAGGGTCTTCCGGGCGAAGCGCGGCTTCGAGGTCGGCCCCGGAGAACACCCCGCGCTGGCCGGGCAGCGGACGGCACATCACCCCCGACAGCGCGGCCGGCGCGCCGCTCTCGTAGTAATAAATATGGGCATTGGCCTCGACCAGGATTTCATCGCCCGGCTCGGTGTGGGCGCGAACCGCAACCTGGTTGGCCATCGTGCCCGAGGGAACGAACACGGCGGCCTCCTTTCCCAGCCACTGCGCCGTTTCGGCTTCCAGTTGGCTGACAGTTGGATCATCGCCAAAAACGTCATCCCCCACCTTGGCGCTGGCCATCGCCCGCCGCATCGCCGGCGTGGGCTGGGTGATGGTGTCACTTCGCAAATCCACCAATCCGCTCGTCGCGCTCATGGCTTGAGCATGAGCCATGCGGCATGTTTGTTCAGCAAAAATTTTCCCAGGCCGCGCCGGCGAACGCCATGGCACACACATCAGCATTGGCCAAAAAGCCAAAACCCGACTGGCCTCGACACGCGGAAGCAAAAAAAGCGTTCGGGCGGGAATCACACCCGGGGGGTTGGTGGTCCCCCCACAGGGGTGGCGATTCGCTGACGGTCTTGAGCAGGCCGGCCTATTGCTTTTTCCGGCCTTATCTGCTCAAACTGGCCCATGCAAGCGGTGGCGGAAGCGCGACTCGACAAGTGGCTCTGGGCGGCGCGGGTGTTTAAGACCCGCAGTCAGGCGGCGGCGGCGTGCCACGCGGGTCACGTCAAGCTGGGCGACCGGGTGCTCAAGCCTTCTCACGGCGTCCGACCGGGTGAGGTTTACAGCATCCAATCGGCCACCATCACCCGGACCTTTCGTGTGCTGGGACTTTTGCCGCACCGGGTGGGTGGCGCGCTGGCCAAACTCTATGCCGAAGACCTTACGCCGCCCGAGGAATACCGGAAACGCCGCGATCCCGCCGCGCAACCACCCATTGTGTGGCCGGAAGGAATGGGCCGCCCCACCAAGCGCAACCAACGCCAATTGAAGCGGCTCTCGCATTTGCTGGCTGGTCATTGAATTATTAAGGGTCCGCGGCGCGTCCGATTAGGATGTTTGAACCACCAGTTCAGGCTAATCAAACTGATGAGTGCTTGGGATAAACGACGCCCCCCTCACCCTTCCCTCTCCCCCCAAGGGGGGGAGAGGGGGAACGTCGCCAACGGTGACAAATTTTAGTTCTTCGCTATTTTCGGTGGAATTGCCGGAAGCGAATTATGGTGTATAACGTCAGGCCTGGGGTTTTCGATAGCGCGGTTTCCCCTCACCCCGTCCCTCTCCCTGGGGGAGAGGGAGACCCGTTCGCCAGTGCTCGAAGCTGTCAAGATCTGCGGTTTCACAATGCGTCGCCAGCGATGTTTCCCTCTCCCTGGGGGAGAGGGATTAAGGGTGAGGGGAAAAGGCGCCAACGAATACGAAGGGTTTCCGTTGTCAAACAGCGGGCTGACAAATGCTCCTTATCCCGCCTTTACCCACTGGAAACGTCAAGGAACCCAAATTTTGTATTGCATCCCGGAGAATATACAGTAGGCGGTACACAACCATCCCTGGGAAGGGGTGGTCCCTCATTCAAACCGGCGGGCGCGGTTTATTTCCTCCTCTTGGCGGGTTTGGTCCCAGCCGAGCACGCGGCCGGCAATGCCGGCCAGTTCGCGCAGCACCTCCCCGCGGGCGTCGCCCAGCAAAGCGATGAGCGTTCGCCGACACACAATGTCGTCGAGGTGCATCACATATTCGTTGGCGGCGATGCTTTCGATCTCGCCGACGGTGTAGCTGGGCAGCGATTTCAGCGGGCGCTCTTTCTCTACAATGGCGCTGAGCGCGTAGGTTTCCGCGGTTGTGCCGTAACGTTCGAGCAGGTCCCGTACGCGCGCCTCCCGGAGGCCGGACTTTTGCGCGACGCGCATGATCCACTCAGTCCTTCGCCCCGGATCGGACGGAAAATCCTTGCCGCCGCCGATGGGCATTTGGGCGGTGCCGCATTTCCTTGGCGCCTGTAACCGAGCCAGGAGCTGATCGGCGACCTGCTCGGCAAAGGCCCGGAAAGTCGTCCATTTGCCGCCAATGAGGCTGTAAACAGGGAAGGCGCACGCCCCACCGGGCTCGTCTATGCGCACACTGTGTCCGCGACTGACAATGGCGGTGACCCCGGTGTCCTTGCGCGGCAATGGCCGCACGCCGCAGAAAGTGAACACGATGTTCGCGCGCGCGATGTTGACCCCGGGAAACACGCTGCGGAGCGTTCCGAGCATGTATTCGATCTCACTTTCCTCGCAGCGGGCGGTGTCGGGATCGTCCACGCGGATGTCGGTGGAGCCCATGATGACCTTGTCGAGGAACGGGAACACAATGCACACGCGGCCGTCGTCATACTGGTAATAGACCATGCGACCGTCGAGCGCGCGGTGGAGGTCCTGGTTGTCCACCACCAGATGCGAACCCTTGGTCGGACCCATGTAGCGGGTCCGGAGGCCGAGCGCCGCATTGGTCTTGTCCACCCAGGCGCCGGTGGCGTTGACCACGATGCGTGGGATCACTACGAAATCCCGGCCTGTGGCCTCGTCCTGCAGGCGCACCCCGCCGTTCTGGCAGCCTTGGGGGCGGACGTAATTGAGGGCCTGGCAGCGGGGATTGGCGCGACGGGCGTCCTGGATAAGTTCCACGCAAAGCCGCTCGGCCTGGGTGATCCAGGCGTCCCAGTAGGTTGCTGTAGCCACAATGTCGGTTCGCAGTCCGGGCGTGGCGCGCAAGGATTCCGTTTTGCCGGTCAGAAAATGGCGCGGCGTCTTGGGATGCTTGCGCGTGACGAGATCATAAAAGCTCAGGCCGAACTTGACCGGTACGACGCCCCGGTTTCCCGGCGCGAGATTGCAACCCAGAAAGATAAGCGCGGATTTCAGCAACCCGCCGAACCAGGAGCAGAGCGGGATGGTGGTTTTCAGCGGGGCGACATAGTGGGCCGCGTTCTCCAGCAGGCGATTTCGCTCGCGCAGAGCCTCGGCGACCAGTTTGAATTCTCGATTCTCCAGGTAGCGCAAGCCGCCGTGGATCATGCGCGAGGATTTGGAGGTCGCGCCCGCGGTGAAATCCGCTTTGTCCACCAGCAGGCAATCCACGCCCTGCAACGCCAGCTCGCGGAACAGCCCGACGCCGTTGATGCCCCCGCCCAGGATCAGCACAGAGACCTGCGGATCGGCTTCCAATTTTCGAATGATTTCGCCCCGCCAGCTCATAAGCGGCTCCTTGCCATGCGCGAATGGATTGAAGTTGGACGGAAGATCGAATATTGGCCTTGGGATTTTTGCCGGCACTGTTTCCCCTCACCCCTTCCCTCTCCCTTGGGGAGAGGGAGATCCGTTCGCCGGCTTTCGAGGTTGTCGGGAGCTACGGTTTCACAGAGCGCCGCCAGCGTGGTTTCCCTCCCCATGAACCTCCTTGGTTGTAGGAGCCGACGTAAGGAGGCTCTGATCTCTCGGCGACTGCGCCAAGAGCTGAGAAATATGAGCCTCCTTACGTCGGCTCCTACACGGCTCAGGGGAGCGAGGCGCGAAACCGGTTTTCGGGGAAGTCTCTCCTCCAGGGAGAGGGACCAAGGATGAGGGGGAAGGAGGTCTTCGATCCGCTCCAGAAGCCCAAGGCCAACGCCAGGCGCGGCAAATGAAATATGCGGGCGCATCTTGATTGAAAATTTCCTAAGCCGGAGGCACGCGGTTATCGGCATACAGGAGCCGTATTTTTTCTGTCACCTTTTCAGCGAGCCGGCGGCGGATCGGGCCGAAGAGGTCGCGCGGGATTGGATCCGGCCGGGTTTGCGACTGCGCGGCCTCTTTCAAGCCGTTGCACATGGCAATGCGGTTGTCGGCGTAAATGTTCAGCTTGGTAATCCCGTGGCGCACGGAGTCGCGGATTTGGTCGTCGGGCGTCCCGGAGCCGCCGTGCAGCACCAGCGGGATGTCAGTGGCGGCGCGGATTTCCTTCAGGCGTTCGATGTTCAACCTCGGCAATTGGCGGTAGATGCCGTGCGCGGTGCCGATGGAGACGGCCAGCGCGTCCACGCCTGTCTCCTCGACAAATCGGCGCGCCTCGCCCGGCTCCGTCAGCACCGACTCCCCGTAACCGGAGTTCTCGACATCGGAGCCGCCCACATGGCCAAGTTCGGCTTCCACGCTGACGCCGTGGGGATGGGCGATTTCCACGGCGGCCCGGGACAGCCGCGCGTTCTCGGCGTAGGGCAACTGCGACCCGTCAATCATCACCGAGGTGTAGCCCAGGTCCACGGCGCGCTGGATGTCGTCCAACCGGGTGGCATGGTCGAGATGGAGCGCCACCGGAATTTTGTGCCGATGGGCCACCGCCCGGATGAGGCCGGGGATGTAGAACCAGCCGTTGCCCTCGAGGTCGGGTCCGGGCAATCCCATCAGTATCACCGGGGCGCGCAGCGCCTCGCTGGTTTCCAGGATGGTTCGCACCATGAGGTCCTCGACGCAATCGAAGGCCGGCACGGCGTAGCCGCCGGCCTGGGCCGCGAGCAGAACATCTTTGAGCGTGACAAGCATAGTTATCTCAATTCGGTCAAGCCATCTCATTAACACCTTGCTTTGGCAAGGCGTGGGGCAGCGAAGGCTTTTTCCCAACGGTCTTCCTGGTTAACACCCGTAAACCGCTAAAGCGGCAACCGTGTTCTGCCGTCCCCTGAACACCCCGCTGAAGCGGGGTGTTAATGAAATGGGCTCGGGTCATGAACTTATTGGCGATAAAGTTATCTGCTTGGCATTTAATGGCTCACCGCATTTCCATCCCGCCGTTCACGTGGATGGTGGCGCCGGTCATGTAGCTGGCGCGCGCGGAAGCGAGGAACACGACCGCGGCGGCCGCTTCGGCGGGCTGGCCGATCCGGCCCAGGGGGATCCGCGCGAGGTATCGGGCGGAGTGCTTTTTCCAGGTTTCGGCGACCATGTCGGTTTCCATGAAGCCCGGCGCCACGGCGTTGACGCGAATGCCATGCGGCGCCATCTCGCGCGCCAGGGAAATGGTGAGATTGGCCACGCCCGCCTTGGCGGCGGCGTAATGGGCGTGGCCGTTGGTGCTCCCCTGGTACGCGGTGATGGAGGTGATGTTGACGATGCAACCCCTGCGCCCGGCAGCAAGCCAGCGGCGCACCGCCTCCCGGCAGGTGAGAAACGGAGCCGTAAAATTAACGGCCAGCGCCGCCACCCACTGCTCGTCGGACGTCTCCTTGATCAAGGAAGAAGGCCAAGAGCCGGCGTTGTTGATCAGGATGTCCACCGGCCCCAATTCGGCCTCGGTGTGGTCGAACATCGCGCGCACTTCATCCGCCTTCGAGACATCGGCGCGCACGGCCAAGGCCTTTTGCCCGTTAGCCTGCGCAAGCTGTCGCACCAGGGCGCCCGGGTCGGTTCGCACGTGGTTCACCGCCACTTTCGCCCCTTCCGCCGCCAGGGCAATGCAAATGGCGCGGCCCAATCCGCGCGAGCCGCCGGTTACCAGCGCCACTTTGTCCTGCAAACCCAAATCCATAATCTCCTGAGATGTGCTGCGCCCTGCACCCTACCAAGCTGCGCGCCGGCGGAACATATTTTTTTGAATTTTGATTTGAAATAGCAGACCGATTGTCGTAGCGTTAATTGACGGCGGTGCCCGGCACCGCGGCATTCAAGGCGCAGGTGTGATGCCTGCGCCTCATTGTTTCCCCGCATCGTCGGTCAGGCGGCGCCGGCTTTAGCGGACCCCTTTTAGCGGCGCGGCGGGGCCGCCACACGTTTTTTGAGCCAGATAATTCCCCCGACGAGCGCCCCCACGCCAACTGCCAGAATCATTGAAAGCACAGGCCGATAGAAGAGCCAGGCGACAGCCGCGGTGAGGACCGAAAACAAAGAGGCGAGAAGCAGGGCAACCAATCCGGTGCCGAAGCCGACGATGTTGCCAAACAAGGGCACCACATCGGCCAGCACGCTCAGCGGCCGGAACACCAAGGCAAAGCCCAGCCACATAAGCAGCAGCCCGCCGAGACGGAGCCCCCAGGTCAGGAGCAGGTTCATTTGTCCGGCCTGGCGGAAAAGTTCGGCGGCGCTGAATTCACCGACCTCGAGCAATTCCAATTCGCCCCCGCTTTTGGAGATGAACGACTCGAAGCTGTTTTTCACCTGGCGCGCCACAAGGCTGACCGTGACCGGCTTCACCACGGCAAAGGAAACCCGAACATCGCCAATCTGGGGCGCATGGGGATCGGCGCCAAAATAGGCTTTGCCCTCATTCAGCTTCGCCTTGGCCCGCATGGCTTCGGGCCATTGCCCGGCGGAGGTGAAGGGCAGGTCGGCATAGGAATCAATCCGATTGACCAGCGAGCGGGATAGGGTGAACGCGCCCGCGGTAATGTTTTGGGCAGTGACTTCGCGTGACGAGTAAATCATTGCGGAGGGATTCTTATGGCCTTCGGGATGCTTAAAGCGGGAGGAGTCAATGAGGGATTCAGCCCAGGTTTTGTCGTATGAGGTGGTTGTGGTCGTGGTGCTGCTGCCGCCAGTGTTCTTCTTGGTTTCCTTCTTTTCCTGCTCCTTCCATTGATACATCTCCGCCTTGCGGCGCAGTTTGAGGGCGGGGGTGGCGATGCCAAATTCTGCGTCGGTAAGCGTCTCGGTAGTGGTGGCCTGAGAGACCAGGTGAACCAGTTTGCCTTCGTTCGCGGGATCCACACGCTCTGCGCTGATGGTAATAACCGCCTTCGCCCCTTCGGAAAGGGTTTTGGCCCTGTTCACCGCGCGCCCCTCGTTCCAGAAAATCAAAATTCCGGAACCTGCAATTAGGACGAATCCAAAAAGGATGCCCTTGATGGATTCGCCGATTCGTCCGAACCACGACGTGGTGGTCACTTCTCTAAACCTGTCCGGCGCCATATTTTGGTTTTGTTCGCTGTTCCGCCCGGTTCATCCAGGTGGATTGAGATTACTTTTATTCGCCAAGCCGAGTCAGGCCATTATAAAAATCAGAATAATTTGCAACGCGACACGCAAGTCGCTCTTGCTGCCAGAAATGGCAGCCAGCGGCTGGGGCCGATTGTCGCTTGAGCGGCTGGTGTCGTTGCCTGCTCCTTGCAGACCGCTGGCGGGCATGCGCATCGCCCGCGCCTGGCCAGCCGCCCGGCAACCGGTGCGCCTTGGGCTGATTTTCAAAGCATATTGGAATTAGTTCAGCTCGGTCACCCGCACGCTGGTGGCGAAGGCGGAATCCGGTGAAAGGCGGAGTTTATGGCCGCTGGTCGTGGTCACTTTGCGGAGGGTCACCCGTTCGGTCAGCCGGTAGGGAAACGGGCGGGCGGCGGCGGGCGGCGAACTGCCGTCGGGGTCGGTGAAAAGGAAGGGGCCCGCATAGTCTTTGGGGTGCTGTCGGTCGTCAATGAGGAGGCCGTTAATGGTGATTTCCCGCGGCATGAAGCAAGGATAGCCGAAGTCGTGTTGCCCGTCGTTGCCCGCGTTGATCAGGTAAGGCTGGACCGGCGCGCCGCAGGCGGGTATCCAGCGGCTGTTGCGGATCACGACGGCGCCTTCCCAGGTGCTGCCGTAGTCGCCGCGCAGGGTGATCAGCGACCGCCCGTTCAGCGTGGAGTTTTCGACGGTCAAGGTGCCCCGGCCGATGGCGTTGAGCCCGGCGTGGCCCAGGGTGCAGCCGCGGATCGTGTAGGCGCCGGAAACGCCCTGGTGGACGTCCATGCGGGACAACGTGCAATTCTCCAGGAGGATATTCTTGCAGAAGTTGGCCCCGATGACGCCCCAGCGGGTGGTGTCGCAGATATTGTCCATGCGGCAGCCGATCATGGTGAAGTTGACCACCTCGTTCGCGCTGAGGTCGTAGGTGCCCATGCTCACGGGTTTGTTGGCGGAGCCGATGGTCGAGTAGGTCTTGTGGCCGGTGACGAAGCAGTTGCGCAGCGTGACGTTGGCGCAACTGCTCACCGCGAGGAACCCGCCGTAGGGATGACCGACCTCTGTCTCCCCCACGACATGATGGGTCAGGCCCGTGACCGTGGTGTTCGAGCGGCTGATGGCGATGTTCCGGGCCCAGTAGTTGTAGCCCTTTTCCTGCTTCATCCGGTTGGCGGTGGTGGTGAAGATGCCGCCCTTGAGAATCAGCGGCCGCTCGTCAATCGGGCGGGCCTCGACGCGGGTGATGGTGTCGTAGTTCCAGTCAATGTTGCCCTCGATGGCGCCGTCGCGGCGCAGGATGAAGCAATCGCGCTGGGTCGAACCGTTGTTCTGGTTGAGGCCGCGGCGAATGTAGAGCCGTTTGCGGTTATTCTCCACCCGAACCCAGCAATCGCTGGGCGGACGCGCGTCCAGGCGCCGCTGGTCGCGGGTCAGCCGCGGGATCGTCAGCTTCACGGGCGCAAGCAGCGACCGCACGGCGAAGAGGGATACGCGGTGGTTTTCGACCTGCGTGTCGTCAATGATGAACCTCGCCGTGCCCCAGTCGGTGTCGGTGGCGATGACGGCGGTGAGCGCCCGGCGACCGAGGTGATAGGTGGCGCCGGGCTTGGCCTGGACTGGCAGGCCGTGGGCATTGGCGAATGCGTGCGCCTCGACGATGGCGGGCAGGTCGTCGGCCACGCCGTTGCCGGCCGCGCCGAAGGCCTCATAAGTGACCGGACGATCGGTGGGAACCGTGCGCTGCGGCGCCGCCGCCAGGATAGCGGACGGACTGACCGCGAAGCCGAGCAGGACGAGCAGCAGAAGGGAATGCGGCACCCAGCCCTGCGACAGACGGTTCAGCGGAGCGACGTTCCGACCGCGATGGTTCAAATTATTCATATAGTTGCCGGACGCGATCTTGCCCTTTCCAAAGGGGCGCGTCATCTCATAAAAACTGGACTTCGACGTTTCCCAGTGCAACGTCATTGGCAAGAAATACGATACCGCTGCCGCCTGATCGCCAATCCCAATATCGCCGGTGGCAGCTCCGTCAGCTCCGGCAGGAGCGGCATGGATGTAGCAAATTCGCGCCAATAAGATTCCTCCGCCGTTTGGGGCGGCATGATCAAGATATTCGTTACCTGCGCGATTCAGATCATACCGCCCCAAACGGCGGAAGGGGTGTTGGGACCGGGTCGGGCTATAAACATGCCGCTCCTGACGGAGCTGGTGATTTTATTCCACTGAAAATATCGAAGAAACCCCCTCGGTGATCACAGGTTCAATGGGTCTATATCGAGAGCCCTTCGGAGCCGATGATCGAGGGTGCCAAGTGGCCGATCGGTGTCGTTTTCTTGGGAGATTCCACGCTTTGGTCGCTCCCTTACGAAACGTGGTCTGCCTGCCCAAAGCAGGCGCAAGCAATTTACTGAAGGATGAGCCGAGCAGCACAAATGTCGGGTAATAAAGGCTGCATAAAGGCAATTTTGCCGGCAAACCGAAAAAACCTTAGACTCAATGCTTCCCGATTCTCGAACAGAAAACCCTGGAAAAATTCCGCTGGACGGCCCAGACTGTTCGGGTGTCCGGGAAAATCGCATATGCGGCCATTTACGCCCTGCGGGTGATTCAGTTGGTCACGATTTACCTGATCTTCCACCTCGGCAAGGACATCATCGGCCATCTCGCGACGAAGAAAGTCTTCCTCTATCTGTTGGCCCTGGTGCTGGACATTGCCTTGCTGATTGGGTGCTCCATTTTGGCAGGGCATCTTAAAGGCAAATACCCCCACCTGGCCCAGGAGGCGGAGGATTCCGCCGATCGGAGTTTCGACACGCCGGTTGGCCGGAAAGGCCGGATCATTTTCTGGGTGCTTTTGCTCGGTTTCCTCACGTTGGTGATCGGTTACATGATGGTCTGCATTTATTGGGATCCGCCGTGGCTGCCATAGCCAGAAATGCGGGCGATGACCGGCGCTGCGTGGCAGTCGGAGGCAGCCTACCCCCCCCGAAGCGCGCAGGCGGTGGTGGGGGCGTTTATGGCTGTTAGAGAAACAGTTGCGGGTAATCTTCCTCGGCAGCGCCGGGCCATACGCTCATACGGTGAGCAGAAAGGCTTCGAGTCGTCCGGGAGAGACTTCCCCGAAAACTGGTTTGGCGCCTTGCCGCCTCTGAACCGCGTAGGAGCCGACGGTAGGAGGCTCTGATATCAGGCGATCACGCCCAGGGTCAAATTTGAGCCTCCTTACGTCGGCTCCTACAACCAAGGGGTTCATGGGGCGGGTGTAATCCGGCAAGGTCAATGGGTGCTAACCATTTACTTCAGGAGGTCCTTGACCGCCTCTTTTAGCTGTAACAGGCCGTCCCAACCATGTTCCATCACCAAGGTGGCGGCCAGGTAAAGCACGGCGGCGTAAAGCAAAGTGGCGACCACGGCTACCAGGCTGGCTCCAAGGCAGAACAATCCATCTTCCTCGGTCAAACCCGCGCCGATTAAAAAGATGACAAAGGCTGGGGCGGTGTTGGTCAGGGGCACGGGCAGGATCATCAAGAAAGCCATGATCACCACGAGCGCCCCCAGGAACCTTCTTCCACTGCGGCCAACCATTTGGCACAGCCGCGGCCGCACCAGATGCTCCATGAAACGGCACAATCGGCCTCCCAAGCCGAACAGCCTTTCCGCCGCCTTCGGGCTCAAGGTGGCCCTCTGCAACCGGGCCGGCAGCCACGGGGTTTCCCGTCCCCGCAACATTTGGATGCCTAGGGCCAGTAACACAATGCCAAAGGGCGTGCTGTAGCCGGCGGCTGGAATCGGCAGCGCGCTGGGCAGCGCCAACAACACCAGCAGCAGTCCGAAGCCCTCGTCCCCAATTTCCTCAACCACCGCGCCCCAGGAAATGCCATCCGGCCCCGTCCGGGTTCGCAGGTGAGCCAGTCGCTCCGAGAGCGCCGCTGTGTTGGTCGTGTTTGTCATTCTCAAAAGGACAGCATTTTATCACTCGCCGCGGTTTAAGCAAAACAGCGCGGCAGATTTTCGGCTTCCGGCACTCTGGCGGTTCAGGGGTTTTCCGGGGACCGGCCCAGCAGAGGAAGTTTCTCGCGTCCGGCGAGGTAAAGGATCAGCGCCAGCGCCGCGAACGGCAGGAGCGCGCCAACGTCGGCCAGCGGGCCGTGGAATAGCGGGTTGTGGGCGGTTGACCATTCGGTGACGGCGTGTTCGAAGCGGTCGAAGAAGCCGGCGAGGAAGGCGATGATGATACCGGCAATCGCGCCGCCGGCGATGTAGCCGGAGGCCATCAGCACCCCGGGGCTTTTGTCGCCTTCGGCGGCCAGTTCGGCTTCGGACAGGCGTTTGTCGGCGTGTTTGGCACGCAGATGGCGGTCCACCAGCCAGCGGATGATGCCGCCAGCCAAAATGGGGGAGGAGGCGGAGAGCGGCAGGTAAACGCCCACGGCAAAAGCGAGGGAGGGGATGCCGGCCATTTCGAGCACGATGGCGATCATGACGCCGAAGAGCACCAGGCCCCACGGCAGTTCGCGGTCCAGGATGCCCTTGATGATATACGACATGAGGACCGCTTTGGGGGCGTCGAACTTCCGCACCTGGCTGCCGTCGGGCCGCTCCTTTTGTGTGCCGTTGATGCCGGGGTCCACGAGGTAAACGGCGTTGCCCTGGTCGTCCACCAAGAACTTGCCTTCCGGACCTTTATTGGTGTCGGTGTTGTGCCAAACTTTGTAGAGGCGTCCGTCGTCGCGTTTTTGGGGGCCGGTCAGGCCCTCGCGCTTGAGCAACGGGGCGGGATCGGTCTTCAAGCCGGCGGCGATTTTTTGGACGGGGACATAGACCGTGGCGGTCTGGTTCAGGCCGAGCAGGATGGGGCCAAGCACGAGCGCGGAGGCGAGCGCGCCGACGAGGATGGCGATCTGCTGATAGCGGGGCGTCGCGCCGACCAGGTAGCCGGTCTTGAGGTCCTGGGAAGTGGTCCCGCCGTTGGACGAGGCGATGCAGACTACCGCGCCCACGGAAAGGGCGGTGACAAAATAGGTGCCGCCCGTCCAGCCCACGAGCAGGAAGATAAGGCAGGTGAGCAGGAGCGTGGCGACCGTCATGCCGCTGATGGGATTGGAGGAACTGCCGATCTCGCCGGTCAGCCGTGAGGAGACGGTGACAAACAGGAAGCCGAAAACAATGATCAACAGCGCCCCCAGCAGATTCATGTGCAGCGACGGGGCGAATAGAATGCCGGCGACGAGGACCAAAATGCCGCCGGCGACGAATTTCATCGAGAGATCGCGCTCGGTGCGCAAGGCGGGGCCGGCGGGCGCGCCGGAAAAATTGAAATCCGCCAGGCCGGCCTTGAGCCCATGCCAGAGCGTCGGCAAGGAGCGGAAAAGGCTGATGATGCCGCCGGCGGCCACCGCCCCCGCGCCGAGGTAAAGGATGTAGGCGCCGCGCACCTGGTCGGGAGACATCTGGGAGATGGGGATTTTGCCGGGCGCGAGAGCGTGGGCGAGCCCGTCGCCGAAGAATTTGATGAGCGGGATCAGCACCAGGTAGGAGAGCGCGCCGCCGGCGCACATGACCGCCGCGATGCGCGGGCCGATGATGTAACCGACGCCCAGCAGCTCGGGGGAAACCTCCATCCCCACCGCAGCGCCTTTGTAGTGGCCGCCAAAGACCTTTTCGGGGATGTCCTTCCAACCCTTGAGCCCCGCCATCAGGGTTTTATAGGCCAGCCCGATGCCGAATCCGGCAAAGATGGTGTGCGCGCTGAGGGATTGCGCGGTCGCGGAACGGCGGGCGGAAGGGGAGGCGTGGGCCTTGGATTCCGCGGAGGCGCCGGCCTTGAGCACCTCGGCGCAGGCGGTGCCTTCGGGATATTTCAGGCGGCCATGCTGCTGCACGATGAGGGCGCGGCGCAGCGGAATCATCATCAGGATGCCGAGCAGGCCGCCCAGCACGGCAACCAGCATGACGCGGGTGATCTCCAAGTCGAAGCCGAGGATCATGATGGACGGCATGGTGACGCCCAAACCGAAGGCGATGGATTCGCCGGCGGACCCGGCGGTCTGCACGAGGTTGTTTTCGAGGATCGTGGCGTCGCGCCCGCCAGCCTTGGCATAGAGTCGAAACAGGGCGACGGAAATCACCGCCACCGGAATCGAGGCGCTGACGGTCAGGCCAACCTTGAGCACCAGGTAGAGCGAGGAAGCGCCAAACAACATTCCCAGAATAGTGCCCATCAGCAGGGCGCGCGGGGTGAACTCCGGCAAGTGCGTGGCGGCGGGAATGTAAGGCTCGAAAGCGGTGGCTTCCGCGTCGCGCCTTTCGTCCGGGTTGCAGGAGAGGGTCATGGGATTAATTTATTTGAAGTTTTCGTCGGGGAAAGGCGGGGCCAAGAAGATCGGGCAACCCGCTGATGGAAAAGGACAGCGCTGGCAAACACCCCATCACTTGCGTTATGCTCCATAGCTCGCATTCGGCAATTCCCTTGAAATAACTTGATCAATCATATCTCAACACGCGGGCGCACCGTAGCGGAAACGAGGCCACTGCATCAACGGGTTTCTGCGACAAAACAGATCGCTGGTGATGTAGATGAAGGCCGGAATTTGCCGGCGATTAACGATCCTGCTTGATTTCAGGCAGGACTGCGCTTAATCCCTTGCCCATGCAATCTATCAGCAAGGCTGGGAAGGTTTTCCTGATCGCCACAAGTGTTGGTTGGACCGCGGCGGCGGCGCCTTCCATCGCCAATCGCGCACCCGCCCCGGACGAGGTGGGCTATCGGCCGGCGGACGGGGCGACCGTGCGCCTGAACCCGCCTTCGTTCATCTGGTTGCACGAGAAGGAGGCGCAGACTTATTCGCTCCAATGGGCCGATAATCCGGGCTTCCAGAATGCCAACACCGCGGCCAATTTCGTCTGGAACACCTATACCCACCACGAGCCGCTGCCGCCCGGCCAGTATTATTGGCGCTACCGGTTTGCCAACAAGGCGGGCGAGGTTTCCGATTGGAGCCGGGTGCGTTCGGTGAAGGTGCCGGCGGACGCGAAGGCCTTTCCGATGCCCACCCGCGCGCAGCAGCGGGAGCGGGTGCCCCAGGAACATCCCCGGCTGTTCCTGCGCCCGGAGGATTTGCCGCGCTTGCGCCAACTGGCGCTGGCGCCGAAGGACCCCAAGACCGGCAAGCTCGCCGGCCCAGCCGCCTCTTTCGCCCAATTGCGGGCGGAGGCGGACAAAATCATCGCCGCCGGCCCGATGCCCGAACCGGCGCACAAAGGCTCGGCGCGGGACAAGGAGAACGAGGAACTGATCAAGTACTGGTGGCCAAACCGTGAGCAGACCATGAAGGCCTGCCAGGAAGCCGAGACCATCGCCTTCGTCTATCTGATCACCGGGGAGAAGAAATACGCCGAGGCGGCGCGCAAGTGGGTGCTGCATCTGGCTTCGTGGGACCCCGACGGTCCGACGAACTTCCAACTCAACTGCGAAGCCGGCAAACCGATGCTCTACCGGCTGCCGCGCGCCTACGACTGGGCTTACGCGGCGCTGTCCGCCGCCGACCGCCAAGTCGTGCAAAAAGTCATGCAGCGGCGCATCAAGGATGCCTGGAACAGCGGCGAGGTTCAGCAGGGCACCGGCCACCTTAACCGCCCCTTCAACAGCCACGGCAATCGCATTTGGCACAAAATCGGCGAGTGCGGCATCGCCCTGCTCGGGGAAGTGCCCGAGGCCGAGACCTGGCTCGATTACGCCGTCAACAAGTTTCATGCGTGCTACCCGGTGTGGTCCGACGACGACGGCGGCTGGCACGAGGGGCTGAGCTACTGGGCCGGCTACATGGGCAAGTCGGTTTGGTGGCTGCAAGTCGCGGACAGCGCGCTCAAGGTGGACGGCCTGCAAAAGCCGTTCTTTAGCCAGGTTGGCGATTTCGCCCTTTACCTCGCGCCGCCCAATTCCCCCAATAGCGGCTTTGGTGATCTTTCTTACCGCCCGCCCTCTGGCGGCATCGGCGGTTTCATGGAATACTTTATCCGCGCCAAAGGCAGCCAGCCCGATGGCCGGAGCGCCGCTTACTGGCGGTGGTGGACCGAGCAATGGAAGATGAAAGGCGAAGGGGGCATCCTTGGCTTCCTTTACGAGGCCAATCTCCCGGCGCTGCCCGCCGCCAAGCCGCCCACGGATTTGCCAGTCTCCAAGGTCTTTCAGGGCATTGGCGTCGCCTCGCTCCACACCACGCTGCTGGACAGCCGCGATGACGTTCACTTTTTATTCAAGTCCAGTCCGTTCGGAACGCAGAGCCACGGGCACAATCCGCACAACATTTTTCAGCTCAATGCTTATGGCGAAGCGCTGCTCACCACTTGCGTCTATCGCGACCTGCACGGCAGCAAATTCCACTATCAATGGGTCCACAGCACCAGGGCCCACAACGGCGTGCTGGTCAATGGGGAGGGGCAAATCAAGCACACCTCCGCCCCGCATGGCCGGATTGTGGACCACCAGTTCACGCCGAATTGGGATTACCTGGCCGGCGACGCCACGGCCGCCTACGGCGGGCGCCTTACCCGCTGCGTGCGCCATGTCGTTTTCGTGAAGCCCGGCTTGATCGTGCTTTACGACGACCTGGCCGCCGCCCAGCCCGCCACCTTCCAGTTTATGCTGCATGCGCTCAAAGAGTTCAGCGTGGACGAAAAATCCCAAAGCCTCGCCGTGGACTTGCCCAAGGCCGGCGTCGCCGCGCGCTACCTCGCCCCCGCGCCGCTGGTCTTCAAGCAATGGGATGGCTTCGATCCGAAACCGCGCAAGGAATTCCCCAACCAATGGCACGTTGAAGCCTCCACGGTCGAAAAGCGCCAGCAATTGGGCATGCTCACCGTGTTGGTTCCCTACCGCGCCGGCCAAAAACCGGATTGGCGCGCTGAACGCTTGGAGACCGACAGCTCCGTGGGGCTGCGTTTCACTCAGGGGCCGAAGAAAACCGTGGTGGCGTTCCGCAAAGCGGGCTTCACCGGCGCGGCCACGATGGATGGGCAGTCCTTCTCTGGCGCGGTGCTGGTCAAATAGAAACGCTCCCAGTCCGACCCTCTTGCGGAAGTCCACTCATGGGGAAAGCAATTTGAATTCGCGCGACACCGGCGGCGCGGGGGCAATGGCCGGCTCGATCCGCCGCCCGATTTGATAAGCGGTGATGCGGCATTCGATGGGGAATTGCAAATTCGCCGGCAGCTTGGTGGTCTCCAGTCTGCCGTTGACCACTCGCACCGGCCCGTAATCCACTTCGAAATGCAGCGGCAAGCCCGAGGAGGCCTGGGCTTGCAGGCGCACTATGGAAGTGGAATCCACCAAGTCGGCCACCGGCGCGAATTCGATCGTTTGCGGGGCGCCCTTGATTGGCGGAATGGCCAGCGTGCCCCAGCGGATGGTGGAGCGGAATTGCGCGTCGCCGGGGTGGAAGGCGGCGAAATTAATCGCGGCTTTGCGCCCGGTGGGCAAGCGCAACACCCGGAACGTGTCGGGGCCGGTTTGTTCGACCGGCTCGTTGGCTTTGGCATGATACAGGAAAGGAGCAGGGGAATGGCTGATTTGCAGGTTGCCCACATTTCCGCCGAATTTTTCCGGCATGCGGTCCAACCAGCGCGAGGTGGCACGGAAAGTCCACCCGTCGCCTTCGTCCAGAAAGGTGGCCGTCGGGATGTCCAGGCACTGGTGGCAGCCAAGGTTCTTATGCCAATTCGCGGTGGTTTCCGCCATTTCCCGGTCAAAATGCCAAAGCGCCGCGGTTTTATCACCGGCATACTGTCCATAAGGGGCAGGGGCGTGTTTGGGATGGTAAAGGTCTGGGTCGGTGAGCCAGCCCTGCGTCGCCTTGACCGGCAGGCATTTTACCGGGGTGTCGCCGGGCGGCAAAATTTCCGGCAGGCGATATTGGGCGCATTTGTGCAGGAACAAAGCGACATACGCCTCCAGTTCGGGTGCGCCGTGAAAGTGGTCATCACCATGGTGAACCCAGAGAGACATCAGATGCTCCGGGTCGGCGGCGCGGAACTTTTGCAAGTCGCGCCGCGCGTAAACCCACTGGGTTTCCCGGCCCAGCTCTGGCTGAATGCCTTCCGCCGGGCCGAATGTTTCAAATTGCCCGTTGATGGCCAGCAGCGGCACGCCTTTGAGGGAGGCGTCCGGCGGCAGATGTTCTTTCTGCCAGAAATTGCCGCTTTTGATATGAACGACGCCGGCCACGCGTTCCGGCTGCCAATAGGCGACGTTGCGGCAAAAGATGCCGGCGGTGCTGTGCCCGGCGGTGATCCAGGGCACGCGCCGGATTTCCGGATGGCCGGCGCGTTTCGCCAAATCGTCAAGGGCCTTGAGAAGGCGTTGACCGTCGGTGTTGCCCGCTTCCCAGTAATGAAACACGCCGGAGAGGTGCGGCTCGAAGTAAACGATGCCCAGTGAATTATCGGCGCAGGCGCGGCGAATCCGGGGTGACAAGGCCAACTCGCCCTCAATCCCAAGCTGGCCCATGACCAGCAGGCCGCGCAGCGTGCCGCATTCCACCGGCATCCAGAACCGCAGCAGCCCCGGCGCCTGGCTTTTTCCGGCCTTGTCGGCTCCGCGGTCAAAAGGGATGGCGTAATACCAATTCCCACCGTAGGGCGGTTCGCCGGCCCAGGCCACCGCGGCCAATAATAGCCATAGCATGATCTTCATAATTCTGATGCCTCATCAGGATGTCCGCGGCTTACTCCATGACCAAATTTCCCCGGACCAACGAGAGTGTGCGCCCACCAATGTGGGCCACGTCCCCGCCAGCATTCACCGCCGGCGCTTCCCCGCGCGACAGGGTGAGAACACGGAAGTTTGCCGTTCCCGCTTTTAAGTCCGTCACTTTGGCAGTAGTGCCGGCGTTTTTTTCACTGTATTTGCCTAAGTCTTTTTCACTGGCCACCGCCACCAGCACGGGCGCGCCGCATTTCCCGCTGAAATCCACGGCGATGCTGTAACCACCGCCGCTGACCACGCCGCTGCCATCCTTCTCCGCGCGGTAATAGCTGGTCTGGCAGCGTGGCATGCTGGCGAGGCGGATGCGTTCGCCCATCCCCCACACCAGCAGATCGGGGCCGCCCGCGCTGATGTTGCCCTGTGGTCCGCTGCCCAGCCACAAACTCACCACCACGTCATCCGCCCCCTGCCATTGGTTGCGAAAAACATACCAGCCATGCAGGCGGTCCATGCTGGTGCGCCCCAGCACTTCCGCCGGATTCTTCTCCGGCACGCCGATGGGCCAGTTCAACAGTGCCAGGATGGCCCGGTGCGGATAATTCGCGGTGTCGCGCCGGTTCTTGTCCGCGGCGGCGGCGAAATGGTTGTAGAGCCAAAGCAGCGCAGGTTTGGTTTCCTCGGGAATGGCGCCGAAGCCCTGGCTGAACCAACCGCCGTGGCTGAAACCGCCGTTGCCGTCCAGCATCCGCTCGTTGCCGTAATTGCTTGGTTTGCGGCAGGGGTAGATCGGCTGGCCTTTTGAATCGGGCAGCACCTCCATGATCCAATGCAAAGTCATCCACGCAAAATTGGGTCTGGGCGTGATATAGTCCTTGCCCAGCGCCACCTTGAAAGCCTGCACCAGTGGCACAAAACCGGGGTTGGCCATCATGTGTGCCGGGCCCGGGCCTTCACTAAAAAAGCCGCCGTCGCCGTAGCCCGAAGTGACGCCGCGAATCATGTTTTTCTCGATGGCCGCCAGGCAGGAGCGCAAAAACGTGTCGTCCGTGCCGGGATCGCCCAGCAGCGCCAGCACCACCAGGCCGGCTCCAAGCTGCGAACCCCAGTGATTGCAGGCGGGCATCTGGTGCGGCGTCAGGCATATCGCTTTCAGCGAATTTTTGTCGGCTTTGCCCCATTCCCCCGACTGATCGTCGCTCCAGTTTTGCAGTTCCAAGGCAATCTTGCGCCGGTAATCCTCCGGCCAGGCTTCGTAGCACAAGTCGTAGCCCAAGGCATACATCGCGAGCGAAGGACCGGCGCGCAACTGGCCGCCGGGCGCGCGAAAGCTGTAGCGGTCGTCGCGGTCGCGCTGCCCGGCCAAGGCGAGATCAAAGCATTGCCGCGCCAGGTCGGCGTATTTTTTGTCGCCGGTGAGTTGGTAGAGCATCCCGAACCCGGCGGCATGCGAAACGGTGTAGGCCCCTTCAGAAAGCTTTTGTCTGATATTGTCATAAGCCTTGGCGGCTTTGCTTAACTCAGTGGGCATGGCTTCGCCGCCGCCCAAGGTGGCTTTCAAGCGGGCGACAATCTCCCGGCCTTCGGGCGTAGCGGCGCGGCGCTTGATTTCCGGCAGATCGCTCTTTCGGAAAAAGAGGCGCGGATGTTCCCCGGGCGCCAGCGGCTGATAGTTTTTTACGGGAACGAACCAAGGCTGGTCCGATTTCAAATCCTTCTCCCAGACGCTGACCTCCCGCGGCGCGGGCGGACTGATGCTCCCCTTGAAATTGCCATCGTGGGTGGTGGTTTTGCCCGCATGGGTCACGGTCACCGTGACCTCCCCGCCACAAAGGTTGTTGATCCGCTTGCCTTGCAGCTTGATGGCGTATTCTGCAGAGGCGTCGCCCACCGCGCCCAGCACCTCGTGGGGCACGGTGAATTCGCCCTCCAATCCATCCCGGGTCGTCGTTAGGTTATGCGTGGCGAAGCCGCGAAAGTCATAGGGCCGGTTGTCCAGGCCCACCAGGCCAAACTCTGCCGACACGGATTTGCCACCTTCAATGTCGAAGCGGACCGCGATGCGGTTGTGGTAAGGCTCGCGTCCGCCCAGCAGCACATGGTTGAGGTTAAGAACGAGTTGGCATCGGCTCAAATCCACCAGCGGCTGGGTATAGACGTAACCACTAACAGCGCCTTCCGCCGGGACGCTGCCGAATTTTCCGCGATAGGTCCCTTGAAGGGCGGTCTTGTTGGTAGGGTTGGCGCGGTCAAGTGTCGCCTCGACGGCTACCTCGCAAAGGATCGGCTGATGGTCCTTGGGAATCCATGGATCGGGATTCAACTTCACTTTGAGGATTCCAGCAAGTTTGCCGGTGGCCGGATCGTAGCGCAATCCGGCTACGTCGGTGGGATAGGTGGTTTGGTTCCAATCTGGGGCGCTGCCCAAGGCGTAAATAAATTGGCCCTCACGGGTGATGCCATAAATCGGCAGGGCGCGGCGGGCGGTGGCATTCTTCTTTTCCGGCGGCGCGAAGAAACCGTCCAGGCAAATTCGCCAGGTGCCGTTGAGCGGGTCGCCGGGATTTGCTGGAGGTTCGGCTGCGGACAACCATCCACCCAAAATGATGGCGAAGCCGAACAGAACGGCCAAGGCGTTGCGCTTTGCCATCCGGCTTGCCGAGAATGAAAGACCGTTTTTGCCGGTGGCGCTCTTCCCCCTCACCCTTAATCCCTCTCCCTTGGGGAGAGGGACACATCGCTGGCGGCGTCTTGCCAAACCGGAGCCTTCGATGACTTTGAGCGCTGGCGAACGGGTCTCCCTCCCCATGAACCCTCTGGTTGTGGGAGCCGACGTAAGGAGGCTCAAATTGGTTCCCGGGCGTGATGGCCATGAAATCAGAGCCTCCTTACGTCGGCTCCTACGCGGTTCAGGGGTGGCAAGGCGCGAAACCGGTTTTCGGGGAAGTCTCTCCCAGAGGGAGAGGGCAGGGGTGAGGGGGAACAGTGCTGGCGAAAATCCAAGACCTGACGCCCGGTATCGCCACTCGATCCCGATATTTCCGCCGAAAATGCTGGGAACGCTAAAATTTAGAATCATCTTTTTCATGGGCGTTATGGAACTTGGCCGGGCATGCGTCGCCCGTCGCGTTGTTTGATGAGCCATTCGGGAACCGGCCCGAAATCGTAGCCGCATTCGGGGATGAACAAACCGACGTCACCTTGGGACCGAAGGAGGTTCACATTTCGTCCGGCAAGGGCGACGGCTTCGCGCCCATCTCTTTTCACCAGCACATAAGCCGCATCAGCGGGATCATTCACACGAGGAGTGCGGAAGACAATCTCCTCGGTCCCGCCGCCAGGCAAGGCGACGCGCACACCGCCGGGGATGGCCTCCATTCTTGGCGGCTGGCCGGACGGATAAAGCACCGTGATGAATTCATGGGTGGTGGAGGGTGAGCGCGCCAACCGTATCCCTATCGTGCTCTCGCGATAGCCGGATTCACCGCCTCCGCCGCGGCCCTTCTTCTCGAAGCCCCAGTCAAAGCGCTCGGCCTTGAAGTCGGCGGGCGCGGCGCAGAATAGGGTCAGGTTGCCGAAAATAAATCGTTGGCCATCCTGTTGGCATCCATCCGCCTCCACATGCAGGCAATAGGCCGCGCCCACTTCCGGCCCCCGCGCCTGGTCCCGGATGACAAAATAATCGAGCGCGCCACCCGCCGGCGCGCCCGGATGTTTTACAAAAACCAGCGTGCGGGTGTATTGCAGATCTTCACTAAGCGGCAGGTGCGGCCCGCGCGGATTCCAGGAGATTTCCTGCGGGGTTCGCGGCTGCCGGCGCAGGCGCTGGCTGGCGACCAGGGCCATGGCGGCATCCGCTTCCGGCGAAGTTTGATAGCCGATCAGGCGCTCGTGGCCGTCCATGTTGGCAAACTCCCATTCGCGGGTGAAAAAGGCCACGCGATTGTGCAGATGCTCCTGGTCGGCGCGCGGCGAATAAGAACACATGTGGTCAATCGCCAGGCGCCGGCCTTCGCCGCAATAATGGAATGACAGTTGGTCGCCATGATAATGACCGCGGTTGGGTCCGGCCTTGAAGGCGAGGAAGTTTTCATTCGGCTGCCCGCTGCGGGAACGAAACACGACGCCAAAGCCCGGCAGCTCTTCGGTGGAAAAATCTTCAACCCGCTCCCGCGCGCCGAACTTGTCGGCCAGCGCCATAACGTCCGTGCCGGGCGGATGAGTGTCGCCGGCGGGCAGGATTCTTCTCCGGCCATCGCCCGCCGGCTGCGAGGTGTGAAGCAGAAAGCTGGCCGCCGCTTTCCAACGCGGCCATTCGCGAGGGTCGAAGCCCAGTTGATTTTTGCACAGGTCCGCCAACTCGAGCCAGCCGCCCATGGCATGGGCCAGGTAGCCGGGGCATTCCTGGCCGGCCCCGCCGGGCAGCGTCACCGCGTGGTCGAGGTCCATGCGCAAGGCGTCTTCCGCCATTTTGCGGAAGCGGTGGAACTCCGGATGTCCCTTGAGCCCGGCGCACATGGCGATGGGCACTTTGAGCAGGTCGGTGGAGAAGTTCGGATTGATGGGCGAAAAATGATTCCGGTAATAACCGTAGCAGTCGGGATCAAGGTAAATTTGAAATTGCCCGAGCAGCGCGCGGTCCGGCTTGTCGCTGCCGTTGCGGTATTTTTCCAAATTCCGCCGTCCCAAGCCGCGAATCATGCTGCTGGGATTGATGGCGCTGCCGTCCCACCAGAAAATGCCCTGGAATCCGCCGGGCGGCAGGCCCGGCCAATCGAGCGTGTATTCATGAACCAGCTTGTCCAGCGGCTGCATCGCCACGCGCTTGATCAGTGCCGGCGCTTGCGACACCAGCCCGGGCGCGCCGGCCAGCAAGTAGCTGAAACGGCGGCCTTTCCAGGTGGGATAAACCAGCGTGGCCGCGCCGCCTTCCGGCTTTGCTTGAACAATGATCTGGTTGTCGTAAGGCCAATCCCATTTTCCGGCCCGCATGGCCACCGCTCCCACCAGCGATTGGTCGTCCGCGACGCCGAAGAACCAGCCGCAGTTGGTGCTTTGGGTCCAGCGCGGTTGCAGGAAGATCAGCGACGTGCCGTCGTTCAGGGAGGGATCAGGTTTCAGTTCGCGGGCTTTGGGGACAGAGTTTTCCCGTGAGGAAAACGCCTGGCGGGGATGCCAGCCGTGGGAGGCCCGAAAAATCCAGGCATCGTTTTCGGCCATGGCGTGGCTTTCCTCGATAGAGATCAGCGGCTGTCCTGGCGCCAGCGTGACCGTGACTTCCGCCCAGGGAGCGGGAGGAACTTCACCCGAGCCAGTCGAAATGCCATGACGGGACAAGGTCAGCGGCGGTACTTTTCCCGGGTTTTGGGCGCTGAACTCGTAGCGCAATCGCACTTTGCCAAACAAGGCGCCGTCGCCGACCACCGTGGCGGAGAAGGCGGCTACGGACAAAGCGGTTCGCCATTCGCCAGCCCCGATCCATTGGCCCTCGCCGATGCGGATAGCCGTGATCGGCCCCGGCGGATTTGAGGCGGTTGTCGGGTTGATTTGGACCGCGGCGGGCAACTTTACGGACAATAAGCCGTTGTCCAGGATTAGCGAGCGGCCCTCCCGCCATACTTTGACCAGGGGCGGGCGTTTTTGTGGATGGCCGCCGGTGGTTACCGAGTATTCCCGGGTTGCCTTGCTGGCAATGGTTGTGCAGACCCACAAGTCGGCTTGCTTCACCGAGGTCAAGGTTCCCTGGTGAAGTTCGATCTGGCAGGGGACCTCGCGCCCGTCTTCGGTCACCACCAACCGCGAGGCGTCATAGGGGGTTTTTAGGTTCACCTTGAGCCGCACCAACTCATTGGCATAGTCGCCCGCGTGGTTGGTGAGCGTCCAGCGAACTGATTCCCCGGCGGCCTTCATCGCCAGCGGCCCGATAAGAAAGGCGCAGAGCCAGCCTTCGGCAATCAGACGGCGACGTTTTCTCATGGTGCAGGCTTTTCCCATGCTTGAACCACCGCGAACCAGCCATCGGCTTTGCCGCGCGATTTATCGAACAGGGCATTGGCGGCGGGGGCGGTGGGATTTTTTGCCTGGCCGGCGACCAGATAGCGGCTGCCTGACAGGGGAGCGATTTCGAATGGGACCACGCCGGGGAGGGCGGTGCTGAAGAGCAAATCGAATTCGGGGCTGTAAACGCGCAGGAAAGCCGCCGGGTTTTCCTCGATGGCGGCGCGATGCCAAGCGTTTTCGCTCCACAGGAAATCGAGGTTGCACCGGCCCACGGCCAGAACCTGGTTGCCGGGCAGCGAGGCCAAGTCCACCACCCAGGCCGGGCCGGCCGCCCCCTGGCCTTTGCTGGCCATTCGCACCCCGCCCAATCCTTCGCGGGTTCGCGAATGCGTGCGGTGGATCATTCCCCACCAATGCACCAGTTTCACTCCCACGTTGTTTTTGATGGGGCCCTCGAATTTTTTACCGAGGACTGCCTGGGGACTCCAACCCATTACGGTGTTGCCGCCATCCGCAAACAGGCTTACCAGCAGGTTGCCGTCGCTGTCCAAGGCGAAACTGGGGATAGCCGTGTCGGCCACCGTGCCGTTCATTCGATGGTCGGCGCCGGACATCGGGTCATACTCGTAGTATTTTTCGAGGACCTTTCCGGTGGCGCCCTCCAGTTTCCACAGATAAGGCGACCACCAGGGTTCCTTGGCGGTGTGCGTGGCTGACCATCCGCAAAGGAAGATATTTTCCTCCCGGTCCAGCCGCATCCGGTGCGTGCGCGGGCTGCTGTAGTGCGGATGCGGCCAGCCATCCCTGACTTTCCGCGCGGTCTCCTCGTTCACCGGCGGGGTCTTTATGGACCGCCGCCATCGGCGTTTGGACAAATCCGGCGAAAGGCGGCTGACCCAGTCTTCGCAGTCGTAAAAGGCCAGGCGCGCCAGCAGCGCCGAGTTGGTCCCCGCCGTCTGGCGGTCGGCCTCGGTCAGCATCCGGAAATAGCCGCCATCGTGGCACACCGCCAGATCGCCCGACTGGAAAAGCCCCAGCGAGGTCGGCTGCCAGAAAAATTCCTTGGGAAACATCTCGCGCGGACGGATGGTCTTGACGCGGTCTTTGTCATAGACCTGCTGCCAGCCTTCCAGGTAAGTCCCCGCCGTGATGTTTTGTAGATCCGCGGATAACCGCAGAACGCAGGGGGCGCCCAGGCGGCCCAAGCCGGGACGGCCTTCGATTGGGTCTTTGTCCTTCAGCCCGTTGGCCTCCAACATTTTTCCTTCTTTGATAAGCCGGACTTCTGTGGCCAGCGGAAATTTCGGCAGCAAACCGCCTTTGCCCTCCAAGAGCGGCTCCAAGTGTTCACTGGCGTAGCCGCTGACATAAATTCCCTGCGGGCCAGCCTGCGCGCTGGTGAAGATGGCGATGCCCTCGGCAAACTCCGCGTAATGCAGCAGTTGGCTCAAGTCGGAATTAAAGCGCGCCACAAAAGCGCGCCCGCATTTGGCTTGCGGGCTGGCCGTGCCGTGCGCTTTCGCTTGCACGCCCCCCGGCAAATCCCCGGCCGCCGCGCCCGAATTGCCGACCAGGTAAATCGTGCCGTCGGGCGCTTCCGCCGCGCCCTGGATGTCATCATCCTCAGCGGTGCCCCAATAGGTCGCCGTCAATAATTTCAGCGGCGGCTCGGCGGCCGCCCCGGACCAGCATAAGCCGGCCAGCAAGACCGCTCCCCAGCAAGCCACCACACCCCGAATCGCGCGCGCCAGGAACATGCCGCCTTATAACATGACAATCCGCATTGGACAAGCCGGTAAAATCAGGCGAAATTTGCTCGGTGGCGATGAAGTTCGGGTGGAAAAGGGCGGGTGCGGCGATGGCCGAGGCGATCCTGGCATGGCTGGCGGGAATGAACGGCCACGCCCAAACAGTCATTAACGAGGTCCTGTTTAATCCTCCGGGAACCGATATTCCGCATCAATACGTGGAAATCCGCGGCCAACCCAATGCCATACTTTCCCAAGGCACTTATTTCGTGGCGGTAGAGGGCGACCTGGGGGGCAATCCGGGCACGGTGCAAAATGTGTTCGATTTGTCCGGCCGGCGGTTGGGCGGCAACGGCCTCCTGGTGCTGCTGCAAAAAACCAATCTCTATAACCCCGCGCCGGGCGCGATGATTTTGACTCAAACCGGCGGTGACAACGGCTTCGGGCACGGCGGCGGCAGCACGGTGGGCCACCGGGGTGAGGATGGGCGGACCGATATTGAAGGCCCGTCTGTCACCTTTTTTCTCATCCAAACTACCAACAAACCTTCGGTGGGGGAAGACTTGGACGCGGACAACGACGGCACCCCCGACGCCCCCTGGTTTGCCTCGTGGACCATCCTCGATTCGGTAGGATTGCTGGACAACAGCGGCGCCGGGGATGTCGCTTACGGGGCCATTAATTTTCGCCGCAACGCCGGGGCGCAGGCCGGCGGCGTGATTGTTTCGGTCAGCTTCACCCCATCGTATGTGGCGCGGACTGGGAATACCACGGGTTCGGCCGCCAATGCGTGGCTGGCTGGCGATGGCTTGGGCGGCAGCGCGCCGAATTGGACGCTCGGCGACCATAGCCAAACCGTGCCGGCGGAATATGCCGGCCTGGGGCTGGATCACCTTGGCCGGCCTAATTTTGGCGCGCCCGATTTGCCTGGAATACTCCTGATTCCCAACCAAGGCGAACTCGGGCTGGCGGAAGGCGGCGCCTTTGCCGTCTATTCCATCGCCCTCAACACCGCGCCCGCCGGGTTGGTCACCTTGCAACTGGATACAACTACCGGCCAGGTGGAATTCAGTTTGGACAACGGACTAACTTACACCAACCAGGCGCTCCTGGTTTTGGACAGCACCTCACCGGTGGCGATCCGGGTGCGGGCGGTGGATGACAACCAGGTCGAGGCCTCACCGCAGGCGGCGGAAATTTTGCACACGGTCGCGGCCTCGCTCGACCCGGTGAATTACCCCGTCGGAACACCCATCCCGCCGATGCGCGCGGCGATCACCGACAACGACACGCTATTGTTGAACGAATTGAAGGTGAATCCGCCCGGGACGGACCAGCCCTTTGAATTTATTGAAGTCAGAGGGCAGGCGGGAGCGCTCTTGCGCGGCGTGTTTTTATTGGTCCTGGAGAGTGACTTGGCGGACGACCCGGGGCTGGTGCGGCGGGTGATCAGTATGGAGGGCGCCACTTTGGGCGGCAACGGACTGCTGTTGGTGGCGGCCACCAATCACCCCTACACGTCCGCGTCCGGCGCCACCGTGTTGCTCGCGCCGGCATTGAGCGTGGAAGGCGGCGCTTTGATGAACAAGAGCGCCTCGTTTCTATTGGTGGCGCTGCCTTCTCCCGTAGCCGAGGGCGCCGACCTCGACCAAGGCAACAACGGCGCATTGGAAGGATTGCCCGACGGATCGCGTATCATGGATGCGGTGACTTTTGTCGAAGCCGGCCGGCAGGTAATCGCCTACGGCGGCGCGCCGCTGGCGCTGGCCAGCGGATTGCCGGATGCCGCCGCACGGTTTCCCAACCAAACCGCCGCCAATACCGCCAACGCCTGGTTTTATGGCCAACTGCTCGGTCCGGGCGGGGAAAGCGCCGAGTTTGATCTCAGCCGCGTAGGCGCGATTTTCCCCTATGGCGCCCTGATGACACCCGGCGCGCCCAATCAAACCGCGCTCACCTTCAGCCTCATCAAGCCGGTGTGCGGAACCATCGGCGATCCGACTAATCCGAAAGTTTATTTTACTCTGACCGACACCGAAACGAACCTGGCCTTGCTCAGCCTGGGCGCGCGCAGTTTCAATCAGTTGGTCGTGGCTGATTCCCAGCTTGTGCTCACCCCCGTGGCGCAGGGGCAATGGGTGTTGACGATTTCCCCCCAAGGCGTCGGTTACAGTTCCATCACCCTCAGCGCCACCAACGCCGGCAAGACGGCGCAAATTTCCTTCCCTTACGCCGCCTCGGACATGGGCCGGCCCGGCGGTCTCTTTCACAGCGGCGCGGCGGATGCCTCGACCGCCATACCGCTGGACGAGTCATGGATGCTGGTCGGCGACGATGAGAACCAAGTGCTCCGTCTCTACAGCCGCACCAACTCCGGCCCGCCCGTCTGGCAAACGAATATGACGGAATTACTCGGCCTGACCGACATCGAAAACGGCACCCCGCGCGAGGTTGACATCGAGGCCTCGACGCGCGTTGGCAACACCATCTTCTGGGTCGGCGCCCATTCCCACGCCAACATCGCCGAGCTGCGCACCAACCGCTCCCGGATTTTCGCCACCGCGCTTTCCGGCGCCGGCACCAACCTCATCCTGACTTACCTGGGACGATACGATTACCTGAAACTCGACTTGGTCAATTGGGATGTCGGCAACGGCCACGGCAAAGGCGCTAACTATTACGGGCTTTTTGCCAGCACGGCGGACGGTGTGGACCCCAAATCGCCGGAGGGCTTCAACATCGAGGGGCTGGCGATGGCCCCCGGCAGCCAGACCACCGCTTACCTGGCATTGCGCGCCCCGATTGTTCCCCCCTCCAACCGCACCCACGCGCTGATTGTGCCGGTGCTCAATTTTCCGGCCCTCGCCGCCAGCACCGGCCCGCCTGGCTCCGCCCAATTCGGCCCGCCCATCGAGATGGATTTGTTCGGCCGCGGTTTCCGCAGCCTGGAAGGCGACGCCAACGGCTACCTTATCATTGCCGGAACTCCGCTGAACATACCCGGGCCTTACCCGAACGACTTCAAATTGTTCACCTGGACGGGTCAGCCGAATGACGCCCCAGTTCAGCGCGATACCGACCTGTCCGGGCTAAATCCCGAAGCGATTGTCGCCTTGCCACCCCTCCCTTGGACGCCCGCCTCCGTCATCCAACTAATCAGCGACAACGGCATCAAGGATTGGTATGGCGACGGCACGCCCGCCAAATTTTTGCCGGTTCGCGAATTCCGCAAATTCCGCTCCGACGTGGTGAGCCTGGGCAACGCGACGGCCCCGGCGCCCTGGCTGCAATCCGTCGTTGTGAACAACGCCTCGGCCTCGGTCACTTGGCGCGGCGTCCAAGGTTTTACCTACCGGCTGCAATACCGCGATCAACTGCCAGGTTTTGGCTGGACCAACGTCCCTGGCGACGTGACCGCCACCGGCCCTTACTCCGCCAAAACCGATCCCAGCGTTCCGGCCGTCCGGCGTTTCTATCGCGTGGTGATCCCCTGAGGGAAGCCCCAAACATTCGCCAAGTGCGGAAAAAATGTTGGCAAGGTGAGAAAGGTTTGACACCACTTCACCATGATGAAACGCCTCACTGGACGTTGTATTAACCCCTGGCTTTAGCCAGGGGGTGAGCCGGGCCACGAAAGCATCGCAACGGTTTTAACCGTTTCTTCTGTCGCTCGCCAATTGAGGCTTCCCGGCAAGCCCAACTCAACTGGCCGGAGCAACGCACGGGCTTGCACGCGATGCGACCCCACGCGGGCGTTCTGAACATGGCCTTGATCGGGGCGGGGAATTGAACCCGGACCAGATCGCGGCGATGAAGCGCGCACAGGGGACTTTATCGCAAAGCCGCGGAGCCGCAGAGCCACAAAGAGGAAGTTGGAGGTTGGGAGAAAGTGCTGCGGTTTCTCTGCGACTTTGCGCCTCCGCGTCTTTGCGTTAGCCACGCTGAACCTGCGCGGACGCTGGCGCTATCTCGCAGGTCCCGTGCGAAGTCCGCGAGGTCTTGGAGTGCGGTCGTCCTCTACCGCTTTGCTTGGGGACGTGGCTTTGGCGTGCGCCAGCGTCTTGGCGCGGCCGCCGCGGTTTTATTAACCCCTGGCTTCAGCCAGGGGGTGAGCCGGGCCACGAAAGCATCGCAACGGTTTTAACCGTTTCTCCCGCCACTCTACCGTGCCGTCTTGCGCCCCGCCAAACCCGCATGAATAAGTTATCTTTTCGGGCAGAATAAGTGGAGATGAAGTCTTAATTTTCTAAAATAAACCGCCGTTCAACCACGGATAAACGCGGATGGACAGGGATACCAAAGACTTGCGGAAGCAGCGGCTTGCCCCCGGCAGGTGGAGGCCATTCCTCCTTTTCGTCTTGCGTTCTTTGCGTGCCTTCGCGGCTGATCCTCGCATCTA